>Ga0137412_10000677_pt1 | contig 24921 bp, 26 predicted proteins | sample CZODoug2_1_16fun_FD_122160 | JGI IMG/M metagenome (GOLD analysis project Ga0137412, IMG submission 122160) | Vadose zone soil fungal communities from Angelo Coast Range Reserve, California, USA - CZODoug2_1_16fungal (Hybrid Assembly) | ecosystem: Environmental > Terrestrial > Soil > Vadose zone... | reverse complement strand
GACGCGGAGGGCACGATCCCGCTGACGTACTCGTCGCCGAGCACCTCACGCCGAATGCGTTGGCCGATCGCGCGGGTCCGGTCGGCGGTCGGCGAGTCCGGCACTACGGCCTCGCTGTGCTCGACAATCAACCGCGCCACGTCCGCCGCCGCCTGCGCCGGCGCCAGATGACTCACCCCCGGCAGCACCACCAGGCGTCCGCGTTGCACCCCGTCCGCGATGTGTCGCAACATCGGCACGGTGGTGCCGGGGTCCACCTCGCCGGCCACCGCCAGCACCGGCACCGCGATGTCGGCCAACCGGGCCCGGACGTCGAAATCCCCGAGCGCCTCACACAATGTGGCATAGGACTCGTCGTCCGCGGCGGCCACGTCGGCGCCGATCCGCGCGCACAACTCCGGCTGCGCCGCGGTGAACGCCGGGGTGAACCAACGTTCGGGCAGCGCGTCCACCATCACCGCGGTGCCCTTGGCGCGGATCGCCTCGGCCCGCTCCAGCCACCCGGCGAGCTCGCCAATCTTCGCGCCGGTGCACAGCAATGCCGCGGTACGCATCCGGTCGGGTACGTCCAGCAGCAGCTGCTGACCGACCACCCCACCGACCGACACCCCGGCGTAGTGCACGACGGCGTCCGGGCCGACCGCCGTGTCCACGGCAGTGAGCACACCTGCCGCGAGGTCCGCGATGGAGAACCCGGTTGCCGGAGCGCTGGCCCCGTGGCCGGGCAGATCCCAGCCCAGGATGCGGAAGCGGCCCGGCAGCAACCCGGCGACCTCACCCCACAACGTGGCCACCGTCGTGCCCAACGCGGGTCCGACCACCAGCACCGGGGCGTCGGCGGCGCCGGCGGTCAACTCGGTGAGCGCGATGTTCACGGGTGTTCCTCTCCGATGTACTGAGCGGCCCGAGCCAGGGCAGCGTCGATCAGGGCGTCGGTGGCGCCGAGGTAATCGCTGACCCCGGCGGGCTCCTCGGCCAACCCGAGCAGCGCCCGCATCGCGCTGCGCTCGGCGAGCAGGGCCTCCGACGCCGCCTCCGCATTGGCGTGCATCCACTCGGCATGCACTACCAAACCGTCGAGCAACTCGGCGGTCTGCTCCGCGGCCACCACCGCCCGGCGGGCCAACGCGCGCAACGGCGCCCATTCGGTGTGCCAGGCGCCGTCGGATCGTTCGTCCACCGCGTTGGCCGCGGCTAGATGCAACTGCGCGGCCAACCCCGGGGCGGACAATGCCGCCCGCCGAATCAGCACCGCGAGCACCGGATTTTCCTTACCGGGCAGCGTCGAGGAGCCACCCCGTCCCGCCACCGAGGCTTCCGAGAGCTCGCCGAACTCCGGACGGGAGCGCAGCAGCACGTCGTCCGCGATCCGGCCCCAGGTATCGGTGCATGCGGTCAACGCATCACCGATCCGGGTGATCGGCCGGCGTTGGGTGTGCCACGGAGGGCGGGCCACCAACCCCAGCGCCCGCGCCAACCGCTCGGTCGCCTCGACCACGTCCCGCGGGCCGCCGAGCAGCTCAGCCAACCCGGCCAAGGTGCCCGCCGCCCCGCCCACCTGCAGCGGCAACTGACGGAGCGCCACATCAAGGTCGTCCGCGGCGTCCAGCACCCCGTCCAACCAACTCGCCGCAGTCAACCCGAACGTGGTCGGTAGCGCGGGTCGGCCGAGCGTACGGGCAACCGCCACTGTCCCCCGATGGGTCCGGGTCAGCTCGGCCAGTCGCTTCGCCTGCGTGCGCAGCGATCGCTGCACTCGATTGCCGGCCTCGCGCACGCACAGCATCAACGCGGTGTCCAGCACGTCCTGACTGGTCAGCCCCCGGTGCAACCAGTGCGCGGCGACCGGGTGCGTCGCGGCGCAGTGCGCGCGCAGCGCGTCGACCAAGCCGGACACCGGATTACCGGACTGTTCGGCCGCCTCGGCCACTGCATCGAGATCCGCGGTGAACTCCAGTCCGGCCAACGCCTCGACCGGCAGCACCCCGAACTCGGCGAGCACATCGAGCCAGGTGAGTTCGACGAGCAGCATCGCGTCCAGTACCGCGGCATCACTGCAACAGGAACCGGCACGTTGATCGCCGGGCCACAGCAGGTCCGTCACCCGGCTAATCCTGCCGAGGTACCAGGAACACCGTTTCGCCGGGACCTTGCAACCGGATGTCGAAGATTCGATCGTTGCCACGGGCGAGGGCGCGCAGGGTGTCCCGGTGCACCGGGGCCAGCCCGGTCCACATCGCATCCTCCGGCGCACTCGCCAGGTAGGCGCGGGTGATCAGCCGGTCGGTCAACCCCCGGGCGAAGACGGCCAACGTGACCCAGTCGCCCTCACTGCTGATCCGGAATCGGTAGCGCCCGGAGATGCTGGTCGCGCAGCGGCCCCAGCGCACCCCACCCGACGCGGTGGGTTGCCAGGCCTCCAACAACGCGTCGGGCACCGGCTTGCCGTCCCCGTCCAGCACGAGTCCGGTCAGCGTGACCGCATCCGGGTTGTCCGGCGCGACCAGATCGGTCAGCTCCGGGTTGGGCAACGACATCGCGAAGAACGGCCCGATGGTCTGGCCCGGCGTCGGCTCGTACAGCGAAGCGCCGTTCACCACAAACCTCCGGTCGGTCCGCCGAGCACGATGTCCCAGCGGTAGCCAGTGGCCCGTCCCGGCTCGCCGACCTCCGGGGCGTATTGGGCGATCAACCGCGCCCGGGCCGCCGGGTCGACCACCGACTGGGCGATCGGGTCGAGGTCCAGCAACGGGTCGCCGGGGAAGTACATCTGGGTGATCAGTCGCTCGCCCGGCCAGCCCAGCACGGAGAAGTGGATATGCGCCGGGCGCCAGGCGTTCTCGTGGTTGCGCCACGGATACGGGCCGGGCTTGATCGTGGTGAAGGTGAAATCGCCGTCCGGCCCGGTCAGAGCGCGACCGCTGCCGGTGAAGTTCGGGTCCAGCGGGGCGTCGTGCACGTCGGCCGGGTCCCGGTAGCGGCCGGCCGCGTTGGCCTGCCACACCTCCACCAGCCGACCGGGCAACGGCAACCCGCGGGTGTCCAACACCCGCCCGGTGACGATGATGCGCTCGCCGATCGGCTCACCCTCGGCGCCGGCGGTCAGGTCGGCGTCGGCGGCGTCGAACCCGCGCAGCCGCATTCGGGAGCGTTCGGCGCTGGTGAACTCGGTGGGCACCGCGGGACGGGCCGGGTGGCGCAACCGAGTGGCCCGGTACGGCGGGTAGTCCAGCCGCGGCTCGGCGGCCGGCGCGGACCCAGCGGCGAGCGCGTCGGCATCTGCCGCGGCGATCGCGGCGATCTCGGCGTCGACGAGCTGCTGCTCGGTGCTCACGCCAGGAAGGTAGCGCCGTGGACCCCGGGTGTGACCAGCACACACGTCCTGACGGGTGAACGTCACTATCCCCGCAACGTCCGACGCAACGTGGCCTATAGGACACTGTTGGTCGGACGTTGCGATTGACTTGAGCGGTGATCCGCACCGCGGTGGGCATCATCGGCGCCGGGCCGTGTGGGCTGATGCTGGCGCACCTGCTGCGCTGCGCAGGCGTGGACGTGGTGGTGCTCGACCACCGCACTCGCGACGCCATCGAGACCACGGTGCGGGCCGGGCTGCTGGAACGCGACAGTGTGCGGCTGCTCGCCGACACTGGGGCGTCGGACCGGGTGCGCAGCGAGGGGCACGAGCACCGCGGCATCGAGTTGGCGTTCGGCGGCGCCTCGTACCGACTGGACTTCGCGGACCTGGCCGGGGCGTCGGTGTGGCTGTATCCGCAGACCGAGGTGGTCATCGACCTCGGTCGCACCCACGATCGAGCGGGGAGCGACATCCGGTGGGGTGTTTCCGAGGTCACCGTGCTCGACCTGGACCCGCCGCGGGTGGCCTACCGCGACGCCGCCGGCGCGCCCGCCGAACTGCACTGTCGCTATCTGGTCGGGGCGGACGGCTCGCACTCGATCTGCCGCCGGGCGGTGCCCGCGAGTGCCTGCCGGCAGTACTTCCGGGAGTACCCGTTCGCCTGGTTCGGCATCCTGGCCAACGCCCCCCGCAGCGCCCCCGAGCTCGTGTACAGCCACTCCGAGCGGGGGTTCGCGCTGGTCACCCAACGCACCGACACCCTGCAGCGGCTGTACTTCCAGTGCCCGCCGGACACCGACCCGACCGCGTGGTCCGACCAGGCGGTGTGGGCCGAACTGCAGGCCCGGTGCAACCCCAACGGGTGGCAGCTGCACGAGGGCCCGATCATCGACAAGGCTGTGTTGCCGTTCCGCAGCTTCGTGCACGAACCCATGCAGTACGGCCGGTTGCTGCTGGCCGGCGACGCCGCGCACACCGTCCCGCCGACCGGCGCCAAGGGGCTGAACCTGGCGTTGCACGACGCCCGGATCCTGGCCGAGGTGCTGCCCCGGGCACTGGCCGCGGACGCCCCTTCGCTGCTCGAGGAGTACCCGACCCGGGCGGTGGACCGGGTCTGGCGGGCCCAGCACTTCTCGTACTGGATGACCACGCTGCTGCACCAGTTGCCCGACGCCGGTGACTTCGACCGCCGCCGCCAATTGGCCGAGTTGCGCAGCGTCGTGGAGTCCCGCGCCGCCTCCACCTTCCTCGCCCAGGCCTACACCGGCTGGCCCGAAGGTGCGTAACTCCCCCGAGCGTGTAGTTGCGCAGCCCGGGACCGCTCCGGAACCTGCGTAACTACACACTCGGGTGAGTTGGTGCCACGTCCGGCGGGCCGGGCGGGTGATGATGCCCGGGTGACGGCAACGGTCGTCGACCTGTTCTCCGGGGCGGGTGGCGCGAGCGCGGGGTTCGCGGCGCACCCACGCTTCCGGCTGGTCGGAGCGGCCGACGCGCAACTGGGCAAGCCCAGCAGCAAGGCGGGCAGCCTGGCCTGCAACGCCACCTACGCGGCCAACCTGGGTCTGACGCCGACCGCGGCAAACCTGGGCAGCGTCGACCCGGACGACCTGGGCCGCGCCATGGGCCTGGACGCGAACCCGACCGTGTTGATCGCCTGCCCGCCGTGCACCGGCTTCTCCCGCACGCTGGCCGACAACCACCTGCGCGACGACCCCCGGAACCACCTGGTGCGGCGGACCGCGTTGTTCGTGCGGGCGTTCGCGCCCGAGGTGCTGGTCATGGAGAACGCCCGGGAATTGGTCATGGGCCGCCACCAGGGGCACCTGGCCGCGCTCACCGCCGCGCTGGGCAAGCTCGGCTACGGCGTGCACGCCGCCACCCATCTGCTCAACCGCTTCGGCCTGCCGCAGAAGCGGGAACGCGCGTTGGTGGTGGCGATCCGTGGTGCGACGCACGTCCCTGGCCTCGACGAGCTGTGGACGGGCCTGGAGGTCGACCCGAAAGCCACCCACGTGCGCCGGGCCATCTGGCACCTGCCCGCGCTGGACAACGGGGGCGTCGATCCCGAGGACCCGGCGCACGCCTGCTCCGCCATCCATGACCCGCTCGCGCTGCGCCGCACCGCGGCCATCCCGCACGACGGCGGGTCCTGGTTCGACCTGGCCGAGCACCCGGACGCGGCCCGTCTGCTCACCCCCACCATGGCGGACCGGCTGGCCCGCGGGGACCTGGGTAGCCACCCCGATGTGTACGGCCGCATGCACTGGGACCGGCCCGCGCCCACCGTGAAGCGGGAGTGCTCGCACGTCGGCAACGGTCGGTACACCCACCCCGAGCAGGACCGACTGTGCTCGGTGCGGGAACTGGGCATCCTCAACGGATTCCCCGCGGACTACCGGTTCTGCGGCGGCCTGAACAACGGCTATCGGCACGTCGGCGACGCGGTGCCGCCGTTGATCAGCCACCAACTGGCCTGGCTGGTCGATCGGTTGCTGACCGGCCAACGCCCCGGCCCCGAGCAGTGGGTGCTGCCGAACACCTCGTTGCAGGTCGACGACATTCGTCCGGCAGGCTGACCCGCCGTCACTTGGTGATGGTCAGCTTGCTCAGGTCCAGGTAGCCGAACGCGTCGAACGCCACGTTGTGCACCCGGTCGGAGAATGCGCCGATGGTGGCGCCGTACCAGAGCGGGATCGACGGCAGGTCGTCGCGCAGCTTCTCCTCGGCGGCCCGGTAATCGGAGAACGCGGCGTCCATCTTGGTGGCCGCGGTGGCGGTCACGATCGCGTCGTTGACGTCGTCGCTACTGAACCGGGAACCGTTGGAGGTGCCGAAGTTGTACCTCGAGGCGCTGCTGGACAGCGGCTCCTGGAAGTACAGCGGGGTCAGGAAGTCCTCGATCGACGGGTAGTCCATGGTCCAGGTCTGCGCCATCATCCCGGCCAGGCGACCCTCGTCGAAGTTGCGCCGCATCAGGTCCCCGGACATGGCCCGGGTGCTGCAGGTCTTGGCCAACGCCTCGTGGATGGAGGCGCAGACCGCGTTCCACGGCGCGCCGTCGGTGGCCGAGTCGTAGGTGATCAGCAGGTCGCCGGAGTGCCCGCCGGAGTTGCGGTACTGCCGCGTCGCGTCTTCCTTGTTGAACGCGCACACCTGCGCACAGCGGCCCGCCTCATAGCCACCCACGCCCGGCGGCACCCAACCGCTCGCCGCGGTCGCGGTCGCACTCAGCGTGTGCTCCACCACATCCGGTCGGTCGATGGCCTCGGACACCGCACGGCGCAAGCTCTGGCTGTAGTAGCTGCGGTCGAAGGTGCTCCGCGGGAAGCGCAACATGGTGACCGAGGCCCGCGGGCTGCTCACCCAGCGGTCGCCCAGGTCGTCCTTGAACTTCCCGCCGCCCACCAGGTTCTGCGGCACCCCGTCGATCACATCGAGTTTGTTGGAGACCACGTCGTTGTAGGCCGCGTTCGGGTCGGAGTAGCTACGGAACACCACCCGTTGCACCACCGGCTTGTCGCTGCCGACGTAGTGCGAGTCGGCTTTGAGCACCAACTGGTGGCCGTGGTCCCAGGAGTCGACCTTGAACGGGCCGGCGCCGATCGGCTCCTGGCCGAACTTCGCGCCGTCGTCGGTGAAGAACGACGCCGGCAACGGGGCGAACGGGATCATGCCCAGCCGCTGCGGGAACGTGGGGTCCGGCTGGCTCAGCCCGATGGTGAACGTGTGGTCGTTGAGCACCGCCAACCCGCTCATCGTGAGGGCGGTCGGGGTGGGCGGCAACTGCAGGCCCTCGGAACCGTCCGGGTCTGTCGGGTGCACCTCGGAGAAGCCCGCGATCGGTGCGAACAGCAGCGCGTCGGCCTGGGTGTGCGGGCCGTATGCCGCCCAGTTCCAGGCGTCCACGAAGCTGTGCGCGGTGATCGGGGACCCGTCGGAGAACGTGATCCCCTCCTTCAGGGTGACCCGGAAGGTCTTCGCATCGTCGGTGTCGATCGCTCCGGCCAGGTTCGGCTGCACCGACCCGTCGGTGCCGTAGCCGACCAGCCGGGCGGTCACCGCGTTGAGCACCTGCGCGCCGCAGGAGGTCACCACGTCGGACGGGATCAGCGCGCCGCCGGGATCGCACCAGCCGACGCTCACCGAGTCCTCGCCGGACGCGGACGCGGCGAACTTGCTCGAGTCGCTGCTGCCGTTGCACGCGGCCAGCAAGAGCACGGTGGCCACCGCCGTGGCCGTGGACCGGTACCGACGCGTGGCGAACATGGCCGCTCCAGGGTGGGACGCGCGCTGGCTGAACCGAATCATTCTCGACAGAGTCGAAGTTGATCTTAGTCCGGCGTGTCGTCCGAATTCACGACTGATGTCGGGTCAGGTCAAGGAGTCGGGATCGGGGGCGCCGCCTGCGGCTGCGGGGCCCCCGCCACCGGCTCGCCGTAGTGCGGCGCAGCGGGGTCCACGTAGTGCGGGAAATTGCCCGCGCGCCAGGCCGTGCGCTGCGCGTCGGGCACCGTGTCCAGCCAGTTGGCCAGGTCCAGGTAGCTCACGCAGCGCACCTCGGGCTTGGTGCAGTTCTCGGTGACGAACTCCGCCAGCGCGTCGGTGTAGGCCCCGTCGTGCCACATCTCGAAGTGGTTGCCCAGGTAGATCGGCGCCCGGTCCCCGGTGTAGCTGGTTTGGAAGTACTGCCGGTAGGTGTCCAGCGCTTGCTGCCGCCAGTGGTCGGTGACCGAGGTCGGGTAGCTCGCCGAGGTGTGGCAGCCGTCGTGCAGGAAGCAGATGTTGTAGTCCATGGACAGCGTGTGGTGGCCGCCGCTGCCATAGAACGAGGTCCAGGCCAGCGGGAACACCCACAGGTTGCTCGGCCCGGTCTGCGGGGCGCCGCGGCGCGGCCAGGTGGTGTCCGGGGTGGGGCTGGTGTCGTAGCGGTAGCCGTGCTCCGCCAACACCGGGTACAGCGCCTTGAAGTTGCCCTCCAGGCACGGGGTCCGCGAGCCGACCACGTCCTTGCTGGTGAAGCCCAAGTCCACCGGCGGGTTCAGGTTGTTGTTGTGGTTGGCGTTGTCCAGCAGCGAGTTGAACTGGTTGATCTCCTGGTCCCAGTCCGACGCGCTGAACGCGCCCACCGAGCCCCGGCCACCGCCGCAGATGTGCCCGTTGAAATGGCTGCCGATCTCGTTGCCCTCGGCGTGCGCGTCGCGCAGTTGCTCGAGTTCGTAGCGGATCGCATCCTGCGGAGTCTGGCCGGGCAGCGGCAGCACGCCGCTGACCTCCATGCCCAATCCGTCGTGCGCCGGGCCGATCTGCGGGGCCAGGTATTTTCCGATGTCGGATTCCGGCAGCAGGTACGGCCCGGACAGGAAGAACGTGAAGCGCGCGTTGTACTGCCGCGAGACATCCCGCCAGAATTGGAACATCGGGTACTTGCCACCGACCGCGACCCCGGCACCGTCGAAGGCAACCACCACGACCTGCGGCGGACGTTGCCCGTCGGGCACCGGGCCGAGCGGAGGTGGGCCCACCCGGCCGGCAGTGCTCACCGCGGTGGCGGACGGGGACGCGGAGGCTGTCGCGCTGGGCTCAGGGATTGCGGGTGCGAACGGCGCGCTCTCGCGCAGCGTGCCGCACGCGGCCAACGCCGCCGCCGCACTGACGGCGGCCGCTATCCGGGTCGCCGTGGGAATCCGCATCGCACCAGGGTGCGCTTGCTGTGGCTTTCCCGGGCGTTATTCGGAGATGTCGTGCTCCGGAGGAGTGAATCGGGAAAATGCCCGCCGGCCGGCTCACCGGTGACTCACCCACCCCTTGCATCGCGCTCACCTGGCGTTCAGCCGGTCACGGGCAGGTGAAGCCGACGTACTCGCGACGATCACCGACCTACCCTGCGAACGTGGGCAGTCCCGGCCACTTCGAGGATCAGGTCTCGCTGCGAATGCGTGTGCAGCGGGCCATTCTCGGCGCGGCCGGGATGGCGCTGCTGCTCTTCGCGGTGCCGCTGGCGGTCGCGGTCGGCGTGCTGGTGCACAGCGGCGCGGTCACCGACCTGCAACGTGACGCCACCCGCGCGGTCGCGTTGGTCGGCGACGGGCCGGTGCTGCCCGGCCAACCGGTGCGGATCCCGACGTCCGAGGACTCCGCGCGGATGGCGGTCTACACCACCACCGGGTTGCGTGGCTGGGGTCACGGCCCGGAGCGCTCCGGGCTGGCGGCCGGGGCCGCGGACGCCGACGCACACGACGGCCGGGAGTCCGGTGAGATCGCCGTGGTGGTCCCGGTGATCACCGATGGCCACGTGGTCGGCAGCGTGCGCGCCGCGTTCCCGGTGCAGGGCGTGATCCTGCGGATCGTCGGCTGGTGGGCCGCATTGTTCGCATTGGCCGCGGCCGCCATGCTCGCGGTGCGGGTGCTGGCCCGGCGGCTGGCCGGCGGCGTGGCCATGCCGGTCGAACAATTGACGGTGGCCGCGCGGGCATTGGGCGACGGGGCGTTCGACCTGGCGCTGCCGCGGTCCGGGGTGCGGGAAACCGACGAGGCCGGCGCCGCACTGTTGGACACCGCGCGCCGCATCGGCGCAGTCGTGCGCCGGGAACGCGCCTTCACCCGCGACGTGTCCCACCAACTGCGCACGCCGCTGTCCGGGTTGCTCACCGGGTTGGAGAGCGCGGCGGCCGACCCCGGTGCACACGCCGATGCGGTGGGCACCGCATTGGACCGGGCCCGGCACCTGCAGACCATCGTCGATGACCTGATCCTGGTCCGGGGCAGCGCCTTGGACGCGCAGTGCGACGTGGTCGCAGAGGTCCGCACCGTGGTGGCCCGGTTGCATCCGCCGGATTCCCGTCGGGTGCAGTTGCGCTGCGATGACGTGCCGGCCGCCCGCTGCGCCCCCGCGGTGGTCCGTCAGGTGCTCAATGTGCTGGTGGACAACGCGATCCAGCACGGGTCCGGTGACATCACCATCACCGTCGAGGCACTGGGTGACTCGGTGGTGGTGGAGGTCGCGGACGAAGGACCGGGCTTTGCCCCGGACGCCGCGCCCGGCACCGGGTTGCGGTTGGCCGGGGACCTCGCCGAGTCGGTGTACGGGGCGCTATTGATCCGGCGACGCGGGGCCCGGCCGCGGGTCGCGGTGTTGCTGCCCGCGGTGCCGGACCCCGATCACGCCGGCTCGATCGCCACCTGAGTCCGGCAGTCTGATGAACCGTCAGCCGGCCGGGACGAAGAACTCCAACGGCAGGTTGTCGGGGTCACGGAAGGACAAGCCGGAACCGTACGGGGCATCGACGATCCCGCCGTGGGCGATGCCGAGCTTGTCCAGGTGGTTCACCCACTGCTCGAGTTCGCCCCGGTCGGCGCAGGCGAAGGCGACATGGTCGAGTCCGGGCCGGCGCTCGTCGAAGGCCTGGCCGTTTTCCCCGTCGGGGAACGCATGGATGCCGAGCAGCGTGTTGCCGAGCAGCCAGACGACGTGGTGGAACGGGCCGGTGTCCTCGTCGATGACGGGCTCGGCCTCGAGCAGGTTGCGGTACCAGGGCACACTCACCGACAGGTCGCGCACGGTCAGCGCGACGTGAGTGATAGCCGGAAATTCAGGCATGGTGGGGCTCCTCCAGGGGATGTGCTGCATTGATGTAGTCACCCTGCATGCGGGCCATGGCGTGCGACCAGTACAACATCGGGACTCCTGTGGTCCACATGCGCTACCGAGGCGGTCCAAAGGCTGTACCGGAGTTCGTTGACGGTGTGACAGATACTGGCGCTCATGGCGACGTATGCGGAGTACTGTCCGATCGCGGCCGGCGCGGAGTGCCTGGCCGACCGTTGGACCCTGCTTATCCTGCGCGAAATGATGGTCGGCGCCCACCGATTTAACGACATCCACCGCGGCATTCCCCGGATCAGCCGAACCCTGCTGTCGCAACGGCTTCGGACGCTGGTCAACCGGGGGATTGTGGAACGGGCCTCGATGGGCGCGCACCAGGAGTACCACCTGACCGCGGCCGGCCGGGACCTCGAGGACGTGATCTGGGGGGTCGGCAACTGGGCGGTGCGCTGGGCGTTCTTCGATCCCGAGGAACACGAGCTGGACATTGTGTGGGTGGTCTGGCAACTGCACCGTCGGGTCAACTTCGACCAGATGCCGGCCGGGCGGACCACGGTGGAGTTTCGTGCCACGGGCGCAAGGCCCGGGCGGGCGTGGTTGGTCTCGGATCGCAACGCTGCCACGGGTTGTGAGATGGACCCGGGTTATGAGGTCGACCTGGTGGTCTGCGGGGACAACCATGCGCTGCACCGTTGGTACTCCGGTGTTAGTCCGTGGCGTCGGGAGGTGAGTGACAATCAGATTTCCCTGCAGGGGCCCAGCCGCCTGGTCCGCGCCTTCCCGACCTGGTTCGCGCCCAACCCGTTCGCCGGCGAGATCACCCGGCACCAGGCCGCCCAACGCCGCGCGTAGACGCCTGGCCTGACGTGTTCTTGCCCGCAGCCGACCTGCCGATGGGGTCGGCTTGCGGGGGCGCTGACCCTTCCACGGGCGAAACCTGCAGTCGATCATGCATAGCGTGGCGCGATGAGCAATCTGCGTTCGCGGGCCGTCATCCAACTGATCCGTCACCTGTTGGTGCGCGCTGTCTTGGTCTTCCCGTTCGCCGGGACCTTCCATTACTGGCAGGCCTGGGCCTTCCTCGCGGTGAACCTCGTCGGCGAGGGCGGCACCGAGTTGTACCTGTACCGCAAGGACCCGGCGCTGCTGGATCGTCGTCTGGGCCAGGGCGTGCGGGGTCGTACCGAGGAGCGCACTTCGCAGCAGAAGGTCCAGACCGCCGCGCAGCTGTTGATGATGATCACCATGGCGCTGGCCGCCACCGACCACCGCAAGGGTTGGTCCTCGGTGCCCGCCTCGGTGTGTTTGGTCGGCGTCGCGCTGATGGCCCTGTCGCTGTTCATGGTGTTCTTGGTTTTCAAGACCAACACCTACGCCTCGGCCACGGTGCAGGTGGAGGAGAACCAGCACGTGGTTTCCTCCGGCCCGTATGCGCTGGTGCGCCATCCCATGTACAGCGCCTTGCTGGTGTCCCTGATCGGCATACCGCTGGGCCTGGGCTCGCTGTGGGCGCTGCTGCCCGGCGTAGTGCTGACCGCGGTGCTGGCGGTGCGACTGCTGGATGAGGAGAAGTTCCTCGCGAAGAACCTCGCCGGGTACACGGAGTACATGTCGACGGTGCGACACCGTCTGGTACCTCTGGTGTGGTGAATCGCTGCGTAGCAGCCCTCATCACCCTCGCCGCGGTCGGCCTGGGCGCGGTGGGCTGTGCAACATCGGTGCCGGTGTCGGTGTCGTCCCCCAGTCCCTCAGCGTCCCCATCGCCGAGTGCCTACGCGACACCGCCACCGACGCCGACCGTGGCGCCGTACCTGTTGGGCTCCCTCGGTGCACTGGGCCCACTGGCCACCCCCGGCCCGGCCGGCACCCCGGGTCCGGAGGACATGCCGATCCCGAACGGTCCGGAGCTCGCCCAGTCCGGGGTGCTGCAACCGGGCGGGGTGGCGGACGGGATCCTCTGCGAGAAGAACGAGAAGTTCCTGTTCCACGTGCACGCGCGGCTGGCCATTTTCATCAACGGCGAAGCCCGCCAGGTCCCGATGGGGATCGGCATTGCACCGCCGTGGAAGGTGGACCACAAGCCCGACGGGAACGTGTTCGTCAGCAACGGCGCCTGCTTCTCCTGGCTGCATACGCACACCCCGGACGGGATGATCCACATCGAGTCCCCGGTGCAGCGCACGTTCACCCTCGGCGACTTCTTCGACGTCTGGGGCCAGCCGTTGGACGTCGACCGGATCGGGCCGTACCGCGGCCGGGTCACCGCGTTCTTCAACGGGCAGCACTACCTGGGCGACCCGCGCGACATCCCGATCGGCTATCACGTGCAGATTCAACTTGACCTCGGCAACCCCGTCGTCGCTCCCGCCGACGTCCCGTTTCGCGGCGGACTCTGAGTAGTGCTGCGACTGAGCAGCCCACCGGCCACCGTGGCGATGGCGATGGTGACCAGGGCGCCGAGCATCAACGCGGCCGGCTCACCCGGCTTGAGCAGGTGCAGTTGCTGGCCCAGGGTGGCCGCGGCCACCGGGACCCCCAGCTGCGCAGCGGCCATCGCACCCGCGGCGGGCGGCTGCTTGGTCAGCACCATGGCCGCGTGGGTCACCACCGCACCGAGGCCGAGCAGCACGCCGAGCCCGATGTAGGAGGGGTGATCGCCCAACGCGCGCAGGTTCAGCGACGCCCCGAGCCAGACGAAGAACAGTGGGCCGAAGAAGCCCTCGGTGATGCCGAACATCTGTTTCGCCAACCGGCGCGGCTCGCCGACCGCGGTCACCGCGATGCCCAGCCCGAACCCGGCCAGCATGATCGAGACGTGGGTCTGCACCGCGATCGCGGCCAACCCGAACACCAACCCGAGGCTGATCCGCAGCTCCAGCGCGAAGTTGCGCTGCTTGCTCTCGTCGTGCAGGTTCTGCAGCCAGCCCCGTCGTTCGGCCTCGCGCAGGAACAGGAAGAACGCGCCCGAGCAGGCCAACACGGCCAGCGCGCCCAACGCCGAACGCCCGGCCCGGGACGGTTCGATGGCCAACGGCAACAGCACGATGCACGCCGCGTCGGCGATGGCGACCTGCGGCAACAACGCCACGATGGTCGGTCCGGATAGCCCGAGGCCGTCCACGATCGGCAACACCAACGCTGCCGAGGAGGACGTCATCAGCACCGCGTAGAGCGCGGTGTGCCCGGTGCCGAAGGCGTGGGACAACGCCGCACCCAGGCCCACGGCCATCGCCCCGACGGCCACCGCCCGCAACACCCCGACCTTCAACGCCGGGCGCAGGGCCGGGTTGCGCACCGGAACGTGGGTGCCCGCCACGAACATCACCAGCGCGAAGCCCATGTTCGCCAGGAAGGTGAACGTCGGCGCCGAGGCGTCCAACGTCGAGGTCCCGGTCGGCCCGAGGACCACCCCGGCGAGCAGTTCCCCGATCACCACCGGCACGTGCCAGCGCTTGGGCAGCGCCAGCAGCGGCCCGAACAGTCCGACGGCGACAATCAGACAGAGGTGGGCGAAACTCATGGGCTGTGTTCGGGCAACGAGCCCAATCGACACGGGATGTCGGTGTTCTCATCGAGCCAGTAGCTCGCGCACACCCGGTGGTAGCCGTCGGCGACCAGCAGCGGCCGGGGCACCCTGGCGTCACCGTGCACAAGCAGGATCGGGGACAGGTCCTTCCCGTCCCTGACCTTCGCCAGGTCCGCGGCGACATGCGGGTTGTCCTTGGGCAGCAAGCCCAACCCGGAGGCGCGCAGGATGTCCTTGGCCTTACGGGTGGTGGGCGACGCGGCGCGCAACGAGTCGACGGCGGCATCCGCCACCTCCGACGGCAGCAGGAGGGAGAGGTAGTCCCCGGCTGCTGGGTAATCGTGCTCCTCCGGGGCGTCCTTCCAGGTCACCTTCATCCGCGAAGGATGGCACTAGAAGGTTAAGGCGCCGGTTTCACTCGGCGGGTGGCCGCAGCCCCCAGATTTCTGACGGATCGTCAGGAAAGCGTTTCAGTGCGGTGCGGGCATACACCTGCTGGGCGGTGACCGTGCGCTCGGACCGGTCCCGGCCGATGAAGCTCACCGTCCAGTGCATGAGCGCGGTGACCCGATTCTTGAAGCCGACCAGGTACACCAGGTGGATCACCAGCCACATCAGCCAGGCCACGAACCCGGACACGCGCAGCGGACCGACGGTGGCCACCGCGTGGAACCGGGAGATGGTGGCCATGCTGCCCTTGTCGAAGTAGTGGAAGGGCGCGTCGGGCTGCTCACCGTGCAGGCGATCGTGGATGCGTTTGGCCGCGTACTTACCGCCCTGCATGGCCACCTGGGCCACGCCGGGCAGGTCGTCCAACGCGGCCATGTCCCCGATCACGAATACCTCGGGGTGGCCGGGCAGGGTCAGGTCCGGGTTCACCTTCACCCGACCCGCGCGGTCCAGCTCCGCCCCGGACTGCTCCGCCAGCTGCTTGCCCAATGGGGACGCGGACACGCCCGCGGCCCACACCTTGCAGACCGCCTCGATGCGGGTCCGCTTGCCGTCGGCGTCCTGGATGGTCACCGACTCGGCGTCCACGTCGACCACCATGTGTCCGAGGACGACCTCGACGCCCATCTGTTCCAGGCGTTTGCGCGCGGCCCGGGACAACCGTGGGCCGAACGAGGCGAGTACCGCGTCCGCGCCGTCGACCAGCACGATGCGCGCCTTGGACGGGTCGATACGCCGGAAGTCATGGGCCAGCGTGCGGTGCGCCAACTCGGCGATCTGCCCGACCATCTCCACCCCGGTCGGGCCGGCCCCGATCACTACGAAGGTGAGCAGCCGGGACACCATCGCCGGATCGTCGGCCAGCTCGGCCAACTCGAAGGACCCGAAGATCCGCCCGCGCAACTCCAGGGCGTCGTCCACGGTCTTCATGCCGGGCGCGTGTTGGGCGAACTCGTCGTGGCCGAAGTAGGACTGCCCGGCACCTGCGGCCACGATCAATGAGTCGTACGGAGTGGTCGTGTTGCCCAGCGGCGAAACCGAGGTGACCGTCCGCGCGGCCAGGTCGATGCCCTCCACCCGGCCGAGTAGCACCCGGGCGTTGCGCTGGCGGCGCAGGATCTCCCGGGTGGACGGAGCAATCTCGCCGGGGGAGAGCACGCCGGTGCTGACCTGATAGAGCAGCGGCTGGAACAGATGGTGCGAGGTGCGGGCGACCATCGTCACCTCGACCGGCGCCCGGCGCAGGTACTTGGTGGCGAACAGGCCGCCGAACCCGGAGCCGATCACCACCACGCGGTGCGGCTCGGTGTGTTGCGTCGGATCGGTGGTCACCACGCGCTCCTTACCCTCGACCCGCGGCTCTGGACGGCGAACCGCTGCCCATGGCGCGGAACAGGCTGAGCGTCGAGACAATCGCCCACACACCCTCCAACAGCACGAACCCCAGCTGGTGATTCACCGCGGCACACACAGTCAGGATCGCCGTGCCGACCGCGTTGGCCAGCAGAAAGAGCACGGCATCCGAGCTCAGCCCCATGCGCTGGTTCGCCACGAAGCCGCTGAGCACGATCACCGCGCCGGCCATCTGGATCGTCTGTCCCATGGCTCGACTTTCTCAGCAGCACCTCTCGCGGTTGTCGGCGGCTGCCGGGAGGGGAACGCCATGAGCGGCAGTGGGGAGGCAGCACTCGCCGTCCTGTTGCTGGTACATCGTCGTCGCGTCGGCCTTGACGACGTAGACCTCCCACGGCTCGGCGCCGGGGCCGTGCACCCAGACCTTGTCCTGGACGGCATAGCAGCAGGTGGTGTCCGACTCCTCGATGGTGGCGAGGCCCTCGCCCGCGAAACGTCCCGCTGCCGCACTGACCGCCTCGGGAGTCTCGACCTCGACGCCGAGGTGGTCCAGAACTGTGGCTCGGTCAGGTTCACCCTCGATCAGCACGAGTTTGAGCGGCGGATCGGTGATGGCGAAGTTGGCGTAGCCCGGCCGGCGTTTGGCGGGCTCGGTACCGAACAGCGTGCGGTAGAAGGCAATGGAGCCTTCGAGGTCGGACACGCGCAGGGCGAGCTGGACTCTGGACATGAGGCTTCTCCTTCAGGTCGACGCCGAGCTTGCGCTCTGCATCGATTATTGTCAATATCAACGGAGACCGATATCGATAGTGGTCGATGGGAGCGCAGTGGTCGAGTTTGGCGCGGTGGTGTTCTGTTCGCCGTTGGTACGTGAACCGCTCAGCGAGGTCGCGGCGAGCGAGTTGGCGGCGGTGTTCAAGGCCCTCGGCGACCCGGTACGCCTGCGGTTGTTCTCGCTGATCGCCTCGCACGCCTCCGGCGAGGCGTGTGTGTGTGATCTGACGGGGGAGTTCGACGTCGCGCAGCCGACGATCAGTCATCACCTCAAAGTGTTGCGGGAGGCGGGCTTGATCAGCTCGGAGCGCCGGGCGAGCTGGGTCTACTACCGCGTGGAGGCCGAGGCGTTGGCCGCGCTCGCGGCGGTGCTCGCTTCTCCCGCGGCGGCGCGCTGATGACGGTGGCGCTGTGGCGGCGAGTGATCGCCGAGTTCACCGGCACTGCGCTGTTGGTCGCGGTGGTGGTCGGCTCGGGCATCGCGGCCTCGCGGTTGTCCCCGTCCGACCCGGGCCTGCAACTGCTGGAGAACTCCACGGTCACCGCGTTCGGGCTGGCGGTGCTGATCCTGGCCTTCGGCCCGGTGTCCGGTGCGCACCTGAACCCCGTGGTCTCCGCGGCCGAATGGGTACTCGCCCGCCGGACGGTCGGCGGCATGTCGGGGTCGGACCTGCTGGCCTACGCGGCCGCCCAAACCACCGGCGCGATCGGCGGCGCGATCCTCGCCGACGCGATGTTCGACGTGCGTGTGGTGGATTGGTCCACGCACGACCGCTCCGACCGGCACCTGCTGCTCGGTGAGGTGGTGGCCACCGCCGGCCTGGTGTTCCTGATCTTCTCCCTGGCCCGCGCCGGCAACGCCAACCTGGCCGCCCCGGCGGTGGGCGCCTACATCGGCGCCGCGTATTGGTTCACCTCCTCGACGAGTTTCGCCAACCCCGCGGTGACCGTGGGCCGGGCGTTCACCGACACCTTCGCCGGGATCGAACCGTCCTCGGTGCCGGGTTTCATCGGCGCCCAGGGGGTCGGCGCTTTGGTGGGCCTGGGCCTACTGGTGGTCCTCTACCCGGTGATCGAGAGGACCGGCCCGGCTTAGTCTGACGAGGTGGCGGAACAGCCGGGCGAGGCGTGGTTGGCCGGACCGCGCGGGCGCGAACTCTGCCTGATCGCGGCGGCCGCGCACGACCCGGTGCTGGACCGGATCTGGCTGCACAGCCACGGCGGGCCGACGGCGCAGTTGATCGATCGAGCCGGCGAGGCCCTGGTCCGGTTCGACCCGGCGGTGCTGGCCGCGGCCGGTGAGCTGGACCTGCTCGGCCCGCTCGCGCAGAGCGTGTGCTCGGCGATGTACTGGCAGGAGCCGTGGGCGCGGGAACGGTTGTTGGACACCTGGTCGGTGCACGCGGGGCTGGTTCCGATTGCGCAGGCCTTGGCGGACAGCACGGCGACGGCTTGGTGGTCGGGTCCGACCGACCGTGCTCGGCAGCACACGGTGATCTGGGAACACGGCGGTCCGCTGGTCGAACTCCAGCCCTGCCAGGTGGCGCTACAGCGCTGGCGGGATCGATTGACGGCCGAGGTGCAGCGGGGGCGCGAACTGTCCGACGACCTTGACGCTCCGAACAGCGGGTCCTGGTGGTCCAGTCCGCTTGGCCACGGACTACTGGCCGGCGCCCGGTCATTGGCGCACTACGAAGCGGTCGGGTTGTTCCTGGTCGAGGAGTGCCAGGGCGACTTCGAGTCCGCGCTGGTGCAGCGCCTCGACGTCGACGCCGGCGCCCGGGTGCTGGAGATTGTCTCGCCTGCGGACTGGGTGGAGCTGACCCGCGCTCATCCCGTCGATGTGACGTTCGCCCGTCGACACGACTGGTGGCGGGTCAGTGGCTGGGACGGGCGTTGGCTGATGCCGGACTGGCAGGCAGTGGCGGGCGAGTACGACGGGGTGCACCTGACGGTGACTGCGTACCTGGCCGGCGCCGGGCGGGCGCTGCCGGTCGATGATGCGGCGACGATGATCGCCGGCTGGGACCCGGACGCTACTTATTGGCTGACCGACTGCGCCCGGCCCGGCGGACCCGCTCGCCGATGGCGGCAGGTCCGGGGCGGGGAGCAGCTGGACTGGGTCCCCTCTACTTGGTGACCAGCCCCGCCGCCGCTGCCTCGATGAGCTCCACCACCGCGTCCGGATGGGAAACCATGGCGACGTGCGAACTTGAGATCTCAACCGTCGTCGCGCCGGCTCGCTTGGCCATGAACCGCTCAGTGGCCGGGGGGATGGCGTGGTCGTCGCTCGCCACGAGGTACCAGGACGGAATCGTCCGCCACGCAGGCGGGCCGGACGGCTCGGCCACCGCCGCGGCATCGATCGGCCGCTGAGTTGCTGCCATGACCGCGGCGATGCTGGTCGGCAGGTCAGCACAGAAGACGTGGTGGAAGACACCGGGCGTGATGTACGCGTCGACCCCGCCGGGATAGGGCCGCAACGTCAGCGTCGAGGGGCCGACCTCGCTGCCGGGATTCATCGCCTCAAGGGTCTGGATGCTGTCCCCGACATCGGGTGCGAAGGCAGCGATGTAGACGAGCGCCTTCACGTTCCGGTTACCGATGGCGGCATCGGTCAGCACCATGCCGCCGTACGAGTGCCCGACGAGAACGATCGGGCCGGAGATCGTCGCGAGAACACTGGAGAGGTATGCCGCATCGGTCTGGAGGTCGCGCAACGGGTTGGCGGGAGCGATCACTGGGTACCCGCGGTCCTCGAGTCGGTGCACAACTGCGTTCCAGCTCGACGCGTCGGCCCAGCCGCCGTGGACGAGCACAACGGTGGGCTTGGGGCCTTGTCTTTCGTCGGCTGCGGCCCTCGCCGACGGCCCCGCTCCGACGCCGAGGGTGAGAAGGGATCCGATCAGCCCGAGCGACGCCAACCTCAGCGCGGCGCGCCTGCGGAGCGGCTTGACGGTCATCACCGAGCCACCTTCAGCAGAATTTTCCCGCCGCGTTCGACCTGCTGAACGGCCGAATGGATGTCATCGAGGTCAAACACGGCGGCGGGCGGGACGAACAGAGCTCCGCTCGCTACCAGGGGCGCGGCCTCACGAATGACGGGCAGCACCTTCGTTGCTGGGTCGAAATCGCCGAGGAAGAATCCGCGGACCGTCGCGTGTTTGACGATCAGGGTGTGCGCGTTGATCGCCAGAGGCTGCCCCGTCGCCGAGGCGTAGGTCACCAGGGACCCGCCATCGGACAGCAGGTCGAATAGGTGGCCGACGCCGGCGCCGCCCACCGAATCAACGGCGAGCGCGATTCGGGCGTCGCCGATGGCCCGTCGAACGTCCTGCGCTGCGCTCGCTGCGTCGAGGTGGACAATGTCGGCGCCGGATGCGGTCAGGTCGGCGAACGTGGACTCGTCCCGGGCCAGGTTGATCGTCCGGAGTCCACGCGCCTTCGCCAAAGCGATTAAGGAACGTCCGACTCCGGAGTTCGCGGCGTTCTGCACGACCCAGTCACCGGGCTCGAGGCTGGTGTACTCGCTGAGGATCAGACCGGCCGTGGGCGGATTGCTGCCCAGCATGGAGAACTGCTCGACACTTCCCTCGGGGAGCCGGAACAGACCCTCGGCAGGCAGTAGCAGCTGCTCGCGCCAGGCTCCGCCGAACAGCGGCAGGACCACCAGGTCGCCCACCGCGACCGTGTCGACGCCCTCGCCCACCTCGACGATCCGGGCAACGCCCTCGTTGCCCAGGACGAGGGGGAGCGGCGGCGGCTGCCCGAGCGCGCCTCTGGCGACCAGAAGGTCGTGCAAATTCAGCGGTGAGAACTCAACCGCGGCCTTGACCTCGCCGGGCCCGGCAGCGGGCGGCTCCGGGAGATCGACGACGCGCAGCACGTCCTCTGGTTTTCCGAACTGGGTGATCTGGATGGCACGCAACGCTCTAGCCCTCCTCGTTGGTCGGTCCAGGCCGGACCGGCCGAACCCACATTGTATGCGTATCGGTACAATAACACCCGAGCTAGAATTTGTGCGACATGATCCAAAAACCGAGACTACGAGGCCGCCACGCTGCTACGACCCGGATGCGCTGGGTCGCGGTATCAGATCTGTGCCCTGCCCCCATCGACGAACAGTTCGATGCCCGTCACGAAGCTTGAGTCGTCCGAGGCCAAGAACAGCGCCGCTTTGGCGACCTCGTCGGGTTCGCCCATGCGACCCATCGGAATGGTGGAGGCGAGCTTCTCGATGGCGTCGCGCGGTTGCCCATTCACAAGCGCAGTCGTGATCGGACCGGGGCTGAGAACGTTGGAACGGATATGACGGTCCGTCAGTTCGACGGTCCATCCGCGTACGAGGTTCCGGATGGCGGCCTTGCTGGCGCCGTAGACCGCGAACGCGGGGGTTCCCTTGGCGCTCGCGGCGGAGCCCGTGAGAATGATGGAACCGCCGTCGTTCAGCAGCGGCAACGCCTTCTGGACCGTGAAGAGTGCCCCCTTCACGTTGACACTGAAAATTTTGTCGAAATGACCCTCTGAAACATCTTCGAGCCGAACCATTTCCGCCAGGCCGGCGTTGGCGAAGACGATATCGATCCGCCCGTGCGCCCCGACGGTCTCGTAGAGTCGGTCGAGATCGGCCAGCTTGCCAACGTCTCCCTGAACGCCGAAGACGTTGCCGCCGATCTCCTTCACGGCATCGTCGAGTCGCTTGCGGTGGCGCCCCATGATGAAGACATACGCGCCTTCCGCGACGAACAGCTTTGCCGCGGCAAGCCCGATCCCGGCCGTACCTCCGGTGATGACCGCTACTTTCCCCTGCAGCTTTCCATCGGGCCTCAATGTCATCGTCGACTCACCTCGCGCCCGCATCGGCAGCCTCGGTCGCGAGGTCGCCGGCCAGGAAACGACTGATCTGAGCGGCCACGAGGGAAGGCTGCTCGATGTGCGGCCAGTGGCTGCACTCCTCGATCTCGGTCGCGGTCGTCTTTGCCGAGCCGAACCGGGCGACGACCGCGGAGGCGACGACATCCGAGGTGATGATCGGGTCGTCCCGTCCCGTGAGGATGAGCACCGGCCCGGAGAACCCGCTGGGCCGCTCCGCGGGGTGGCCGTCGTTCCACAGGTCCGCCGTGGCTCGGACAACCTCGGGCCGCGCCTTCGCGGCTGCCGTAGCGATACGCGCCAATTCGGCTACAGGTGCCGACGGGCCTGCTTGCTGACGCATGGCCTGAATCGCCGATGCGTCCGCTCCGGCCAACGATCGGAAGTTCTCGATGACCTCGTCGGGCAATCGGGTTCCGGCCATCGGAATAGGTGCCAGCAGCACCAGACCCAGCGCACGCTGGGGGCGCGCCTCGGCGACCAGTTCGACGATGGGTGCCGCCATGCTGTGGCCGACGAGCACAAACGGCTTGTCCACCGCGTCAACGACGGCCAACAGGTCGGCCGCGAACCGGTCGAACGTGAACGGCCCAGCTGCCCGGGTACGGTCTCCGAAGCCGGCCAGGTCCAACTGCACGGTCTCGAACCCGGGCGCTGACAGTTCCGCGATGACCGGGCTCCAGACGTGCAGGTCGTCGATCCAGCCGTGCATGAACACGATGGCGCTGTCGCCTACACCGTCGCGACGAAACACGATGTCGCTATCGGGAATGGTTGCTGAGCTGGCCATGAAGGCTCCTTGCCTCAGAAGAAATGGATGCTGATCCGGGCGCGTTGTCGACGGGCGGGAGCCGTCACGACGGCGATCCAGCCCGGACTCCTGGACACACTGCAAGCGGAGGCCCCGACGTGACTGCCCGAATGAAGATCGCGATCCTGGATGACTACCAGAACGTCGCGACGAGCTTCGCCGACTGGGACACCCTTGACGCCGAGACGGTGGTCTTCACCCAGCCTTTCGCGGATACCGACGAGGTTGTCCGGCGGTTGGCCGGATTCGATGTGCTCGTGGCCATGCGGGAACGCACTCCGTTCCCCGCCGGGGTATTGGCGCGCCTGACCAACCTTCGACTGCTCGTGAGCACGGGCCCGGCTAACGCCGCCATCGATGTCAAGGCGGCTCGCGATCTCGGCATCACCGTCTGTGGAACGGGCTATTTCTCCCACCCCACCGCGGAACACACCTGGGCATTGATCCTCGGCGCCGCCAGGAATCTGCTCGACGAGGCCAGTTCGATGCGCACCGGCGGCTGGCAGGTCTCGATTGGCACGGGACTGCACGGCAAGACCCTCGGCCTGTTGGGCCTGGGCGGGCTCGGAACCCAGGTCGCACATATCGGACGGGCATTCGGCATGACCCCGATCGCCTGGAGCCAGAACCTCAGCGCCGAGAAGGCTGCCGAGCAGGGAGTCCGAGCAGTGACCAAGGAACAGCTCTTCGCCCAGAGTGACGTGCTGTCGATCCATCTCGTCCTGAGCAACCGAACGCGCGGACTGGTTGGCGCGGCCGACCTGCGGTCGATGAAACCCACGGCAATCCTGGTGAACACGTCGCGCGGACCCATCATCGACGAAGACGCGCTGTTCGAGACGCTGCGCGAGGGACGGATCCACCGGGCCGCGATCGACGTCTTCGACACCGAACCGCTGCCCGGGGGCCATCGGCTGCGCTCGCTCCCCAACGCGCTGCTCACCGGACATGTCGCCTACGTGACTCGCGAACTGTACGAGACCTTCTACCAAGATGCCGTCGAAGACATCGCCGCCTTCCGGGCGGGAGCTCCGCTTCGGTTGATGGAGTAGGAGACCGCGAAGATCTGCCCCAACCCGCGATGCGGCGTGGCCTTCTATGACCGCTCCCGTAACAGCAGCGGCGTCTGGCACGACCTCAAAACCTGCGGTAATGCCGCCAATCTCCGCGCCTACCGGGCCCGCCACCGAGCCCAATCCATGTGACACATTCGATTCGCCTGTCACATGGGCCGCCGGCGCAGCACGACCATGTTCGCGATGTACCTCAGCGCGGCCTCGTTGTCCTGGTTCAGGGTGGTTATTCGCACCTTGATCAAACCTCGGTCGGGACGCGAATGTGACGGTCGCACCTCGATCACCTCGCATTCGACGCGCAATTCGTCGCCCGGGCGCACCGGTCGTGGCCAGCGAAGTTCGTCGGCGCCGGCGCCGATGTAGCCGCCGGCCGGCTTGAGTCCGGTCTCCATCAGCAGCCGCATCGAGTCGGCAACGGTGTACCAGCCGCTGGCGGTCAGCTCGCCGAAAAACGACCGGCGCGCCGCGGCCTCATCGAGATGGAGCGGCTGCGGATCGAACTCGGCGGCGAACGCGAGGATCCGCTCCCGCTCGACGCGCAGCCGCCCGGAACTGAACGTCTGCCCCACCGCGAAATCCTCCAGGTAGCGTTCGCTCATTCCGACTCAGACGCCCTCGGCGTGGAGTCCGGCCAGGGTCCGCGTCTCCTCGTCCCAGTGGGGTGCAGGTACATGAGTGGTCCTCCAACCCGGATCAGGATCTCGTCGCCGATCGCGCATTGTATGCGTATCGGTACAATAACACCGTGAGCTAGAATTTGTGCGACATGATCGAAAAATCGAGACCACGAGGCCGTCCGCGCTCCTACGACCCGGAGGTGGCGCTGGACCGCGCCGCGCTTCTCTTCTGGGCCAACGGTTTCTCGGCCACCAGCCTGGACGACCTGAGCGCTGCCATGGGTATGGGTCGGCCCAGCATCTACAACGCCTTCGGGGACAAGGAAGCACTGTTCCTGCGGGCGCTGCAGCGCTACCGGGACACCGTCGCGTTGACACCGCTGCGCGCCATGGAGGCCGAAGATTCGATCAGCGAGGGCCTGGGCGCGTTCTTCAGGCAGTTCGTGGCCTACACCACCGCTGATCGCTCCCACCTCGG
>Ga0137412_10000676_pt1 | contig 24935 bp, 22 predicted proteins | sample CZODoug2_1_16fun_FD_122160 | JGI IMG/M metagenome (GOLD analysis project Ga0137412, IMG submission 122160) | Vadose zone soil fungal communities from Angelo Coast Range Reserve, California, USA - CZODoug2_1_16fungal (Hybrid Assembly) | ecosystem: Environmental > Terrestrial > Soil > Vadose zone... | reverse complement strand
AGTTCCACCAGGCGAGAATAGCGGCGCGGGTTGTGTGTTGTCAAAGCAACACGAGCGTAAATTTTCAGGGAACACGCGCCACTGGTCGGCAGCTTGCCCAGGGGCACTCAGCGTTTTCGCAGCCAACTTTCGGTGCCGTACTTTTGTTCAGCGAGTCCTCGCGCTCGGTTCAAAATTTTTTCGTCGACCTTTCGCTCGCTACGATCTGTGGACAGCTCTCGTGCAAATCGTTGCGCGAGATCGCTCTGAAGATCGATTCCCTGAATGCTGCCCTGTTGTAGCAGACCGCGGCGGGTCCGGCGTTGGGCTGCGCCAGCGATTTTGCGGTCATCGATCATCACGTCCGCACGCACAGGGTTTGCAAAACAGCTGTAGCCGGCATCGCTGATCCCGGTCCGAGTGGCCACGGTCGCGCTGCCTGGGTCGCAGTCAACGACCCCGGCTACAACGGCGCGCCATCCTGTTTCACTCAACGCATTGCACAAGGCCTGGTGAATCTTTTCATAAATCGATATCGATGATTCAGCAAAGGCCCTGTCGCTGGTGGGAATCACGAGCGAATATGTCAGATCTTCTCCGTGAAACACAATGCCACCGCCAGTCCAACGGCGAGCCAAATCGCGTTCGCACTGATACCGAGCGATATCGGTAAATCGGCCAAAGTATCCAAATGAGAGAGCAGCGGACCGCCAGCGATAAAAACGAATTAACGGAATCGTGGCGTATTCGAGCAGCGCTTCGTCGATTGCCATGTTCATCGCGGCCGAGCGAGGCGTGTGGTCGTGATAAACCTCGAGTGCAGCAAAAATCCTTCCGGGCGAGGTCGAGGAATCCCGTGGAATTGCCTTGAAGAGTGCAACACCGGATGTCTCGACTTCGCTCGACATGACAGTTAGCTGCGAAGCTCTTCTAAAATCTTGTCGACCGCTTCTCGTGGATTTCGGTGGGCAATAATCGGCCGGCCAATCACCAGATAATCCGCACCTGCGTCGATGGCATCGCGCGGAGACATCGTACGTTTTTGATCATTCGCCTCTGCTCCGCTCGGTCGAATCCCCGGGACAACGATTTTGATCTTATTATCAAATTCGCGACGAAGAGGTTTGATTTCGTGTGGACTGGCCACAACGCCATCGATTCCTGCTTCAACACCCAGTTTCGCCAGGCGCAGAACCTGATCGTCCACTCCGCTCGCGATTCCAATTTCGCGCAACGTCTCTTGCGTCGAGCTCGTTAGGACGGTTACACCCAGGAGCAACATATTGTTTGTTCGTGCCGCAGTCGCGGCGCGGACCATTTCACTGCCGCCGCTCAAGTGAACGGTGAGCATTTGCGCGCCGAGGCGGCCCGCAGATTCGACGGCCCGGGCGACCGTGTTTGGAATGTCGTGCAGCTTGAGATCGAGAAAAACCTTGCGGCCTGTGGACGAAACCGCGCGCACAATTCCCGGACCTTCCGCGGCATAAAGTTGCAGACCGATTTTGAAAAACGAGATTTGGCCCTCCAGCTCTTCAACGAGCTCAAGCGCTTCCTTTTTTGTCGGTACGTCCAGCGCGACGATGATTCTATCTTTTGTCATTCCGAGCGAAGTCGAGGAACCCCGTGACATCACCTTTGGCTGGCATGGCGGGATGTCTCGACTACGCTCGACATGACGATATGCAAATCCTCGCCCCCGCGAAGATCAATCTGTCACTAAAAATCCTTGGCCCGCGGAACGATGGCTTCCACGAGCTCGACACGCTCATCGCGCCGATTTCGCTCTACGACGAGATCAGAATCGATAAAGGACGGCACGCAATCCAGTTTCGCTGCGATGATCCATCAGTCCCGCAAGGTGACGACAATCTGGCTGTCCGCGCTGCGAAGGCTTTCTTTGAGACGACTAAAATTGAGCCTGCAATTTCGATTGAGCTCAAAAAGAAAATTCCGCATGGCGCCGGACTGGGCGGCGGAAGCAGCGACGCCGCCTCCGTGCTGCTGGCGCTCAATGAACTCTTCGAAGTGAAATTATCGCGGAACGCGCTCGCTGAAATGGCGCAGCCGATTGGATCAGACGTTCCATTTTTTCTCTTTCAATCCGCGGCGCTTTGCAAGGGACATGGCGAAATGGTTTCGCCCGTGAAATTGAACCGGCAGTTTTCGATCCTGTTACTGAAACCAGCGTTTGCCGTCTCAACCGGATGGGCATATTCGCGCTGGCAAAATTCCCGAGAAATTCCGGGAATTCGTTATGTAGCACAGGAATTCGCTGATCAGAATTTTATGAATGATCTCGAACGCCCAGTCCTCGAGAAATTTGTCTTTCTCGCGCAATTGAAAATGTGGCTGCTCAGTCAATCCGAAGTCGGCGCGCCCCTTATGTCGGGTTCCGGGTCGACAATGTTTGCTGTGATGCGCGAAAATGCAGATGCGGATTCTGTAGCGAAACGCGCCAAAGCAGCGCTCGACCCGGAACTGTGGACGTACGCGTGCGAAACGCTCTAAATCAAACCCGCGAACGGCGGCGGCCAGAGTTGCGCGAATATTTCACTGGCCTTCGTTTGGGTTCGATTTTCGAAATGCCGGCGCCGCTTTTTACTTCCATGATCTGGTCGCGCAAAAGCGCAGCTCGCTCGAATTCGAGATTTGCCGAGGCTTCTTGCATCTCCTCTTCCAATTCCCGCAGCAATTCGGTCACATTGAAATCGCCGCCAGCTTCCTGAATGATCGATGCGGCGATTTCACGCCCGCGAAGAATGGTGTGCAGACTCTCCTGCACAGCGCGCCGAACCGTTTGCGGGGTGATGCCGTGCTTGTCGTTGTATTCCGTCTGCTTCGCCCGGCGGTATTCCGTAATCGACATCAGCGCTTCCATGCTTTGGGTGACTTGATCTGCGAACAGCACTACTTCACCGTTCACGTGACGCGCGGCGCGACCCGCGGTTTGGATCAACGAAGTTTGGCTTCGCAGAAAACCTTCCTTGTCCGCGTCCAGAATGCATACCAGCGAAACTTCGGGAAGATCGAGACCTTCGCGGAGCAAATTGATACCCACGAGAATATCGAAATCCGCTGCGCGCAATCCGCGCAAAATTTCGACTCGCTCGATTGCATCGATGTCGCTATGCAAATATCGCACTTTCAATCCGACATCGCGCAGATAATCGGCCAAATCTTCCGCTGTCCGCTTGGTCAGCGTTGTCACCAGGATTCGTTCGTTTTTTTCCACGCGCTGACGGCAAAGCTCAATCGTCTCGTCGATCTGATTCTTGAGCGGCTTAAGGGTGATTTTGGGATCGAGAAGTCCAGTAGGACGGATGATCTGCTCGACAACGAGCTGCGCACCCGGCGTGTGTACATCGAATTTTTCCGGAGGCTCATCCGTTCGCGAAACCCGAACGTCTGAATTGGACCTTGAGCGTTGAGCGCCTGCTCGCGACTTATCGGACTTGAGCGCCTGCTCGCGATTTATCGGAGTCGAGCGTTTTTCGCCGGCTACAGCAAACGGAACAGGTTCATCTTTCCCGATCCGTTGTCGACGGTGCGGAATATATCCTTTGTTTCCAGCCACGCTGTTTTGGATTTCAAATTCTGCCGGCGTTGCGCTGACGTAAACGAGCTGGTTCGTAGTCTTCATGAACTCGTCAAAATTGAGCGGCCGATTGTCGAGCGCGCTGGGCAGCCGGAACCCGTAATTTACAAGGACTGTCTTGCGCGAGCGGTCGCCTTCATACATCCCGCCAATCTGTGGAATCGTGGCGTGCGACTCGTCGATGACTACCAGAAAATCTTTCGGAAAAAAATCGATGATCGTGTACGGCTTGGAACCCGGCGGTCGCCCGGACAAATGCCGCGAGTAATTTTCGATGCCGTTACAGAACCCCATTTCCTGCAACATTTCCAAGTCGTATTCGGTGCGCATGCGCAGGCGTTGCGCTTCCAGAAGCTTGTTTTGCGATTCCAGTTCTGTAATTCGTCCTTCCAGTTCTTCGCGGATCGTGCGCAGCGCACGGTTGAGTTTGTCCGCGGGAGTCACGAATTGTTTGGCGGGAAAAAAGGTAATGACGGACAGCGACTCGTGCGCGTGCCCGGTCAACGGATCAAACCGCGTGACCGCTTCGATTTCGTCGCCGAAGAATTCGATCCGGATGCCTTCCTCATCGGCGGAAGCGGGATAAACTTCCACGACGTCACCCCGGACGCGAAATCTGCCGCGTGCGAAGTTAACGTCGTTGCGCTCGTACAGCATATCGATCAAGCGTCCGAGCACCGCTTCGCGTGAGATGTGCTGACCGCGTTTTACCGTCAGCAGCATCTGTAAATAGTCTTCCGGCGAAGTGACGCCGTAGATGCAGGAAACACTGGCTACCACAATGGTATCGCGGCGGGAAAGCAGCGCGCTTGTCGCCGCAAGTCGCAACCGCTCGATCTCTTCGTTGATGGAGGAATCCTTCTCGATATAGGTGTCCGAGCGGGGGATATAAGCTTCCGGCTGGTAATAATCGAAGTAACTGACGAAATACTCGACTGCATTTCGCGGGAAGAATTGTTTGAACTCGGAGTAAAGCTGCGCGGCCAGCGTTTTATTGTGCGAAATGACGAGCGTAGGCCGGTCCAACTCCCGGATCGCGTTTGCTATCGTGAAAGTCTTGCCCGAACCGGTGACGCCCAGCAGCGTCTGATGCCGGTTGCCACCTTCAATGGACTTAATCAGCTTGGCAATCGCCTGCGCCTGGTCGCCGCGCGGTTGGTAGTTCGATTCGAGCTGAAACGGCATTCAGCAATCTAGCAGCGACTGCTGATAATTCCCAGTCGTCGCCTGGCGACGATGAGCTTTAAGCGGTCCAGATTTGTCCCAGGACTCTGCGGAAGTTCCCGCCGAGGATCAGTTCGATGTCTGCATCACGGTAGCCCCGACGAATCAGACCGTCAGTGACGTCAAACACGCGCTTATAGTGGTTCACGCCATCGGTATCCATTTTGTCGCGGAAGGCGTAACTGGACTTGTAGAGGCTCCTTAGCCATTTCTTATAGTCCTCCGGGAGCGCGTCGTAACCATCGAGATCGATATCGCTGCCAACGCCTACGTGTTCGACCCCGACCAGCTTGGCGACATGATCGTAATGATCGAGCACGTTCTCTATTGTCGTTGGTTCCTTTGGAGAAACGAAATTACGGACGCCAGTGATACCCATGACTCCGCCTTTTGCCGCCATCTTGCGGATCGCTTCGTCGGTTTTGCACCGCGGCTGGTCGGGATTGAGGGCGCGACAATTTGCATGAGTAATCAGGACGGGCGCTTTGGAAATCTCAAATGCATCAAGTGTAGTGCGGTCGCCGCAATGCGCTACGTCGACCGCCATTCGCACCTTATTCATCCGATCGATGATGGTAACGCCGAAATCACTGATTCCATCATCGCGCCGCTCCGTGCTTCCATTGCCGATCAAGTTGCGGGTGTTATAGGTCAGCAGTGATATGCGTTGCCCGAGTTGATAGAAACGATCGACGTCGTCCGCGGCCCGAAAATGTTCCGAGTTTTGCACCCCCAGAATAATGCCGATTTTGCCTGAGCTCTTCGCGGCGTCGATGCCTGCCGCGTCGTCCACGCGCATGAGGTGTTCCCCGTGATGCGCAATAAATCCATTCCACAGACCGAGAAACCACATCACCTGATCGTAAGCACTTGGTCCGACCGTTCCTACTGCGACGTGCATCACGTCGATTCTGGAATCCTTGAAGCGCTGAAAATCGGCGGAAGTAAATGTCTCGGGATTCGTGAACCAGGTCGGGCGCTTATCGCCCTTGAAGGGAGCCAGCACTCCAAGGAGCGTGAACGGGTTAAGCATGTCAACGACCGTGCTGCGCTTAACCAGATCGATTGCGTGGGCGGAGTATTGGGTCGTGTCTTCCGCGAAGAGCTGAAACCAACCGCGGTTGATCATCGGCGCGGTGATAGTCGCCGCGGCAACACCCAGCAAACGCTTCAAAGACTGGCGGCGCGTTATCATGCTTCGGTCCAATATGATAATTTGTGTCTGCATTAGCAACGCCGTGATGCATAATAGAAGGGCGCGCAGTAGGCGGTTATGAATTTCACAAGCTGCTTGGCAGGCTGAAACGATATGTCCACTAGGGTTGGGGCCGATGTCCGGCTGGAGATTGGCCATGTCTTGTTTATGGACTTGGTGGGCTACTCAAAGCTACTCCTGGACGAGCAGCGCGAGCAGCAACAACACCTCACTGAAATCGTCCTCAACACCGAGCAAGTTCGCGCTGCGGAGGCGGCAGATAAGCTGATTCGTCTTCCCGTTGGGGATGGGATAGCGCTGGTCTTTTTTAACAGTCCCGAGGCGCCGGTGCGATGCGCGATCGAGATCAGTGAACGGCTAAAGCAATATCCTCAGCTGAAGCTTCGGATGGGGATTCACAGTGGGCCTGTCAATGAAGTTCGGGATGTCAATGATCGAGCGAACGTTGCAGGCGCTGGAATTAACATTGCACAGCGGGTGATGGATTGCGGCGATGCAGGGCACATCCTCGTTTCCAAGCGGGTCGCCGAAGATCTGGCGCACTCTCGGCAATGGCGCACATATCTTCATGACCTGGGCGAGTGCGCCGTAAAGCATGGTGTTCCCATCTTTATCGTGAATCTCTACACGGATGAAATTGGGAACGCGCAATTGCCGGAGAAGATTAAACAATGGCAATCGGAGCAAGCCGCGCAGGGAGCAGACGGTTCATCGGTCCTTCCACGCAAATATGTGTTGATCGCGGCCGCAGCTCTCTTGATCGGCGTCGCCAGCTTTGGCGTCTGGCTCTATTTCAAACAAGCGCCAGGAACATCGCTAGTACCGGAGAAAACTATTGCGGTGTTGCCGTTTCAAAATTTCAGCCCGGACAAAGATAATGCATTTTTCGCGGACGGCGTTCAGGACGACGTCCTCACCAGTCTGGCAAAGATTAAAGATATCAGGGTCATTAGCCGTTCGTCTGTGATGAAGTTTCGCGACGTCGCAGAGCAGAACCTTGGTCAGATCGGCAAAGCGCTTGGCGTGGCAAATGTCCTCGAAGGTAGTGTACGGCGGGAAGGGAACCGGGTAGTGGTCAATGTGCAATTGGTCGATGCGCAGAGTGCCCGGCAGATCTGGGCGAACCGTTACGATCGTACCCTGGCTGACTCGCTGGGATTACAAGGCGAGTTGGCCAGCGAAATCGCCGACGCTCTGCGCGCTACCTTGAGTACGGATGAGCAAGCGCGAGTAACAACCAAGCCCACGCAGAATCCGGATGCATATGTGTTTTATTTACGGGCCAATCAACTCTCGCGAAACCCCGACACACTGCTGGAGGATTACAAGGCCGCGGAGCAACTTTACATGCAGGCGATTGCGCTCGACCCGGACTTTGCCCTTGCCCATGCGCGGCTAGCGTCGGTTTGTGCCGAGATTTTCCATTATTACGAGCCCACTGAGGATTGGGAAACCAAAGCTCGCACCGAAGCGCAGATTGCTCTGCGTCTCCAACCCAACCTGGCAGAAGCGCATCTCGCTCTTGGTCAATGCATTTACTGGATGGACCAGGATTACCAGCGCGCTCTTGAGCAATTCGATACCGCTGCCGGTTTATCGCCGAGCAACGGAGATATTGTGCGTTTGATTGCGGCGATCAAACGCCGGCAGGGTAAGTGGCAACAAGCGCTCAAAGAGTACGAACGGGTTGCGAAGCTGGATCCCCAAAATCCAAATACAGTCCGGGAACTTATCTTTACAAACACGGCGATGCGTCGTTGGCCGGAAGCTGCGCGGTGGGTAGAGCAACTGCGCGCAATGGCGCCCGCATCGATCGTTGCGAAAATTCAAAGAGGCTACGTGGAGTTTTGGTGGAAGGGAGACACCAGTCTATTGAAGTCGTTGTTGAACCAAGTGCCTCCCGGCATCGATCCCGATGGCGGGGTAACTGCGGTGCGATGGGAGGTCGCAATGCTGGATCGAGATTACGCGGCAGCCAGACGCGTTATCGATAGCTCTACCGCCAAAGAGCTTTCATATACGGGCGAAGGGTCAACGCCACGAAGTTTCTTTGAAGGCTCCGCCGCCCTGGCACAAGGGGATATCGCAGGAGCGCAAAAATATTTTGAAGAAGCTCAACCTGTTTTCGAAAGCGCGGTCAAAGAAGCGCCTGCGAGCGCTATTCGACATGCTAACCTGGGCTGGCTCTACGCATTCATGGGGCGCAAAGAGGACGCAATCCGGGAGGGCCGCCGCGCGGTCGAAATGAAGCCGGAATCTAAAGATGCCGTTGACGGCGTGATCGTGAATTGCTATCTCGCGTTGATTTATGCTCGCGTCGGTGAGAAAGACCTGGCGTTTCCGCTCCTCGAGCGATTGCTGAAAACGCCGGGGGCGGTAGACAGCGTGGATTACAGCATCACCATTAACGACCTGAAACATCGCTGGGAATGGGATCCGATTCGAAGCGATCCGCGTTTTCAAAAACTGCTTGAACAACCAGCGAAGTGACTTTCCAGGGTCGGGCCGTTTCAATTGAACTCCGAACTTGTCGATTGCTAATCACGGACAAAACATGAGGCTTGGTCTCTTGATCGAGCAGTGAATCCAAAAAAGTTTTTTGCCGAGCTAAAGCGACGAAGAGTTTACAGTGTCGCGGTTACCTACGCCATCGTGGGTTGGCTGCTCATCCAGGTTGTCACTCAGGTTTTTCCGCCGTTTGAAATACCCAACTGGGCCGAGCGACTCGCCATCGTAGCGATTCTCCTTGGATTCCCGATCGCTTTGATCCTTGCGTGGATCTACGACTTCACGAGCCATGGGATTGTCCGAACGAGCGAAGTGGAGCCGAAGGTCAGGACAGAAGTCGTTGAGCCGCCGAGTTCGACCGAAAGGTCGATCGCCGTTTTGCCTTTCAACGATTTAAGCCCGGCTAAAGATCACGATTACTTCAGTGACGGCATTGCGGAGGAGCTTTTGGGAGCGCTGGCAAAGGTTGATGGACTGCGGGTGGCGGCGCGGCGCTCTTCGTTTTGGTTCAAGGACAAACAAGCCGAGCTCGGCGAGATCGCATCCAAGTTAAACGTCGGACATGTGCTGGAAGGCAGTGTTCGCCGGGATGGCAGCCGGGTGCGCGTGACTGCGGAACTGATCGATGCAAGCGACGGTTTTACACTGTGGTCGGAGACCTACGAACGCGAAATGCATGGGATTTTTGCGCTGCAGGACGAGATTACGCATTCAATCGTCGATGCGCTAAAGCTGAATCTCGATATTTCGGCACCGCCTGCGCCTCATAACACCGAAGCTTACGACGCTTACTTGCAGGGCCTTTTTTATTCGGACAAGAGCACCGAGGACGAGTTACGTAAGAGCCTTGAATTTTTTCAGAACGCGCTTGCGATAGATCCCAAGTTTAGTCGGGCGTGGACCGGGATCGCGAAGACGTGGCTATGGCTGGCTGACGCTTATGTGTCGCCGCTCGAAGCGTATCCGAAGGTCCGCGATGCCGCTGTTCGTGCTTTGGAACTCGATGACCAGGAAGCCGAGGCTCACGTATATCTCGCCGAGAGCAAACGTATCCTCGATTGGGACCTTGATGGAGCGGAGGCGGAATTCAATCGCGCAGTGGAAATTGATCCGAATTCGACGCCATCCAACTACTTCGTTGCCGCCCTACACGCCGCTCGAGGTAATCGCGACAAAGCGCTGGCGTACTTGCAGCGCACATCGAAGATCGATCCGGCCTCGCTCTGGGTAAGTAATTTCGCCTGCGAACTCTATCGCTATTTCGGTCTTTACGACGAAGCGATTACAGCCGGAGAGCGAGCACTTCAGCTAGATCCAACATTTGCCCACTACGGCGAGCCGGCGCTCGCGGCGGTGTATCGCGAAATGGGGCGGTTCGACGATGCAATTGCACTCTACCGAAAGGCACGAGAATTCACCGGGAGGCCAGGGTTCGGTCTGGCGATCACTTACGCGCGAATGAAGCAGCGTAACGAGGCACTGGAAACTCTCGATGCAGCCATCGCCGGCTGGGGCTATCGACCAGGTGATGCGATCGCTCACGTGCACGTAACGCTTGGCGCGCATGACGACGCAATTCGCGAACTCGAACACGCGTGCGAGCAGCGCTCCTCATCCTTGCACGGCGTTGGCATCGCTCCCGAGTTTGTGCCGCTTCGTTCGGACACACGTTTCAGGTCAATTCTTCAAAGAATCGGACTCGAACCCGAAAAGGTTTTCGCGGCTACAGCCGGAACATAGACTTCCAGTCTGTGGCCCCGCGGGTTTGCAACCCGCTGATTCAGCAGCGAAAATCTCTGCTGGGCGCACAGGGCAGAGCCCTATGTTCCTGGCACAGCTGCCTGATCATTGCACAATCGTGTCTCGTCCGTGGCCGTGAGAGCGTACATTGTATTTGTTTAAATCCTGTTGCGCCACGTGCATTCCGAAGAGCAGGATCGCGATCAGACCGAAATACAGTATCGACATCGTCCAGCGTTGGACCGTTGTGACTTCAAAATAACGCTGTTCTTCCTCGGTTCGTTTGCGAAAAAGCGAATAGATGCGCGGCAGCGACATGAGCACAATCAACCAAATTATAAAATTTGGATATTTCCACCCGAACCAAAGAAGCAAGGCGAATCCTGGCAACCAAAGCCAGCGCGAGAGCGCGGTCACGATGCGTCCGCCATCCAGCATTCCGACCGGTGTCAGATTGAATAGATTGAGAAAGTATCCAAACCAGGCGAGCGCGATGAAGAGCGGCGCGGCAAAGAGTTCGCCCACGAAATTGCAAACCAACGCGCCAAGGCTCCCCAGCATCGGACCACCGATCCCGACGCATGCTTCCATCCAGGCGTTGCGCGGCGCGTCTTTAAGCGCGATGAACGCGCCCATGAACGGAATAAAAACAGGCGCGCCAACTTTGAGTCCGAACTTTTTAGCGACAATCAAATGGCCGGTTTCGTGTACTAACAAAAGCAGGACAAATCCGAGCGCGAATTGCCAGCCCCACATCTGGGTATAGACCCAGACCATTAACAGCATGGTCCCGCCCGATTTCAGCAGGATCGGGAGGAATTTCAGGAGCGGAATAACAGCAAACTTCAATTTCGCGAAAAACTTCGCGATCAGGACTCCGACCACTGCAAATGGCCCTAGCGCTTTTTTTACTCGGCTCCAGGCCGTTTCTTCGGACGGAGCCCTGTATTCCTCGGCTTTTTCGGTTTGGAGATCCATTGCTTCGCGGACGTTGATTCGTAAAATCGTAGAATCGTCAAATCCGTCGTGTTACCGAGAAATTGTAGGGCGTTTCTGTGAAACGCCAACACTTTGGCGCCTGACACAGACGCCCTACAATTCATCAAAGGCATCGCCCAGGTGATCAAGAATATCGCGCGGCAATAACGACTGCTCACTCTGGTTACCATTAAAAATTGCGATTTCTGCGGCGCGGCCACATAACCATGCGCCGAGTTGCGCCGCATCATAAAGAGACAAACCTTGTCCAACCAATCCTGCGCAGACTCCGGTGAGGATATCGCCCATTCCTCCCGTGGCCATTCCCGGATTGCCGGTCGTGTTATAGCTTAACGGGCGATCCCGTTCAGCCACGATCGTCCGGCTGCCTTTCAATAAGAGCGTTACCGGAAAACGCTGGCAGAATTTCGTCGCCATTTTGGCGCGCGACTCTTTTTCATCGGGCCAGAGTCGTTTCATCTCGCCGGGATGCGGTGTGAGCAACCGTTTGCCTTTGCAACGTTTAAGCGTCGAGGTTTTTTGCGCCAAAATATTCAAGGCGTCAGCGTCGATCACCATTGGTTGCTTCGCTTTTTCGATCAGCTCGAGAATTTCGGCAGCGCGGGATTTTCCAAGACCGGGTCCGACTGCCCAGACGTCGGCCTTTTGCTTGAGCAAATCGCGGTAAGACTGCAGTGGTCTGACCATTGATTCCATTGGCGCGGCCCCGGCGACAATTGCGTAGATCTCTTCGGGAACAAAAACTTCCACCAGCCCTGCGCCTGCACGTAACGCCCCCTGCGATGTCATCAGAGCTGCGCCAATAAATCCCCTGGAACCTGCAACAACACCAATGCGTCCGCATTGGTTCTTGTATGTGCTGAATTTGCGCCTCGGCAGTAAGTCACGAAGAGCTGGCAACGCAGCGACAACTTCTTTCGCTTTTTTTTCTGGAGAGCGCAGTTCATCCAAATGCACAACTTCCAGCCTCCCCACGAAGTTCAGCGCGTCGTCGGCGAGCAATCCCGGTTTTGCGAATCCGATCGTGACCGTAAAATCCGCGATGACACAGTCGCGATCGGCTTTACCCGAATCGCCATCGAGACCTGTTGGGAGATCGACGGCGAACACGTAAGCGCCCTTAGCTGCCCGCAATTGATTGATGGAGCGACACGCTGCGCGGATCGGATCGCGCAGCGGCGGCTTCGCGCCCAGTCCAAGCAAGCCGTCAAGAATTATCAGCGGACCCGCGGTGTCCACGTACGCCTCTGCCGCAATCGTTTCCTGGGCGGCGGATAACTGGTCAGCGACTTCGACCCAAAGTTCGACAAGTTTGACGCCAAGATCAGGTCCGCCGCCGCGAGATGGTGTCGCCCCTAAAATCTCGGGCGGTCTGCGGCGCAGGCTTTCAAGTTTCTTGCGCATCAGTTCGCTGCAATCGGCTCCCTGAAAAGCAAGTCGCACCTCAATCTTCCATCCGACGCGCCGTAAACATTCAGCCGCAACAAGCGCGTCGCCGGCATTGTTACCTTTGCCCGCGAACACAATGCACTTGCCAGGCTTATGGAAAAATCTGGTGACCGCTTGCGCAACGCCGGCCCCGGCTTTGTCCATTAGCGCTTCAACTTCCACTCCCCGCGCGAAAGCAGCTTGTTCTGCCGCTCGCATCTGCGCCGAAGTCAGGATTGGAAGGTTCAATTATCCCTCCCGATCTTTTGAGCCCGATTTTGCCTCTGACTCGGCTGGTTTCGATGAGCTCTTCTTCCGCCGTGTGCTCTTTTTGTGCGAACGCTTGGATCGGCGGCGTTCAGATTTCGCCACCTTGGTTTGATCGATGTACGACTGCAATGGAATGCTCTCATTAGTGGCTACGCGCGTCGAGGTTCGCGCGCTTGTGACGGAATCGCGGCCGCGGACGCCGGCTGCAATTTCTTCTGCGAGCTTTTGGCGATAAGAAGTGGTTTGCGCGTACGCGGCTTCGGTTGGGTTGGTTAAGAAACCGCATTCCACGAGCACTGCGGGCACGCTGGTTTTTCGCAGTACGTAGTAACCCCGGCGTCGCACATTGCGATTTGAGGAAGGCGCTCCACCCGCTACAAAGTAATGGATAGCCGAAGCCAGCGGGAGGCTCTCGCGGCTGTAAAAATATGTTTCGATTCCACCGGCGCCGGTGCGCTTGGCTGAGTTGAAATGGATGGAAACGAACATGGCGTTGGAATAAGAGTTGGCGATCGCAACGCGCGTCGCGAGTGGAACGAATATGTCGCTGTCGCGAGTCATCACCACACGATACCCGTTTGCCGTCAGCGCCTTCTTCAACCGTTGTGCGACGTCAAGGGTCACCTCTTTTTCGGCGACCCTCTGGCCTGGAATTCCGCCGCGGTCGTAGCCGCCATGACCCGCATCGATCACTACAGTAGCAGATGAGCCGCTGTCTTTAGACGCTCGCCGCGCGTGAGCCGTGGAGAGAGTCCCCAGAAATGCGATCAGCAAACTGCAGGCAAACAGCTGGAATCGGTAAAGATTTGTCGGCATCACTAATCGTCCTTCGGCAGTTCAGGCGGGCGAGCTGATAATTTCGGTGCTGTGCCACGGGAGCTTTGCGCGGCCGGCGATTCAATCGTGCCGCCGCGCACCGCCACTTCGCCATTGCCGGAGCGAACAAGCTTTGGCCGCGTTTTGGTTTCCATGAAGGAGGAATGCGCCAGCAATTCACCATTCAAGCCGATGCGCGAATACGCCCATGCGCGCGGAGCTGAGCAATGCAGAACATGCAATTGATTCGCTTGATCGATCTCCCTCTGTGGTTCTTCAAACGTGATGGCACGGCCTAACGAATACGTCGCATACACAATTCCACTGTCCCTGTCCTGCACGCGCACGTACAAAGAAGTATGGTCCGGAAAACGGTTGGTGAGAAGCGCGTACGTGCGCACGTTGCCAGGCGCAGCAACGCCATCGGGGATGCCGACTGTTTGCTGCCAGATTGGTCGCGCATCGGTTACTTCAAAAACTCGCGTTGGGGAATAAAAAAACTTTCCCAGGTCGGCAAAATAAACATTCGTTCGCACATGATAAGTGCCGAAATCGTGCACAGGATAACGTGGAGTCAGATTGATCTGATGCGTGACTCTTTGTCCGGCTTCGACCTTCAAGGGCGCCTGATCGCTTTCGGCACTGATCGGCGCAATGGGTTGACCTTCGTTTCCAGTTATCTCAAACCCAAGCCACGATTGCCCGTCGGCATTGTGAAGATCGATGTCGCGTCCGGCCAAATTGGTGATGCTGAGTGTCGCTACGACCGATTCGTAAGCGATGTACTGCAATCGCTTGAATTTCAGGTCGACCTGAATTTGCGCTTCGGCTTTCCCGGCGAAAATGAGAAGACATGCGATCGACAGAATACGCCCGATCACGGTCTTAAACGACGAAATCCGAATGCCGAATGACGAGGCCCGAAATAAGGTCTCCATTTTAGTCCAACTTTTTGTCATTCCTGTTTCGTCATTAATTCGTCATTCGACATTCGTGCTTCGTCATTTGGAGAACTCGCTTGCGCGTCGCGACCGCTGATCTTGTCTGGTTCTGCGCGCGGAACACGGTTTCAACGCTTTCTCATTGTGCCGAGCTGTTCTCGGCTGCAGGAAAAAGCTGTAAAAGCCGCGAAGGTTCGGCCTGAACGGCCTGCAATTTATCATCGTAATAAATTCGGATCCTGTATCCGAGATATTTTCGCTTTCCGCCATCTGCAGTGGGAGCTTTGCCTCTGCCTTTTTGCCCGGGCCGCACCGTGGCAGCCGTCTCAGAAAGCGATGACTCCGGCGACGCGACTCCTATTTTCGGGCGCAGATAACTGACCGAGAGCACCTCAGGATTCGCGTCCGCCCAATCGTGCTTTGGCGTCAGCCATTCATAATTCACGTCCGCGTCAGTGAGCTTCACGTCCTTGTCACCAACGGTGTCGTAAAACTCCACCAGGATCTTTACCTTGGTGTGATCGACGGATGTGCCGGCCTGTTTTTTTATACCGATCCGTAGTGCGAGATTGGTCTCGGCGTCCGGATCGGGTGTCTCAGCAGTTTTGGCTTCTGTGATGCCCATGACAGAGCCTTCCTGATTACCACCAACATCCCGGTGCGAGGCGGCATCGAGTGATCCGCTCGCCATACCGGAGTCTGTTGTGGCCGGGGTCGACACTCCAAGCTTCAAGCGCTGATCAGCCAACGCATATGCCTGCCCGGCCGACGGGCCTATGTCGTGTAGTTTGCGCCACACTTCGTTCGACTTGTCATAAAGCTGCATGGAATCATACGTCTTGGCTATTTCCTCCAGCACCGTGACGTTACTGGGTTCACTCTCCAATGCTTCCTCAAACCGGGCGAGCGCATTTGTTGTATCGCCGCGGTCACGCAGCTCGACACCTTCTCGCAACAGCTGATTAACAAGAGACGGAGGAGGCGCTTGGGCAACCGCTTCGGGTGAAGGAGCAGTCTGTGTCGCCGGCGGCGCTGGTGTTGAAACGGGAGGAGCCGCGGGTCGTGCGATGGTCGTCGCCACTGCCTGTGCTGGCGTCCGCAAAGGCCGGCCCCGGCCTACATAATAGGAGGTGACGGCGAAGATTTCCGCCAACGCCAGAATCACAACCAAGCCGAGCCCGACGTTAAAACTTGGATCGACCTGCGTAGCCCGTGAAAGAAGAGTCCGCATGCAGCAATAAACCCCATTTCTGTAAGCGCGCCCTCGCCAAGCTGTCAAACGGGGGCTTCCGGCGTCTCAAGCCGTTGAACGGTTAAATCGTTGATCGGATACCCATTCTTAACCCGCGCGAGGCGGGTAACGTTTAGCGAAATCAGCAGCGCGTTAGCGCGAAATATCGTCCTGGCTCAGCAACTTGAATCCTTCACCCATCAGAACCGATGACGCGCACTCGGTATCGTCCACGTGCAGGGCGATGGCGGCAAAGCCACGCGGCCGGATGAGCAGGGGATACGCGAAATGAACGTTGACCTCCGCCATCACCAATGCGGCAAGAAGTTTCACCAGTTGTGTCGCGACTTCTCGAATTTCCACAATCACGACTTCACAAACGCCGAATGGCACGTTTTTCTCCCGAAACAATCTCTCCACGCGCGCCGGATCACTCGCGATGATCCGAGCAATCGCTGAATCAGTCGATTCGGATACGCTCAGAGCCACGGCGTGAGTGCTCTGTGTGCTGAGCAGTTTCACCACATCCAGCATCGCTCCCACCTTGTTCGGGAGAAAAACAGAGAATTGCTTCACCAGCGGCCCCTCCATTTTCGAAGTTATTTCCGGTAAATTCCCAGTCATTTCGATAGCGACACGCCGCTGGAACATTCCAAGGCGCGCCAAGTGAACTATCTCATTTTCGGTGTTTCGTTGGCAAACCAATATATTCCAACATCGACGCCTAATGAGGCTGTTCATTTCGCGCGACGCCAATATACTGCCGTAATGATTGCCGGAGCGCATTTACTTCTCTACAGCAAAGGAGTGTTCGACTGCCCAGTGGAGGCGAGATCGGTCTTTACTAACCGACTCATCCCATGATGACAGAAGCGCGCCCAACTTGAAAAAGGCGGGGCTTCAGTCCCTAATTTCGCAACGCTTTAGATTCGCCCTCGATGGATGAAGAAAACGAGTTAATCGCACTGCGACGCAAAAAGCTCGACGCGCTTCGCGCGAAGGGTATCGAGCCGTTCGGTAGCGGCTTTGAGGTAACCGGATCGATTGCGCAGGTGCGCGGAAAGTTCAAGGAAGGCGAGACCCTTCGCGCTGCGGGCCGCATCACGGCACATCGCGACATGGGCAAAAGTCATTTTCTTGATCTGCGCGACGCGACAGGGCGCATTCAAATCTATATTCACGCGAAAGAAGTCGGCCCGGAACTGGTCGACCTTTTTCGGTTGCTCGATCTTGGCGATTTCATCGGCGTGGAGGGAACCTGTTTTGTCACCAAAAGCGGGGAACCGACATTGAAGGTGCGCACGTTCCAATTACTGGCAAAAGCGTTGCGGCCGCTCCCTGAGAAATGGCATGGCTTGCAGGACATCGAAGCAAGGTACCGGCAACGTTATCTCGATATTATCACGAACGAGCGTTCCCGCGCCGTGTTCGAAAAGCGCGTCACAATTATGCGCGAAACGCGGCGCTTCTTGGAGGAGCGCGGTTTTGTTGAAGTCGAGACACCGATCTTGCAAACAATCCCCGGAGGGGCGGCAGCCGAGCCATTCATAACGCATCACAAGGCGCTTGGTCTCGATCTCTACCTGCGCATCGCCCTGGAGCTTTATTTGAAACGTTTGCTCGTGGGCGGGTTCACCAAGGTATTCGAAATCAATCGTAACTTTCGCAACGAAGGCATTTCCAGAAAGCACAATCCCGAATTCACGATGCTCGAAGCCTACTGGGCGTATGCCGATTGGGAAAAGATGGCGAATCTGGTTGAGGAACTAATCTGTTGTCTCGCGGAGAAAATCTGCGGCTCACTAACAGTCGAACACCGCGATTCCGAAGAAAAAATTGTTCGTACGATCAGTTTGAAAGGGCCCTGGCGCCGCGCGCGTTATCACGATGTCGTGCGTGAAGTTGCAGGGAAAGACTGGTTTGAGTTAACCCCGGCCCTACGGCGCGACCGCGCCACCAATGAATTCAAGTTGGAGATCCTTCCGCAACTCGCCGATTTCGAAGTGACTCAGCATGTATTTGAAAAACTAGTCGAAGAGAAGACGATCGACCCACTCTTTGTCACGCACTGCCCGAAAGAGCTGGTGCCACTGGCAAAACAAAACGCAGAAGACGACTCGCTGGTCGATGTTTTCGAACTGATCATTAATGGGGTCGAGATTGCACCCGGTTACAGCGAGTTAAACGATCCGTTGGTACAGCGCCAGCGTCTGCTTGAACAGGCGGGCGAAGAGAAGCAAAAGATCGACGAAGAATTTCTCCTCGCACTCGAGCATGGCATGCCACCCGCTGGCGGAATCGGCATTGGAATGGATCGGCTCACCATGCTGCTCACCGGCGCGGAATCGATCCGGGACGTGATCCTTTTCCCTCTGCTGCGGCCGAAGAAGTGACCAAACGTGATCCGCTAAGGGCTACATCGAATCACGATTCACAAATTACGAATTCACGAGCGTAAATCGAGAATCGTCACACCGAACCGTCGAATTGCGGATCATGCTTGATCCGCCTCATTCGCGCTCGAGATCAAAAGTGACCTTTGCGTTGATGCGGTAGTTTGTGATTTTGCCCTCGTCCACTTCGGCCGTGAATTCCTTGACGTAAATCGAGCGAATGTTTCGCAGGGTCTTGGTGGCTTCCTCCACCGCGCCTTTCGCAGCGTCCTCCCAGCTCTTTGGCGATTGCGACATTAGTTCGATAACTTTAACAACTTTGGCCATGGTGATTATTCTCCTTCCCTTATTTATCGCAGGCGGCACGCAGGATGCGCGTTTGGGAGGCAATGTATTGGCGGTGGCAGCTTCCAGCCCGTTTGCCAATAGCGCACAAAATGGAGTGGTGCTGTTCCTGCGCGCCGCCTGCGTTGTCCGCTGGACAATCCCTTAGTTGACCTTCTCCCAGAACCCGCGGCGATTCGGGATGTTTGGGAAGACAAGTTGGCCTTGGTAGAAAGTGAAGGGGCTGGATCGGTCGTTGCCACCGAACGATAGCGTCAGCATTTTGCCTTCAACGTTCCAATGGCCTGTCACTGGCTCCCTTCGTTCGTAAGCGGTGACGGTCCAGTTCTCAACAGTACCATCGACATGAAGGATGAGATGCTCGTCTATTGGGCCGGTATAGCTGATCGTGGTTTTTCGCCAGTGTCCAATCAAGGCGTTTGAATTTTCCGAAGACGTGCCACTTGATTCTTGAAATGTGGTGATACCTGAGTTGGCAGCTTCTGCAGAAAGCGCGGCTAGAACAAGAGCGCAAAATTGCGCAAGCCAGTCGATTTTGGGAAAAACGTGTTGTGTTCTCATGGGGACCTCCGGACCGAGTCTGACAAGGTGGCCGACCAATGACAACTCTATTCTGCATTTGTTGCGGGACCTTGAACTCAAAGCGATGTTGATCGCTTTAGATGAAACTTTCGACAATCATAGAGCGAGGACGGTTTTCCTCACCGGCGGCCGCGCCCCAGGCGCTGGCGTGGAACGGTGACAAATTGTGGATGGGTTCGCGCGATCTGCGCCGAATCTATGGGATCGATCCGAGAAAGTGGGAAGTGCTCGAAGAGAAAGAATCACCCGGCATCCCATGGGCGGCTGTCGCGACGAATGGGACGCTTTGTTTTACAATCGGAGAAGGTCCAAACGACGATCGCTACATTCGCCGGTTCGGGTCCGATGTGGGGTTTTCCGAGGCCGACAAAATCGCGTGCCCGGAATTCACCGGATCATACCTCAGCTACGACGGTGACAGTCTCTACCTGAGTCAATGGTACAAACATCGCATTCTCAAGCTGGATGCGAATGGTAATATCATCCGCGTTATCGACGTCGGTGCCGAGGTTTCAGGCCACGCGTTTGTTGAGCGAATGATTTACGTCTTGCGCGGGACCGAACAGAACGGTGAGAGCTGGACCATCGCGCGGCTCGATCCGCGAGAGGAAAAGCCGGAGGTTAAAGACATCGCAGTCGTGCCATTCGCGTGCCGCTCGCTTACCTTCGATGGCGCGAACTTTTGGTCGAATCATCGTGCCGCGAATGAAATCGTGTCATTTGCACTGCCGCGGTCGCCTTAGTCGCTGCCTCGGCCCACGATCTTTTGATCTCTGCATCCTCCGGAGTTCCTGAGCAAATCGAGAATGTTTGTTGGACACTATAGTGTTGCCTTCGCACTTAAAGAGCGAGAAGAACAAAATTCCGCTCTGGGTTTTGTTCGCACGGAAGCCGTTGTCCGATAAAGCCACTGCCATGGGCGTTTGGAGTTTCTACACGCTTTTTGTGGTTGTCGCTTTCTTGATAGAGAGAATCGGAAGTCCGCGGCAAACTAACGCCTCGTGATCGTGATTATTTTCGGCGTCTCCGCAGCAGGGAAAACCACGGTTGGCAAACTGCTCGCCGAAGAGCTCCGTTGGCGATTTCTGGAAGCGGATGATTTTCATCCGCGTGCCAACATCGAGAAAATGCGTAGCGGTCGTCCGCTGACCGACGAAGACCGATGGCCGTGGTTGGAACGTTTGCGCGGGTGGATTACGAGTTTTCTTGCTGAAAAAAAGAACGCGGTGCTCGCCTGTTCTGCATTGAAACGCGCGTATCGGGATCGTTTACGCGCCAGCGACGACGTGAAACTTGTGTTTCTGCGCGGAAATTACGCGCGTATTGAAAAACAACTTCGTCAGCGACGCGGTCACTTCATGAATCCTGCGTTGCTGAAGAGCCAGTTCGCTGATTTAGAGGAGCCCGAACCGGACGAAGATGTGTTAACGGTCGATTTAGAGCGGACTCCTCAAGAGGTTGTTGAAGAAATCAAGACAAAGCTTCGTTTGTCCAGCAAGGATTAGACAATAGCCATCAAGACCACCTAACTGGCGTTTTGCGCCATTCGTCTGGTCTTAATGTTCGAAGTCTCGATGCGTGGTCATATGTGCCACGTTGTGTTACCTTGATCTTTATGAAGAGCGCCGCTGCGAAGGTCGATATCGGTCGTGGCTACATGCGTGACATCGATCGAACCTTGCTGCGAGAAAATCTCAAGCTGACTTTCGAACAACGCGCTCAAAAGCATTTACGTGCGTCGCAAATGGTTGACGAGCTGCGGCGCGCCGGCAAAAAGCTGAGAGAGAAGACTGATGGCCGTTGATCTGGCGCAGATCATTCCTCCGCTAGTCAGGGCAAAGGTTGATTTCATCCTCATTGGTGGAATGGCTGCAATCTTGCACGGTTCTGCGCGCGTCACCTTCGACGTCGATCTCGTCTATTCACGCTCCGACGAGAATATTCAGCGACTGTCCAATGCACTTGCGTCGCATGACCCTTATTTGCGCGACACACCGCCGGGTTTGCCATTCGTCTGGGATGCCAGAACCATCCGCAGCGGCTTGAATTTTACTCTCACAACCAGTCTTGGTGACATCGATCTCTTTGGTGAGGTGACCGGTGGTGACACTTATCAGGACTTATTGCCGCATTCGTTCGAAGTCGACGCGTTTGGGGTTCGTTTTAAATGTATCGATCTTCCAACGCTCATTCATATCAAGGAAGCGGCAGGTAGACCTAAGGATTACGAAGCAGTCGCTGAATTGCGAGTTCTATTGGAAGAGAGTCAGAAGAAGCGAGTCTAGCCGTGCGCCAGTTTTCTCAGCGAGACGACCTTGTTCGCGAGCGTGTTAGTCGCCTTTTCCAAAAGCATTCCCCATGCACTGAGAACCGCCAGCGTTGGGATGCAAATTAGTAGGAACATCCAGATTGGCAACTCGCGAATGCGAAGCCCAAGCCAGATAACGTAAGGTTGGTGAATGAGGTACAAGCCATAGGAATAGAGTCCCACAACGCCAAAAAGTTTGGCGGGCTCTTTGAATAACAAAATGATTCCAGCAATGCCGACGATTTCGAGCATGCAACATACGCCCGTAGCAAAATCGACGAAGATGTACTCATAAAGATTACCGTAGAGCTGCAGCGCTGTAGGGTAGAGGACTAATCCAAGAACGAGTCCGGCGCCGCGAAGTAAAAACCATTCCACGCGTGCAGTTGATCGGGTGTGCCACATGGCAAGTGATATTCCCAGCGCGAACTCGGGCAAGCGACAGATCGCCAAACCACCCAGCACCCACAAGCCACTTTGATGCCAGACCATAAGCAGCAAATAGCGCGCAAAAAATCCGGCAACACACGCGACTAACAGAAACCGACACGGCCCGAAGCGGCGGGCCGCCCAGAAGAGGAGGGGAAAAATCAAATAAAACTGGATCAACATGGAGACGTACCACCACGCCGCGTTGAGGTACATGAAATTCATCTGAATATCGATGAAGCGCAGGCCGAGTAAGCTCAGGATGATGCGGTCGTCGACTGGTTCCAGCCGTGCAACGAATGGCGAAAGAAGATAAACCAAATGCGCGACCCAGTACATCGGATAAAGGCGCAGAAACCGCGCGCGATACCAACTGCCCCATCCGATTGCGCCGGACTCGGCCCGACGCATCGTCGATTCCATTAGCGTCCAGCCGCTCAGGATGATGAAAACACCCACGGCATGAAATCCGAGTCCTGAAACCTTGAACCAAACGAGTCGGAGAATCGTCAGCGCACTCGCCGCGAGATTGCTCCAGTCGGTTGGTGGAAGAACGCCGTACTGGAAATAAGTTGTGAAAAAATGAAAGTAAGCGACGAACAGAATCGCCAGACCCTTTGAGATATCAATCCAAACGAGCCGTTTCACTGCATCGGCTTAACAGGGTGGGCGTAGATCGGTCAAGGCAGCGCTTATTTGGTCCGGCGCCTGACACAGACGCCCTACAAAGTTGGCTTCGGCATTTTGTTTATCGTCGCGCTTTCATTTCTGATCGTTCACGGCATTAACGCGATGCAGGCTGCACTCTTAAGTCAGCAGCGATTAGATGTGCCGGATAATATTTCTGCGCGGCGGATTTACACCCAGGTATCGGTGATTCGCAAAATTATCATCACTGCCGTCATGATCATCGCGGCCGGTTCTGTGCTAATGCTTTTTGATCCGTTGCGTCAATTCGGCACGAGCATCCTGGCTTCGGCTGGAATCGCAGGGATCGTGATCGGTTTCGCCGCGCAACGGACTCTCGGCAATGTGCTCGGGGGAATTCAAATCGCGCTAACACAGCCGCTACTCATCGATGACATCGTTGTTGTCGAATGGGAGTTTGGCCAGATCGAAGAAATCACTCTCACGTACGTAACGGTAAGAACGTGGGACCTGCGCCGGATGATTTTGCCGATCACATACTTTGTCGAAAAACCGTTTCAGAACTGGAGTCGCGTTTCCACCGACCTGCTTGGCGCGATTGTCCTTTACCTCGATTATCAGGCGCCCATAGGCGAATTGCGCAAGGAATTGAAGCGCCTTGTTGAGAACAACCCGAAGTGGGACAGAAAGGTGTGCGGGTTGCAGGTGACCGATACGAAGCAAAGCACAAATGAAGTTCGCGCGCTCGTCAGCAGCACTGACCCTGGCAAAGTCTTCGATCTTCGTTGTGAAGTACGTGAGGGGCTTGTTGAATTTCTCTGTCGCAACTATCCGGAAAGTCTTCCGCGACAGCGCAGTGTCCACGAGCCTCCGGATGAAGAGATTCAGCGCCAGCGAAAACTAAAATCCGCCTCGCCCGCGCAAGGAAAGGAGCATGAGCGCGGTCCCAAAGCTCCCGGCATCCATCCCGAACCAGAGGGCGACGGCGCTGCCAGTTAGCCCATGTCATCGTGACAAAGAGGGATGGAATAGCTCCTTGAAAAACAGAACTACACGAAACATGCGACGCAATGGCTGATGACTGAATGTGCAGAGCAGCTTGCGCTTTAGCGTGTCAACTGGCGGCTGCCCGCCTTAGGCGGGTTGTTCGCTGCTCGGCGTCTGCGTTGGGCCTATTCTAAGCGCAAGAAGGGTGGCGATAACCGTCAGTCCACCGAGCAGAAGAAATGCATCAGCATGAGTGCCAGTTCGACTTTTCAATACGCCAATGAGTGCTGGTCCCGCAAATCCCCCGATATTCGCGATCATGGTCACGAGAGCGATGCCGGCCGCTGCGGCCGGTCCGGTCAGGAATTGAGTCGGCATCGACCAAAAAGGGCCATAACTCGCGCAGTGTCCCAGTGGAACAAGCGCGAGCGCAATAATTGCCAACACAGGCTGGTGCAGCAGAGCGCATCCTATAAGACCTACAGCCGACACCAAGAGCGGCATAGCTATATGCCTTGGTCGCTCACCCGTGCGGTCAGAATGGTAGCTATTCAGAAGCATACCCAGAATGGTTACCGCACTAATTGCACCCAGCACGAGACCTATCTTGAAGTTACTTAGTCCGGTAAGCGACTTGATAATGAGGGGGCCCCAAAAGGAGTAACCATAAAATCCGGCCGCCGCCAGAAGGAAGATGATTCCGAGCTTCCAGATAGCGGTATCGGTAAGAGCTACGCGGATATTCGGCCTCAGCCCGCAGGCCTGTCTCTCGGCAGCAAGTGTTTCTACCAGCCAGTCGCGTTCTGCTGAAGTCAGCCAATGCGTTGTTTCGGGACGATCCTTCAGATAGAAAAGGACGCTGGTGCCCAGGATCACCGCGGGCAACCCTTCCAGCAGAAACAACCATTGCCAGCCCGCTAATCCATGAAGACCATCTAACTCCAGCAAGGCTCCCGATAACGGACCTCCTATTAACCCGGTCACGGGAACCGCAGTCATGAAAGCCGCGATCGCTCGCGCACGATGTGCGGCAGGGTACCACAGGCTCAAATAGTAAATCACGCCGGGAAAAAATCCCGCTTCAGCTACTCCAAGAAGGAATCGTAGCAGGTAGAAGGCTGCGGGAGTCCGCACAAACATCAGGCCGGCTGAGACCAGGCCCCATGTTACCATGATTCGCGAGATCCAAAGCCGGGCTCCAACTCGTTCCAGGATGACATTGCTTGGAATCTCAAAGAGACAATAACCAAGAAAGAAAATACCCGAGCCAAAACCAAACACTGTCGAGCTAAAGCC
>Ga0137412_10000675_pt1 | contig 24961 bp, 26 predicted proteins | sample CZODoug2_1_16fun_FD_122160 | JGI IMG/M metagenome (GOLD analysis project Ga0137412, IMG submission 122160) | Vadose zone soil fungal communities from Angelo Coast Range Reserve, California, USA - CZODoug2_1_16fungal (Hybrid Assembly) | ecosystem: Environmental > Terrestrial > Soil > Vadose zone... | reverse complement strand
ACCTTCACGGAGTGGGCGAGGACGTCCGGAGTGTCCGACCGGCTGTGGTCGACCTGGCTGGGAGCCTGCGTCGGCAGGTCCTGCCAGAGCGAGCCGCCGAGATAGACGTTGAGCACCTGGAGGCCGCGGCAGACTCCCCAGACCGGCAGCCGGCGCTCGCGGGCGACGTCGAGCAGGTACCACTCGAGCTCGTCGCGCTCCAGATTCACCTCCACCCCGGCGTAGGGGAGCGCCTCCTCGCCGTAGCGCGCGGGATCGACGTCCAGGCCGCCGCAGAGGAGCAGCGCCCGGGCACGGCCGGCGAGATCGCGCAGGGGGACCTCGGAAAGGGGCGTCACCACCTGCACCGCATCCTCGGGGATGCCGACGGCGGCGAGGGCGGCGAGGTATGGGGCCGCCCGCTCTTCCGTCGAGGTCGAGACCAGGATGGGACCGCCGGATGAGGTCACGCCGCGGCCTCCCGCTCGACCAGCGCCGCGATCCCCATGCCGCCGGAGACGCAGAGCGTCGCGATCCCCCGCTGGCCGCCGCGCTTCTCCATGCCGTGGAGGAGAGTGACGAGGATGCGGGCGCCGGTGGCGCCGATCGGGTGGCCGAGGGCGATGGCACCGCCGTCCGGATTCAGCCGGGCGGGATCGAAGGCCAGCTCCTGATTGCAGGCGAGCACCTGCGCGGCGAAGGCCTCGTTGAGCTCCACCAGGTCGATGTCGTCGATGGTCAGACCGGCTCGGGCCAGCGCCTGCTTGGACGCCTCGATCGGGCCCAGGCCCATGATCTCCGGGGACAACCCGGTGACCCCGGTGGACACGATCCGGGCCAGCGGTTCGATGCCCAGTTGACGGGCCTTGGTGTCGGACATGATGACCACCGCGGCGGCGCCGTCGTTGAGCGGGCAGCAGTTGCCCGCGGTGACCCGACCGTCCGGCCGGAACACCGGCTTGAGCGCGGATACCGCCTCCAGGGTGACGCCCGGCCGCGGGCCGTCGTCGTGCTCCACCACGCTGCCGTCGGGCAGCGTGACCGGGGTGATCTCGCGGGCATAGAAACCGTTCGCGATGGCCTTCTCGGCCAGGTTTTGCGAGCGCACGCCGAACGCGTCCATCTCCTCGCGGGACACGTCGCAGAGCAACGCGACGTTCTCCGCGGTCTGTCCCATCGCCACGTACACGTCAGGCACCCGGCCGTCCTCACGCGGGTCGTGCCACTCGGTGAGACCCCCCGCGCCCAGGCCCTCGCTGCGCGACTGGGCCTCGGCGAAGAACGGGTTCATGGTTTTCGGCAACGAGTCGCTGCTGCCCATGGCGAACCGGGACACGGTCTCCACGCCGGCGGAAATGAACACGTCGCCCTCGCCGGCCTTGATGGCGTGCAGCGCCATCCGGGTGGTCTGCAGCGAGGACGAGCAATAGCGGGTGATGGTGGTACCGGGCAACCGGTCCTGGCCGAGCAGCACGGCGACCACCCGGGCCATGTTGAAGCCCTGCTCACCCCCGGGCAGGCCACAGCCCAGCATCAGGTCGTCGACCTGGTCGATGCTGAGTTGCGGCACCTTGGCCAGGGCCGCGGAGATCATCTGCGCGGTGAGGTCATCGGGCCGGATGGTGGTCATGGACCCCTTGAAGGCTCGCCCGATCGGGCTGCGTGCAGTGGCGACGATGACGGCCTCGGTCATGTTCCCTCCCAATGGGGCGTTCCGACTCAACGCGGCGGTGCCGGGGGCGGAGTAGTCCCTCCCCGCCCCCGACCCGTACTTTCTACAACGCGCCGACGCCGCCGCTACTTCCAGGTGTTCGCACTTCGTGCTCAACCTGTTCGATCGCCTCGGGAGAACGAGCGCTCGTTCCTCGCTGCTCGCGCTCCGCTCGGCTCACTTCCAGGTGTAGATCACGAACTGGCCGGGGTCCGGGGAGTACCCCGTCGGCGTACCGTCGGGGCTGGACACCGTGTTGGTACTGTCGTAGCGGTACATGAACTCGCGCCCCTGGCCCATGTCGTGACTCCAGTTGTCGCCGGTCCGCTCGGCGGCGGCGTAAGAGAACCGTTGATCCAGGGATGCGTCGGCGGTCCAGACCGTGCCGTTGCCCAGGGCAGCGACCAGCCGATCACGGGTTAGATTCGGGCCCACGACCTTGGCCGCCTCGGCGAAGACGTTGATGGCCACATACCCGGCCTGCACGATGTGGTGGTTGGTGCCCCGGTTGCCCCGGGCGTACTTGCTCATCGTCGCCATGAACTCCGGACCCCACATCTTGTAGGTGGTGTTGGTCCAGTAACGGCCGGTTGGCCACTTGCCGAAGATGGAACCGAGGACCTCCAGCGCGAGGTGGTTCCCCGAAATGCCCTTCGGCGGGTAATAGCCCTGCTGCGCCGCCTCGATCATGAACTTGGACATGGTCGCCGGATTGATCACGTAATGGATGATGTGCTCGGGGTTGGCCGCCCGCATGGCCAGCACCTCCGTGGACATGGAGGTCTCAGAGATGGAAATGTCCGCCTTCTTCACCAGCTTGGCGCCGGAAGCATCCATGATGCGCTGCACCTGCGCACAGGCGAGCTGCATCTCCGGGCTGGTCAAACAGATCATTCCGTAGGTCTTCGGCTTGACCACATTTGCCGCCCAGTGGGCGCCCGCCATGGCCTCGTGAATCATCGACATGTGCGTGGGGAACATGTACGGGTCCTGCCACTCGGTCTGGGAGTAGGCCCAGGTACCGACGTAGGGCAGGTGGTACTGCTTGAGGTCATCGTGCAGCGAGGCGGTGGCCCAGTCGATCGCGGTGACCATCGAGAAGATGTGGTCCTGGCCGACGAGCTTCTTGATGCAGGCCTTGGCGCGGGAAACCTCACCCGGACCGTCGTCGCAGTCGGTGATGCTCAGGCGGCGACCCAGGACGCCACCACGGTCGTTGACCGCGCTGAGCGCCGCGAAGTTCCCGCGGACCACGGGCTCGGCGATCACATTGCCCAGGGCCATGCCGTGCATGGTCACCGAACCGAGCTTGATCTCGTCCTTGCTCACGCCAACGTCGGTGGCGCCGTTCTTCTGGTCGTAGACCTTCTGATTCGCGGCCTTGTCCGCGGCTGAGGATTCGGCCTGTACGGCCTTGGCCGCGGACTTCGCCGGCGCCACAGCCGCGACCTTGGCAGGTTTGGCTGCGGGCGCGGCGGGCGCGGCGGGCGCGGCGGGCGCCGCGGCGGCAGTGCCGGCTGAGGTCTTGGTGTCCGCGGCAGCCGGACCGCCGGCCGGGACAGCAGGAGCAGCGTCGGTGCTGGGCGCCTGGTTTTGCGGGGCGGCCGGCTGTTCGGCGACGGACTGCGCGCCGCCGCCGCTGCCGCACGCGGCAACGAGCAGGGCGGTGGAGACGACCAATGGTGCGGTACGCGTGACCACCGAAAGGGTTCTCTTCACGTTGGTTCCTCACTGGGACGCATGCAGATAAAGGTCATAAGATTCCAGGAGAAGTAATTATTTATGCGTGCATACTAGCTAGCCGGACGTTATGTCTGATTGCATAACGCTGTCAAGGAACAGGAGACATGGCTCCGCGCGGCAAGCCGACGTCGATCGGGGCCGCGGTCCGGGCGTCGATGGGTGGCCTGGCGCGCAGCCGGAGTGCGCCGTTTCAGGCCCGCCGGGCCGAGGCGCGCTGCAGGGCACGGCGGGTCATGACGCCGATGAGATGGGTGCGGTACGCGACGGGTGCGTAGGTGTCACCCATCGCCCTCGGTAGCTTTCTCAAGCCTCTTTACTGACACGGAAGTGCGGGTCGTTCCGCTCCCGCAGTCGCTGGGCGAGCCGCGCCGGATAGCCGCGTCCGATCCGCATCTCCGTGTGCTCGGCACGCAACGCTTCGCCGCAATGTGCGCACGTGGTCACCGCCTCGGTGTCCTTCCCACACGACTGGTGGTGCAGCGTGATCGGCGGGCCTTCCGGGCCGGCCAACCATCGGTCGCCCCAGGCGGTCATCGCCGCGAGCACCCCGAAGAAGTCCTGACCCTTCTCGGTGAGCACGTAGTCGTAACGGACCGGGTCGTGCTGGTACGGCTGCTTCTCCAGTAGGCCCTCGTCGACCAAGCGGCGCAGTCGGTCGGAGAGCGTGTTTCGCGCGATGCCCAGGCCCTGCTGCAGGTCGTCGAAGCGCTGGATCCCGTAGAACGCCTCGCGCAGGACCAAGGGGGTCCACCAGTCACCGAGCAGGTCCATCGTGCGGGCCACCGAGCATGGCCAGGTCGCGAAAGAAGTCCGTCGCATGACCGCCACGTTACAGGGTTTCTCTAGCGAACTCAGCAGGTCTGTGGGGGTTTGACGAGGTGGGTCTATCTACGCAACTCTCTGTCGCACGTGTTGTGTCCGCGCACAGTTCTGGCTGTTGATCTCTCACCGAAAGGACGCTGAACACCCCATGCGCCGAGCTCTCGAAATTTCCGTCCTGCTCCTGACGGGGACGCTCGTCCTGGCCGCCTGCGGCGAGGGGCACGCGTCGTCGGGCGTTCCCAGCGCCGACGGCGTCAGGACCGGCCCCGGCGTCACCAACGACACCATCAACCTCGGCGTCATGACCGACCTGACCGGCCCGTTCAAGGACTTGAGCACCACGCTGCAGGTCGGCCACAAGATGTGGGTGGACGAGGTAAACGCCAAGGGCGGCGTCTGCGGCCGTCAGATCACGCTCGAGACGCTGGACCACGGCTACAAGGCGGAGACCGCCACCATCCAGTTCGCCGGCCTCGAGCCCAAGGTCGCCGGCTTCATGGAGTTGCTCGGCTCGTCGGTCATCGCCGCCCTGAAGACTGACATCAACGACAAGCAGGTCACCACTCTGGCGGTGTCCTGGAGCTCGGAACTGCTCGACCAGCCCTACGTGGTCATCGTGGGCACCACCTACGACCTCGAGGTCATCAACGGCCTGGACTGGCTGCTCGAGAAGGGCCGGATCAAGAAGGGCGACACGATCGGGCACATCTACATCGAGGGCGACTACGGGACCAACGGTCTGGCGGGTTCGAAGTACTTCGCCAAGCAGAACGGCCTCAAGGTGGTGGACGCCAAGGTCACCTCGACGGACACCGACATGCAGAGCATCGTGACCAAGTTCAAGGGCAACGGCGTGAAGGCCATCGTGCTCAGCACCACCCCGCCACAGACCGCCGCGGTCGCGGTCAATAACGCAGGCCTCGCTCTGAACGTGCCGATGATCGGCAACAGCGTGTCGTTCGCGCCGGCGCTGATGGCTACCCCGGCCGCCGCCGCGCTGAGCAAGCTCTATGTGGTCGCCTCGGTGGTGCCGTACGACTCGCCGGTGGCTAAGGCCAAAGAGTTGGCGACGAAGTTCGAGGCCGAGTACCCGCACGTCAGGCCGACCTCCGCGGTGCAGTTCGGCTATGCGCAAGGTCTGATCTGGGGTCAGATCCTGGCCAAGGCCTGCACCGCCAAGGACCTCAGCCGGGCGGGGATCAACGCGGCGCTCAAGGCCAGCAAGCGCATCACCACCGACCAGCTCGTCTCCCAGTTGGACTTCTCGCAGCCGGGTTCGCCGTCCTCGCGTGACGTCTACATCGCGCAGGTGGACAAGGCCACCCCGGGGGGTCTGCAGCAGGTTCAGGCCCTGAAAGAGTTCCCGGACGCCAAGACCTACAAGGCGCCCAAGGAAACCGGAGCAGGGTCCTAAGCATTATCTATGCGTGCATACTAGTCACGGGGGGCTACGTGTGATTGCATGACGCCGTCAAGGAGGGCGACGATGGCTCCGCGCGGCAAGCCGACCTCCATCGAGGCCGCGGTCCGGGCGCGGATGCTGGGCTGGCGGGAGGCGGGCTGGAGTCTGGCCCGCATCGCCGCGCAGCTCAATGCCGATGGCGTGCCCACCCCGCGCGACGGGGGCAGTTGGTACGCGCAGAGCGTGCGTCAGGTGGTCGAGGCCGAACGGCGGCGCCAAGCCCACGGGCGGGCCGATGCGGCGGAGGACGAGGTCCGGGAACTACGGCTGAAAACGCGCGGCATGGGCATCGAACGCTTCGACGACCTCGCGCAGGCCGTGCGATTCATGGCCGCCAGCGCGGGCGCGGCCGAGGTCGAGGTCACCGTGCACGGGCGCGAGGAGATCTAGCCGATGCCGCCCAGCCACGAGGCGATGGCCTCGGCGATCTCGCTCGGTGAATCCTCCTGAATGAAGTGGATGCCGCGCACGGTTACCTCGGTCTGCTGGGGCCACGTGCGACAGAACTCCCGCATGCGCCCGGTGAGGATGGCGCCCGGCTCGGCGTTGATGAACAACTTCGGCACCTCGCTGCTGGCAAGCCACTTCCCGTAGCGCTCCACGGTGGCGACCACGTCGGCGGGCTCCCCGTCCAGCGGTATCTGCCGAGGCCAGCTCAACGTCGGCCGCCGGTCCTCGCCGGGGCGCAGGAACGGCCGTCGGTACTCGGCCAACTCCGCCTCGTCGAGCGGCCGCAGAATGCTCTTGGGCAGGATCTTCTCCACGAACAGGTTGCCGTCCAGCACCAGCGCCTCACCCTCCGGCGAGCGCATGCGCGTGAACACCCCAGCCGCTGACCATTCCGACATCGCTATCGGGGCGACCAGGGCCTCCATGTAGGCGATGCCGCGAACGCGTTCGGCATGGCGGCTCGCCCAGTCGAAGCCGAGGGCCGACCCCCAGTCATGAACGACCAGGACCACCGGCTCGCCGGGCACCACCGCGTCCAGGAAGGCGTCGACGTACGTCTGGTGCTCGGCGAGGGAGTAGGACGTCGGGCCGCTGTCCGGAAGCTTCTCGGAGTCGCCCATCCCGATGAGGTCGGGCGCGATGCATCGGTGCGCAGCCGACAGCGGTGCCATCACGTTCCGCCAGAGGAACGACGACGTGGGATTGCCGTGCAGGAATACGATCGGCGCCCCGTCGCCGGACTCCACGTAGGCCATGCGGCGACCGAGGATCGACAGGTGCCGCTTCGTCGCGCTGAACTCTGTCATGACCCGCTCCGTTGATGCGACATGTCGAAGCGAGTCAGCGCACGCGTTGCCGGCGACTGCCGCCGTGCCAGTCCTCCACCTTGCCGATGGTGTTCGCGTCCACGCCGAGCACCTCCAACTGCGGGAGTTCGCGCAGGCTGCGCTTGAGTTCGGAGAAGCCCCCGTACCGGGCCAGGCCCAGCACGTGGTCCCACAGTTCCACGGCATCCTCGGGCGCGGGTTGCCGCGAGATCACCGGGCCGAAGAAGGCCACGCCGTGCGGCGGATCCACATGCAGGATCGGTGTGCCCACGTCCTTGCCGGTGAGTTCGCGCGCCTCCTTGGTCTCCCGCCGGATCTCCTGGTCCCACGCGCTGTCGTGCAGGGCGTCGAGGAAATCGAGCGAGAGGTCCGCGTCGCGCAACGCCGCGGTAACCATGGCCTCGTTGCCATACGCGGCCAGACGTTCCGCATCGTCGGCCCACTTCGGGCGGTCGAAGACCTGCTTGCCGTAGGCGAGTTGCAACCGGTCAGTCGCCTCTGGGCCGTGCACGGCTCGCGCGGCCGCAGCCACCCGCAACATGCGCAGCCCGGCGTTGTGCCCGGCCTCGTACTCCGGCGGGAACATCGCGTCGTAGTCGACGTGCTCATTGACCAGGCGCAGCGAGATGAACCGCCACTCCACCCGGTACTCCTTGGCCGCCTGCACCAGACGCACCCACTTGCTGGTCATCCACGCGAACGGGCAGACCGGGTCGAAGTAGAAGTGCAGATCGGGTTGGTCAGAGGTGGGCATTGGCTGTCCAGATCTCCAGTGCAGTCGGGTCCCCACTGACCTCAAGTCCGCTCGCGCGCCGTCGATTCCACAACCAGAGCAACAATTCCCCGGACTTCCCGCGCACCGTGGCGGTGGCCGCTTGTGGCGGGGCACCGCGGCCCATGCTCGGGTCGTCCGGCCCGATCACGCACCACCACGCGCGGTCGATGTCAGTGGACTGCACGGCCAGGGTCACCGTCTCGGGATTGCGCAGGTGGTTGGCGTAGCGGCAGCTGAAGCCGACCATCATCTCGTCGACGCCATCGGCGGCCAGGGCGGTGTCCAACTCCGCGCCGGTGTGCACGTCGGCCTCGCTGCGCCCGAGGTTCTGCGCATCCACCCGGTGCACCAACGTCTCGTGCAGTTGGCGACGGATCCAGAACTCCCGGGGCGATCCGGCGGGCCAGATGGTCCAGACCTGCGCGTCGTTCGGGGTGGCCCGCAGTGTGGCCACGACGGTGCTCCGGGCCTGCTGCAACCGGTCGTGCACGCCTTGGTCGTCCGACGGGTCCGGGTCGGCGTACAGCCCCGCGCGTCGTTCCATGCTGGGCGGTTCGGGCATCCGCTCGCCCACCACGGTAGACACCCAGCGGTACACCCCGGCCAGGTGCACGGCGAGGTCCCGCCCGGTCCAGCCGGGGCAGAACGGGACGGTCTCATCGAGCCGACCGGACACGGCCTCGGTAGTGAGTTTCCCTTCTGTCGCAAGCAGATCCAGGCTCACGTCGGCGTCGAGCACGTCGGGCTCCTTACCTGGTGGGAGCGTCGAAGGTGATGACCTCGCCACGGTCGATGCTGATCCAGTCCCGTGCACCGAGGTAGACCTCGAGCGCATCGGCGATCTCCTGACGTTGCACCGGCCCGCGCGGTCGATGGATCTCATAGACCTCGGGGAAATCCAGCACCGCGGTGAACGCGTCCCACAGCGCCAGCGCGCGCGGCCCGGTCGGCGGGTTCACCAGTACTGGACCGTAGAGCGACTGCCCGTCGGGGAACACCAGGGTGGGCACGCCGAAGCCACCGCTATTCACCACCGCATCGTGATCGGCGCGTACCTCGTCGTGCGTGCTGGGGTCGGCCAGGGCCGCATCCAGCACCGCCGGGTCGACGCCGATCTCGTCGAGCAGGTCTCGGGCCACCTCGGGACGGTGCGGCTTGCGGCCCTCCACGTGCAGCGCAGTGCCCGCGCGGTCGTACCAGGCATCGCACAACGCCATGTCCTCGCGGCGCAGGTACGCGGCGATACGCAGCAGCGACCAGCCGTAGGACCACTCCCGTTCCCACGGGTGCTTCTTGCCCGGCCGCCGGTTGATCTCCTCCAGGCTGAAGAATCGCCAGTCGATGGCCAACCCGGTCTGCGCGCGCACCTCACGGATCCACTGCGCACCGCGGAAGGCGAACGGGCACATGACGTCGAAGTGGAACGCGACGTGGCCGGGACGAAAGCTCATCAGGCTGCCTTTCGGGCCACGAGCCCGGAGTCGATGACCCGGTGCATGGCCGCCGGGATGGCGTCCGGTCCACCGCCGTTGATCTTGGCGAGCAGGATCATCCCCTGCATGGTGGCGATGACCCGGGTGGCCAGTTCGTCGGGATCCACACCGCGGCGCAGCCGGCCGGCCTCGGCGACGTCGTGCGCGTGCCGAGCCACCCGCCGCTCCCACTGCTGCAACACCTGGCCCACCCTGGCGGCGGCGGAGTCCTCCACGGTGGCCAACTCGACGGCCATGTTGCCCAGCGGGCAACCGACGATCCGGCCGAAAGATGTGTACAACCGGGTCTGCACACTGCGCACCACCTCGGGGGTGACCCGCAGCCGCGCCACCGCACCGATCGCGGCCGCCTCGTACTCCTCGTGCAGTGCCCACATGGCCGCGGCGTGGTGGTCGATGACCGCGACCGCCAGGTCGGACTTGGTCGGGAAGAAGTGGTAGAAGCTGCCCTTCTGCGCCCCGGCCTCGCTGCAGATCTCGTTGACCCCAACGGAGTGATAACTGCGGGCCAGAAAGAGTTTCGAGGCCGTGCGGACCAATCGGTCCCGAGTGCCGGCCTGCGTGCTCATGGCGCGACGCTAACGCTTAGTTGACCGATCTGTCTAGCTTTCTGGACCGATCGGTCTAACTCGGGAATGCCGTGCGAGAGTGCGGTCTTGAGACGGGAAACAGACCAGCCATGAGGAGCACGTCCATGACCACCACCACCGCACCCGCCCGCGCCGCCGGCGAGTTCCGCATCGGCGGGACGCTGCCCGTGGTTCGCCTGGGCTATGGCGCCATGCAGTTGACCGGTCCCGGCGTGTGGGGCGACCCGGCCGACCCGGACGAGGCGGTGCGCGTGCTGCGCCGCGCGGTCGAGCTCGGGGTGAACTTCATCGACACCGCGGACTCCTACGGCCCGGTGGTCTCCGAAGAGCTGATCCGCAAGGCGTTGCACCCGTATCCGGACGACCTGGTGATCGCCACCAAGGCCGGATTGACCCGACAGGGGCCAAGCGTCTGGACGCCGGTAGGGCGCCCGGAGTACCTGCGCCAGCAGTGCGAGATGAGCCTGCGCCACCTCGGCCTGGAGCAGATCCCGCTCTACCAACTGCACCGCATCGACCCGCAGGTGCCGGTGGCTGATTCCGTCGGCGAACTGAAGGCGTTGCAGCAGGAGGGGAAGATCGGCCACATCGGCCTGTCCGAGATCTCGGTGGACGAGCTGCTCGAGGCGCAGAAGACGGCGACCATCGCCACCGTGCAGAACCTCTACAACCTGTCCAACCGCAGCGCCGAGGCGTTGCTGGACCACGCCGCGGCGCACAACATCGGCTTCATCCCGTGGTTCCCGCTGGCCACCGGCGAACTGAGCAAGCCCGGCGGCCCCCTGGCCACGATCTCCCAGCAGCACGGGGCCTCGCCCTCGCAGCTGGCACTGGCCTGGCTGCTGCACCGCTCGCCGGTCATGCTGCCGATCCCCGGCACCTCGTCCGTGGCGCACGTCGAGGACAACATCGCGGCCGCGGGCATCGAACTGAGTGACGCGGAGTTCGAGGCCCTCGCCGCCGCCGCCAAGGCCTAACGTCAGCGAGAGCGGTCGCTATGGCGACCGCTCTCGCTGACGTTGGCTCAGGACCACGCCCGCGGAGCACGCGAGGATAGTCACCGAGCAGGCGAAGCAGATCATCCGACGTTGACCTCACCGAACAGGATCGGCGAGCCGAACATCGCCCACGCGTCGTTCAGTGAGGACTTGGTGGCCATGGGGTTCTGCGCGTTCCAGAACGGCGTGAGGAAGTGCAGGTAGAACTCGTCGGGCCGCTCGCCGCGACGGTCATAGGCGACGGCGATGAAGGGGTGCAGCACGTCCTCGCACACCTGGCCACCCATCGCGGTGATCGAACGCATGGTGCCCCGCGCGGTGATCGAGTGCAGATGCTTGTCGACGCTGTAGCTACTCACCCTGGTCGCGTACATCATCATCGCGAACGGGCCCGAGGTGCCCGCGCCGGTCGGCAGCGAGCCGGTCATCGGCACCGCGCCGGGCGAGTTGCCCAACGAGCCGACGCCGCAACTCACCGCGGACGGATTGATGGTGAAGGTGGAGATGCCCATCGCGGTGTCCGGGCCGACGTGCATGCCCGCGCCCGCGTTCTGCAGCGCCCCGCCTCCGTGCGCCTTGCGCGATTTGCCGGACACCGTGCCGGCGCGCACGGGCACCTCGAGGGTGTCGGCGGCGCGAGCTTGGTCATGGCCGAGCAGGGCCCCGACGCTCGAGCCGGCCAGCACGGCGCCGCCCACGCCGGCCAGCGCCCCGACGAGAACATGCCGCCGGGATGGACTCGACATCGGTGCTGCGCGGGGTGAAGTCATACCGGCAGTTTTATGTATGCATACATAACTGTCAAGACCGCCGGTGCGCCTCGTGCTCAGGCGGCGTCGACCGCGAGCACGCCGGCCACCAGCAGCGGGATCGACTTGCTGAAGTCGGTGAACGGCAACGATGACTGCCTCGCCCGGGCCACCACAATGCAGCCCTCGACCCCGCTGACCAGCAGGGAGGCGAGTTGGTTGCCCTGGGCCTCGGTCAGACCCTTGGCCACCAGCTCACGGCTGATCGAGCCGATCCAGACGGCGAACGCCGCGGTGATGGCCGCCTGCAGCTCCGGTGACTCGACGTCACCACTGGCGATGATGCCCATCAGCGGGCAGCCCAGCTCGTAGCCGGAGTTGACCAGCCGCTTGCGGTGGTGGTCGACCAGCTTCTGCAGGAACGGGATCGGTTCGGCGATCTTGCGGGAGTGGTAGGTGACGAGTTCGTCCACCTCGCGGCGCACCTTGTCGGCGACCTCGATGGCGAGCTCAAGCTTCCCGTTGGGGAAGTGGTAGTAGATCGAGCCGCGCGGTGCCTCGGCACGCTCGATGACGTCGAGCATGGTGACCCCGTAGCCGCGCTGGCTGAGCAGGTCCTCACCGGCGCTGACCATGCGCGCACGCACATCGGTCCGACTGGCCACCTGGACCTCCTTTGTGTTCATCCGAAATCGGCAGTATGCAGACCACTATAAACCCGCCGGCAGCAATCCTGCTGCCGGCGGGCCGGAGTGCTAGAGCTGGTGCACTTCTTCCTCGGTGAACAGCACGGCGGGCGCGCCGCCGCTGGAAATGGAGAACGCGTGCCCGGCCACCTCTTGGCCCTCCGGGGTGCCCAGGAAGCCCTGGATGGCCTCGATGGACGGCGCCCAGATCTCGGCCATCAGGTAATACGGCGACTCACCGGCGGCCGAGGCCTTGATGTGCGTGACGGCCAGCTTCATGCCCGCCATGTTCTTCTGGCACAGCGGGACGTGCTCCTCCTGATAACGCTTGTCGAACAGCCCAGCGTCGGTCGGCTGGGGGTAGAGCACAACGAGCTTTGCCATGACGTTCTCCTCGTGAGGGCGGATCAGATCATTGCGACGACGGACTTGGTTTGGGTGTAGGCATCGAGCACCTCGTGCCCGAATTCCCGGCCCCACCCGGACTGCTTGTAGCCGCCGAAGGGCAGCGAGGCATCCAGGACGTTGAAGCAGTTGATCCACACGGTGCCGGCCTGCAGTTGCTTGGCCACCCGGTGCGCCTTGGAGACGTCCTTGGTCCACAGCCCGGCCGACAGGCCGTAGATGGAGTCGTTGGCGGTACCGACGATGTCGGCCACGCTCTCGAATCGGTCGGCGACCACCACCGGGCCGAAGATCTCCTCACGCACCACCTCCATGTCCGGACGGGTCGAGGTGAGCACGGTCGGCTGGTAGAAGAACCCGCCGCCGGCGATGCGCTCCCCGCCGGCCGAGGCGGTGGCGCCGTCGGCGATACCCCCGGAGACGAAGCCGGATACCCGGGCCAACTGCTCGGCCGAGACCAGCGGACCCATCACGGTGTCCGCCTCGCGGCCGTCGCCGACCTTGATCGCACCCGCGATCGCGGAGACACCGGCGATGACCTCGTCGTAGATCGGGGCCTCGACGTAGAGCCGTGAGCCCGCGCAGCAGACCTGGCCCTGATTGAAGAAGATGGCGTTGGCCGCACCTTCGATGGCCGCCGGCACGTCCGCGTCGGCGAAGATGATGTTCGGTGCCTTGCCGCCGAGCTCCAGGGTGACCTTCTTCAAGTTGCCCCGGGCGGCGTTCACGATGAGCTTGCCGACCTCGGTGGAGCCGGTGAAGGAGATCTTGTCCACGTCGTCGTGCGCGGCCAGCGGGGCACCGGCGGTCTCGCCGTGGCCGGTGAGGATGTTCACCACGCCGGCGGGCAGGCCGGCCTCGACCAGCAGCTCACCCAGGTAGAGCGCGGCCAGCGGGGTCTGTTCCGCGGGCTTGAGCACCGCGGTGTTGCCGCAGGCCAGGGCCGGCGCCAGCTTCCACGCGCACATCATCAGCGGGAAGTTCCACGGGATGATCAGGCCGACCACGCCGAGCGGCTCGCGCAGCGTGTAGGCGTGGAACATCGCGCCGGGGGCGTAGGGGGTGGACAGGGTCAATGTGTTGCCCTCGAGCTTGGTGCACCAGCCGGCCATGTAGCGGAACACGTCGGCGGAGACCGCGACGTCCACGAACTGCGCCTGCAGCTTGGGCTTGCCGTTGTCCAGCGATTCCAGCTCGGCGAGGGCGTCCGCGTGCTCCTCGATGAGATCGGCCACCCGCCACAGGACGCGGCTGCGCTGACTGGGCGTCAGCGTGCTCCACTCACCCTGGTAGGCCTTGCGGGCGGCTGCCACCGCGAGGTCGACGTCCTCGGCCTGCGCGTCGGCGACGGTGGCCAGGGTCTGGCCGGTGGCCGGGTTCGGGGTGACGAAGGTCTTGCCGGACAGGGCCGCGCGCCACTCGTTGTTGATGAGCAGCTTGCCCTCGGTGGCGAGGAAGTCGTTGATGCGCTTGTTGGTACTGATCTCGGGCACAGTGTCTCCGGTCCATGAGATATGACGTTGAGTCAGATGGAACGACCGCGCCACACTCCCAGGACGGAGGGCAGGTCAGTTCACGTGCGTGCAGAGAGCCTAACCGGCTGCGATGACCTCCTGTGTTTCCGGAATGGTCCAGCCGGTTACGAGTTCGCCCACTGGTTCACTGCAACAGAACCACGGCTCCATAAATTGCGGCACGACGACGTGGGGATGCTCGCCACGTGCCGGCGGGCAGCCCCCGGCGAGCGTCCACAGCCGGTCGAAGGTCGTGTACCGGTCCGCGCCGTTGCGTCCGGCGTCGGCAACCTCGGCCTCGAATTCCCTTTGCAGGCCGTCCATTGCGGGATCCGGGTGCGTCCAGGGATACACCAACCGATCCCGATCGAGGGACTGCCACAGATGTGCGTACTCGGGCAGCCCCAGCAGCAGTGAGCCCTCCGGCACCAACAGACGGGTCGTCAGTTGGATCGGCGCCAGCGACCCCACCAGGTCCAAATCGTTGAGCACGTCGAAGGTGTCCAGCAGACCCGCGCGGGTCAGCCAGGGGTGGAAGGCCACGAACGTGGGGTTCATGACGACGCCGGCCTCTCGGCAGGCGGCCACGGATTCGATGAACTCCGCGCGGGTGTGCCCCTTGTCCAGAATGGCCAGCACGGTGTCGTCCACCGACTCCACCGCGCTGGTCACGAACAGGCAGCCGGTGGCGGCCAACACGGGCAGCAGCTTGACGTGCCGCAGCAGGTGTTCCACCTTGATGGTCACGTCGTAGGTGAGGTCCGGCCAGCGCCCGTGCAGGTCCTCGATGACGCGCACCGCATGACCGGAGGCGTTGAAGAAGTCGGGGTCGCCGAAGGTGATGTGCTGCGCCCCCGCCACGACCTGCGCGGCGACGTCGGCGAGCACCACGTCGCGCTGCACCACCCGCACCCGACCGCCGTAGACCGGGGCAACCGGGCAGTGCCGACACAGATGTCGACAGCCACGGGTGGACTCGGTGTAGCCGACCACCCGGCGCTCGGCACCCACGGCCAGCTGCGCGTAACTCGCCAGCGGCGGTAATCCGGACCGGTCCGGCACCACGAAGTCCAACTTGTCGAGCATGGTCACCCGACGGTGCGCGGGAATGGGCGATCCACCGTCATCGGAGACCCAGGCGAGCAGTTCCGCCTCGTACTCCCCGCTGATCACCGCGTCGGCGCCGAGCGCGGTGAGATGGTCGAGATTCGCCTGCCCGTACAGCCCGTAGAAGCAGATCCGGGCTTGGGGGTTGATGGCCCGCACGGCGGCGTAGGCGTCGATCGCCAGCCGGGTCGCAGTGTGCATCGGGATGTGGAACGCGATGGCGCTCGCCCCCGCCACCAGCGCCGGGTCCAGCGGGCACCGCGAGAGATCCAGACAGTCGACCCGGTGACCGGCCGCGGTCAGCCACGCCGCGGGTGAGGCCAACCCGAAAGGCTGGTGCCCGAGGTCGTAGGTGGACAGCAGCAGCACCCGACCCCGGGCCGCGTCCTTGCGGTCCACGGGTCGGGTACCGGCTACCGCGGTCATGTTCAGTGCGAAACCACGAGGGTGTGCTCGCCGATGGTGGTATCGATGACGATCATGCCATTCCCCTTGTCGGTGAAGGCCGTTGTCTCGCTACCGTCCACGACCACCCGCGGGGCCCCACCACCCAGGTTGCTCACCGTCAGCGTGGTCGCTGACCCCACCGGGCTGGCGTCCTGTCCGGCGCAAACCGTGACCGCGAGGCGCCGGCTTCCCTCGTCGTAGTAGGCCTGACGTACCGTCAGGTTCGGGTAATCCACCCCGGACAGGGTGGGCTGGGAGAACTTCTTGGTGTTCGGCTCGTTGTACATGCGTGCCGTGCTGCCCGGGCCACCGGCGGCGGAGAAGCCCAGGATGTGGTTGATGATTCCGCGCGGCCACGCCTCGCCCAGGTTGAAGTGGTACCCGAACTCGCCGTCGGTGTGCTTGGGCTCCCAGGCCCGGTCCACGTAGGCGCGCAGCCGCGCCTCCGTGTCGGTGTCGCCGAGTTCGTGGGCGGTGGCGATGGCGAAGGCCTGGCCCCACTGGTCATCCAGGGTGAGCGGGCCCGCGATGTGTGGTGAGTGGCAGATGCGCAGCGCGCCGTCCTCGTCGCGGGCGAACTTGGCCAGGCAGTCGCGCATGATCTTCTCCGGCCAGGCCCGCTCGAACGGGGTGGTGTTGTAGGCCACCGTGGTCCAGAAGCACGGCATGTCGTTCTGCGGCTGGTTGAGCGCCACATTGATGTCGCGGTCGTAGTAGACGGTGCCCCAGGTGTAGGGGTCCTCCGGCTTCTCGTTGCCGCCGAACACCCAGGTCTTGGAGAAGTCGAGGTAGCGCTGGTAGCCCACCTGGGTCTGCGTGCCCTGGATCGCGTCCCACAGCCGGTGTCCGAGCCCCGCGACGCCGACGCAGAGCGGGAAAACCTTGCCGACCTCGCAGTCGATGCCGAACAACATGAGCGAGCCGCCCGCGTCCATCGGCGCTTGGAAGTTCTCGTTGAGCTTGTCGGCGATCTGCTGCGCGGTGTAGTCCCACTGCAGTTCGTCGTCGTAGACGATGTGTTGATTGCCGGCCCAGCGGTCCTGGTCCCCGGAGATGCCCAGGCCGACCGCCAGCTGGTCGAGGTAGTAGCCGCGGTACATCATGTTCGAGCTGTCGTGCCCGCGGACCGGGTCCGGGTCGTACTGCCGTCCGACCGCAGGGAAGTGGTTGTACGTGTAGGGGTGCACCGGGTTCGGCTCGACCGGGGCCAACATGATCGACTGGAAGAACCCGGGCATGGAGACCGACAGACCGTTGCCCGCGTAGCCGGGCGCGTTGTACCAACCGCCGGTGCCCCACGGCATGGTGTGCCGGTAGTAGAAGTACGGGTACTTGTCGCGGTTGGGGTCCAGGCCCTTCTGCTCGATCCAGTCGTAGATCGAGACGTAGTCGTTCATCCGCGCGGAGATCTTCGAGGCGGCTTGGGCACACACCTCGCGCCAGGCCGGGATCTCCTGGGCGATCTTGCCGAGCATGCGGACCGCGAAGGTGAGGTTGTAGGTCACCTTCGCCATGTAGGGCCAGTAGGTCCAGCGGTCCCAGGCGGCGTGGATGGACCCGCCCTTGGTCCAGTCATCCTCGATCTCGGACAGCCGCCAGACCATTTTGAGCAGCCCGGCCGCCTCCTGGCTGATCGCGGGGAAGCCATCGACGGTCGCCAGGTGCGCCGGGTTGGCTGCGGTGATGGTGGACGTCATGCTGTGACCTTCTATGCTGACATACATAATTGTCAAGTCTTTCGGGCGCGCCACGACCTTGACAATTCTGCATGTGGACATACATTCTCGGGCCCGGCGCACCGTGGCGTGCGGCCCAGGACTGCCCGCCACGGTGCGCCTACCAACCGAGCACCTTCATCAACTCGGGACGTGGGCTGTGCAGGTGGCCGCGGACCGTCGCACCGCGCTGCGGGCGACACCGGTGTGGGCCGACGACGACGTCGCCGACCTACCGGTGCTCGACGCGCCGGTGACCACCGTGGGCGGCGGGTTGGCGAGCCTCGCACTGGTGCACACACTGCGCGTGGCCGGCGTACCGGCCGCCCACCTCCGGGTGGTCTCCCCCGCGGCGGACCCGGCGGACTCCTTCCGTCACCTGGCCCGCGCTGCGCAGTTGGACGAGCACCAGCGGTTGCGGTCGGACTCCGCGACTCGGATGGACTCCATGTGGGGCTTCCCCGGCTACGCGCTGGAAGAGTCCGCCGTGCGCCGCTCCCCCGCGCCGTTGTGGCGGGTGTTCGCCGAACCGCTGGCTGCCGAGGTGTTCACCCCGGTCAGCGGCCACGTCTACCACGGCATCACGGCCGAGGCCGAGCGGCTGGGCTGGGCGTCCATGCTGGTCCGCGGACGCGTGAGCATGGTCCGCCCGCGCCGTGAGGGCGGCTTCTTCAGCCTGGTCGATGACGACGGGCACTGCTGCTCGGTGATCCGCAGCCGGTACGTACATCTGGGGTTGGGCTACGCCGGACTGCGACTGACCGAGGAACTCGCCCGGTATCGGGCCCAACACGGCGACAGCTTCTCATGCGTGAACGCCTACGAACCGCACGACCATGTCTATCGGGTGCTGGCCCGCACCGGCGGCACCGTCGTGGTCCGCGGCGCGGGTATCACCGCGTCGCGGATCATCGAACGCCTCCTCGAGCTCCGCGACCGCAGCGGACGCGATCTTCATGTGGTGCACCTGGTGCGCCGCTCGGCCCGCCGTCCCGGCGCCGATCCCACCGCCGTCTGGGACCACCAGCCGTTCAATTTCCCCAAGGCCGCGCTCGGCGGCCAACTCGCCGCCCGGGTCGCGGGTCTGGCTGACGACACCGATCGCGGCGCGCTGATTACCTCGCTGGCCGGCACCACCACCGCGCGCCGCCGGGGATGGCAGGCGCAGTTGCGCCGCAGCCGGGCGGACGGGTCCTACCGGGTGTTGGTCGCGACGATCAACGAGGTGTTGCCCGGTGCCGGTGGTGGGATCCGGTTGCGGGTCAGCGACGGGCAGACGCCCGACCTGCACGGCGAACTGCACGCCGCCTTCCTCATCGACTGCACCGGCCTGCTGCCCGAGGTAACGGCCCATCCGCTGGTGGACGACTTGGTGCGCAGCGGGCTGGCCCGAACGAACGCGCACGGCCGGCTGGCCGTGGACGAGAACTTCGAGGTTCGCGAGGCCCGCAACGGGGACGCCCGGTTGTTCGCCACCGGAGCGATGACCTATGGATCACGGGTGGGGCCGGTGGACTCGTTCTGGGGGCTGCAGGCGGGCGCCATACGGGTGTGCGACCAGCTCGCCCGCCTCGGTTTCTGCGATCGCATCGGAGTCCGTCGCTCGGTCGGCGGATGGTGGCGGTGGTGGCGCGGGCGCGCCCCGTGACCGACTTCGTCCGCTTTCGGATTGTCGTCCTGGACAAGGAGTTCTGATGGGTCCTCATGCACACGCCTCACCCGAAAACATCGTCGGCGCAACACTGCTGCTCTGCTGGGCGGTGGTCACGTGGACGGCGGTTTTGGCTCTCATGGTCGCCGATCGACACGGTCGCGGCCGGCAGGTCTATCGCGGCGCGAGCGCGATCGTGCTGCTCGGCGTCGTCGGGCAGATCGGGCACCTGCAGGAGCACGTCGCACAGGCCGGTTATTGGGTACAGCACCCGAACTCGAAGCCCTGGATGACCCCCTGGGGCGAAGGACTGGCCATGGGCTTCGGCCGGGTGGACACCTCACATCCCGCACTGGGCATGGAAATCCTGCACTTCGTCGGCAACATGATTTTCCTGGCCGGCATGGTCGGCGTCATGGTGCTCACCTGCCGGGCGCCGGGGGTGCGGGCGCGCATGTGGGGCCGGATGGGCGTGTGGATGCAGGGCCTGCACGGCCTGGAGCACCTGTCGTTGATGCTGTCGGTTTGGCTGGGCGCGACGCGCCCGATCGGGGTGTCGACCTGGTTCGGCGTCATGCACCCCGGCCCCGGGCTGTGGACGTACCGCATCTGGTGGCACTTCCTGGCCAACGTGCTGGGCTCCGTCATCTTCGCCGGCGCGCTCTGGCACGTGTGGGTAGACCGCAAGGTGATCGAGGAGAGCTTCCTCGGGGCTCCGGCGACAACGCAGGGCAAGCGTCGGCGCGCCGCGGTGCCGCAGCCCGCGTTGGCGCGGGCCGCGGGCTCCGCGTGATCCTCTCGCTGCGCGGCCGGTTGGAGACCCGCTGGTTCCTGGCCGCCGCAGTGGCGTTGCCCTGGACGTTGCTGCTCGCCCTACTGCTGCGGCCGGGCGAGGACGGGGTACTGGTCGTGGTGCGGTCCACGGCGGCGACCGTGGCGCTGATGGCAGTGCTGGGTTCGGCGTGGGAGTTGGCCTACCACGGGTGTCAGCAGTTGCGCTGGGACCGGGACTGGCCCTCGTTGCTGGTACTCGCCTCGGGGCTGGTGGAGGTCGGCCCGCTGTGGTGGGCCACCGGGCGGCTGCCGCAGCGCTGGGTGCATCGACCCGGCGGCGCCACCTTCCTGGTGCTTCTCGCCTCGGCATGGCTGGTCATGTGGGCGTTCGCCCAGGGCCCGATGCGTGTGCTGTTCGTGCGCTGGCGGATCAACGGCGGACGGCTGTCGTGCGCCCACTGATGACCCGCTGCCCGCGGGGACACGTCAACCGCGCCGAGTCGCGCTACTGCCAGTCGTGCGGCATCGCCGTAGGCGGCATTTGGCCGGCCGTAACACCCACAGCATCGCCGAAACATCGACGTCGCCGGCGGTTGCCCGACCGGTCCCTGTTTCGCAGCACCTCCTGACGTACCGTCAGGTCTTGGTTGACGACCGCCGCCGAGCCAATGGTCGCGGCGCCCCGCTGAGGATGCCGTGCAGGACGAGATCCAGGAGTCGGCCTGCGTGCTCGCCGTCGCCCACGCGGTCCGGCTCAGCAGCCATCGCGACCGCGTTGATGAGTCTGAGGAGGTGCGATATTTCCAGGTCGGCTCGAATCTCACCGGCCTGTTGAGCGGGCTTGAGCAGGGCGTCGCCGACTGTCTGGACCGCCCGATGACAGGCCGAGATGATCATTGAGTCCTCGGCCCGGCCGGTCATCATGGCCGCGCCCAGCCCCTGCTTCGAGCTCACGTGCTCCACATACGCGGTGAGCCATCGCACCAGCGCCTCTGCCGGGCGTGCACTCACCGCCAGCCGCTCCCCGAGCGCGCACAACCCCTCGACCTCCTCGACGCAGACCGCCACCAGCAGATCGCGGCGAGTGGGGAAATGCCGATACAGAGTCGCGTTGCCCACCCCAGCGCGACGGGCAATCTCGTCCAGCGACGCGTCGGGGCCATCCGCGCCAAAAACCTCGCTCGCCGCACTCAGCAGTGCCTCGTAGTTGCGGCGGGCGTCCGCCCGAGTCGGCGGAGGCACCAGCCCAAGCAAAGCCGATCGGGGCGAGGCGGCGCTCGACGATGCCATGACCCGAGGAGTGTACTGGCAAAACGGGGAGTCGTCCGGTTACAGTGCTACCGAACCGGGGAGATCCCCGTTTTCTTACGCACTCACGATGGGAGCCCGAGCATGTTCACGGTCTTTGGGTATCTGAGCAAGCGGGAAGACCTCAGCGTCGAAGCCTTCATGGACTACTACGAGAACCACCACGTGCCGCTCATCCTCAGCCTCGCGCCGACCCCGCAGGTGTACAAGCGCCATTACGTGCAGCACGCCGACGAGGTCAACCTGCACGAGGATGTTCTCGGCTTCGACGTCGTCACCGAGCTGGGATTCCCGGATCGTGCGGGCTTCCTCGATTGGATCTCGGCCGTCTCCGCCGGACCGGCAGGTGACCAAGTAGCGGCCGACGAAGCGCGCTTCCTCGATCGATCGCGCACCCGCTCCTGCGTGATCTCCGACCGGGTCACCGCCGCCTGAAACCGGAGCCGGTCCTTACGGCAGGCCCAGGAGTTTGACGGTCTCCTCGACCGTGGCGATGTCGTGGTCGAGGTCCGTGGCCAGGGCCACCGCGCGGGCCACCAGGGCGTCGTTGCCCTGCACCGGGCGGCCCTTGCCGAGGTAGAGGGTGTCCTCCATGCCGGCCCGGGCGTTGCCGCCCATGGCCAGGCCGATGCCGGTCAGCGCGAGGTTGTTTCGGCCGATCGCGATCACCTGCCAGATGCAACCTTCGGGCAGCCGACGGACCATCTCCACCAGGTTGATCGGCGTCGCCGCCGCGCCCCCGGCAACGCCGAGCACGATGGAGAACTGCAGCGGGTCGTCCAGCAGACCCTCGTCGCGCAACCGCAGCACCGCGTCCAGGTGCCCGGTGTCATAGACCTCGAGCTCGGGCTTCACGCCCAACTCCTGCATGCGCGCGGCCAACCGGCGCACCCCGGCCGGCGGGTTGAGGAACTCCCCGGCCCCGAAGCTCATCGAGCACGGGTTCAGCGTGGCCATCCGCGGGCGCAGTTCGACGAGGGCCTCCCGGTCCTCGAACGGCACGCCGAGCCCGACGCCGGTGGATAGCTGGATCAGGATCGGGCAGCGCTCGGCGATCAGGTCCATCACGCGGCGGGCGATCGTCAGATCCGCGGTCGGGCGGTCCTGCTCGTCGCGCACGTGAATGTGTGCCACCGCCGCACCGAGGTCGTAGGCCCGATGGACCGCCCCGGCGATCTCCTCGGGCTGTGTCGGCAGGGTCGGGTTGTCGGCCTTCGAGGCGATGGGCCCCGTGCTCGCGACGGTGATGACGGCGGACACGAACGCCTCCCGGTGGCTGTGATGCGGCTACAGCCCCGATGCTTCTATGTATGCACGCATAATGTCAAGAGCGGATCAGTCCGCGGTGACGGCGCCCAGGATCAGCGGGCGGATCAGCGGCGGCATCAACTTCCACGTGCCACGCTGCAGCCCGCCGGTACCGAAGCCGGCCGCGGCCAGCAGTTGATCGGTGTCCAGATTGCAGTTGCAGCCGCAACCGAATGCCTTCCACGGCCGGTGCAGGCGGTTCTGCGCCCTGCGCAGTGCCTTGCCCTCCTCGGCCTGCACGTGCTCGATCAGCAGTAGCTTGCCGCCGGGCCGCAGCACGCGATTGATCTCGGCCAGCGAGGCCACCGGGTCGGCCACCGTGCACAGCACCATGGTGGAGACCACGGTGTCGAAACTGTCGTCCTCGAACGGCAGGTGCTCGGCCGGGGCCTGCACCAGTCGCGGCTGCAGCGGGTTGCCCGCGGTGGTCTTACCGAGCTTGGCGTACATCGCGGCGTCCGGCTCGGTGAGCGTCAATTCCTTGACGGCGTCGGGATAGTGACGCAGGTTCAGCCCGGTACCGGCGCCGATCTCCAGCACCGACCCGTGCGCCTCGGCCAGCAACTCGTGGCGCATGCGACGCATCCCGGCGAGCTCCCCGGAAGCGAGGATCGGGTTGTAGATGGTCGCGAACACCTTGGGATAGAAGGCCATAAGAAGTCCTCGGGAGGCGGGGTCAGGGCGCCGAACCGGGCTGCACCAGAGCGTTGCGGGACACCAGATCGGCAATCGTGGCGTCGTCGAAGCCTAGTTCCTTGAGGATCTCCCCGTTGTGTTCCCCCTGCAGGGCCGGGACCTGCGGCGGGAGTTCGCTGCCCTGCCGGGAAAAGCTGTCCTGGCGGGAGAAGTGCCACGGTGGGCCGGGGATGCGCATCGCGCCGCCGACCCGGTCGGACACCTCGCGAGTGGCCCGCCAGGTGGTGGCCCACTCACCGTCAGCGAACTCCGCCACGGTGCGGATCTGGCCGGTGGCGATCTTTGCCTCGTCGAACTGCGCGTCCAGGCTGGCCATGTCGTCGAAGCTGTAGATCCAGGTCTGCACGATCTGGTGCAGTGCCGCGTAGTTCTCCTCGCGCAACTCCGGGGTACCGAAGCGGGGGTCGTCGGCGATGTCCGGGCGGCGCATCGCGGCCAGGTAGAAGGGGAAGGTCAGGGACCCGACCAGGCTCATCGGCGAGACGAACTCGTTGCCCTCCGGAGAGAGGAAGAACGGGGCGTCGTGCGCGCCGAGGATCGGACGCTCCGCACCCAGGTCGACGCCGGACAGGTCGGCGTGCACCCGCTCGTTCATGTTCATCATCACCGCGGCCATGGCCACGTCGATGTATTGGCCCTCGCCGGTCTCCGCGCGGTGGCGCAGCGCCGCGAGGATCGCGATCACGCCGTGCAGGCCGGTCAGCACGTCGGCGTGGGACAACGCGTCGGAGCGCAACCGACGCGGGCCGACGTAGCCCTCCCGGTCGAAGTGCCGGATCGTGTTGTGGGTGAAACCCGTCTCGGCCTGCACCGTCGGCGCGTAGGCCATCCGGCCGGCATAGGCCCCGTGCTGCCCGTACCCGGACAGCGAGGCGTAGACCACCGACGGATTGCGTGGTGCCACCGAGGCGTAATCCAGACCGAAGGTGGCCAGCGAACCGGGCCGGAAGTTCTCCACGATCACGTCCGCGGTGTCGCACAACCGCAGTGCGACCTCGGCCGCGCCGGGCACCTTCAGGTCGATGGACAGGTTGCGCTTGCCCGCGTTCTGCTGGGCGAAGTACCCGGAGATCTCACCCTCGCGCGGGTAGGCCTTGCGGGACAGGTCCCCGCTCGGCGGCTCGACCTTGATCACCTCGGCGCCGAGGTCGAGCAACGTCTTGGCGGCGTGGGGTCCGGCGAGAACCCGGGAGAAGTCGATGACGCGCAGGCCGGCCAGGGGTGCGGTCATCTCAGCGCCCCTGGAAACGTGCCTGGCCGGGGCCGTTGGCGTTCAGCGAGGCGATGCCGTCGGCGGCGGGCTTTGATCGGGACAAGGGAGAAGCCCATGCCGGCTGATCCCGCCACAACCGCCGCTTCGCCGGCGGTCGAGCCCATCCTGGCGCTGCACCATGTCACCAAGCTCTTCCCGGTGCTGGAAGGCATCCTGATCCGTCGTCCCGTGAGCTGGATCCAGGCGGTCTCCGACGTCTCCTTCGATCTCTATCCCGGCGAAACTTTGGGACTGGTAGGAGAATCAGGCTGCGGGAAATCGACCCTGGCGCGCTGCATTCTGCGCCTGACCGATCCCAGCTCGGGGCAGATCTTCTTCAAGGGCCAGGACATCGCCCAGCTCAAGGCGAAGGCGATGCGGCCGGTTCGCCGGCATCTCCAGATCGTCTTCCAGGATCCCTATGGCTCCCTCCATCCGCGCATGCGGGCAGGCGATATCATCGCCGAGCCGGTGCGCCTTCTCGGCCTCTCGCGGACGG
>Ga0137412_10000674_pt1 | contig 24973 bp, 20 predicted proteins | sample CZODoug2_1_16fun_FD_122160 | JGI IMG/M metagenome (GOLD analysis project Ga0137412, IMG submission 122160) | Vadose zone soil fungal communities from Angelo Coast Range Reserve, California, USA - CZODoug2_1_16fungal (Hybrid Assembly) | ecosystem: Environmental > Terrestrial > Soil > Vadose zone... | reverse complement strand
CGCACCAGCATGGGGGCGCGCGCGGCGAGCTCGCACACCGGCGCGCTCGCCGGCAACGACAAGATCTACGACGACGTCTTCCGCCAGGCCGGCGTCATTCGCGCACACTCGCTGCGCGACCTGCTCGATTTCGCGCGCGGCATACCAGTGCTGCCGACACCCAAGGGCAACAACGTAGTGATCATCACCGGGGCCGGAGGCTCGGGTGTGCTGCTCTCGGACGCCTGCGTGGACAACGGGCTGTCGTTGATGACGATGCCTCCGGACCTGGACGCAGCCTTCCGCAAGTTCATCCCACCCTTCGGCGCGGCCGGCAATCCGGTCGATATCACCGGGGGTGAGCCGCCGACCACCTATCAGAACACCGTGCGCCTCGGTCTCGAGGACTCGCGCATTCACGCGCTCATCCTCGGCTACTGGCACACCATCATCACTCCACCCATGGTGTTTGCACGGCTCATGGCGCAGGTGGTGGAAGAAATGCGCGCCAAGGGCTTCGTGAAGCCCGTGGTCGCCTCGCTCGCCGGCGACGTCGAGGTGGAAGAAGCCGCCGAATTCCTCTACCAGCACGGCATCCCGGCCTACGCCTACTCGACCGAGATCCCGGTCGCCGTGCTGGGCGCCAAGTATCGCTGGGCGCGCGGCGCGGGTCTCGTTCCGCCGCTTTAGAGCCGCGGCGCACTCGGGGGTAAGGGGAGACAGCGAAAGCCACACGCCACCGAACAGCAGGGGAGCTCGCGCCGCGATCACCGGCGGGAGTCGCACAGTTGAATCATACCAACAACACCACGCTCGAGGAGGATCTTCCAGTGCTTACTACCAAGGCGCCTAGTGTCCTGTGCCGCTGACTAACTCTTTGACTAGCAGAATGAAGAAACGACGATAGTAAATCTAGGAGGAGAATAAGTATGACGCTCCAGAAGACATCGATAGCGATTGCAGTTTCTCTTGCACTCGGCTGTGTGGTTAATGCGCACGCAGATCAGGCGTCGGACATGCAAGCAAAGTTGGACGCGTTGCAAAAGGAAATTCAGGAATTGCAGGCGCAAATGAACGCAGTCCGGAAAAAGCAGGAGCAAGCTGCGCCTGCGGCTGCGGCTGCGGCTGCGGCTCCAGCCAACGGGGTGAAGGCCGGCAAGGACCTGGTCTTCAAGGTTGGCGGCGGCGAGGTCCAGCTTTACGGCCACGCTGATGTGTCTTTAGATGATCAGACTAATGGCATGGCTGGCTTCATCAACGGTGGTCTGCCAGTCACGGGCCACAATGGTTGGGTTCCTGATGTCTCCAGCAACCTGTCTTTCTTCGGGGTTCGTGGCAACCGTGCTGTCAGCGACGATTTGAAAGGGGTTTTCCAGGTTGAAACGGAAATCTCCTATGCCGCCACGCCGGGTGCATCGGATCAGGCAACCGACACAACGGCACAGAAGTACAGTCTCGGATCGCGCAATAGCTTCGTCGGACTTCAGAGTGAGGAATATGGTGCTATCAAGCTTGGCAAAACCGATACGCCATACAAAACCGCTACCGCCCGCCTGGACCCCTTTGCCAGTACACCGGGTGATTACAATGCCATCATGGGAAATAGCGGCGGTGATAATCGAACCGAATTTGACTTTCGCGCGCCTCATGCTGTCTGGTACGAGTCGCCTAACATACAGGGCGTGCATGCCAACGTGCTGGTTTCACCCGGCCAGAATCGGAGTACAGATACTGGACTGTATGCCCAGGGCGAACCGGATTGCAGCGGCGGTAATTCGACCGGAGGCTTGAACGGGAATGCCGGTCAACCTACTTCTTGTACGGATGGGTCTTTCGCTACTCTTTACAGTGTTGATCTCACCTTTGAGTCTGGCCCGCTTTATGCCACCGCTGCGTACGAGCTCCATAAGGATGTAAATCGCACTGGCGACGAGATAGTTCCAGGCACGATCGGAATCCGTGATGAAAGCGCTTATAAGCTGGGCGTGCAATATACGTTTCCGACCAAAACGACTGTCAACGTCCTAGTCGAAAGAGTGCAGCGGGATGCAATCACCGACAGCCTGGATGAGCGCACCCATACCGCTACCTGGCTGGCGCTCACTCAAAGTCTGACGGCCTTCGATGACCTGAATCTTGGCTGGGCACACGTTGGCAGGACACCGGGACAGCCGGTGGAAGGAGTACAAGACAAATTTGGCAATCCTGCGCCTGCCGGTTCCTCGAATAACGAGGCCAACTTATATACCATCGGCCTCAAACACCGCTTCGTAGACAAGCGGACCACCGCATATCTGACGTATTCAAGCTTGGTCAATGGCTATTGGGCGCATTACTCCCTTGGTGCGGGTGGTCACGGTCTTCCCACTAGAAACTATGTCGGTGACAAATTTATCGGAGGCTGCCAGACAGGAGGTAATTGCGGTCCCCCGTTTTCTGGATATAACCCCGAAGCAGTTTCTTTTGGCGTGACTTACGATTTTTGAGCCAGTTGAGAACATGCAGAAAGGCGCCCTCGGGCGCCTTTTTGTCCTCGCCATGACCACGAATATTTGATCGCGTGATCGCGTCTCAAATAGCGCATTGCGAATGTTGCATGCTTACCAGAGCCTCTCGCCGCTCGCCATGCGCTCTTGCATCTCCACCTGGAATGCCGGCGGGCCGAAGGCGAACCAGTCCTGATCTATGCGATAGAGCAAGAGGCGCTTATGTTCCGACGCGAAATTCTTGAACCATTCTATAGTCTTGTCATCTGGTGCATCGCCGACTGGTACGGCAACGTCAACATCCTGACCGTTCCAATTGAACTGTGCAGGGAGAAAGATGACTTTGGCCTTATCGGGGCGGAGCCAGTCTGGTAATGGACTCGCTGGCGCGAGCCAACCGCAGAAGAAACGCTGACACGGGTCGAGTGGCCGCCGTTCATAGATCAAACAATGGTGGCCGGAACTGTGCGGGCAAGGGTGGCCGGGATAGACCTCGACGCCGTAGACATTGATCTTAAGCCACCCATCGCAGCAGGCCGTGCACTCGCCGCACCGGCGGCTCGATGCTGCCGCTACTGTTGACCGCACCGAAACACCTCAGCACCGCCGCACGGTGTATGTTTTTCGATTATAGCGATAGCCGGTAGCAACGTTCACCCCAAGCACGACGATGTTGGCTTGCGTTTTGCAGCGCGCAGAAACTGCTCGCAGTCCTCCAGGCGCGGGCAACAGCACTGGAAGCTCGTCTCCAGGAGTAACTTCATCCGCTGTGCCCGGTCCATCAGGGCGTTAACTTCTTCCAGCTTGCGCGCGGCCAGGGCGCGCCAGCGCGCCGCCGGGGGCGTCTGCTCGGAGAAGCCGGACAGGAACAGCCGGGTCTCGCCGATCGTGAAGCCCGCCTCGAGCGCGAGCCGGATGAGATAGATGCGCCCGAACACCGCCTCGCTGTAACGGCGCTGCCTGGATCTTCGGGGTGGCGCCGGCAGCAGGCCGGCTTTTTCGTAGTACCGCAGCGCCGAGGCCGACAGGCCCGCCTCGCGCGCTACCTGGCCGATCGAAAGCTCTCGCATCTGGTGTTCCGCCCGCTTGTCTTGAAGTGCACTTTAACTCGTAGAGTGCCCCAACAAAAGGGCATGCCGCCCTTGAGGAGACGGAACATGTCTGAGATCAGCGGCGCCGGAGTGCTGCTGGCGGTGTTGTCATTCCTGGGACCGATCCCGGGGCAAGCCGCGGGTGCGGTTCCAGACTACGTTATGGCCGCGATCGCAGATCCCGCCCGGCCGCCGCTGCAGGTTGCACGCGACGCGGAGCGCAAGCCCGGTGCGGTGCTGGCATTCGCAGGCGTAAAGCCCGGGGACCGGGTGGCGGATTTCATGTCCGGCGGAGCCTACTTCACGCGGCTCTTGAGCCGCATCGTCGGCAAGACGGGACGCGTGTACGCCTTTCTGCCCGAGGAGCAGCTGAAGAACTGCGCGCCCGAAGAGACCGCCGGAACCCGTGCCGTGCAGCACGACGGCAGCTATGCCAATGTGAGGGTGTTGACCGCGCCGGTAGGTCGGTTCCAACCGCCCGAGCCGCTCGACCTCATCTGGACCTCGCTGAATTTCCACGACCTGTACGATTCCTTCATGGGTCCGGCGGACGTGAGCCATGTCACCCAGGCGCTCTTCGCCGCGCTAAAACCCGGGGGCGAGTTGCTGGTGATCGACCACGTCGCGCAAGCCGGCTCGCAGATTCGTGACACCGATACGCTGCATCGCATAGACCCGGACGTCATCATCCGCAGCGCACAGACGGCGGGATTCCGGCTGGAAGCGCGCAGCGATTTACTGCGCAATCCGCACGACACGCACCAGCTGCACGTGTTCGATCCAGCGATTCGCGGACGAACCGATCAGGTGATCCTGAAATTCAGAAAGCCGCCCGGCGCGACGCCCGCCTTGGCCCCCTGACCACGAGCCAATTCGCACCGGCGGCGCCGATCGTGGCGAGGAGGATGAGCGATTTGCTGAAATCCACCCGCGTGAGGAGCACGGCACAGATCGCCACGCCGAGGACCGGAAGGATCAGTCCACCGGGCAGACGCCACAGCGCGGCCGCGGCCTGCCTGCGGCGCAGAACCGGTACCGCCACACACACGGCCGCGTAAAAGAACAGCCGCGCCACGGCCGACAGCGTGACGTTCCAGGAGAAGCTCGCGAACTGGGAAAACCCCCACAGCAGCAGGGCGAATACCAGGATCGAGCAGTAGGGGGTGCGATAGCGCGGGTGCACGCGGGCGAACCAGGCCGGGAAGTCGCCCCGTTCGGCCAGAGCGAAGGTGCCGCGCGGCGCGGTCAGCATGTTGGCGCTGATGTAGCCGTAGACCGAAATCAATGCCCCCGCGGAAATGAGCGCTGCGCCCGCCGGCCCGATGACCACCCGGGCCGCATCCGCCAGCGGCCGGGCGCTGTGCGCGGCGTCCACCAGCACCCCGATCACGATCAGCTGCAGCACCGCGTACAGCGCAGTAAGAATAAGGAGTGCCACGAACAACGCGAAGGCCGCATCCCGTCGTGGATCACGCGCCTCGCCCATCGGGTTGAGCGCGGCTTCATAGCCGCCGTAGGCAAACAGCAGCAGCAGCATCGCCTGCAACCAGCCATCCACCGAGGCGGCCACCGGCGTCGCCGCGACTCGCGGATGCACCGACAGGTAAAGCACGCCGGCCACGCATACCATTCCCAGCGCCAGCAGCTTCGCCACCACGGTTGCATTGCTGACCAGCGTGCCCGCTGCCACGCCGCGATAGTTCACCGCTGCGAGGCTGCCGAGAAACACGCCGATGACCATGAGTCTCGGCAGCGGCTGGGTCGCCGCGGGCCAGAATTCCCCCAGGTAAATGACCAGCAGATTCACCCCGGCGGCGCACGCCGTCAGGCGGCTGAGCAGCATCAGCCAACCCACCTGCAGGCCTGCGAACCTGCCGAAGGTATGGCGCACATACAGATAGGTGCCGCCGCTCTCGGTGAACTGGGACGCAACTTCCGCGTAGCAGGCGATAATGACCGCCATGCCGGCGCCGGCGATCAGGACGGCGGCGGGACTCGCGTGCCCAACCAGTCCGGCAACTACCGAGGGCAACCCGAAGATGCCGCTGCCGAGGATGCTGTTGACCGCGAGTGCTACCATGCTCCAGCGGCCAATCGCGCGGACCAGTTGCGGCTGCGAGGTGCGCGGCGGCTCGTGCGTCATCGCGCCCTTGTATCACAAAGCCGGCGATCGGGACCGCCGTCCCTGACTCGAGGAGCCCTAAGTGCGCTATTCGTATGCGACGCACCTGGAGTGCAGTGTCAGCGCGCAACGGTACGACATCGCGAGGTTGCACGGTCTGTCGGCGGCGAACAAGCCGCTGCTGGCGCGCTATGACCTGGATGCCCTCAGGCGCGCCGTGCCGCGCGAAGAGATCGCGGCACGTCCGGCGGGCCTGTGGCGGTGGCGCGAACTGCTGCCGGTCGCTGAGCCGGCTCACATCGTCAGCCTGGGTGAGGTGGAAACACCGCTGGTGCCTCTGACCAACAGCCAACGGCCCGCCGGGTTCATGGCTCCCATGGTCAAGGACGAGGCTCGCCTGCCGACCGGTTCGTTCAAGGCGCGCGGCCTGTGCGTGGCGGTATCGATGGCGAAGGCCCACGGCGTGCGGCGCATTGCGATTCCGACCAATGGCAACGCCGGTGCGGCGCTCGCCGCCTACGCCGCGCGCGCCGGCATCGAGGCGTATTGCTTCTGCCCGGACGACACCCCCGAAATCAACCTCAGCGAGATCGCCCTGCAGGGCGCGACGGTGTGGCGTGTCAACGGCCTGATCAACGATTGCGCCCGCCTGGTCGAGTTGGGCAAGCCGCAGTTCGGCTGGTTCGACATGTCGACGCTGAAGGAGCCGTATCGGATCGAAGGCAAGAAGACCATGGGACTGGAGCTGGCGGTGCAGCTGCAGTGGCGGCTGCCGGATGTCGTGTTCTATCCAACCGGCGGCGGCACCGGTCTGATCGGCATGTGGAAAGCGTGGCAGGAGCTGCTGACCCTCGGTTGGATTTCAGGTCCCCTGCCGCGGCTCATCGCCGTTCAATCCAGCGGCTGCGCGCCGATCGTGCGCGCATTCGATGCCGGGACGAACACCGCCATCCCCTGGGAGAATGCCCGCACGATCGCGGCGGGTATCCGCGTGCCGGCGGCGCTGGGTGATTTCCTGATCCTGCGCGCGCTGCGCGACAGCGGCGGCTGCGCGCTCGCGGTGCCGGACTCGGACATCGAGTCCGCCCGGCAGCACGTGGGATCACGGGATGGCCTGCTCCTCAGCCCCGAGGGGGCGGCGACCTACGCGGCCTACCTGCAGGCGGCCGCGGGCGGCAAGGTACGCCCGAGCGAGCGCGTGGTCCTGTTCAATTGCGCCAGCGGCCTCAAGTATCCGATGCCGGCCGTGGCTCAACACATGGATGTGCACGCACCGTTCCCGGGCGGCGTCAAGAGCGCGCCGTCGAGCCCTTGAGCTGATCGCCGACTGGCAGACGGCGGATGCGCCTGCCGCTCGCGGCAAAAATGGCGTTGACCAGCGCGGGGGCGACGGTGGGCATTCCCATCTCCCCGGCACCGGAGGGCGGGAATTCCGAAGCGACGAGGTGCACTGCGACGTCCGGTGCCGCCGCCATGCGCAGCAGCGGGTAATCGGGGAAGTTGGACTGCTCGATGCGCCCGTCCTTGACGGTGATCTGCAGGTTCAGAGCGGTCGAGAGGCCGTCGATCGTCGCCCCCATCATCTGCGCCTCGACCCCGAGTGGGTTGACGACCTCCCCGACGTCCACCGCACAGACACACCGCACCACCTCGAGCTCGCCCGCTGCCGACACGGCTACCTCGAAGGTGTGCGCGACGTATCCGCCATGGGTGAAGTGACTGGCCAGACCGATCCCGTGCCCCGGGGGGAGCTTGCGGCCGTAGCCGATCTCCTGTGCCGCGCGCCTCAACACGCCTGCGAGGCGTCCGGTATGCAGTGTCGGTCCGCCGTGGTCTCGATACGCCAGCTCGCGTGGCGCGCCCAGCAGCTCGAGCCGCAGCGCCAGCGGATCCGCGCCGGCCGCGAGCGCGATCTCGTCCACGAAGCTCTGCACCGGAAACGCCGAGAACGTCGGCAACGGCCCGCGCACCCAACCGCGCGCCAGATTCAGTTCGACCGCCACGAACTCGGACAGATAGTTGGCCACGCAGCCGGCCGGGAAACCATCGGGATCGGCGCAGCCGATCCAGTCGGACTCCTCCTCCATCCCCGCCGCCCGATACTTGCGCGGCGTGGCGGCGACCCGATGCGCCCAGCTGCTGACCCGGCCTTGAGCATCGAGCGTTGCCGCCAGTTGGTGCAGCCCGAACGGCCGGTAGAAATCGTTCTGCAGATCATCTTCGCGCGTCCAGATGACTTTCACCGCTGCCTTGGCCGCCTGAGCCACCAGCACCGCTTCCGCGACGAAGTCGTTCTGCAGCCCCCGGCCGAAGCCGCCACCCACGCGCCGTAGCCGGATCTCGATATCCGGGCGGGCAATCCCGGTCATCTCACTGATCATGCGGGATGCGCCCCCGGGGCTTTGCAGCGAGGCCACGAGCAGCGCCCGCTTCGGCCGCAGCTCGATGAGTGCGTTCGGCGGCTCCATGGTCGCGTGCGCGAGCAGGGGCATGACATACACCGCTTCCACGACACGGGCCGCTGCCTGGCGTGTTGCTTCGAGCTCGCCATCCCGGCGCGCGATTTTGCCCCGCGTCGCCAGCGCCGCGACCGCGCGGCGCTCGAGCGCGGCCGAGGAATCCTGTGCACCGGGTCCTTGAGTCCACGTGATGCGCAGCGCTTCGCGACCCTTGCGCGCCGACCAGAAATCATCCGCCACTACCGCCACACCCGCCGCGAGGTTTCGATCCAGCACCGCACCGGGCTGGGGCCCGGGGATCCGGAAGACCTGCCGGACGCCTGGAACCCGTCGCGCCTGCGCATCGTCAACGTGCGCGACGGCGCCATCGAAGTACGGGCAACGCGCGATGAGTGCCGTGAGGGCACCCGGGATGGCGGCGTCGATCCCGTAACCCGCGGCACCGGTCACGATCTCGCGCGCATCCGTCACCCGGATGGGTTGGCCGATGATGCGATACCCGCCCCGCGGCTTCAGAGGCAGCTCTGCAGGCGCCGGGGTGAGGGTGGCGGCGCGCGCCGCGAGCTGCGCGTAGCTCAGGCTGCGTCCGTCCGGATGCAACACGTGCGCAGCGTGGGTCCGGAGCTGACCGGCCGGCTGCTGCCAGATCCGGGCGGCCGCCTGCACCAGCAGCCACCGCACCCGCGCGCCGGCCTGCCGCAGCTCCTTCCACCCGTCCGGAATGCTGGTGCTCCCGCCCGCACCCTGAGGACCGTATCGTGAGGTGTAGCCCGGCGCGTCGTGGCTGGCGATGAGGCCGTAGGGGAGTTGCTCCACCGTGACCGCCGACCAGGGAACATCCAGCTCCTCGGCGATCAGCATGGGGAGCGAGGTCTTGACGCCCTGCCCGATCTCGCAGCCGCGTGCTCCGATCACGATGCGACCATCGGCCTCGATGCGAACGAACGCGCCGAGCGAGCGGCTCCCGGCGGGTTGCGCTCCTGGCGCGCACGGCCAGGGCCATGACACCATCAGTGCGCCGGCAGCGCTCGTTGACACGCTGAGAAAATCGCGGCGCGAGAGCGCGCCGGTGCTGCGCAGCACGCTCACCAGGGCTCACCCTGCAACTGCGCCGCCGCCCGACGGATCGCCCTGCGGATGCGCGGATAGGTGCCGCAGCGGCACAGGTTCGTCAGGGCGGCGAGGTCGGCCTCGCTCGGTTGGGGCTTACGGGCCAACAGGTCGACCGCTGCCATGATCTGGCCGGCCTGGCAATAGCCGCACTGGGGAACGTCTTCGTCGATCCAGGCCTGCTGCACCGGATGCAGCCGGCCACCGCGCGCGAGCCCCTCGATGGTGGTGACGGCGCGCCCGGCCACCTGTGACATGGGGGTGACGCATGAGCGCGTGGCCGCGCCATCAATGTGGACGGTGCACGCTCCGCAGTAACCGATGCCACAGCCGAACTTCGTGCCGGTGAGGCGCGCGTGATCGCGCAGATACCACAACAGCGGCATGGAGGGATCGCCGCGGTAGCTGGAGCGCTGCTGATTCAGCGTGAAGTCGATCGCCATGCTGGGCTCTCCGGCACCACGGCATCATAGGATCGGTCCCGCCAGCCGGCACTCCGCCCGCCGCGACGGCCTCTCGGATCGTCGCGCGGCAATGCGCGACCGCACGCGCTACGCTATGGGGAAGCTGCGGGAACGAGTGGCAGCACGATGCGTGAGGGGTGTTCGGGATCGAAATAGACCGAGTTCTCCGCGATCCGCCAGCGGCGGTTGTCGTTCAGGGGCTCGCCGGTATTCGGATTGACGTCGAAGCGCGGAAAGTTGCTGCTGGAGATGTCCAGCCGGATCCGGTGGCCGTGCCTGAATGTGAGCGCGGTCGGATACATCTCGATCGTAAACTCGTAGGGCTTGCCGGGTTGAAGCATCTCGGCCTTGGCCGGGCCGTTGCGGTAGCGCGCGCGCACGATGCTGTCGCCGATGTTGAGCTCGATGCCGCCCGGGAAGTCGGCATTCGGTGGGTACACATCGATGAGCTTGGCGGTGAAATCGGTATCGGGCGAGTCCGAAGCCGCCCACAGCCGAACGATCAGGCGTCCGGTGACTTCCACGTCCCGCGTCAGGGGCGGCGTCTGAAACACGAGCACATCATTGCGCGCCGACAGCGGATTCGAGTCCGTGCAGGTCCACACAGCGGGTCGGCAGTGCTGATCCGTCGCGCCCGCGGTCGCGAGCGTCCCCTGGGACGAGAGGTTGCCACCAAGCGTGGGCACCGGATTGTGTGGATCGAAGCGGTAGGTCACCGGTTCGTGCGGTACGGGCTTGTCGGGCGAGAGCAACCCGTCGGCGTGCAGGTAGTACGTCGTCGGCGTCGACCGGGCGAGCGGCCACTCCCGTTCATCGCGCCAGTACCCCCCGACGAACACCCGGCCCTCGGCGGTCTTGTGCCCGTCACCGCCGCCCATGACATAGATGCGCACCGGTGCCTCGCGGTCGACACCATTGTCGACACCCTTCAGCCAGTGATCGAACCAGCGCTGCTGGAAGGCGTTGAGATCGATGGCCGCGTCGGGCGTGAACTGAGCGTCTCCGGCATAGCTGAGGTTCGGCCGGCTATGAGTCCAGGGTCCGACAATCAGGCGCTGCGGGCTCTTCTTGTGGTCGCGCAGGCCTACATAGTTGAGGTTCGCCACCTGCAGCGCCCAGGAATCGTACCAGCCGGTGACGTGGTAGACGGGAATGTCCTTGTAGTCAGCCAGGTGATCGACGACCTCGACCCCCATCCCCTTGAACACCGGGTCGTCGCCCCCGTGACTCATCACATCCGCCAGCCACTTTTCGTAGTCGGGCGCGAACTTGAGGGGGGTGTCGCCGGGGCGCAAGGGCAAGGCACGCACGTATTCGGGCACATGGTTGACGAGATCTGCAAGCGCGGGCGCCGCAGCCGGATCGCTGGCGGCGCGCGCGGCCGCCACGAGGTTCGGCTGGCCCCCCGGGTCTCCCATCGAGAAGACCCAGTTGACCCAGCGCAGCTCGAACGCGCCGTTGTGCCGCAGTCCATAGCGACCGACGTCCGACATCGAAAACAGCGGGATCATCGCCTTGACGAATGGTGCATCGGCGATCGCGAGCGCATGTTGCGTTCCGCCTTCGTAGGATGTTCCGACCGTGCCGATGCCGCCGTCGGACCAGGGCTGATGTCCGATCCACTGCGTCGTGTCGTAGCCGTCAACGCCATCGTCATACAGCGGCCGCCAATGGCCCTGCGACTTGTAGCGCGCACGCACGTCCTGCACGACCACGACGTAGCCGCGGGAAGCGAAGTACTGTGCGAAGGGCGCTGCGCGCACCTCCTTGTCGTACGGCGTGCGCATCAACAGCGCCGGGAACCTGCCTTCGATGGGCACCCCGCTCCGTGCCGGCCGATAGACGTCGGCGGCGAGCTTGACACCATCGCGCATCGGGATCATGAGATCCCGCGCGAGCGCGACGTCGTCGGGTGTTTCGGCCCGCACGGGCGACGGCTCAGGCGTCAGGAATGCCGCGAGCACAATGCCCAGCGTCAACAGCCGCCGGGCGTTGTCGCCTGGCCACGCGGTGCGTTGCATGGGGTCGGTGCCGCCGCAGGGTCACCAGCGCGGCTTGCGCTTCTCGATGAATGCCTGCACGCCCTCCAGCGCCGCTGCCTCCATCATGTTGCAGGCCATGGTCTCACCGGCCGCCTCGTACGCGGCCTCGATGCCGAGCTCCCCCTGCCGGTAGAACAGCTCCTTGCCCATGGCCACCACCGCGCGCGGCTTGGCGACGATGCTCGCCACCAGGGCCTCGATTTCCGCATCGAGGCGTTCGGGCTCGACGACCCGGTTCACGAGTCCTCTCGCCTGCGCCTGTGCAGCGTCGATGAAGTCGCCCGTCACCAGCATTTCGAACGCCGCCTTGCGCGCGACGTTGCGCGACAGCGGTACGCTCGGCGTCGAGCAGAATAGCCCGAGGTTCACGCCGCTGACCGCGAACCTCGCGGCGCTGGAAGCTACGGCCAGGTCGCACTGCGCGACCAGCTGGCAGCCCGCGGCGGTGGCGATACCCTGTACGCGCGCGATCACCGGCACCGGCAAGCGCCGCAGCGTGAGCATCATGCGCGTGCACTGCGCGAACAGTCCGCGGTAGTACTCGAGCGAGGGTTGCGCGCGCATCTCCTTCAGGTCATGGCCGGCGCAGAACGCCCGGCCTTGCGCCGCGAGCACCACGACGCGCACCGCCTCATCGCCCGCGATCGCATCGAGCTCGCGCTGCATCGCGGCCAGCATCGCCTCGGACAGCGCGTTGAAGGCCTGAGGGCGATTGAGTGTCAGCATAGCCACGCCGCGCGTGTCCCAGTCGCGCCTCACCAGCGGGTCCGGGTCGCGCCTCACCAGTGGCTCCGCGGCAGTCGTCATGGTGGTCTCCTCATTCGATCGCACTGGTGGATCTCGCCCGCTGGCGCAGCACGAACTTCTGGATCTTGCCGGTGGAAGTCTTCGGGATGTCCTCGAAGCGCACCTCGCGTGGCACCTTGTAGGCCGCCAGCAGGCTGCGGCAATGCCCGATGAGCTCGGCGGCGCTCACCGTGACGCCGCTCTTGAGCTCGACGAAGGCGAGCGGCGTCTCGCCCCATTTCGGATCGGGCCGCGCCACCACCGCGCAGGCCATCACCGCCGGGTGGCGGTAGAGCGCATCCTCCACCTCGAGCGAGCTGATGTTCTCGCCGCCGGAGATGATCACGTCCTTGCTGCGGTCCTTGATCTTGACGTAGCGGTCCGGCTCCAGCACCGCGAGATCCCCGGTGTGGAACCAGCCGCCCGCGAACGCCTGGGCAGTTGCGGCCGCATTCTTCAGGTAGCCCTTCATCACGATGTTGCCGCGGAACATGATCTCACCGAGTGTCTGTGCGTCGGCCGCTACCTCGGCCATGGTGTCGGGATCGAACACCGTCATCCCCTCCTGCAGGACGTAGCGCACGCCCTGGCGGCCGTTGAGCCGGGTCTGCTCCGAGAGGCTGGCCGCGGCCCATTGCCCACGCTTGGCAGCGACCGCCGCCGGACCGTAGGTCTCGGTCAGCCCGTACGCGTGGGTGAGCTCGAAACCGATCCTCGCCATGCCCTCGATCATCGCCGCCGGGGGCGCAGCACCTGCCACCATGCCGCGCACCCGCTGCGTGAGACCATCGCGCAGCGCGGCTTCCGCGTTGATCAACAGGTTGTGCACGATGGGGGCCGCACAGTAGTGATCCACACCATGCGCGCGCATGGCGTCGAAAATTGCGCGACTCTCCACCTTGCGCAGACACACCTGCGTGCCGGCGAGCATCGCCACCGTCCACGGGAAGCACCAGCCGTTGCAGTGGAACATCGGCAAGGTCCACAGGTACTTCGGGAATTGCGGCATGCTCCAGGTGGCGGCGTTGCTCACCGCATTGAGATAGGCCCCGCGGTGGTGCGTGACCACGCCCTTGGGATTGCCGGTGGTGCCGGAAGTGTAGGACACCGCGATGGCGTCCCATTCGTCCTGCGGACCCGCGAGCCGCTGCAGCGGCTCGTGCCGTGCGAGCAGCGCCTCGTACTCGTATGTGCCCAGAGGCTCACCGCCCCCCGTGTACTCGCTGTCGCACACATCGATGACGATGGGTGTGCGGCCATGCTCATCGCGCAGGATCGTGAGCGCCATGCCGATGACGGGCGCGAACTCGCGGTCGGTGATCAGGATCGCGGCCTCGCAGTGCTGCATCTGCCAGGCGAGGAGCGGTGCGTCCAGGCGCGTGTTGAGCGGGTGGAGCACGGCATTCAGGCCCGGTACGGCGTAGTGCGCCTCGATCATCTCCGGAGTATTGGGCAGCATGAGGCTGACCGTGGTGCCGCGCGCCACCCCGAGCCCCCGCAGCGCCGCCGCCAGTCGCGCCGCACGTTCGCGCGTGTCGCGCCAGCTGTAGCGGCGCCGGCCATGAACCACCGCGGGCAGATCGGCAAACACCTCGGCGCTGCGCTCCACGAAGCTCACCGGTGAGAGCGCCACGTAGTTGGCGGGGTTCTTGTCCAGGTCCTGGTCGTAAATGCTCATGGCGGTGTGCTTTCCGCGCGCTCGCATGGCGGCTCGGTCTGAAGCCTACACCCGCACACTCGCCTTGGCATGCCGCTTGGATCAAACTAGGCCATCGTGCCCGGTGCATGCCGGGGAGCTCAGGCGGAACGAGGGGGTCTCTTGCATCCAAGCGAGATCGACTGGGTCATCATGGGAGTGTACTTCGCGTTCGTACTGGGCGTGGGCTACGCGCTGCGGCGCTACGTGAAGACCAGCACGGACTACTTTCTTTCCGGTCGCTCGATCCCGGCATGGGTTGCCGGACTCGCGTTTCTGTCGGCCAACCTGGGTGCCCAGGAAGTCATCGGCATGGCGGCATCGGGCGCCAAGTATGGCATGGCGACCAGTCACTTCTACTGGGTGGGGGCGGTCCCCGCCATGGTGTTTCTCGGCGTTTTCATGATGCCGTTCTACTACGGCTCACAGGCGCGCTCGGTGCCGGAGTACCTGAAGCTGCGCTTCGACGAGAAGACCCGCGGCCTGAATGCGATCTCCTTCGCGACCATGACGGTGTTCTCCTCTGGCATCTCGATGTACGCCATGGGCCTGCTGCTCAACCTGCTGCTGGGGTGGGACTTCGACACCAGCGTGTGGCTGTCGGCGGCCGTCGTTCTGATCTACATCCTGCTCGGGGGTCTCACCTCGGCCATTTACAACGAGGTACTGCAGTTCTTTCTCATCGTGTTTGGTTTCGCGCCGCTGGTGTTTCTCGGACTCAAGGATCTGGGCGGCTGGCAGGGTCTCACCGAGCGCCTCACCCATGTCGCGACCGCGCAGGGCTTTGCGCCCCAGGCATGGTCGAGCACCTGGAGCCAGATGGGCGATCCGACCACGAACCCCATGGGCGTCGAGTGGTTCGGGGTCGCGATGGGACTCGGCTTCGTGCTGTCCTTCGGCTACTGGTGCACGGACTTCCTGGTCGTGCAGCGCGCCATGGCCGCCGATTCGATGTCGGCCGCGCGGCGCACGCCGCTGATCGCCGCCGTGCCGAAGATGTTGTTTCCGTTCCTGGTCATCGTACCGGGCATGATCGCCATCGCCTCGAGCCTGCGCACGGGCGCCAGCGGCTTCGTCCTGCCGCACAAGCCCGACGGCACCCTCAACTACGATCTCTCCATCCCGATGATGCTCAGCCACTACTTCCCGCACGGCATGCTGGGCCTGGGGCTCACGGCGCTGCTGGCCAGCTTCATGTCGGGGATGGCCGGCAACGTCACGGCCTTCAATACCGTCTGGACCTACGACATCTACCAGGCCTACATCCACCGCGGCGCCAGCGATCACCACTACCTCAACATGGGACGCGTGGCGACGGTGTTCGGGATCGCACTGTCCGTGGCTGCGGCCTACGTCGCCAACCACTTCAACAACATCATGGATATGCTGCAGCTGTTGTTCGCTTTCGTGAATGCGCCGCTGTTTGCGACATTCCTGCTGGGAATGTTCTGGAAACGGGCTACCGGGCACGGCGCGTTTACGGGGCTGCTGTCCGGAACCGTGGCGGCCGCACTACACCACGGCCTGACGCTGCCGCGGGGCAGCATCCCCGGCATCAAGGGCGGCTGGCTCACACTGCTGCACGCCTATCCGAGCGAAATGGCGCAGAACTTCTGGACCGCGATCTGGGCGTTCACGGTGTGCTTCGTGGTGACCGTCGCGGTGAGCCTGATCACGCGGCCGCGTGCAGAGAACGAGCTGGTCGGACTCGTCTACTCCCTCACTCCCCGGCTGCGCGAGACGGATCGGGCATGGTATACGCGTCCGGCGGTCCTCGGCTTGGGGGTGCTCGCCGCGACACTGCTGCTCAATCTGCTGTTCTGGTAAGGAGCCATGCATGGGCCTCGACATCCGCGTACCGCTCGGAGTGATGTTCACCACCCTCGGGTTGCTCCTCACGGGGTTCGGATTCTTCAGCGATCCGGCGATCTACCAGCGCTCGCTCGGTATCGACGTCAATCTGTGGTGGGGGCTGGCGCTGCTGCTCTTTGGCACGGTGATGCTGTTCTTCGGATGGCGCAGGGCCGGCCGCCGGACTCACTGAAACCGCGGGCGCCAGGGCCCGACGGGGTGTCAGGTCCAGTCACGGAATCCGCTCGAGACATGAGAGCCGTCGCAGAAGGGCTTGTTGCTCGATGCCCCGCAGCGGCACAAGGTCATACGGTTGCGAATCTCGTACGCGAAGCCGTCGGCGGCCAGCAGCGCAATCCCGCCCCGCAACCACAACGGACCGCTGACGCCTTGTGACGGATCCTCGATGAGTCCGATGGAAACCGGCAGCGCATGCTCGATCGGCTTGCCGGTCGCTCGATCCCAGGCCACGAGGCGCCCCGACGGACAGTTGTTGACCTGCCGCAGGAAAGTCGTCCGCAGCCCGGCGTCCTCGGTACGCTCGACCTGGTTCCACACCTGTCCGTTCGGATCGCAGAAGCGCGCGCCCGCACACAGCGCCTGCGCGTCCGTGAGCGCGAGCGCAGGACCTTCCAGGACCTGCGCCTGCTCGCGATACGTCGTGCGGGGGGCGGTTTCGGTGCCGTCGAAACCGATCTTCTCATGGGTGCCGTCGCAGAACGGCTTGGTTTTCGACTTGCCGCACCTGCACAGCTGGTACGAATCCTGCGCGGGGAATGCGTCGCCCTGCCGCCACTGCTGCGACTCGCCCTCGCCGTCGGTGACGATGGTCTGCTTGGCGAGCGGCACGTCGCCGCTCACCAGGTAGGGGCCGTTGTTCGAGACTACCACCCGAGGGCGCGAACTGGACTTCGTCATCGAGGGCCTCCTTCCTTCAGCCACAAGCCTGAACCATCGGCGCGCAGGCGACAAGAGTGTGCCCGCGCCGATGTCGGAGTGCGAACAATGAGTAGCCGAATTGAGTCCATCCCGAAGGTCGACAAGAAGCAATACGCGCGGGAATTGCGCCGCCTGCAGATCGAGCTGGTCAAGCTGCACCGGCACGTCATTGAGCGCGGCCGCAAGGTGCTGGTGATCCTCGAAGGCCGCGACGCCGCCGGCAAGGACGGCACCATAAAGCGCATCGCCGCGCACTTGAGTCCGCGCGAAGTGCGGATCGTGGCCCCCGGCAAGCCCAGTGACCGTGAAGAAACCGAGTGGTACTTCCAGCGCTACGTCAGGCAGCTGCCCGCCGCCCATGAAATCGTGCTCTTCAATCGCAGCTGGTACAACCGCGCCGGCGTGGAGTACGTCATGAAGTTCTGCACTCGCGCCGAGCGCGAGGCGTTCCTGGAAGCCGCGCCGCGCTTCGAGCGCATGCTGGCGCAGGCGGGGATCTCGGTCCTCAAGTACTATCTGGACATCAGCCGCAAGGAACAGGCGCGCCGCTTGCGCGCACGGCGCCACGATCCGCTCAAGCAATGGAAGATCAGTGCGGTTGACGAGGCCGCGCAGCGCCACTGGCGTGACTACAGCCGTGCGCGCGACGCCATGTTACTGCGCACCCACCATGGCGATGCTCCGTGGATCGTGATTCGCGCCGACGACAAGCACCAGACACGCCTCAACGTCATTCGCGACATGCTGGCGCGGATTCCCTCCCCGGATCTCAAGCGCAGCCTCGCCCGGCCCGATCCGCGCGTGGCGCGGGAGTTCCACGCCAGCCTGCTGAGCTCCGGCTGGGTCGCCCGCTAAAGCCCCATCCCGGGGGCCGCCTGCAGGTAGACTGCTACTGATGCGCTGGCTGACGCCTGTCTTCATCCTCGCGGTCCTGGCGGGCCTCGCCATCGAGCTGTGGCTGTCGCAGCGCCAGGCCAGGGCCGTCGCCTGCCACCGCGATCAGGTACCCGGGCCGTTCGCCGGCAGTGTCTCGGCGAGCGAACACGGCAAGGCCGCCGACTACACGCTTGCCAAGCTGCGCCTCGGTCGTCTCGTCACCATGGTCGACGCGGCGCTCACACTGCTGCTCACGGTCGGTGGGGGCATCGCGGCCGTGGACGCGCTGTGGCGCCACACTCGCTTGACGCAACCGTGGCTCGGCGTCCTGGTGATCGCCACCGTCGTACTGCTCATGCAGCTCGTCAACCTGCCCTTCTCGGTGTGGCGCACCTTCCGGCTCGAGGCGCGCTTTGGCTTCAACCGCACGACGCCTGGCCTGTTCCTCGCCGATCTGGGCAGAAGCCTCGCGCTCGCAGCGTTGCTCGGCGGTCCGCTGCTGGTTGCGACGCTCGTGCTCATGGAACGGGCCGGCCGCTGGTGGTGGGTATGGGCGTGGGGCCTGTGGCTCGCCGTCATGCTCCTCATGGCCTGGGCCTGGCCGGCATTCATCGCCCCGCTCTTCAACCGCTTCTCGCCGCTCGAGGACCAGGAGCTGCGGCAGCGCATCGAAGAGCTGCTGAGGCGCTGCGGCTTTGCCGTACGGGGTGTGTTCGTCGTGGACAACTCGCGCCGCTCGAGCCACGGCAACGCCTACTTCACCGGCATCGGCCGGCACAAGCGCATCGTGTTCTTCGATACCCTGCTCGAGCGTCTCGCTCACCCGGAAGTCGAGGCGGTGCTGGCGCACGAGCTCGGCCATTTCCGCCTCAAGCACGTGCGCCAGCGGCTGCTGCTGTCGATTGCGCTGTCATTCGTGGGCCTGGCGCTGCTTGGCTGGTTGACCGGGCAGGCCGGCTTCTACGCGGCGCTCGGCGTCCCGGTGCCCTCGACGCACGCGGCGCTGCTGCTGTTCGTGCTGGTCGTCCCGGCCTTCACCTTCTTCATCACCCCGCTCGCCTCGCTATGGTCGCGCCGGCATGAGTTTCAGGCGGACGCATTCGCGACCCGCCATGCCAGCGCGGCCGAGCTCGCCACGGCGCTCGTCAAGCTGCATCGGGACAACGCCAGCACTCTGACACCCGATCCGGTATACGCGGCGTTCTACTATTCCCATCCACCGCCGCTGGTGCGGATCTCGCGCCTGCGCACCTCGGATGTGCGCGCGTCCTGAGGCGCCCGGCCCGTCAGGGAATGTAGTACAGATCGATCGACTTGCCGATGCGTTCCACGGGGTGGTAGGCATCCAGCCAGGCGTAGCCGGAGGGATCGCGCGTGCGCGCGAGCGCTGAGATCGCCACCCAGCCGCTCGTCGGCCGGCGCGCCGCCAGGCTCACGAACGGCGGCAACGGCTCGCGGCTCAAGTCCGCCGTACCGCGGTACGCGAGGCTCAGGTTCGCAATCCGCAGCTGCGCCGCGCGCAGCTCCAGGCGCCGCAGATCCTGGCCCCAGTCCAGATCCGAGTCGACCAACACGTGTTCCGGGTGCGGCACCGCTTCGTTGAAGTAAGGCAGGTAGTCCGGATAGGCCGTCCACAACGTGCTGAGCTGCCACAGCAGCAGCGCGAGGAGCACTGCGACCGGGCCCACAGCCAGGGGCCGGTTGCGCCACGCGGCGAGCGCGCGCCAGGCGCGCACGGTCACATACGCCGCGCCCAGGGCAAAAAATGGATACAGCACCAGCAGGTGCCGTATGCCGATGTTGATGCGGCTGAAGGCGCTCGCGAATGTGAGCATCAAACCCACGAGCACCGCCGGTGCGAGCGCCCAGCCATTGCGGCTGCGCCAGCCGTCCCGCGCCAGCCACGCGAGACCCGCGGTTCCGGCAGCGAGCAGCGGAATGGGCGTCTTGACCGCAAGCGCCACCAGGTAGAAGTACCACCACCCCGTGAGGCGCACGTGTCCGAGCAGATACGACAGGTGGCCGCTGTCGTTGTGAGCCTTGAGCGCCACGATGCCGTTGACCAGATCCCTGAGCGCGCGCGGCAACCACAGATGCGTGAGCAGCATACCGAGCTCGTGATCCACTCCCCGCTCCTGCAGCAGGTAGGACACCGCCCAGTTGAAACGCGCGGCGACCGCTGCGGGGTTGGGCGAGCGCGGACCGTATGCCAGCGCAATCGGCACCAGCGCGGCGAGCAGCGCGAGCGCCAGGCCCGGCAGGTGCGAGCGCGCGCGCGCGGCCGGCGTGTGCGCACGCAGTGTGTCCGCAGCGGGCGGCACGCCGGGCGGATCGCGCCATCCGACACCGGCACGCGCCAGCGCCAATGCCGGCAGCGCCAGGCCGATGAAGGGCACGGCCGAGAATTTCGTGCCGACCGCCAGGCCCGCGGCGAGCCCGAACAGGGCCGCGTCGCGCAGCCGCGCGCTCACCACCCACAGTTGCAGGGCGTAGAGCGCCAGCAGGCAGGTGGCAGCCGCGGCCACATCGAGGGTGGCGAGCGCTGCGTGTCCGAGAACCGCCGGGACCGAGGCGAGCAGCAATACGCTCAAGAGCGCCGCGCCCTGCGATGCGAACAAGCGCCGCGCCCACAACCAGGTGGCGAGCAGCAGCAGCGCGAGGAACGGCAGCACCCCTGCCCGGGCCAGCGTGAGGTAGCGAGCGTAACGGCCGCCGGAGTACAGGATATCGATGCCCTCCTGCGTGCCGTTGGGCGGTGGGGTGCCGAAGGAGCGCGCCCCGGCGAGGTACGGCCCGAGCGCGAGCAGCACTCGCCCGAGCGGCGGATGCTCGGTATCGTATTCGTACTGGCCGCGGTCGAGCAGCTCGACACCGGCCGCCAGGTGCTCCGGCTCGTCCCAGGTGTTGGAATACACGCGCCAGCTGCCCGCCGCGAGTGCGCATGCCAGAAGGATGATCAGCGTCAATGCCAGCCGCCCCGCCGCTGCGGAGCGCGCGCTGCCGAATGCGCTCAGACTTACGCTCCGAACGGGTGCCGCAGCATGATGGTTTGCTCGCGCTCCGGTCCCGTTGAAATCATGTCGATAGGCACGCCGACGAGGCTCTGCAGGCGCTCGAGGTACTTGCGGGCATTGAGCGGCAGCCCCTGGTAGGCGGTAACACCGACCGTGGATTCGTGCCAGCCCGGCAGCTCCTCGTACACCGGTTCGATGGCCGCGTAACCCTCGACGCTGAGAGGCGGCTCCGGGGTGACCTCGCCGTTCGAGCGGTAGCCGACGCAGATGCGAATGGTATCGAGCCCGTCGAGCACGTCGAGCTTGGTGATGCACAGCCCCGAAACGCTCGAGTTCACGATCGCGCGGCGCAGGGCCACGGAGTCGAACCAGCCGCAGCGCCGCCGCCGCCCGGTGATCGAGCCGAACTCGTGCCCGACACGCGACAGGTGCTCGCCATATTCGTCGAACAGCTCGGTCGGGAAGGGGCCCGCGCCCACGCGGGTGGTGTAGGCCTTGACGGTACCGAGTACGGCGTCGAACGCCAGGGGACCCAGGCCCGTGCCGGTGCTGGCAAAGCCCGCCGTGGTGTTGGATGCGGTGACGTATGGATAGGTCCCGAGATCCACATCCAGCATCGCGCCTTGCGCGCCTTCGAACAGGACGTTCGCATCCGTGCGGCGCAGCTCGTGCAGTGCGTGCGTCACGTCGGTGACCAGCGGTGCGATCTGCTCGCCCATTGCCAGCTGCGCATCCAGGGTCCTCTGGAAGTCCACCGTTGGCAGGCGGTAGTAGTGCTGCAGCACGAAATTATGGAAGTCGAGCATTTCGCCGAGCTTGGCGGCAAAGCGGTCGCGCTGGAACAGGTCCGCGACGCGCACCGCGCGCCGCGCCACCTTGTCCTCGTAGGCGGGGCCGATGCCGCGCCCGGTAGTGCCGATGGCGTTGGGTCCGCGCGCGCGCTCGCGCGCCTGGTCGAGCATGACGTGCGAGGGCAGGATGAGCGGGCAGTGCGGTGAGACCGCCAAGCGCTCGAACACCGGCACGCCCTGCTCCCCAAGCATGTGGCTCTCGGCGAGCAGCGCCTCGAGCGACAACACCACACCGTTGCCGATGAAGCAGCGTACCTGCTCGCGCAGGATCCCGGAGGGGATGAGCGACAGGATGGTCTTGCGTCCGCCGATGACCAGCGTGTGGCCGGCGTTGTGCCCACCCTGAAAACGCGCCACCGCCGCGGCACGCTCGGTGAGCAGATCGACGACCTTGCCCTTGCCTTCATCGCCCCACTGGGTGCCGATGATGACCACGAACTTCCCCACGCCGCTTGACCCCTACCGCACCAGAAACAGGATGATGACGCCGACGAGCATGCTGCCGAGGCCCGCAATCCGCAACTCGCGGTCGCGCACCTCCAGGAGCCTGGCGAACGCGCGCTTCACGCCCTGGGGGTTGAGAAACGGCGCGATGCCTTCCAACACCAGGAACAGCCCAAGCGCGGCGAGCAGGTCCGTTGAATTCACGCGACAGCAGTCGGCTCGGGTACTAGCGCCGCGGGGCAGCCGCTTTCGACGGATCTTTCAGATACTTGAAGAAATCCCCGTCGGGCGTCACCACCAGCAGATCGCCGTCCTTGCCGAGCGAGCGCTCGTAAGCCTGCAGGCTGCGATAGAAGGCGTAGAACTCGGGGTTCTTCGAGTAGGCACGCGCGTATATCTGGGCGGCGGCCGCGTCGCCTTCGCCACGCACCTGCAGCGCATCGCGATCCGCGTCGGCGAGGATCACGGTGCGCTGGCGCTCGGCGGAGGCGCGGATGCCCGCGCTGGTGCTCTGCCCCTCGGCACGCAGGCGGCTCGCGGTCTTGGCGAAGCTCTGCTTCATGCTCTCGTAGACGCGCGCCGCCACTTCGTCGGGGAGGTCGATGCGCTGCACGCGCACGTCCACCAGGTCCACGCCCAGTCCCGCCGCGTTGCGGCTCGCCTGGCCAAACATCTGGCCGGTGACCGCGGCACGCTCGGCGGAAACGATCTGCTGCAGCGTGCGTTGCGCCACCACGCTCTTGATCCCGTCCTTGACGATCTCCGCCAGACGCTCGCCGGCCAGCTCGACCAGTCCGCCCGTGGCCGTGAAGTACAGCGAGGGGTCCTTGACGCGCCACTTCACGTAGAAGTCCACGATCAGGCCGCGGCCGTCGTTCGTCAGGAACGTCTCGCCGGTGTAGGACTGCGAGAGGATGCGGCTGTCGAATTTGGTCACCACGTCCCACGGCCACTTCACATGCAGCCCGGGCGTGTAGTCGATGCCCACGATCTTGCCGAATTCGGTGCGAATGGCGAACTCGGTTTCGCTCACCGAGAACAGCGACAGCGCCGCGAGCACCAGCAGCACGCCGGCGCCGATGAGCAGCGGGAACAGCCGCGAGCTCATCGCTCTCCCCGCCCGCGCGCTTCGACCGTAATCGATTCCGGCTCCTTCGCGCTGCCCCCGGCGGGGGCCTCCGTGCCCGGCTCCGCTTCGCGCGCCGCGCCCTTCTCCAGCAGCTTGTCGATCGGCAGGTAAAACATGCTGCCGCCCGCACGCGTGTCAATCAGCACCGTGTGCGCGCGCGACAGCACCTTCTCGACCGAGTCCATGTACAGCCGCCGGCGCGTCACGTCCGGGGACTGGGCGTAGGCGCCTTCGAGCTGCGCGAATCGCGACGCCTGCCCGGCGGCGAGCGCCGTGACCTGTGCCTTGTAGGCCTGGGCATCCTGCTGGATACGCAGGGCGGCGCCCTGCGCTACCGGAACGATGCCGTTGGCGTAGGCCTCGGACTCCAGGATGAAGCGCTCCTTGTCGGCCTGCGCCTTGTTGGCGTCGCGCTGCGAGGGGATCACCGCGTCCGGCACCTGCACGTCCTCGAGATTGACGGTGGTGACCGTGATGCCGGAGGTGTAGTAATCGAGGGTGTGTTGGATCAGCTCCTTGGTGCGCCGTGTCACCTCGGGGCGCGTCGAGCCGACCAGCAATTCATCGAGGGTGCTGCGGCCGACGATCTCGCGGATCGCGCTTTCGCTCACCTCGCTGAGCGTAGTCTCCGGGTCGCGCACCCGGAACAGTTTCTTCACCGGATCGGAGAACTGGTACTGCACCGCGAAGTGCAGGTCCACGAGATTGACATCCGAGGTGAGCACGCGCGATTTGAAGTCGCTGGAATTCACGCTCGCGACATTCACTTTGGTGACCGTCTCGATGGGCCACGGCCAGCGCCAGCCCACCCCCGGTGCCTTCACGTCGACGAGCCGCCCGAAACGCTGGATGATGCCGCGCTCGGCTTGTGCCACCTGATAGAAGCCGCTCCACAGCCACAGGCCGAGCACCACCAGGGTCCCCATCAGGAACAACGAGCCACCCTCCCCGCCCCGACCGCCGGGTCGCAGCAGCGACTCGAGCCGGCGCTGCCAGCTCTTCAGGCGCTCGTCCAGGTCCGGCCCGCCCTGACCCGGGCGGCGTCCCCACGGATTGTTCGGACCGCTTGGTTGATTCCAGGCCATATGGAGGTGTGCGCGACGTCAGCGCTGCTTGGTCGCGCTCGAGACGGCGCTCGATTGTAGGTAGGCCATCCCGGGCGCACAAGGCATGTCTGCCCCCTGCACCTCGAGAATCTGCACGCCGGCCGTGCGGGCCAGCTGCAGCAGCTCGAGGTCCGGAAGCTCCACCGCCAGCTCGATCGAGCCATCCTCGGCGCAGACTTCCGCGCGCACCACCTGCGCCGCGTACAGCCGCGAGCGCAGCGCCCCGCCGCCCGCGGCTAGCCGCAGGCGCGCGCGGCGCGCAAAGCGGGCCAGCCGCTCGGCCACGGCACGCGCCAACAGCTCGAGTCCCAGGGGCTTCTCGGCGGAGATCCACACCGCGGTGGCGCGCTGGGCGGCATCGCGCTCGATGCGCGGCGCGCTGTGCAGCCGGTCGATCTTGTTGTACAGGAGGATCTGCGGGATCTCGCTCGCGCCGATCTCCGCGAGCACTCCGTTCACCTGCTCGATCTGCTCCTCGCGCCTGGGGTTGCTGGCGTCCACGACGTGCAGCAGCAGGGTGGCGGCGCG
>Ga0137412_10000672_pt1 | contig 24975 bp, 21 predicted proteins | sample CZODoug2_1_16fun_FD_122160 | JGI IMG/M metagenome (GOLD analysis project Ga0137412, IMG submission 122160) | Vadose zone soil fungal communities from Angelo Coast Range Reserve, California, USA - CZODoug2_1_16fungal (Hybrid Assembly) | ecosystem: Environmental > Terrestrial > Soil > Vadose zone... | reverse complement strand
CCTGGGACGGTCCACGTGACCGAGCCTGCCTTACCCGTTCGCTGCCTCTTTCGCGGGCGTTACGATGTCCTGCACCTGCACGTACCCAACACTCTGATCGCCGAATGCGCCCGCGACATGCCCGGCCACCAGGCGCCGATACTTCGCTCGGAGGCGGTTCCAAGCAAAGATATAGTGATCGATTGGCTGGGGCGCGCTTTGCTTGAAGCCAACCGGGTTGACGGCTCGTTCGGACAGACCTACGCGGACTGCATCAGCACGGCCATCGTCGCACGGCTCCTGGCTTCAGCGAGTGGCGTGGGCACTTCCGAGCGATCGAGGGGGAGCAAGCTTGCGCCATGGCGGCTGAAGCGAGCCATTGACTATGTCGAGGCCCGCCTCGATGAGCCCGTGAGCCTTGCCGATGTCGCTGCGTCGGCCGGCCTCACGCGCATGCATTTCGCGGCGCAGTTCCGGGCTGCCACGGGCTTTCGGCCACACGAGTACCTCTTGCGCCGCCGGATCGAGCGGGCTCAAGAGATGCTCGTCGCAACCGGCATGTCGCTGGTGGATGTCGCGCTCTCGGTCGGGTTCCAAACCCAGTCACACTTCACCAGCGTTTTCAAACGCTACGCGGGGCAACCACCGCGCGCCTGGCGTGAATCCCGCGGCGTACAGATCAGACCGACTCATCCCGTGCCGCTCAAACGGCAGGAGCAACCGTGATCAACGCATCTACGCGCCTGGGGCTTCTCGTAGGATCGACTCTTGCGCTGTCCGTACCGGCCCTCGCCGCCGACAGCATTCAGATCAAGGAACTCGTCATCGCCGGTCACATCCCGGCGGGACAGCGTGCCGCGACCCTGAAAGCCGTGCGCGCCTTCTATGAGTTCTGGAACACGGGGGATGTCGCCTTGCTGAAGCAGGCAATCGCGGAGAGCTTCACCGATCGTACCTTGCCGCCGGGCCGTCCGCAGGGGCCGGAGGGGCCGGCATTTGCCTCGCAGCGGTTCCGCGCTGCCGTGCCGGATCTCAAGGTGACGGTGGAGAAGATGATCGTCGCTGGCGATTACGTCACCGTACACATGAGCTTCAACGGCCATTTCACTGGCTCCTTCGGCCAGACGCAGGGCAGGGGGCAGTCGATTGCCTTCATTGCGACCGATCTCCTCAAGGTCGAGGACGGCCGCATCACCGACAATTGGCACATCGAAGACAATCTGACGCTGCTTCAAGAGATGGGCATTGGGTCGTGAAGTGCGCCGAGGGCGCCGGCGGCCAGGACTGCAGGGCCAGTTTGCCGCCTGACGACACGAACCGACTGTCGACAGGATTGCCTCAGCAGTAGAGAACGAGTCTCCCGACGTGCAGCAAGTCCGCGAAGGCGGGACAGGCGATCCCGAAGCGCCGATTCTGCCAGGCGTGCAATTAGAAAACCGGACAGGCGATCCCGAAAGATTCATTTGCGCATCTGAATCAAGGTTCTCTCCGCGATTCGCAGGGATGCATCGGGCGTTGCCCGCAGTCCGGCGCCGCAGTGGTTCGGGCACGGCGAGTCAACGGTCGCGGATCGAGTCCGGCGCGGGCAAATGATGAGGGGACTACCAGCATGTCGGATTCACGATTCACCGATGGCCGGCACGAACTCTCGCGCCGGACGCTCCTCGCGGCGGCCGCGGCGTTGACGGTCCCGGCGGCAGTTCGTGGAGAGTCGGTAAATCAGGATGCGACGCAAGAGGCGCGCGCGCCCCGGGCAACCTCAACTTGGCCTCACGGCGCCCGCTTGGCCGTGAGCTTTTCGCTCATGTTCGAAGCGGGCGGGCAGCCGATCTCAGGCGCGGGCGGTGTGATCCCGGATGCCATCCAGCAGGGCAGTCCTGACTTGCCCACCAATGCGTTCTTTCAGTACGGAGTCTACGAAGGAATTCCCCGTCTCCTAGACTTGTTCGACAAGCACCGGATCAAGATGTCGTCGTTCATGATCGGCCGTGCGGTCGATAAAGCCCCCGACCTGGCACGGGAGATCGTCAGACGTGGACACGAGGCTGCTGCGCACGGGCGCACTTGGGAGAACAGCTACGCGCTGGACGCGGATGCGGAACGACGGTTCATCGCGGACGGGGTGGAAAGCATCATAAAGGCCACCGGCGAGCGGCCTGTAGGGTGGAACGCGTACTGGATGCGCAATTCGCCGAGAACCCTGGACATTCTGCAAAGCCTCGGATTCCTGTACCACATTGACGAACCGAGCCGCGACGAGCCTTTCATAGTGAAACTGAAAGGCGGCGACTTCGTGACGGTCCCGTACACGTTTCATCTCAATGACATCGTCTCCTTCCCGTTCGTTGGCTGGAATGCGGCGACCTACGAGCAAGCATTGCGCGATGAGTTTGACCAACTTTACGAGGAAGGCAGCCATCGCCGTCGCATGATGGTCTGCAGCCTGCACGATCGCATCTCAGGACATCCGAACCGTGTCCGCAGCCTCGACCGCTTTCTGACTTATGCGCGTTCGAAACCTGACGTGTGGTTCGCGCGAAAAGACGAAATTGCGCACTGGGCGCTCGTGAATCGAAGTGCAACGCCGATCTTAGAACGTGGTCCACCGACGGTCACTGGGTTGCCCGGCTCGGCCGGCTAAGCGCTTGCGTGGCCTCCGACGTGGCTCGACCCTGTCGAGAGGACTTGCCAGCTTGAGGAGCGAATCTAATGACCATCGATAACTCTGTGCACTGGGTGAGGCGTGTGACACTGGCCGTCGCGTTAATCATGATTGCCTGGGGGTCGAGCGTTGTCCTTGGCCAACCGGTCACTGCTTGGTTTGCTGCATCGGCCACGATTTGGATGGCGCTGCTGCTGATAGCCGCCCTTTGGCAGCTACGCGGGTCCTTCCTTGCCATTGCGGCCTTGGCGCTGGCTACAGCCGTGGTCTCGCGTTTATTCAGTATTCTGCGACTGCACCCTCCCGCCGACCTGGCTGGCTTGCGTCCGGACGATCTCGACCTGCTGGTCGCGACGGGTCCGGGCGTGCCGGGCTTCGAACTCCTGGGTTGGGTTTTGGGCGCTCTGGTCCTCGCCCAGTTCATTCTGCGCGCCGCGTCAGCGGCAACGGCAGCGGAGTCGCGAGACTCATCGCTTAATGTGGCGGCACTGACATTCATCAGAATTTACGTCGGCTTGATGTTTGTCCCGCACTTCGGAAGCCACGTCCTCGGCGGGCCGTTTCAATTCAAGATCTACACCCTTTATTTTGCGAGCCTCGGGCTGCAGATGCCCGCGATGCAGGTTCTACTCGCCGGATCGGTCGAGCTCATCAGTGCGATCGGCCTGGTAATGGGACTCTTCACGCGACCCGTTGCATTGCTCGCATCGGTGTATCTGCTGCTGTCGATGCTGTGGGGCGGACATTTTCACATCGGCTATGTGTGGGCGCTGCCGGACGGTGGCTACGAATTCGGCGTCTTCTGGGCCGTAATGATCGCGGTATTCGCGGTGGTCGGCGGCGGACCGCTGTCGGTCGACAGCTCCATACGGCAGAGCGCATCTCAAGGCAGGTCGCCCTGGCTTCGGGCAGTGGGCCTTCTGTCTGTCTAGTGGCTGCCGTGCTCCGAGCACTTCGATGGAAGTATCTCGCCTGGACACTGGGAATCGCCGTCTTGCTCTCGGTTGCTGCCCGCGTTTCCGCGCGAGAAGTGGGCGTCGGTGTCCTCATCGATGGCCCCACCGCACGAGAAGGAGTCACCGCCAACGAACTCGAGCAAGCTGCCAAGGCGGTCTATGGCGACGGCCTCGTACTGGCGATAACGCCCGAGACACGACTGGACGGTAATTGGAGCGCGGCGAAATTGAACGCGGCCCTCGATCGACTTGAAGCTGATCCGCGGGTTGACGTCGTCGTTACCTTGGGATTCGCAGCAAGCCATTTGGTTGCGCACCGCGCTCAACTGCCGAAACCCACCATTGCAGCGTCTATTCTGGATCCGGCGCTCCAGGCCTTGTCATCAAAAGCAGGCACGAGCGGCCGTCACAATTTCACCTACATCACTGGATTCAACCGAGTCGAGGACCAAGTCGGTGCGTTCCACCGCATCATCGGTTTCTCGCACCTGGTTGTGCTGGTCGACCCACTGTCGCTTCAAGTGGTACCGGAGCTTCAGACCAAGGCCACCGAGCTTCAGGCCGCGACGGGTGCCAGCATCGTGCTGCGCCCGACCGCTAACCTTTCCGAAGCTCTCGCCAGTCTTCCGCCTGACACGGATGCGGTGTACGTCGCGCCTCTGATGCGACTGTCCGACGCTGACCTTCGCTCGCTGGCGGACCAATTGGCGGAGCGCAAGTTGCCGAGCTTCTCGCTCCTCGGTCGAAGCGAGGTCGAACAGGGTCTCCTGCTGTCAACGTCCTCCGACACGGAACAGAGTGAGCGTCTGGCGCGCCGCGTTGTGCTCGATATTCAACGCATCGTAGAGGGAGAGGACGCGGCCAGCATCGAGGTTGCTTTCCCGGGCGAGCAGCGCCTCGTTGTCAACATGCACACGGCGCAGCTCGTTGGCTTCTCGCCACGCTGGGACGACCTCACTGATGCAGTCCAGCTGGGCGCCGCAGACACGGAGAATCGTCGGTCCGTGAGCTTACTGCAGGCGCTCGAGGCCTCGATCAGCGCCAATCCCGCTCTTCGCGCAGCCCAGCTCGGAGCCGACGTTGCCGTGGATCGGGCGCGCATAGCGCGCAGTGCACTATTGCCGAGCCTTGCGGCGGGAGCGTCCCACACGCAGATTGACGCGAGTCACGCAAATCCGCTTTTGCTCGCGCAGCGCACCACCGCGGCAGGAGCAACGGGACAACTGCCGATTTACAAAGACAGCGCGTGGGCGGGCTGGTCAGTGTCGCGGCGCCTGGCGGCCGCGGCGAACGAACAGGCGCGTCAGGAGCTGCTGGATACCATCCGACAAACCGCAGCGACATATTTCGACGTGTTGCGCGCCAAGTCAGTGGAGGGCGTCCGCAGGCAAAATGTGGAGAACACGCGCCAGAATTTCGAAACCGCGCGTGCACGCGAAGCGGTCGGGTTATCGACGCAGTCCGAGTATCTGCGTTGGGTGGCCCAAATGGCGGTTGCCCGCCAGGACCTGCTCGCAGCCGAAGCCAACGTGCGGCAGGCGACCGTCGAGCTGCGTCGGCTCATCCATGAGCAGTCTTCGGAGAAGCTCGTCACGGCAGAGGTGGGAATCGATGAACCCCTCAAATGGATCGCTAGTCCGCATACTCAGAGATATCTCGATACTCCCGGAAAATGGACCGTCTTTCAGGAGTTCATACTGAACCAGGCGCACCAATATTCACCGGAGGTAAAGCGAGTCGATGAACTGATTGCCGGCCAGCAGCGTGCGGTAACTTCGGCGCGCCGCGCCTTCTACATCCCAGACCTCGCCGCTGTCGCCATCGCCTCCGATGAGTTCACCCGCGGCGGGGCGGGGTCGGAGCGCACGCCCTTAACACCGGGCAACACCTCGTGGTTCGTCGGTATCCAAGCGACACTCCCGATCTTTTCCGGGGGTGCACTCGAGGCGAAACTGTCACAGAGCCAACATCAGCTCCGACAACTCGACTCCGAGCGGGACGCGACCGTGGATGCGGTCGATGCGCGGGCGCGGGCAGTACTCGCGCGAATTACCTCTTCCTATCCGGCGATTGCCCTCTCACGCGAGGCCGCCTCGGCGGCGCATGAAAATTACATGAAAGTTGCCGACGCGTACGCGCATGGCGTGGTGTCCATAACGGATCTGATCAGCGCTCAGGATGCCTCACTCAATGCGGAACTGTCACAAGCGCAGGCGACCTTCACCTTTCTGATCGATTTTGCTGACACGCTGAGAGTGTCCAATAGCTTTGATGTACTGCTGGATCCCCCGACGCGAGAGCCTTGGTACAACGCCGTCGATACCTGGTTTCGGGCTCACGGGACACCGATCCCGACGCACTGACTACTCTGGAGGACAAGGACCACGGTGAACACGAAACGGTTTAGCTCCAGGGCTGCCTTCCTAGGGGTCGTTGCGTGGCTCGCCGGCTGCCATGGGAAGCACGACGCAAGCGTTGACATTCGCCCCGTGCGAACCGCAGTCGTAGGGACCGGACAGTATGGTAACGAAGTCACCTATACGGGTGAAGTTCGTGCACGGCACGAGTCTGATCTCGGCTTCCAGGTTGCGGGCAAGTTGATCGCGCGTCCGGCAGAAGTCGGTGCCTCGGTACTCGCGGGCGCGGTCCTGGCTCAGCTTGATCCGACGGATGAAAAGGTGGCAGTGGATTCGGCGCAGAGCGTCGTGACCGCCGCACAGGCCGAATTGGCTCGTGCCACGTCAGAGGAAGCGAGCTATCGCCACCTGCTCGAGCGCGGTCTGACGACGCGCACAACGTTTATACAGCAGCAGACTGCAACCAAGACGGCGAAGTCACGGTTACAACAAGCCACGGCCGAGCTGGATCTGCGGCGCCGCCAGTTGAACTACACCACCTTGCGCGCCGGCAGCGCGGGCGTCATCACGCGGGTTTCGGCAGACGTTGGGGCGGTACTCGCCCAGGGACAGGCGGTGGTAACGCTCGCCCAACCGTCGGAGCTGGACGTGGTATTCGACGTGGCGGATACCCAAGTGGATACGGTCCGCAATGCCAAGAGCGTCTCCGCAGCCCTGCTGTCGGCGCGCGATAAGCCCCTCGTCGCGTACGTGCGCGAGGTCTCCCCGAGTGCCGACCCCGTCACTCGCACCTATCGGGTGAAATGTACCCTGGCTGGCCAACCACCCGGTTGGCGCCTAGGCCTGAACACTATCGTCACTCTCGCATCCGGGAATGCCGCTCATGGGATTCGAATTCCCGCCACCGCCCTGTACGAAAAGGATCGCAAGAGCGCGGTGTGGATCGTGAAGTTGGACCACACAATCGAGCTGCGCCCGATCGAAGTGGCTCGTTACGACACCGACAGTGTAGAGATTGGCAGCGGACTTCGAGCCGGCGAGCGCATTGTAACGGCCGGCGTGCACAAGCTGCTTGCGGGGCAGGAGGTCCGGCTACTACCGGATTCCAGCAAATGAACCAGTTCAACGCCTCGGCCTGGGCGCTTGAGCACAAGTCATTCGTCGGATTTCTTATGGTCTTGCTCTCGCTAGCCGGGCTGCTCAGTTACGGGCAGCTCGGCCGGGACGAGGATCCGCCACTTACCATCAAAGTGATGGTCGTACGTGCGATCTGGCCCGGCGCTACCGCGGAGGACACAGCACGCGAGGTCACGGATCGCCTGGAAAAAGCCCTGCAGTCACTGCAGTGGATCGACTACATCTCAAGCTATACCAAGCCGGGCGAAGCAACCCTGATGGTGCAGCTGAAGGATCAAACCCCCCCGTCGGCAGTGCCCGATCAGTGGTATCAGGTACACAAGAAGATCTCCGACATCCGGCACACTCTGCCGCCGGGTACTCAGGGACCATTCTTCAATGATGAGTTTGGGGATGTCTACGCAGTCATCTACGCCTTCACGAGCGATGGATTCAGCTATCGGGAACTGCGCGATACGGTGGAATCTGTCCGCTCGGAGCTTTTGCGCGTTCGAAATGTCGGCAAGGTAGACCTGATCGGAGTGCAAAACGAGGTCGTCTATGTCAACTTTGCGACGCGCGAATTGGCGGGGCGCGGGATCAATCCCGATCAACTTGCGGAAGCGCTGCGTGCGCAGAACGCGGTCAATGCCTCAGGCGTTCTCGAAGCGTCCCACGATCGCGTAGCAGTGCGCGTGAGCGGTCAGCTCAACTCCGTCGCGAATATCGAGCAGGTGAGCGTCAGCGTGAATGGCCGATTGGTGCCATTGCGCGATCTGGCAACCGTGAGCCGCAGTTACGAAGACCCGCCTACGCCACTTTTACGCTACAACGGTCAGCCGGCAATCGCGCTAGCCGTGGGCATGGTTAAGGGCGGCAACATTCTGGAAGTCGGAAAGGCGATCGCAGACACCATGCGTCGGGTTGAAAGGGACGTGCCGGTGGGAATCGACCCACATCTGGTTGCCAACCAGCCGCAGGTTGTACAGGAGTCGGTGGGTCATTTCACCCGCGCGCTCGGCGAGGCCGTTCTGATTGTATTGCTCGTCAGCTTCGTCAGCCTCGGAGTGCGCGCCGGAGTGGTCGTCGCAGTGTGCATTCCGTTGGTGCTTGCGATCACGTTCGTTGTCATGGATCGCATGGGGATCAGCCTGCAGCGCATCTCACTCGGTGCCCTGGTCATCGCGCTCGGCCTCCTGGTAGATGATGCGATCATCGCGGTGGAGATGATGATACGCAAGCTCGAGGAGGGCTTCGATCGCTTCAAGGCGGCAGCATTCGCGTACACCGCGACGGCATTTCCCAGGCTGACGGGAACGCTGGTTACCGTCATCGGATTTCTTCCGGTCGGATTTGCCAAGAGTGGAGCGGGCGAATACTGCTTCACCCTCTTTGCGGTGGTCGCCATCGCGCTGCTGGTGTCCTGGCTTGTCGCCGTCCTGTTCTTACCCTACCTCGGCAATCTACTTCTTAAGGAGCGACCTCCGCACGAAGCACCTCATCAAGAAAGCCGCATGACAGTTGCGTTTCGTAAGCGACTGACCTGGGCGCTTAGGCATCGTCGGTGGGTGGTCGCTGGGACGGCGGTGCTGTTCTTTCTCTCGCTCGCCGCCTTCACCTTGGTGGAACAACAGTTCTTTCCGGCCGCGGATCGGGCGGAGCTGCTCATAAGTCTTACGCTCCCTCATAATGGATCAATCGCGGGCACGCAGCGTGAGGTTGTGCGACTGGAAAAGATCCTGCTCGAGGATCCCGGCATCGCCCATCACACAATATACGTTGGAGCCGGCGCCGTCAGATTCTATTTGCCGCTCAATGTGCAGCTTGAGAACGCCAATTTCGCGCAGGTAGTCGTGGTAACCAAGAGCTACGAGGTGCGCGACACGGTGCGCGACCGACTACAGCGAGCGCTGGAGGAGGAGTTTCCGGCGGTGCTGTCGCGAGTCGAGCCGCTGCAGCTTGGCCCGCCCGTAGATTGGCCCATTCAGTACCGGGTCGGCGGCCCGGACATCGGCAAGGTCCGGGCATTGGCGGATCGGGTCGCTGCGCTGCTGCAGGCAAATCCGACTGCTCGGACCATCAACTTCAATTGGTACGACATGGGTCGATCGGTGCTCGTGACTGTGGACCAGGAGAAGGCACGGCTAGTGGGAGTCACGTCGGAGCAGGTCGCAAGATCATTGGACGACCTGCTGTCAGGGCGCACGGTCACGCAATTACGCGATGATATCTATCTGGTCGACGTGCGTGGGCGCGCAGTGGATCAGGATCGCAGGGATCTTGCATCGATCCGCGATCTGCAGCTTCGCCTTCCCAATGGCAACACCGCCCCACTTGCGCAGATTGCGAACTTTTCCTACGGGCTCGAGGAACCCGTGGTGTGGCGCCGGGACCGGCTGCCGACCATCACCGTACAGGCGGATATCGTGCCGGGGATTCAAGCCGCGACCGTTAATCAGCAACTGGCGAGCGCCATGGGCAAGATTCGCGCATCCATGCCGCCGGGCTATCGGCTGGAAGAGGGCGGAGCGGTCGAGCAGAGCGCTAAAGGCCAGCGGTCGGTGCTGGCGGTGATCCCCGTGATGCTTGTCCTGATGCTGTTCATTCTCATGGTTCAGTTGCAGAGCGTGCAGAAGCTCGCGATGGTGATGCTCACGGCGCCCCTCGGTCTCATTGGAGTCACCATGGCGTTGCTGCTCTCTCACAAGCCCTTTGGGTTCGTGGCGATGCTTGGGGTTTTTGCCCTGACCGGCATGATCATTCGAAATTCGGTCGTGCTAATTGCCCAAATTCAGGCGAATGAAAGCGCCGGACTGGACCGTTGGCACGCCATCGTCGATGCCGCGGCGCACAGACTTCGACCCATCCTGCTGACGGCAGCGGCTGCGGTTCTCGGGCTGATGCCGATCGCGGGGGAAGTGTTCTGGGGACCCATGGCCTATGCAATGATGGGAGGCCTTCTGGTCGCGACGGTCTTGACCCTGTTTTTCCTGCCTGCCTTGTATGCGATGTGGTATCGCGTTCCCGTCGAGCCGATTCACACTTGAGGATGCGCTCGTCAATGCCTACACGAACGCCCGCGGCGTCCTCCACCACAGTTCCTAACCCGCTCTGTCATTCGGTTGGCCTGGCAACGTGCACCTGCTGGAACCCCTGCTAAGCCATGTGGACCCCCGACGCCTTGCAGCTCGCCCGAATTCAATTCGGGTTCACAGTCTCGTTCCACATCATTTTCCCGGCCATTACGATCGGCCTGGCGAGTTACCTCGCCGTGCTCGAGGGTTGCTGGCTGCACTCGCGCAACGAGGTCTACCGGACTCTCTACCATTTCTGGTCCAAGATCTTCGCGGTCAACTTTGGCATGGGCGTGGTGTCAGGCCTCGTCATGGCGTACGAGTTTGGCACGAACTGGAGTCACTTCTCCGACTTCGCCGGTGGTATCACTGGGCCGCTCTTAGCCTATGAGGTCTTGACCGCCTTCTTTCTCGAGGCGGGCTTTCTCGGAGTGATGCTGTTCGGCTGGAAGCGCGTAGGGCCGGAGCTGCACTTTTTCGCCACAATCATGGTCGCGGTCGGGACCCTGGTGTCCGCCACGTGGATTCTCGCGTCCAACAGCTGGATGCAGACCCCGCAAGGCTACGAAATCGTCGCGGGCCGGGTGGTGCCTACAGACTGGCTGAAGGTGATCTTTAACCCTTCGTTTCCATTCCGGCTGGCGCATATGGGCGTGGCGGCGTACCTCGCGACCGCACTCATGGTGGGTGCGTCCGGGGCCTGGCATCTGCTGCGGGGTCGGGATGATCCTGGCATTCGCACGATGACATCGATGGCGATGTGGATGCTCCTGATCGCGGCGCCCGCACAAGCCGTGATCGGCGACTTTCATGGTCTCAACACGCGTGAGCATCAACCGGTCAAGATCGCGGCAATCGAGGGGCATTGGCAGAACGCACCGAATGCCGGAGTGCCGCTCGCGCTCTTTGCTTGGCCCGATTCGAAGCAGGAGATCAACCGGTTCGCCGTTGAGGTACCGCATCTCGGCAGCGTTATTCTGACGCACACGTGGGATGGCCAGTTCCGCGGGCTGAAAGAATTCCCCGCACAGGATCGGCCGAACGTCGCGGTCGTGTTCTGGTCCTTCCGCGTGATGGTGGGTCTCGGCCTTCTCATGATCGCCCTGGGGATATGGGCCGGTTGGGCCCGGTGGCGTGGCACCCTGTATCGATCGCGCTTGTTGCTCCTGTGTGCCCTGTTCATGGGGCCCGCGGGAATCGTCGCGATGCTGGCCGGATGGATCACGACCGAGGTCGGCCGCCAGCCATGGGTGGTTTATGGCGTGCTTCGCACCGCCGACGCGGTGACACGGCACAGCGTCGCGGAGCTCAGTCTGTCGCTGGCGCTCTTCGTCGTCATCTACTTCGCCGTGTTTGGGGCCGGGATCCGGTATCTACTGCGCCTCATCGCGGTTGGACCGGGCGCGGACGGTACGACGCAGGTCACGGGCGGTCCAGGGCAGTCCCGACATGCTTTGCGGCCGCTCTCTTGCGCACCGGATCCTTTGGGTCAACCAGGAGGCGCCCCTTAGGCGCCCGGCTGACCAACATGGGTATCGATCTGCCACTGATCTGGGCCGTGATCATTCTCTTCGGTGTGATGGCCTACGTCATGATGGACGGGTTTGACCTCGGAATCGGGCTGCTGTTCCCGTTCGTGGCCGACAAAGACGAGCGCGACGTCATGATGAATACGGTTGCCCCGGTCTGGGACGGCAACGAGACGTGGCTCGTGCTGGGGGGCGCGGGGCTACTGGTTGGATTTCCGCTGGCGTATTCGGTGATTTTGAGTGCGCTCTATCTACCTATCGTCTTCATGCTGCTCGGCCTTATCTTCCGCGGCGTCGCATTCGAGTTTCGGTTCAAGGCGAGCGAGCAGCATCGTCACTGGTGGGACAAGGCATTCATCGGCGGCTCGACCGTGGCGGCCTTCTCTCAAGGGGTGATCCTCGGGGCATACATCGACGGCATCCCGGTCGTGGAGCGTGGCTATGCCGGTGGCGCGCTCGATTGGCTCACACCATTTTCGCTATTTACCGGCATGGGTCTGTGCGTGGCCTATGCTCTCTTGGGCGGTACCTGGCTGATCCTCAAAACGGGGGGCTCCCTGCGTGCGCGGATGATTGGACTGACGCGGCCAGTCAGTTGGGCACTGTTCGCGGTAATCATCGCGGTGAGCGTCTGGACACCCCTCGCGCACCCGGCCGTTGCACGGCGTTGGTTCAGTTTACCGATGCTTCTCTGGTTCTCTCCCGTCCCGGTTTTGGTGGCACTGACGTTCTGGAAGCTGCGGCAATCTCTGCACAGCGAGCCACGGGCGGGGCCGTTCGTGCTCAGCTTGTGCCTGGTCTTTCTGGGCTACACCGGCTTTGCCATCAGTGTGTGGCCGAATGTGGTGCCGCCGTCGATTTCGATCCGGGATGCGGCCGGCCCGCCACAGAGCCTTGGATTCGCACTCGTCGGTGCGCTGCTGGTCATCCCAATGATCCTCGGCTATACCGCCTGGGGTTATTACGTGTTCCGGGGCAAAGTTGATGCCTCGCGCGGCTACCACTGATGGCAGACTCGCCGACGCAGACGCGTGACGACAGTCCCGCCCGCTGGGGCTGGCGCCTCGGATGGCTAGTCCTCATCTGGGCAGCCAGCGTTCTCACACTCGGTGTGGTGGCGTACGCATTTCGTCTCGTGATGACCTGGGTAGGGTTGACTCACTGAGGCAATGATCCCGACTGGCTCCAGGAATTCCTTAGTCCACGCGAGGAACTGACATGGATCTGAAATTGAAAGGCAAGCTCGCACTGGTCACCGGTAGTACCGCCGGCATCGGTCTCGCGATCGCCACGACTCTGGCGCGCGAGGGGGCCCGTGTGGTCATCAATGGCCGATCGAGGGCGTCGGTTGATGAGGTCGTGGAAGCGCTCAAGTCCAGTACCGGCGGGGACATTCATGGATTTGCCGGTGACCTGAGCGTCGCATCCTCCGCCGAGCTATTGGTCCGGGAGTATCCCGGTGTGCAGATTCTCGTGAATAATCTGGGAATATTCGAACCCAGACCATTCGAAGAGATCCCCGACGCCGACTGGTTGAGATTCTTCGACGTCAACGTACTCAGCGGTGTACGGCTTGCCAGGCTCGCCCTGCCTTCCATGAGACGTGCTAACTGGGGTCGAATCATCTTCATCTCGAGCGAAAGCGGCGTACAGATCCCGAGTGAGATGATCCACTACGGCGTCACCAAGACGGCACTGCTGGCAGTCTCACGCGGGCTGGCGGAGGCCCTCGCTGGCTCCGCCATCACCGTCAACAGCATCCTGCCAGGTCCGACCAAATCGCGCGGTGTGGGCGAGTTTGTTGACGCCTTGGCCAAGTCGAGCGGGAGGTCGTTTGCTGATTTTGAGAAGGAGTTCTTCGAGAAGGTTCGGCCCAGCTCGCTCATCAAGCGCTTCGCTGAGCCTGAGGAGGTCGCGTCGCTGGTCGCTTACGTCGCCAGCCCGCTGGCCTCGGCCACTACCGGCGCAGCGCTGCGTGTGGATGGAGGCGTGATCAGGAGCGCATTCTGAGGTTGCCTGAGGAGTAAACTGCAGCACAGCATGCCGAAAACATTCAAGCGACCTCTCTATCTCACGCTGACAATCACCTTGCCTTTCGCCCGACCCTTGTTCACGTATGCCATGGCCTCATTGGTCGATGCGAATGGAAAGACCTGATCGACGACGGGCCGGATAGCCCCGGAATCGATGAGCGAGCCGATTTCGTGTAACTGATCGCCGCTCGCTCTCACGAAGAGGAATGAATAGCTCACGCCATGACGGTGGGCTTTGTTCCTGATGCGATAGCTAAGGAGGCGCATGACCTGCCTCAGGAACCAGGAGGCTCCGATGTCTTTTGCGAAAGCGGGATCAGGAGGGCCGGAGATCGAGATGAGTTTGCCACCCGGTTTCAACACCCGAAGTGATTTTTTGAGCACGTCTGGGCCCAGGCTGTTCAAGACCACGTCATAGCCCCGCAGGACTTTCTCAAAGTCGTCCCTGCTGTAGTCAATGACTACATCCGCACCGAGGCGTTTCACCCAGTCCGCGTTGGCTGCGCTGGTCGTGGTGGCCACAACTGCTCCAAGATGCTTCGCGAGCTGGATGGCAATGGTTCCCACGCCGCCGGAGCCGGCGTGGATGAGCACCTTCTGCCCTTTCTTTAGATTTGCCCGTTCGACCAGTACCTGCCAGGCGGTCAAGGCAACCAGCGACCACTTGGATCTGTTGGGCTCGCACGAGCCGGCTTGTAACCCGGGGGACGACACCCACTTTCTGACGGTCGTCGCGCGAAGCGGCGTACCACCCGCGATCACCCGCTGAGGCGGCGCATCCCGGCGTGTAAATGCGCCCCTTCGGGTGTTCTACGCAGGTCAGCGCACGCCGCCGCCGGCAAGCAGCTGCTCTCCGGTCAACCAGTGGGAGTCGTCCGAGGCCAGGAACACGGCGATCGACGCGATGTCGTCCGGCTGACCGATGCGACCCAGCGGCGTTTGTGCAACGGCGCCGGATTCAAAATCGGAGCCGATGAAACCGGCCGCGTGAGTGCCTTCGGTCTCGACCATGCCAGGGTTTAGCGCGTTGACGCGAATCTTGCGCGCGCCGAGTTCACGTGACAGCACCCCGGTGATCGCATCCACCGCGCCCTTGGTGCCGGTGTACACCGCGCTTCCAGGAGGTGTGATGCGAGTAACGACGGACCCGATGTTAATGATGCTGGAGCCTTCACCGAGGTGCTTGACCGCCGCCTGAGTAGTCAGCAGCAGGCCGAGCACGTTGATGTTGAAGTGCTTGTGGAAGTCTTCTTCGGTAACGCTTTCGATGGGTGCGAACCCGTAGACACCCGAGTTATTGACGAGGATATCCAGTCGACCGAATTGCTTGACTGCTGCGTCGACGATGGCCTGGGCGTCGCGCGCCTTGGAAACGTCGCCACGAACGGCGACAGCCGTGCCCCCGGCCGCGACGATGTCGGCGACGGTTGTATCCGCGCCTGATTTGCTGGACGCGTAATTCACGACTACTGACGCGCCTTCAGCGGCCAGCGACTTAGCAATGGCTGCGCCGATGCCTTTGGATGCGCCTGTAACCAGGGCGACCTTGCCTTTGAGCTTGCTCATGACGTTTCCTGACGGTGGGTGATGGAGAGACTGCGTTAATTCGATAGTTCGAAACATATGAACTATGGAACTAATTGTCAAGGGCTGGTAGGATAAAAGTCATGAGGCCCTTGTTTCACCCATCGATCGGCGACATCACCGTGGAGGGCATCCTGCATGCCCTGTCCGACCCTGTGCGCGTCGCGATCTATGCAGAGCTGGCGGCCTCGGCCGGCGCCACCATCTGCTCGAACTTCCTTCAGATCAGCGATCGCAGCATCCCCAAATCCACGCTCTCACAACACTTCAGGGCGCTCAGGGAAGCAGGGTTGGTCCTGAGCGAACGGCACGGCGTGGAAATGCGCAACATCAGCCGCTGCAAGGAGATCGAGCGGCGCTTCCCGGGATTGATCGCCGCGATTTTGAATGCGCACAGCGTCCAGGCCACAGACCGGGCCCGTGCGGAGAAACGGAAGCCGGGCGCCCGGAAAACGAAACTTGTTTGAACAAGGCGTTCCTGATCTCGGGAATTGCGCTACCCCAGTCTCGCTGCCGGGGACGCCCGCCGTTCTCGCAACCTGACCAATCGTGAGGGATTTGGACACTGCTTGACTCCGTACACCGAGTACGGGGCGTATGCTAGGCAGATGGAGGCCTCAGGCTCAATGACGTCGCCGCGCTGGGCGCTCCTGGCCAGCATTGCCGGTGCATTTGGCGCCTCATTGTGCTGCGCGGTGCCGTTGCTCCTCGTGTCACTCGGCATCAGCGGGACATGGCTCGCAAGCCTGACCGCCCTGGAGCCCTATCGGCCCCTGTTCGTCGTGCTGACGATTGCCGCTCTTGGCACCGCCGGCTGGCGGCTTTATGGCCCGGCCAGCCGCTGTGAGGACAGCCGGGTCTGCGCCGATCCGAAAATCTTGCGGCGCCGCCGCCGGCTGATGTGGGTCGTCGTCGTGGCAGTTTTGCCGTTGCTGCTGTTCCCTTACTACGTGTCCTGGTTTGCCTAGGAGTTCGCCATGTTAAAACCGGCGCTCACTGCACTTCTACTGCTGGCTGGATCGGCCCTGGCCGCCGAGCCCCGTACGGTCACACTGGCGGTCGATCAAATGACCTGCGCCGCGTGCCCGATTACGGTTCGTAAAGCCTTGTCACACGTCACCGGTGTCGCGCAGGCGACCGTCGATATGGAATCGCACACCGCCACGGTGACGTTTGATCCCGCCAAAACAACCGCCGAAGCGCTAGCCACCGCCGTCACGGACGCTGGCTACCCCGCGAAAGTCCTCAAGAATGGCGGCTGAGGTGGTTCTGACGAGCGAGTTAACCTGCCCACACTGCGGATTTCGGCACACGGCGACCATGCCGACGGATGCCTGCCAGTTCTTTTACGACTGCATCAGCTGCGGGATGCTGCTCAGGCCGAAAGCAGGTCACTGCTGTGTGTTTTGCTCGTACGGATCGGTCGTTTGCCCACCGGTGCAGGCGGCGCAACCATGCTGCCGGGCGCCCGCGTAGTACCCCCTTGCGGCCGGTACGCACGGATGAGTACAAGACCGCCCGCGTTATCGGCCAAACCAGTATAGAAAGTCAGGACCATACCAGCATCCCGGATCGGGAAGCGGCGATCTGCCGCTGCTAGGTTTCCGAAGCGCGTGGCTCTCGGAGAAGCCCGAATAGGGTCGACTTCCGAAGGCAGCTCTTCGCTCTCGGCAGATCGACATGCCGCGCCGTGATGGAGGCTCTCGAACGTATCGCACGAGTGCGCGCAACGACGCGCTGGCACCGACGGAGTGTCGTCGCGGAACGTTCCCGTGAATGTGCTTGCAGAACCTGACCGTCGTGCAGGCTTACATACGCACCAGCAGAGATCGTTCGTTGCCCGTGGCCAAATGCGCAGCACTCGGAAGCGGGCGAAAGGCCTTCAAATCTGGGGCGCCGACGCCTCTCTGCACGAGGTCTTACGAATCGACCGAACGGTCTCATCGTCTTCATCTTTCATTGGAGATATGTATGAATGCACGTGTTCTAGTGTGCGCCGCAGTAGGCATTGCGATGGGTTGTCTCACCGACGCCTACGCGGAGCAACCCCCGCCGCCCTGCCATCCAAATCCGAACGCAGCAGCAGACGGTGCGACCGTTGCCACCCGTGGAGACGTCGCGAACTTACCACAGCCGTTGAAAGATCGGCTGATCCGCCTCGCGGATCGACCGCATACGTATCTGCCGCTGCAGGTATTTGCCGAAGCGGATAAGTCGAGTCAACTGTTCCAATACTACCTGCTCGATACTGACGGCTTCGAACCCAATGTCTTCACCACGATCGTTCCCGGCGTCAACGACAGCGTTCAGCTGACTGCGACTGGCGGCGATTGTGGATTGCCCACAGTCGGTGCAGTTCGAGTCGTGCTGGAGCCGAAGCCTGGGCTGCCGACAGACCCCAACGATCCCGGGGCTTTCATCGATGTCTTCACCGATATTTCACCGCTGTTCGTCATCAATAACGAAAGTGGGTGGTACGAAGGTTGGATGATTCACGATCTCACGGTGCCTGCCACAGCCCCGCCACGCCGCGACGGCCACGCTCAATTCGGAATGATCACAGCACAGGATGCCGGAGGACTCTCGCAGATGGGAGACCACCACAACGTCGCGGGCGCGATTTTCACCGCCGACGGGAGGGCGGTACACTTTCCAAGCAAGTCCGATCATTTCCCAGATAAACAAACGAATGTCGTATCGATCCATGAAAGCATGGGCGCCTACAATGCCCTGCAGCAGAGCGACACGCACTCCTACTGGGAATTCAATTATCTAGGGACCAACTGGATACATCCCCTCTACGAACTGCCCTTTACCGGTGGCTTCCCCGACAACTTTGGCAGGGCGCCCGACACTTTTAAGGATGGTGAGATCGGGAAGCTGCAGTCCATCGTTCCTGGGTCGGGACCTCGTGGAATCGTCAACGACCCGACAGTCGTAGGGGACAATCCGGCGCTTCCCCGCGATCCCGACAAGTTTGACGGGACCGTGGACGCGCAGCGCGAGTTTCGTCAGCGCGGCGTTCCGAGCGGTCTAGCCAACGAAGTCTATTTGGACGTCTACGAGAGACCCGCCTCCTTTGAGCCCGACGTGAAGAATCTCCAGCGGCGACTGTTTGACGCCTATGCCGCTGAAGTGGCGCGCGTGGACACGAATCATGACGGCATCATCTCGGCGCCAGAGGGCGACATCGATACCGCCTCGGACGGCTTCCCGGACAATACGCGGCTGTATCTCCCCGCAACCGCATTTAACCGCTTCGCCGTCTCGCGTGAGATCAACGACGGATTGCTCGCGCCGCGCTTCGCCCCGAGTCAGCGAGCCTGGGTACTGACAGGCTTCCGCGTTGAGGTCGCGCCCGCGGTGCCGGCGTCGGCCGGCCGTGATGCCGACGATCGATAAATCATAAATTGGATCTCCGTTACGCCGGATAGAGATGCGACTGGAGGCCACGACCGCAAGATCGTGGCCTCCAGGAAGAAGTCGCGTCGGTCCCAAGAGCTGATTGAATTGTCGCGAAGAGCACTCCGAATGGACCGGGCGAATCGCGAGATTATTGCCACGTTGTGCCTCTAAGGGAGCGATCGATCTGTCTTAGCAACTCGCGCAATCGGAGGATCTGTGATCGTCGGAGTGATCTTCGGGGTCGCTACGGCGAGTTCTGTGTTTCTGCTGCGCCTCGTCGAGGACGCGTTTCAGCGTTCCCACTAGCAGCGTCCCCTTGGACATGAATTAGGCGTAGAAGTCACACTGTGTGAGGCTCGCCCATTGACCGCCGTTCGCGCAAGAGCCGCCCGAACGGGGTGAAGCTCGTGTGATAAATGCGTGACATCTCCGGTCCTATGCTCCACATGGGCACGTGTCGAGAAGGAATCGCGCCCCGTGGAGGATCGAATGGGCATGAACTCTCGCCGGGTCCTCGTCGTCGAGGACGAGCGCGACATTGCACGGCTGCTGGCACTGCACCTCGAAGATCTGGGGTGCGAGGTCGACACGAGTTACGACGGACGCACCGGCCTCGCGCGAGCCCTGGACGGAACCGCGTGGAGTCTCCTTGTCCTGGATCTTCGTCTTCCGGAGCTCGATGGGCTTGAAATCTGCCGCCGCGTACGCTCGAGCACCACGTACACGCCGATCCTGATGCTGACCGCGCGCGCCAGCGAGCTGGATCGAGTGCTTGGGCTTGAGACTGGAGCCGACGACTATCTGGCCAAGCCCTTCAGCGTCGTTGAGTTCGCGGCTCGGGTGAAAGCCATTCTCAGGCGAGTCGAGCAGCTCGCCCGTCGATCCCCCGTGCAGCTCAGGACCTTGCGCGCTGCAGACCTGGAGATTGATCTTGATCGGCGGATCGCCAGGCGCGAGGGACACGTGTTGGAACTGACAGCGAAGGAGTTTGACCTGCTCGCTCATCTCATGCAGCACCCTGCACGGGTGTTCACGCGGGCACAGTTGCTCGATCAAGTATGGGGCACCACCCACGATACTTTTGAGCACACTGTCAATTCCCACATCAACCGCTTGCGCGCGAAGCTCGAGCCCGATCCAACGCGGCCTCGGTATATCGTGACGGTCTGGGGCGCCGGCTATCGATTCTGCGCAATGGAGCAGGAAAGGACCGGTTCATGAGGGCGCTTCACGTACGCCTCACGATTGCCTCCGCGGCGCTGCTCGCCGGCCTTGCCATCGGGCTTCTGCTACTGCTGAGCCGCACCAGCGACCGCTACTCCGACGAGGTACTCCAGCGACTCAACTCGGGAATAGCGCCGTATGTGGTTAAAGAGCTGCCGCTCCTAGCGGGCGGAAAGGTCAATGAAGCCGCTCTGCACGAGCTGGCTCATCGCACGATGACGGTCAACCCGTCCGCAGAGGTCTATCTCCTCGATCCGTTCGGGCGCGTGCTCAGCACCGCGATACCCCGCAACCGCATAAGGCGGGTTTCGGTGCGGCTCGAGCCGATCGAAGCCTTTCTCCGGTTCCCGGACAGCCGACCGCTGTATGGAGATGATCCGACAAGTCTTGGCGCACGGCGCGTCTTTTCGGTCGCAGCCATCCAAAGCGGGGGACGGCTCCAAGGATATCTATACGTGGTGCTCGGTGGGCAACCAGCGCAATCGATCGACGCGCGTCTACGGGGGAGCTATACGCTTCGGACCGCTGCTGCGGCGCTTGTTCTCGTGCTCGCGGGAACATTGCTGATCGCCGGCGTTCTTTTTACTGCGCTGACGCGGCGGCTCAGGGAGCTCGATCATCGGATTCAGGCATGGGCGATGACGCTGCCCGCGACCGCGCTCGGACCCACAGCTCGCACGGCACCCGGGGATGAGATCAGTGCGTTGGCGGGTCGCTTCCGGACCATGTCAGAGGCGATTGAGCATCAGATCCATGACCTCAAGGCAACGGATGAGCTACGGCGCGAGCTGATTGCGAACGTCTCGCACGATTTGCGCACGCCTCTTGCCTGCCTGCGGGGCTACATCGAGACCGCGCTCATGAAGGACGTCACGCTTGCGGAGGGCGACTTGCGTGCGCACCTGAGCGTCGCCCTGCGGCAGACGGATCAGCTCGGGCGGCTGATCGACGCTCTGTTCGAGCTCGCCAAGCTGGAATCCGGCACCGTCACACCGAAGCTTGAGCCCTTTGTCGTGGCGGAGCTTCTGCAGGACGTGGCATTGCGCTTTCGAATCCGAGCGCAGGAGGGCGGCGTCGACCTGCACACGCTCCTCGATATCGAGACCGTTCTCGCCGTGGCCGATATCGAGCTCATCGAGCGGGTGATGGGGAATCTCATTGAGAACGCCCTGCGACACACACCCGCAGGCGGGCACGTGCGCATGGAGATGTCGGTCGCACCGGCGCTCATCCGCGTGCGTGTGATTGACACGGGAAGTGGAATCGACTCGCAGCACCTGTCGCGAATCTTCGATCGGTTCTATTGTGCGCCAGATCACTCCGATCGCGATCGGGCCGGCCTCGGTCTTGCGATCGTAAAGCGCATCATGGATCTACACGGCCAGTCGGTGCGCATCTTCTCGCGAGCGGGGACTGGCACGACGGTTGAGTTCAGTTTGAAGCGGGCCACCACGGGAGCCGCCTCGGCTGAGTCTTCTACCGGGAAGTATCACGTTCCTTGCAGGGACCGCGTGACCGGCTCGTGAGGTCCCACACGCTACGCTCCGCGACGCTCAGGATTTCCCCTGATCGTCATGCCCTCAATCTAACAGGAGCGACTAATGAATCGTGTAGCAGAACATGGCGGCGCCCCGCGTGCGTTGCCCGAATGGACTCGCCCGCGTCGAGTGAGCGTCACCGCATTCGCGGCGGCTCTCACGGCGACGCTCTTTGCGGTCACAGCCCCCGCCGAAGAACACCTCCTGCGGGGCGGGAATGGTCCTGGACCCGCGGCGAATGGGCCTGGTCCCGGATGCAACCTGATACCGCCCTTGGCCTCGACGGGCACAAAAGTGGACATTTCACAGTTTCCACCGCCGGATTCGCTCACGGACGCGGAGCTGGCGGGGCCGGTACAGCTGCTCCGCTCAGGTAAGTTCGACCTACCGATCGAGCAGCTGACAGGTGTGAACGTCCCCGCCGGCACCCCCAGAGGAACGATCACACTGCCGCTTTTCAAGGGCGCGGTGAAGACGCCGTCCGGTCTGAAGCCCGCGTGGTACGTCATTCTCGATGCAGGCAACCAAGCTGAGGCGGAGCGCCTGGGCGTGAACTTCTCCAAGAAACTGCCCAACGCCGGCGATGCTGCACGCCTCGCCACACGTCGTTCCGACGGAACGTTTCTCTTCGAGTCCGGCGTCGTGGACTTCAGCCCGAACCGGGTGGTCGTGCCCGGCTCCGAGGATCAACCGTTCCCACCGAAGACTGCGCAGCCGGGCTCGGTCGGCGATGTAGACTACAGCCCGCTGGTCAGGGTCGACGGCATCGTTTACGACGCGCCGATCGTCGCCGCTGCAGTGGAAGATGCCGATATTAACTTCCCGGGTGGAAACCCCGACTATGCTCTCGTGCATGATCAGGTGATCGCCATTGATCCAGCGCATCGGACCGTTACGCTCTCTCTGATCAATGGGTTCAGCTTTGGCAAACCGGTGTTGTATATCTCGACCGAGTCGAGCGATCCTACCGTTTCTGCCATCGAGGGGAACACCTTCGCCCCGCGCATGCGCAAACTCGAGGTCGGAATCGACGACATCGCCCGCAGTGCTGTCGAGCGGATCTTTATCGCGACGAACGGTGCATCGGAAGGTGGCTGCAAAAATCCGCAGCGTCAGGGCCTGTCCGCTGCCCTGTTGGACGGGCATCGGCCGAACAATACGTTTGGCGGCATTCCGACGATCGCCAGCGATTACAGCCCGGTGTGGGACGCCAACCTCTATGAGTGGACGCAAGATGCAATCGCCAAGGGCTATCGCGGTCTTCTGACCGAGGAGTTCCGCATTTTGAAACTGGCGAGAGACGGATACATCACTGGACCCAATGGTGCGCCGTTTGGCAGTGCCGGGCCGGTGATCGTGTGCGGCGTCGCCGCCCGCCTCAACTAAAGGAGATTGGTGCCACTGCACAGAGCCGCTTGAGCCACTGTAGGTGGGAAGCCGGGAGTCGGGGGCATTTGTGCATCCGGCTCTCGGCCCCTCACGAGGGTGACTCGGCATATCTACGACTTCCGAAAAGCGAGGACATATGGTCAAAGTTGCACTGTTCGTACGTTTGCAGGCGAAGCCAGGCAAGGAAGAGGAGGTGAAGGGATTCCTCGAGAGCGCCGTGGCGCTCGCAAATCGCGAGACCACGACCCCGGTCTGGTTTGCGCTTCGCATGGGACCCGCGACGTTCGCGATATTCGACGCGTTTGCCGGGGACACCGCGCGCCAAGCACATCTGGCCGGCGACATTGCCCGGACTCTGATGGCCGAGGCACCTCGATTGTTGGCGGAGACGCCCAAGATCGAAATGGTCGATGTTTTGGCAGCGAAACTCCCGGCCGGTTGATCAGGAGCCGATGAGGGTCTGCGCGGACGCCCCTTTTTCACAGACGCCCGCGCTCACTGCGACACATGATTCCGCAAGATCGTGGTTCGGCCGTGATACTTGACGACGTCCGTAGTTTCGATCGGGTCATCAGCGCAGGCTAGATCCGCAACCCAGCGGGTGGAGTAGGGCGGTCGTGGATATAGCCCGTAATCTTGTGGCGGTAGTGACGGGAACACCATATTCGGATGGCATGCCCGGGCTACGTATCATGGCGATGCTGCGCCAGGGCTTCCGATGACACGCTCACTTCGAGAGTGCATGGCTGCCGCGGCAATGCTGTGCTGCGTGGCAGCGACGAACGCGCAACCTCGCCCCGTGGTTGTTGAGCTCTTTACCTCCCAAGGCTGCAGCTCATGTCCCCCCGCTGAAGCGTACGTCGGGAAATTGAGCGCACGGTCCGACGTCCTTGCCTTGTCGTTTCACGTGGACTACTGGGATGATCTTGGCTGGCGTGATCGGTTTGCCTTGGCCCAGTCGGTTGAGAGGCAGAACATTTACGCTCGAAACCTACGCCGTTCGTCCGTGTATACGCCGCAGCTTGTCGTTGACGGAGGCGATGATCATGTCGGTTCGGACGGAAGGGCGGTTGCGACAGCCCTGAGCGAGAATCGGGATGGCGTGCCAGTCGGAGTCTCGGTGCGCGACGCAGAGGTACTGGTAGAAATCGGCGCGCAACCGGGCGTCCCACCCAGCGATGTGATGTTCGTTGCCTACTTGCGCCACGCGGTTTCGGCTATCGGTCGCGGGGAAAATGCTGGCCGCACCCTCGACGAGTTCAACATCGTGCGCGATATCCGCACTCTGGGTCTGTGGAAGGGTCAGGTAGAGACCTTTCACGTGCCAGTGTCATCGCTGCCGCCGGACGCCACCAACGTTGCGGTTCTCGTTCAGCCGTCCGGGCAAGCCCCGATCATCGGAGCGGCCGCCCACGCACTACGCTGAGTGAGCTCGTCTCCGGGTTCAGTACCAAGGAAGGAAAGGAAAGCCTCCCCCTGCATGCAGCGTAGCCGCCGACCTAAAAATCTTCGACGGCATGTGAATATATCGACCCAACCGAGCCTTTGACGGCGGCGCGCCGTAGCGGTAATTAGCAATAACAAAAGACCTCCGACGTCGACGCCTGAAAAGCCGCCGCCTCCCCCCGAACCGCTTCCAGCACCACTCGTAGTGCCGGATGACCCTGTGGTTCCGACTTGCACCACAGAAGCTGAACTAGGTTGATGTGTTGCATCACCGGGGTAGGAGGCGCTGACGGTGTCTGAGCCAGCAGGCAAGCTCGATACCCTGAAGCTTGCGGTTCCTGCAGTGGTGGTCGCCGTGCCCAGGACGGTTCCATTGAACGTGAAGGTAATCGTCTCCCCGTTCGGGATGGTGTTCGAAGTCGAAGTCACCGTGGCCGTGAAAGTCACAGCCTGACCAACGAGCGAGGGATTTGGGGAAGAGCTGAGCGTGGTAGTGGTCATCGACTTGGTCGGCGCCGTCACGGTGAGCTGCACCGTGGTCGTGTGGGTCACTGATCCCTCGGTACCCGTTACAGTCAGCGTGTAAGTGTCAGCCGCTGCGCTGCCGGCGTTCACGTTCAGCGTCGCGCCGTTGCCGGCACTGATCGACGTCGGGGTGACGGAGGCGCTTGCCCCGCTCGGAG
>Ga0137412_10000671_pt1 | contig 24986 bp, 22 predicted proteins | sample CZODoug2_1_16fun_FD_122160 | JGI IMG/M metagenome (GOLD analysis project Ga0137412, IMG submission 122160) | Vadose zone soil fungal communities from Angelo Coast Range Reserve, California, USA - CZODoug2_1_16fungal (Hybrid Assembly) | ecosystem: Environmental > Terrestrial > Soil > Vadose zone... | reverse complement strand
GCACGCCCGATCCGTCGCCATGCTGGATTCGTGACTACCCAGCTCGCCCCGCAGCGCCCCGCCCGCACTCGGGCGAGGGTGACTGCCGCGACCGCCTGGTCACGGGACGCGATCCGGGTGACCTGCGCCGCCAGCCTGGTGATCGTCACCGCGCTGTGGCTGTCCGGCGGCGGGGTGCCGGCGCTGTCCGCCTCGCCGGCCGAGTCGGTGACCTCGGTGGCACGGCTGAGCGGATTGCTGGCCTCCGACCTGCTGCTGATCCAGGTATTCCTGATGGCCCGGGTGCCGCTGATCGAACGCACCTACGGCCAGGACGAACTGGCCCGGCGGCACCGATGGGTCGGTTTCTGGTCGTTCAACCTGCTGGTGCTGCACATCGCGCTGATCAGCGTCGGCTACTCACTCACCGCGCGGACCGACGTCGTCAGCACCCTGCGTGACCTGATTGCCTCCTACCCGGGCGTGCTGCTCGCCGTGGCGGGCGCGGGCGCGCTCAGCTTGGTCACGGTGAGCTCGATCCGCGCAGCACGGCGGGCGATCCGGTACGAGTCGTGGCACCTGCTGCACCTCTACGCCTACCTGGGCGTCGGTCTGGCGCTGCCGCACCAGCTGTGGACCGGTCGCGACTTCGTCAACTCTCCGTGGGCCACCGTGTACTGGTGGACCGCGTACGCGGTGGCTGCCGGGGCGGTCCTGAGCTTCCGCCTGGGCCTGCCTGCTTGGCGCACCCTGCGGCACGGGATCACGGTGACCGCAGTGACCCGGGAGAGCCACGACGTCATCACCGTCCATCTCGGCGGCCGCGGCCTGCATCGGCTGCGCGCCAGTGCCGGCCAGTACTTCATCTGGCGCTTCCTCGACGGCCCCGGCTGGTCCCGGGGCCATCCTTATTCCTTATCGGCCGCGCCGCTGCCCGATCGGGTACGGATCACCGCGAAAGGCGTCGGTCCGGACAGCACTCGGCTGGCCGCATTGCGGCCCGGTACCTGGGTGTTCGTGGAGGGCCCGTACGGCCGCCTCACCCCGGCGCGCTCCACCGGCGCGAGGGTGGCCCTGTTCGCCTGCGGCATCGGCATCACGCCGATCCGCGCGCTGTTGGAGGAGCTCCCGTTCGGATTCGGCGAGGCCGTGCTGGTGCACCGCGCACACAGCGCCGAAGACCTCACCTTCCGTGCGGAAATCGACGAGCTCGCGCAACGACGCGGAGTGACGGTCCATCACTTGGTTGGTCCGCGGAGCATTGACGGCGTGTCCTGGCTACCCGCCGGCCGGGTTGCAGACAGCGACACCGAGGCGCTGGCCGCGCTGGTGCCCGGCCTGCCCGATCACGACGTCTTCGTCTGTGGCCCCGACGGTTGGTCCGACGCCCTGTGTGCTGGCCTGCTCGCCGCCGGGGTACCGAAGGACCGGCTGCATCGGGAGCGGTTCACGTGGTGAGCCTCTGGCGCCTGGAACCGTCCCGTCGCAACGCCGCCGCAGCCGCGGCGACCGCAGCGGTCGTCGTAGGCCTCGTCCTCTACCCGACCAGCACCGCAGGCTCGGGTCGGCGAACAGCGCACGCCGTGAGCCCGGCGGGAACGGTCAGCCAACAGAGCGGCACCGCAGGTGGTGAGTCCGGATCCCACGCCGGCATGGACATGGGTGGCGGAGCTCTCCCGGACGGCTTCTTGCAGGTCAACGGCCCGGCAGTGGACACCTCCTACGGCCCGGTTCAGGTCCGGGTGGACCTGCTCGACGGGCAGATCGTTAACGCGACCGCGATCCTCTACCCGACGGAAACTCTGGCCGACAAGGCCGTCAACAACACCGCGATCCCGGCCCTGGAAGCCGCGACGCTGACGGCACAGTCCGCGGAGATCGATACGATCTCGGGCGCCACCGCGACCTCGCAGGGTTACCGATCATCACTGCAAGCGGCCCTGGACGCCGCACACCGCTGACGTTCACCCGGACATGACGCACCATCAGATCAGTCTCCCTGCAGGGCGCGGAAGGTGCCCCAGGCGCGCGTGGCCAGTTGCAGGTTGAACCGCACGTCGGGGTCACTGAAGTCGTGGCCGGACAACTCGCGCAGTCGCTGCAGCCGGTAGCGCAGCGTGCTCTGCGAAATACTCCACTGGTGCGGCCTTGTGTCACGGAGCGGTGAGCAGGGTCGTATCGGTGGCGCCCGACCCGGCGACACCAACACCGCCACCGAAACCGCTGCTGGAGGACTGGGCAGAGACATGACGTCGGGCTCGGCGGGTACGGGGTTCTCAGACCCACTTGAGGAGACCTGATCGCCATTGCCTCCGGCCATGCGCCGGACCGTTCGCCTTCCACCACCGAGCGCTCGGTGGTGGGACTGGTGTGTGAGCCTTACGGTGACCCGCCGGCGATGGCGGAGCACTTGGCCCGGGAGCTTGCCCGACTGTTGCCGGCGCCGCGTGGCGGCGATTGGCAGGTGGAGGTCAGCCGCGAACGGTTGCCGTTGACCGAGGACACGCGCAACGCTTCCCTGCTCGCACATCTGAGCGAGGTCGGCCGGCGCCACGGCTGGGATCTGACCGTGTGCATTGTGGACGTGCCGATGCGGGACGGCACTCGCCCCATCGTGGCCGACGCGAATGTGCGCGACCGCACGGCGCTGGTGTCGCTCCCGGCCTTTGGCTGCATGCATCTTCGTCGTCGGGTCCGCGACGTGGCGGAGTTTGTCGCGCGGGCCCTCCTCGGAGGCGAGAAACCCATCGACAGCGGTCCGACGGGTCCGTTCGCCGGGTTCCGGCCGGACTCGGACGGGATCGACCTGCGCGTGGTGGCCACCCGCGGCCGGTGGCGGCTGCTGATCGGCATGGTGCGCGCGAACCGCCCGTGGCGACTCGTGTTCGGATTGACCGGCGCGCTGGCTGCGGCTATGGCGGTCGGCGCCTACGTGCTGATCAATTCCGCGGTCTGGGGACTGGCCCTCGCGCTGGGACCGCTCAAGCTCACCGCCGCCACCGTTTTTGCTGTCGCTCTGATGGTCGCCTGGCTCATCCTCGACCATCAGCTGTGGACGCCGGGTCGACGCAGCAGACGGGCACGGTTGTACAACGCCTCGACCGTCCTGACACTGGTCAGTGGGGTGCTGTGCATGTACGCGGGGGTATTCGCCATCGTGCTGGCCGCCTCCACCTTCACCATGGACCCGGGCTATTTCCATAGGCAGATCGGGCGACACGTGCACGTGGGTGACTACTTCATCGTGACTTGGATGGCCAGCTCGATGGCGATCGTCGCCGGCGCGCTGGGCACGGGGTTTGAGACCGAGGAGGCCGTACGCCAAGCTGCGTACAGCTACCGGGAGCGGGAGCGTCGGGCTGCGTTGCGCGAGATTCACGACCGCGACTCCGCCGAGTGACGACGGCGGCGGATTACGCGCGGCGGCAGATCGATCCAGTACGGGACGATCCGGCCGGGCGGGTTGCGCTGCTGGAACGTCTCTACGGCGGGCCCCGAGGCGACAGCGCAGCGCACCTTCCCTTTCGCCGCGCCGCGCTGGCCTTCATGAACTGGCAGGTGCGCCGCGGCCTGTTGAATCCCATCAGCAGTTCGCGGCCGGGTAGCCCGTGGTGGCGCGGCGTCAACGAACGGCTGCTGCGCGATGGTTGGGAGGCCTCTGGCGTTGCGAACGGCCTGGACCCGGCCGGGTCGACCAGTACTTCCACGGCATCGCTCGACTTCATCCGAAAGCCGACGGCGCGAAACTGGTACCGGGCCCACAACGCGAGCGTGGTCGCGGGCTATCTCGACAACCTGGAGCTGGCGGGCAACGAGAACCGCACGGAGCGGTTCTTCATCAACCTCGTGCTGGTGCGCGTGCTGTACGCGCACGCGCTGGTGTCCAACCCGCGGCTCGCTCTCGGCCGGCTGGCCCCGCTCGCCCCGCGCCTGGGGGATCCCCGACTCGGCATGACCGGCCTGTTTCTGTCGATCTCCAGAATCCTGCCGGCCACCTACCCACTCAACGACGCTCTCGAGGTCTACATCGACCGGGAGCAGGGGTTCGGCCGGCTCCTGGACGTCGGCGTGATCCAACCCAGATTCAAGCAGCTCTACGAGTGGTCGGCGGTGCAGCTCGGCGAGCCCCGGCTGCGCGGACTCCTCCTCGAGAAAGTGCCTAGCTACGCCTGGCCGATCGAGGACCGTGGGCCGTGGTTCCCCCAGCCGACCTTGCTCGCCGGGCTGGCGCGCCGTGTCGTGCCGGTCTCGCGCTAACGGCGGCGGGTGACCACCGGCGAGATCCCGTTGACGACGTCGCGGATCGGCTGGCCGTCCACCACGCGGCGAATATTGGCCACGGACTGGCCGATGACCCGGGCCACGGCCTGGCCGGCCGCGCCGGCTGCGTGGGGAGAGAGCAGGACGCGGTCGTGGGTGCGCAGTGGGTGATCCGGCGGCAGGGGTTCGGTGGGATAGACGTCGAGGGCGGCGCCGGAGAGGTGCCCCGAGTCCAGCGCCGCGATCAGGGCCAGTGGGTCCAACACTCCGCCCCGGCCCACATCGATGACGATCGCCCCGGCGGGCAGGGCAGCCAGTTCGGCCTCGCCGATCAGGCCGTGGGTCTGCGGCGTCCGCGGTAGGCACAGCAGCAGGACATCGCTACGCGCGCACAGCGCGGGCATCTCCAGCCACCCGAAGGCGGCGTCGGGCCGCGGGTGCCGCGACCAATACGCGACGTCGCACCCCCACGCGGCGAACAACGTTGCCGCGAGGCTGCCCACCGACCCGAACCCGAGCACGCCGACCCGCAGCTCACCGATCTCACCGAGACTTCGGGTGACCACGTCCATCTGCGGCCAACCCCCGGCGCGGATCTGGCGGTCCGCCCAGGCCATCGACCGCGCCACGGAAATCGTTGCCCCGACAGCCCATTCGGCCACCGAGCGGGCGTTGGCGCCGGCCGTGTTGGCCACCGGGACCCCGCGGGCCGCCAGGGCGTCGAGATCCACGCTGTCCGTGCCGACGCTCGGCTGCTGGACGAAGGCCAGCTGCGGTCCGGCCGCGGCCACCGCGGCGGCGTCGAACGGCAGCGGATGCGTGCCCTGCCAGGCCGCCAACACCAACTCGGCGTCGGACAACGCGGCGTGCAGTTCCGCCTGCGACGGGTGCAACAGCATCGTCAGGTCGACGCGCTCCGGCAGGTCACCGAGAAACGGCACGATCCGCTCCGCGGGCAGGGGAAATAACGACAGCACCCGCCAACGATCCATTGGTTCAGCCTAGATCTGTGGGGGAGTCGCGCCCGGTTCGGTAGGGCGGGGACCAAGTTCTGGCGTGCTTTCGCCGAAGGCGACTCCGGTGTTTGGCCCGGACCTCACCCTGGCGATGAAATGTCCTCAACTGTCCGCCGCGCAGTGTTGACCACGGTCGCACTCGGGCTGGTCTGCGCCCCGCTGAGCTCGGCTGTGGCGCAGGACGCCACCGGCCCGATCGGCGGCACACGCCTGGGCGAGACCGGGCTGATTGCTGATCCTTCCGACGGACCACTACCCACGGTCACCGCGGCGTCCTGGCTGGTCGCCGACGTCACGTCCGGCGCGGTGCTGGCCGCCTTCGGCCCGCACCAGCGCCGGCGCCCCGCGAGCACGCTGAAAACCCTGCTCGCCCTGACCATGGCCCCGCGCCTGGACCCCAACGCCACCTGGTGCGCCACCGCCGCGGACGCCGAGGTGATCGGCAGCCGGGTGGGCCTGGTCCCCGGCCAGACCTACAAGATCGACGACCTCTGGTACGCGTTGTTCTTGCGCTCGGGCAACGACGCGGCCGATGCGATCGCCAAGGCCGGCGCTGAGGGCGATCCGGCCAAGGCGGTGCGCATGATGCAGGCCGAGGCAAAGCGGCTGGGCGCGCTGGACACCACGGTGGAGAACGCCAGCGGCCTGGACGCCGACGGTCAGTACTCCTCCGCGTACGACCTCGCGTTGTGGGGACGGGCCGCGCTCGGACGGGGCGACCTGCGCCGCTACTTCGGGGCGCTGCGGCACGACTTCCCCGGCGACGAGACCGCCAACGCCACCCCGGAATCGCGCAAGCCGTTCGGGATGTACACGCAGAACCAGCTGATCAACCGCTACCCCGGCGCCATCGGGGTCAAGGACGGCTGGACCACCCTCGCCCGCAACACGATGATCGCGGCCGCGCAGCGCGACGGTCACACCATTGTGGTCACCCTGATGGGCGTGCCGGCCGGCGTCACCGATGAGGCGAAGACACTGCTCGACTGGGGCTTCGCGCACCTGCAGGCCCCGCCGGTCGGCACGCTGGTGGCCCCGGCCTCCGCCGCGATGCTCTCCGACGACGGTGTCGCGTTGCCTGACGCCCCGGCCCCGGCCCCGCTCGTGGCCGCGCCGGTTTCCGCGTCGTCCCCTTCCGGCGCCACCTTCGCGGCCGTCAGCGCCGCCGCCAGTGCAGGAGCGCTGCTGCTGTTCGCCGTCGGTGTGGGGGTGGGCAACGCCCGTCGCCGACTCGGGGTCAAGCCTTGACTACGCCGGAGCACCCTCAGGGCTGCGCGGCGAGGTCTTGGAAGGCCTGCCACATGGCCGCATAGCTGCCGCCGGCGGCGAGCAGCTCGGCATGGGTACCCAGCTCGACGACCCGGCCGGCGCTCAACACCGCGATGCGGTCGGCGGTTGCGGCGGTCTGCAGCCGGTGGGCGATGATCACGGTGGTGCGTTTGCGGGCGACGCGGTGCATGGCCGTGGTGACCAGTGCTTCGGTTGCCAGGTCGAGGTTCGAGGTCGCCTCGTCGAGCAGCAGCACCGCCGGATCCATTAGTTCGGCCCGGGCCAGGGCGAGCAGTTGGCGTTGTCCGGAGGACAGGGATCGGCCGTGCCGGCTGACCGGCGTGTGATACCCGTCCGGTAGGCCGGCGATGAAGTCGTGCGCGCCGGTGGCCCGCGCGGCGGCCTCGACCTCGGCGTCGGAGGCCCCGGGCCGGCCGTAGGCGATGTTGTCGCGGATCGTGGTGGCGAACAGGAACGCCTCTTGCGGGACGTAGCCCAGCTGGGTGCGGAAGGCATGCAGGTCCATCGACCGCAGATCCACGCCGTCGACGGTGATGCGGCCGGCGTCCGGGTCGTAGAAGCGGGTCAGCAGCTTCATCACCGTCGACTTGCCGGCCCCGGTTTCGCCGACCAGGGCCAGCGTCTCGCCCGCCGTCAGCTCGAGTTCAACCCCACGCAACGCCTCGGGCAGCTTGGTGATCCGGGGCGCATCGAGAATCCGTGTGTCCTTCGGCCCCCGGCGCTGGGAGTCCCGGTTGATCTGCGGAACGGGGTAAGAGAAGCGCACATCGCCGGCCGCGACCGCGCCGGTCAGCCGGCCGGGGTCCACCGGCTGTGCCGGATCGGGCGTCAGCGTCTGAAGGGCCATCAGATCGGTGATCCGGCGCACCGACACCCGGCTCTGCTGCCAGGAGTCAAAGACCTGGGACAACGCCTGGATCGGGGAGAAGAACATGTCGACGTAGAGGACGAAGGCGAACAGCGCGCCGGTGGTCAGCTGCCCGGCGCCGATGAGGTGGGCGCCCACCCCGAGCACGATGGCGTCGGCCACCGAGGAAAGCAGTTGCACGAAGGGGAAGTACAGCGCGACCAGGCGCTGGGCGGCGAGCCTCGATTGCAGGTAGTGCCGCCCGAGTGATTGGAAATGAGCCTCGGTCGCGGCCTCGTGGGCGAAGGCCTGGGCCTCGCGGACCCCGGACAAGCTCTCCTGGAATTCGGCGTTGACCACAGCGATGCGATCGCGGGACTGCTCGTAGAGCGCGGTGGCGCGGCGCCGGAACGCCACGGTGGCGATGATGAGGGGGACGACGACGGTCAGCGTCCACCCGCCGAGCTCCGGGTTGATGACCAACAGCGCCACGCCGACGCCGAGGAAGGTGACGAAGGAAACCAGGGCCGAGACGAGGCCGTTCTCGATGAGCGATTCGAACTGGTCGACGTCGGTGGTCATCCGCGTCATGATCCGTCCGGTCATCTCGTGCTCGTAGTAGTCCAGGGACAGGCGCTGCAGCTGCGCCCAGATCCTGACCCGCAGCGCGAGCATGACCCGCTCGGCCGTTCGCCCGGTCACGAACGTTTCCGCGGACTGGACGATCAGGTCGGCCAGCGTGATCAGCAGTAACAGCCCGGCCGCGGCGAACAGTGCCGTGGTCGAGGCTTTCGCCACGCCGTGGTCGATGCCGAACTTGATCAGAACCGGCGTGGCCAGCCCGGCCAGGGCATCGGCCACGATCAACGCGAGCCCCACCAGCAGCGGCCGGCGGAAGCCCCGCAGCAACCGCAGCACGCCGAACCCGTTGCTGGGTTGCGATTCAGCCGCCACGTCGACCGTGGGCAGATCGCGTATCGGGCGCAGCGCCCGGACCCGGGCGAGCAACTCCGGGGTGGCGGCCAGGGTACGTCCGCGCCCGATCGCGCCGCCGGGTTTGACACTGTCCTCGGCGCTCTGCCGCGGGATCCGCCACGCCGCAGCGGTCACACCGACCGTCCCGTCCGGCCCGACAGGGGGATGCGGCGAGGATCCGCTGTCGTCCAGACCGGACAGCAGGGATCGGTAACGAGCGCTGCCCTCGGTCAGCTCCTCATGCGTGCCGTCCTCAACGACCCGCCCGTCCTCGACGACCACGATGCGGTCGGCCAGGCCCAGGGTCGACAGGCGGTGCGCGATCAAGATCGTGGTGCGGTCGGCCAGCACGGCGCGCAGTCCGTCGTGGATCACCTGCTCGGTACGGGAATCGACGGCGCTGGTGGCGTCGTCGAGGATGAGCACCGCCGGGTCGGCCAGGATCGCCCGGGCCAGGGCGACGCGTTGGCGTTGTCCGCCGGACAGCGTCAGGCCGCGTTCGCCGACCCGGGTCGCGTAGCCATCCGGCAGTTCGAGGATGAACTCGTGCGCTGCCGCGGCCCGGGCCGCGGCCTCGATCTCGGCAGTCGAGGCGCCCGGCCGGCCGTAGGCGATGTTCGCCTCGACGGTGTCGGAGAACAGGAAGCTGTCCTCGAAGGCGATGGCGACCCGGCTGCGCAGCCACTGCAACCGCAGCTCCCGCACGTCGTGGTCGTCGATGAGCACCCGGCCGGAGTCCACATCGTGCAGGCGGGAGACCAACGCCGCGGCGGTGGACTTGCCGCTGCCGCCCGCGCCGACCAGCGCGACCCGTTCGCCGGGCCGGATGTGCAGCTCGAAGCCCGCCAGCACGGGCCGGTCGGGGGTGTAGCCGAAGTGGACGTCGCTGAAGGTGATCTCGCCGCGCATCGCCGGTAGTTCGACCGCGTCGGGTGCGTCGGCGATCCTCGGCACCAGGTCGAGGAGTTGGTAGATCCGCTCCAGGCCGGCCCGGGCGTGCTGCGCGATGGTGAGGACGCTGGCCAACTGACGGGCCGGATGGACGAACTGCCCGATGTAGCTGGAGAAGGCGAGGAACGTGCCCAAGCTGATCCGGTGGTGCAGGGCCAGCCAGCCGCCCAGCGCCAGGATCGTCACCTGCGCCAGGGACGGGATGGTCTCCAGCACCGGTTGGTAACGCGACTGCAGGCGGACCAGCCGCATCCGCGATCCGTACAGGTCCCCGGCCGACGCGGCGACCCGCTCGATCTCCCGGGCCTCCTGGCTGAAGGCCTTCACCACGCGGACGCCGTTCACGTCCTCGACCACGATGTCGATGAGCTCGCCCTGGCGCTGCTGGGCGTCCCAGGTGGCCGGCGCGATCCGTCGGCGCATGCGGTAGGTCACCACGAACAGGCCGGGCAGCAGACCCACGCTCACCGCCGCCAGCAACGGCGAGAGGTAGATCATCACGCCGAGGGACACCGCCATCGCCACCACGTTGCCGGACAGCAGCGGGAGGTAGTTCAGCAGCGATTGCACCAGCGAGCAGTCCGACCCGGCGCGGGCCACCACCTGCCCGGTCGACATGCCGTCCAGGGTCGCCAGGTCCATGGACTGCAGATGCGCCTGGATCCGGTTGCGCAGGTCGGTCTGCACCCCGAACCCGACCCGGCCACCGTGATAGCGCCGGACGTAGGCCAGCCCGAACGTCACCAGCGCCAGCGCGATCAGCAGGAGCAGCCAGGGCCACAGCGGCGAGGTCCGCGCGATGACCACCTCGTCCACGATCTGACGGATGATCAGCGGGACCGCTGCCTGGCCCACACTGCCGAGGACAGCGGCGCCGAACGCCAGCAGCACGTCGCGTCGATAGGGCCGAAGACACGCCCAGAGCTGCCGAAGCCAACCGCCACCCGGGTCAGGCGTCATCGGCGTTGGCACCGCACCATGCTAGGTAACAGCGCCCGATCAGCGGCCCCTGCGCGTCCGCGCGGACGTGTCAGGCCGCGGGCTCCAGCACAATCACCGGGATCTGTCGCGCGGTCTTCTGCTGGTACTCCGCGTAGTTCGGAAAGGCCTCGACCGCCCGGTCCCACCAGGTGTCGCGCTCGGCGCCCTGCACCTCGCGGGCCTTGAAAACGCCCACGTTGGCCCCGTCCTGCAGGGTCACTATCGGGTTCGCGGTGACGTTGCCGTACCAGATCGGGTGCTCCGGCGCGCCGCCCTTGCTGGCGACCATCGCGTAGTTGCCGGCATGTTCGACCCGCATCAGCGGGACCAGGCGTTGCTTACCCGTCTTCGCCCCGGTCACCGTGATCAACACGATGGGACGGTCCAGGACGGACACTCCGTCGGTGGTCCCCGTGCGCAGAATTTCCTCGGTCTGGCCCCGTACCCACTCGGTCGGGCTCAGCTCGCCTGCATTAGTGGTCATGACGGGGAAGAACCCGTCGGCCACTCCGATCATTCCCGGGGGATCGGTCTGGGTGACGTCGTTCGCTCACTCGTGCTCGTTGGACGTCGCGGCGGCGGACCCGGCGGAGGCAGCCCCGGCCTCGGTCCGGCCATGTCGATCGGTCGGGAGTCGGTAGCTGATGACAACCATCCCGTCATCGATGGAGCCCTTGCCGATCAACAATTCGCCCGAGCCGAGCCGGGCCACGCTGGGTGCCAAGAAGGACGACGCTACGAAGCCACTGCCACCGCCGCCGCCACCACCGATCGTCGCGCCCGAGGCACCGCCGCCGCCACCGGCATAACCGCCACCGCCGCCGCCGGCCCCGACCGGGCCACCGCCGCAGGTGCCCGAATGCCTGACGCTGTTCGAGGTGCCGTAGCCACCCTCGCCGCCGTACCCGCCCCACTCCTGGTCGTATCCGCTGTGCCCGTCCAGGCCGGTGAGCCTCTCCAGGCCCGCGCCGCCGGAGGGTCCCACGGCGCCGATGCCGCCCGGCCCCATCCTGTCGCCACTACCGTCCTGGCCGCGGTCCCCGCCGCCGGCCCCACCTCGTGCCAACGACCACGCCGTCGAGCTCACCGCACCGCCCGCGCCACCGCCGCCGCCGGCCACCAAGATGCGCGAGGCTTGGTCCTTCCCGCCGAGCCGCACGCTGGACGCGCCGCCGCCGCCGCCGCCGGCCGGTGCGCCGGCGCCGCCCTGGCCGCCCCCGTTGCGTCCGCCCTCGCCGGGCTTCATGCCGTCCGCGTCCCGGCCGTGCCCACCCACCAGAACGCGCAGCAGGTCGCCGGCGGCGACAGGGAAGCTGGCCGCAACGGAGCCGCCGGGCGCTCCCTGGACCGCGTGCCTGCGGGGGTTGATCGTGCCGCCGTCGCCACCGGCCGCGCCGTGGGCGTCGATGTGTACCTCGGTGACGCCAGCCGGGATGCGGAGCACGTAATGGCTAACCAAGGGCTGGTCGTAGAGGCATGTCACCGTGTCGGACTGCGTGGGCGAACTGCAGTTGCCCTCGACCTCCGTCGCGGCCGCCGGCACAGCCGTCGCGGCCAGCATGAAGGCGATGGTTGCGCCCGTCGCCGTCACTTTGACCGCACCGAACGCGATACGTGCTGTCGCCGTGCAGCCTGTGTCACTAATTGGATTCACCGACATGGCCAACTGCCCCTCGTCTGCCATTGCCCCGCCCCGTCGCCAGACTCAGACACTGTGCCTGTCGCAGATTTCAGCCACATTGCCTGTCGCACATCGCCGACCGAGCGCTTATTGAGAAGAGCTAACTAGCCGGTTACGGCGTTGTGAAACGGTGAGCCAGGTCACGTGTCCCGCCCCATAGTCGTCAGTGTGCCCCCTGCGTTGGACAGCGTGATTCCCTTGCTCCACAAGGGTTATCCGCCGCGATGGCGACGTGCGACAGAATCCCGTCCCGGCGACGAAAATTAAGGGCGTTTACCGCGATGGCCCGTCAGCCCAGACATGATATATGGTATCTGCGACGACTCTTCGGAGAGAGGGGCTGACGGTGGCTACGTATCGGGTGATCCAGTGGGGTGTGGGCGGCGTTGGCACCTGGGCGCTACGGCAGGTACTGGACGCGCCCGAACTCGAACTGGTCGGGGTCAAGTGCGGGACCGAGTCAAAGGTCGGGATCGACGCCGGCGAGCTGGCCGGCCGCGAGCCGGCGGGCGTTCCCGCGACCACCGACGTGGACAAGCTCCTCGCGCTCGAGGCCGACATCGTGGTCTTCATGCCGCGGGTGTCGCTGAAGGACCCCACGGTCCCGGGCAGCCCGGCGGCCGCCTGGGTGGACGAGCTGGTGCCCGTTCTGGAGAGCGGCAAGAACGTGGTCAGCCCGATCGCCGCGGCGATGCATTACCGGCACCTCGCCGATGGTGCGTCGCTGATCGCTCGGCTGAATGCGGCATGCGCCAAGGGCGGGTCGAGCGTCTTCTTCACCGGAGTCGATCCGGGGTTCATCTGCGACGCGCTCGCCGCGGTCATGACCAGTTCGGTCGCAGACCTGGCCCAGGTCCGGACCTGGGAGTTCATCGACTACTCGAACTATCCGGTGCCCGCGGTGATGAACGAGCTCGGTTTCGGCATGCGGCCGCAGGACCTCGACGTGACCATGATGGAGTCGTTGCACGCGTCCTGGGGATGCGCACCGTGGCTGATCGCCGACGCCCTGGGTGTGGAGCTCGAGGACATCCGCCTGGACGCCGACTTCTACCTCTCGCCGCACACCTTCACCGTCGCCGGTGGCACCCACATCGAAGCCGGGACCATCGGTGCCACCCGGTGGAGCCTGGCCGGCGTCGTCGATGGCGAGGACCGCATCACCATCAATCACGTCAACCGCATGGGGCCGGACATGGCGCCCGAATGGCCGACCATCGGGGACCAGGGCGGCTATCGGATCGAGATGGATGCGATGCCCCCGTACCGCGGAGATTTCCCGCTGGGCGGGCCGGGCGGCACCGGCACCGCCCTCGACGATGCCGTGGTGATGACCGCGGCCCGCTGCGTGAACTCGATCGCGGCCGTTGTCCAGTCCGCGCCCGGATACAAGACCCTCAACGACCTCCCGGCCTTCGGCGGCCGGTTCGGACTGCGGCCGCCGAAGCTGCTCCTGAGGTGACCGGGACGGCTAGTCGGCTTCCTGCAGCTCGTGGGTGATGTCGTTGATCAAGAGCACGGTCATCACGAGCACGAAGGCCAAGAAGCTGAACAGCGTGGTCCAGAAGGCGAAGAGGCCGTTGAACGCGAACGGCCCGGTCTTGAAGAAGACGATGCCCAGCGGGGGAGCCTGCAGCAGCGCGATCCACAGCGCGAAGTAGCCGGCCCAACGTGGGAAGAGTCGATGCTCGCTGCGGTTCAGCAGGATCGACATGCCGATGACGGCGAGCCAGAGCATGAACGGCGGAGTGTCGAACAGGAAGAGGAACCAACCCAGATCGTTGAGGGTGCGGGTTGTCTCGGGCGACACCTGCTCCGGGCGGAACGCTGCCGTCGCCCACACCACGAAGATGACGACCGCGATCAGGGTGGCGATGGCCGTCGAGATCAGCTGGGCGTAGGTGAGAACCGGGACGGCGCCCTCGGTTCGCCGGGTTCGCGCCGCGATGACCGCGCCCCACACCGCCAGCAGCGAAACCCCGACGATGCACAGCACGGCGCCGCACCGGACGCCGGTCAGGTGGTCCCGGTATTGCGCGGCGATCGTCTGGGCGTCCGACCCGGGGGAGGGCGGTGGCACGAACCGCATCAGGGGGACCAGGCCCACCAGGAGCAGCGCGACGAAGACCAGCGCCGACCAGGCGAACACGAGCTGGCGCCGGTGGGCGTGCTCTCGTTGAACTGGGCGGGTGAGCAGCGCAGTGGTCATGCCATCGCGGCCAGGAGTGCGGCGGTGTCGAAGTAGTAGGGCCGGACCCGGGTGATCAGGCCGGCGCGGATCTCGAAGGTCTCGCAGACGAGCACGACCGCATTGCTGCCGTCGGGCGCTTTGAACGGCACCTGAAGCATGGCCGCAGCGGCCACGTCGCTGCACATGACGTGCTCGATGACCACGGCGTCCCGGTCGACGCCGGCGAACAACGTGCCGAGCAGCGCCAGCGCGGCATCGCGGCCGGCGTGCTCGCCGCCGTACGGCAGGGAATCGGCTTCGTGGATCACCACATCCGGATCGAGCAGTCCGGTGATGGCCGGCAGATCGCCCGCGAGCGCTGCTTCGTACCACGCGTCGACGATGGCACGGACCGAGGACGAGGAGTTCATCGAACCTCCTGAGATATGTTATCGCCGCTCAGCCTGCCACGCCGTGAACTAATCGACAAGTGTCGATTAAGTGCGACCATCAGAAGATGCCGATCGCGGCATCGGGCAGTCCGAGCAGGTGGGCGACCGTGGAGTGGTGCATGTCGGTGGTGCCTTCGATGATCAGCCCGCCGACGGCATCGCGGTGCAGCCCCTCCAGCCCGGTTTCGCTCGCGTAGCCGGTGCCACCGTGCAGGGTGATGCATTCCTGGGTGACCGCCGCCGCCATCTCGGTGACCCATGGTTTGACCATGTGCTCCAGCGCGCTGTCCGGGTGGCCTTCGTCGCGCAGGCGCGCCGCGTCGTAGAGCAGCGAACGGCTTGCCTCGAGCTGGGATCGCAGGCGGACCAATTTGTGCTGGATGGCCTGCATGGAGGCGATGGGTCGACGATTGTTGGTGCGGTTGGTCAGATACTCGACCGTCTGGTCCCATGCGCTGTGGGCCAGGCCGAGAGTGATTGCGGAGGCGTAGAGGACCGAGGCCGTCGCGTTGCCGTCGACGTCCTGGATCTGGCGGTCGGTGACCATGAAACTCAGGTCGATCGATGATTCGGCGGGCACCCGGCACTGGTTCAAGGTGACCAGGCCCCACGGGGCGCCGAAGCCCATCTTCGGGATCGGTGACACGGTGACGCCGGGGTGGCCGCGCTCGACGTAGAACAATCGCTGCCTGCCCGCGACCAGACCGGCTATACCCATGACGTCGTAGAAGGTGCCCTGGGTGACCCACAGTCTGGTGCCGTTGAGGACGTAGTCGTCGCCGTCGCGCACCGCCAGGTCGGACTGCTCGGCGTAGTTGGCCACACCGGCCGGATCGCTGAACGCGCCCGCGATCATCAGCTCACCGGAGATGACGCCTTCGAGGTAGCGGTCGGAGATCGCCTCGCTGAGCAGCATCACCGGCGCGAACACCATCTGCGGGATGCCCGCGATGGCGACACCGGGGGACTCCCGACCGAGTTCCTCGAAGATGACGCACGCGGTGGTGGCGCCCTGGCCGAGGCCACCCCGGGCCTCCGGGACGAGGGTGCGCCACATGCCGAGCTCACCGCACCGACGAGCCATCTCGGTGATGAACTCGTGGCCGTCGTAGGCCTCGAGGCGACGTGGCCGGATCTCCTTGCGCGCGAATGTTCGGGTGGCCTGCTGGATTTCGCGCTGTTCCTCGGTCAGGAGTCGGGACATCACGCTCCCCTTCGTTAACGGGACGGATATGGTGTCGCAGATATCAGAGCCTGGCATCCTCAGAACTAATCGACAAGTGTCGATTAAGCATCTACGCTCGCGAACGTGACCCTGGTAGCGGAGCGCGGCGAGGACCCGCGAGCGGAGCGCTCGCGGGCGGCCCTCATCGCCACGATCAGCCATCTCGGTGAGGTGCCCGATGCCCCGCCCAACGTCTCGACGGTCACCCGGGCGGCCAACGTCCACCGCGCCACCTTTTACAACCACTTCGAGTCCGTCGAGCAGCTGGCCGTGGACGCGATTGACGAACAGCTGGAACGGCTGCGCGAGGCCGACTACCGCGGCCGCCATGAAGGACTCGAGCCCGAGGTGGTCGGTGCCCGGACCCTCGAGGGCATCCTCGAGTACTTCGATGCCCACCCCGGGCTCTACCGGCTGGCCTCGGCGTGGGTCGCGCCCTCGGGGCTGTCCGGCATCGGGGAGGTCATCCGCCGTCAGGTCCACTCGTTTCGGGTGGAGTTCGACGACCCCTCCGTGGACGGAGTCGAGGCCGCCGCGGAGGAGACCTACATCGCGGGCGGCATGACCGCGGTCTTCGCCGCCGTGCTCAGCGGCGGCCTACCGCGCGATCACGCATCGACCCGGTTGCTCGAGCTACTGCCCGAGTGGATGCAGCATCCGCTGCGGGCTTGACGGAGGTGACGATGACTCAGGATCCGCGCGTACTCAGCAACCTCCTGCCCGGCTGGGCCGGCACCCGGCCGGCGGCACCCTGGCTCCTCACCGACGAACACTCGTGGACGTTCGGCGAAGCGCACGAGCTGGTGGAGACCTACGCGGCCGGCTGGCAGCGCCTCGGCGTCGGCCGCGGCAGCCGGGTCGCGCTGTTCATGGAGAACTCGGCCGACTACGTGCTGCTGGTGCTCAGCCTCGTCCGGGTGGGCGCGGTCTACGTCCCGCTGAATCCGGAGTTCCACGGCGCCTACCTGGCGGCCATGTTGCAGACGCTGCGACCTGACGTCATCGTCGTCGACTCCGAGCTGAACGAAGCGACCGCGGACTCCTTCGAGGAGTGCGAGCCATCGTTGGTGGTCGCGCCCTCCGTGGTGGGCTGGCCGGACCGGAAGTATCGCGTCGCGCTGCTGTGCGACCTGGTGATTGCGGCCGGCCGCGCCTCGCCGGTCGATCAGCGCTCGAGCGACGTGGTGTCGATCATGTTGACCTCCGGGACCACCGGTAGGTCCAAGGGCGTCGTTTCCAGCCACGAGGCGTGGATCACCGGTGCCGAAGTGACGTGCCGGGGTCGGGCGGTCAACCAGGACGACGTGTTCCACCTCTGCACGCCGATGTTCCACGCCGCGGCCTGGGCGCTGAACGTGTGGAGCTCGCTCATGGTGGGCCGTCCCGTCGTCATCGGCCCGAGGTTCTCCACCGAGACCTTCTGGTCGGACGTGCGGCGGCACGGCGCGACCCAGCTGTGCACGATCGGCCCGATGCACCTGTGGCTGTGGAATCGGCCCGAGCAGCGCGACGACGCGGACAACCCCGCGCGGGTCTGGACGGCGGTGCCACTGCCCGGCGATCTCTGGAAGCCGTTCTGCGACCGGTTCGGGCTGGAGGCGGTCGTCTCCATGTACGGCCAGACCGAGGTGATGCCGGCGACGATGGGCGACGCCCGGCGCAGCGACAAGCCGGGCAGTTCCGGCCCCGCCCACCCCGACCTGGAGCTGTGCGTCGTGGACGAGAGCGACCACGAGGTGCCGAGCGGATCGGTGGGGGAGCTGTTGATCCGACCCCGCCGACGCAATGTGATGTTCGAGGGCTACCTGGACGCGATCGCCGGATCGGAGAGTCCCGACTCGGGCTGGTTCCACACCGGTGATCTGGTGACGTTGGACGAGGACGGCGAGCTCTACTTCGTCGAGCGCAAGTCCGACCACATCCGCCGGCGCGGCCACAATGTGTCCTCGGCGGAGGTCGAGTCCGTGGTTGCGTTGCACAGCTCGGTGGTGGAGGTGGCCGCGTACGCGGTGCCGTCGGCCGAGGGCGAGGACGACGTGATGATCGCGGTGGCGCCGCGGCCGGGCGAACTCATCGATCCGGGCGAGCTCGCCGCGTTCGCCGCCGCCCGCCTGCCCGGCTACGCCGCTCCCCGCTACGTGGAGGTGCTCGACGACCTGCCGCGCTCCGACACGGGGAAGATCGCGAAGTACCTCCTGCGCAAGCGCGGCATCACGCCGGACACCTGGCGCGGGTACTAGTCCGATCCGGTCCCCCGGCCGGGGTGTCGACATCGGGAGCGCTGCGATATATTATCGCAGACATCGCGACGGTGAAGGGTGGAGCCGAATGGACGCCGAGGCGAGGACAGCGGCCGCCTCCGCGTTGGCGACCGCAGAGCGAGAGATTCAACCGATCGAGCCGCTGACGGGCGTGTACCCGGACATGGACGTGGTGGACGCCTACGAGATCCAGCTGGCGAACATCCGGCGGCGGGTCGCAAACGGCGCCTTGGTCAAGGGGCACAAGGTCGGCCTCTCCTCGCGCGCCATGCAACGCATGATGGGCGTGCACGAGCCCGACTACGGCCATCTGCTCGATGACATGTTCGCCTTCGAGTCCACGCCGATTGATGCCTCGAAGCTGCTCTACCCCCGGGTCGAGGTCGAGGTCGCTTTCGTGCTCGGCGCCACGTTGCCCAGCCAGGGCTGCACGGTCGCCGATGTGCTGCGCTGTACTGCGTTCGTCTGCCCCGCGCTGGAGATCATCGACAGTCGGATCAGGGACTGGAAGATCGGCCTGATCGACACCATCGCGGACAACGCGTCATCGGGAATGGTGGTGCTGGGCGGCCGGCCCACTCCCGTCCACAAGGTAGACGTCCGCAATCTGGGCGCGGTGCTGCGGCGCGATGGCGCCGTCATCGCGACAGGTTCGTCGGGGGCGGTATTGGGTAACCCGGCCACCGCGGTCGCCTGGCTGGCCAACAAGGTCGCCGCGTTCGGGGTGACCCTCGACGCCGGTCACGTCATCCTTCCCGGGTCGTGCACCCGGGCGTACGACATCAAGCCCGGGCAGACCTTCCGCGCCGACTTCGACGAACTCGGCCATGTCAGCGCGCACTTCGAGTAGGCAACCGTGACGCTCTCGCCCTCCCTCACCCTCACCGGGTCGCTCGCCGGTCGCGCGGAAGCGCTGCTGGCAGCTGAGACTGCAGCTTCGCCGATGGCGCCGTTCAGTCGGGATCAGGCTTTGGACATGGCGGAGGCCATCGCCATTCGCGACCGCAATCTCGCGCAACGTCGGGACCGCGGTGAGCGGTTGGTCGGCGCCAAAGTGGCGCTCGTCTCGACCGAGGCGCAGGCCCGCACGGGTGCGACCGAACCGATCTTCGGTTGGCTCACCGACGCGATGGAGGTGGCGGACGGCTCGACGGTCAGCTCCGCGGACCTGCGAGCGGCCCGGATCGAGGCCGAATTGGTCTTCATTCTCGGCGCGGAACTGGTGGGTCCGGGCATCGGAGTTCACGATGTCCTCGCCGCGACGGCCGGGGTGTGCGTGGGGCTGGACATCTCGAGCACGCGCTACGACACCCGGGGCACGGCGACCGACGCCGTCGCGGACAACGCGAGCACGGGCCGGTTCGTGGTGGGATCGCCGGGCACGGGGTGGCGATCCCACGACCTCGCATTGACCGGCGTGCTGATCGAGCGCGACGGCGAAGTGTTCGCGTCGGGCGCCGGCGCGGCGATCCTCGGCCACCCGGCCCGCGCGGTGGCCGTGCTGGCGAATCAGGCCGCCCGCGTCGGGATGGCGCTGCCGGCGGGCTTCGTCGTGTTCACCGGCGCCGTCACCGAACCTGCCGAACTCGTCGCGGGCCACAGCTACGAGGCCCACGCCACCCATCTCGGCCGCGTGGCCGTCCGGGTCGTCTAGCTCACTACATCGCGTCTAGCTCGGAGGGTTCGTCGTGGATCTGGGAATCGCAGGCAAGGTCGCCTTCGTCTCCGGCGGGAGCATGGGCATGGGCCGGGCCACCGCCGAATTGCTCGCCGCGGAGGGCTGTCGGGTCGCGGTGGCGGCACTGGAGCAGGACAAGGAGTCCATCGACGACACGGTGGCCGCGATCAAGGCGGCCGGTGGGCAGGCGATCGGGGTCGCCGGTGACCTGACCGTGAAGACCGACGTCCAGCGGGCGATCGCGGAGACGACCGAGGCGTTCGGCACGCCCGATATCGCCATCGCCAACGTCGCCGGGCCGGGCGTCGGGTACCTGTTCGATGTCGCGGACGAGGACTTCATGACGGCCCATCAGCAAATGACGATGAGCATGGTCTACCTGTGCCGCGAGGTCATCCCGCACATGCGTGCCCAGAAGTGGGGCCGCATCGTCAACATCAATTCGAGCTCGGCCAAGGAGCCGTTCCGCGAGCTGGCGCACATCCTGGCGAACACCGGTCGGGCCGCGGTCGTGGCGCTGAACAAGTCGCTGTCGAACGAGTTCGCCGGCGACGGGGTCACCATCAACACGATCGGCACCGGCTACATCGGCACCGACCGCATGCTCGGGTACTTCGCCCGGGTCGCGGCGGAGAAGGGGTTGCCGGTGGAAGCGGTGCAGGCATCGCTCACCGCGAGCATCCCGGCCGGGCGCGTGGGTCTGCCCTCGGAAATGGCGGGGACCATTGCGTTCCTGTGCTCGGAGTACGGCGGCTTCATCAACGGCGAACTCATCGCCGTCGACGGCGGTCAGCACCGCAGTGCCTGGTAGAGGAGAGAACCGGATGACCGTGCGCAGCTACGACCGGCTCTACATCGACGGCGATTGGCGGGAGCCGGCCGGTGGCGATCGGATCGAGGTCATCTCCCCGCACACCGAGCAGGTCATCGCCTCGGTGCCGGACGGGACCGCCGCGGACATGGACCGGGCGGTCGAGGCGGCGCGGCGTTCCTTCGACGGCGGCGAGTGGCAGCGAACGCCGGTCGCCGACCGGATCGCCGCGGTCGAGCGGCTGGCCAACCTCTACGAAAAGCGCATCCCCGAGTTCGCCGAAATCATCAGCGCCGAGAACGGCAGCCCGATCTCGTTCTCCATGGCCGCCCAGGCCGGTGCCTCCTGGCTGGCCATCAGTTCGTTCGTGACCCTTGCGCGCGCCTTCGACTGGGAGTCCGAACGGGCCGGGGTGTTCGTGCCGTCAGTCACCATCCGCCGGGAGCCGGTCGGCGTTGTCGCGGCGATCGTGCCGTGGAACGTGCCGCAGATGGTGGCCATGCCGAAGGTGATCCCGGCGTTGCTCGCCGGGTGCAGTGTGGTGCTCAAGCCCTCACCGGAGACCCCGCTCGACGCCTATCTGCTCGCCGAACTCATCGACGAGGTCGGCCTCCCGGCGGGGGTGTTCAACATGGTCCCCGGTGGTCGGGAGGCCGGTCAGCACCTCGTGTCGCATGCCGGGGTGGACAAAGTGGCGTTCACCGGCTCCACCGCGGCGGGGCGAACGATCGCGCGGATCTGTGGCGAGCAGCTGAAGCGCTGCAGCCTCGAGCTGGGCGGCAAGAGCGCGGCCATCGTCCTCGACGACGCCGATCTGGGCGTCGTCACTCAGGGCCTCAAGATGGCGGCGATCATCAACAGCGGGCAGGGCTGTACCAACCAGACGCGGGTGCTCGCCAGTCGCTCGAACTACGCGAACGTGCTCGATGCCGTGGTCGAGACGGTTCGGTCCATGAAGGTGGGCGAGCCCGCCGACCCGACCGTCGAGATCGGCCCCATGGTCTCGCAACGTCATCAGGGCCGGGTCCAGGACTACATCGCGCTCGGCGAGTCCGAAGGTGCCAAGGTCGTGATCGGCGGCCCGGGCCGGCCGGCCGATCAGCCCACCGGATGGTACGTGCGGCCGACGGTTTTTTCCGAGGCTCGCAACGAGATGAGGATCTGTCAGGAGGAGATCTTCGGCCCGGTGATCACGGTAATCCCCTACGTGGATCAGGCCGACGCGGTGCGGATTGCCAACGACTCCGAATACGGGCTCGCCGGATCGGTCTGGACCACCGACCTCGAGCGGGGCAACGACATCGCGCGGCGAGTGCGGACCGGAATCTTCGGGATCAACCAATTCACCGCCGACTTCTTGGCCCCCTCCGGCGGATTCAAGGCTTCGGGCATCGGCCGGGAGTTCGGGGCCGAGGGCCTGGCGATGTACACCGAGATCAAGGCCATCTACCCGCCGCCGGCCGCGGGCCAACTGGGCACGTTCACGGACGCGGGGTAGCGATGACCGCCGGGCAGTTGGTCGCCGACCGTTCCGGGCTGGCGCGGTCGGTGGGTTACGTCGACTCCGACGGAGAACGGATCTACTTCGAGGTGACCGGTGTCGGCCCCCCGGTGGTGCTCTGCCATGGGCTCGGCGGGAACCACGCGATCTGGTGGCGCCAGATCGAGGCGTTTGCCGCGGAGCACCAGGTCATCACCTGGGACCTGCGCGGCTTCGGTAACTCGACCCTCGCCTCCGGCGAGGTCGGCCCGGTGGCCGCACGCCGCGACCTGCTCGCGGTGCTCGAGCACCTGGGCCTCGACCGCGTCACCGTGCTGGGGCAGTCGTTGGGCGGCTATGTGGCACTCGGGTTCGCGCTCGAACACAGCGACCTGGTCGACGCCCTGGTGCTCTCCACCACCCTGGCCGGGGCCGATCCGAGCTACGTGGAACGGCTGCGGACGGCCGAGCCCGCCCGGGATCGCACGAACCGCCGCGAGCATCCCGTGTTGAGCGAACAGTTCTGCCAGGCGGAGCCGGACCTGGGCGTGCTCTACAACCAGATCTCCAGCTTCGGCGCGCGGCCCTCGCCGCTGGCGGTGCTGGAGGCCATGGTCGCGGACACCTTCCCGCTGCCGACGCTCGGCACGCTGGCCGCTCGCACGCTGGTGATCATGGCGACCGACGACCCGCACTGTCCGCCCGCGGCGCTGGCGCCCGCGGTCGCCGCCATGCCCAACGCCAGGATGGTCGAACTCTCCGGTGGCCACTCGGCGTACTACGAGAACCCGGCGGCTTGGAACAGCGCCGTGTTGGACTTCCTGCGAGAGGGATGACGCGATGGCCTGCCCCGAAGACCTCGTGCGTAGCTATCTCGACGCCTTGTCCGACGGCCGGCTGGACGACGCGGAGCGTTTGCTCGCCGACGACGGCACCTACTGGATGCTCTCCAAGCGCGCCGCCATCCCCATGCAGGCGTGGTTCGCGGGCTATCGCAAGGCCGCCGATGCCCTGTTCACCAAGGGCATCTCGTTCACCGTCACCGGGCTGACCGTCGACGGTCCGCGCGTCGCGGCGCAGGTCGAGTGCCACGCCGACCTGCCGAGCGGTGCTGTCTATGCCAACGCCTACCACTTCCTGTTCGAGGCGGGGGAGGACAAGCTGACCGCGGTCTGGGAGTACGGGGACACGTTGCATGCCGAGCAGGCACTGCGCGGTTGAGGGGGCGCGTCTGTTGATGGCGGTGGGCACGCCTGCCTGACGCGACTGTTACTACGGCCTAGACATCCCACGGTCGTATGGCGTCAAGCGGCCGCGGTGGTTTGGTGTTCGGGCTTTGGCCAGGCGATGGTTTCGTCGTAGGCGCGGTGGTGGCGTAGGCAGCCGTGCAGGATGCCGACCAGTCGGTTGCCCAGCGCCCGTAGGGCTTGGTGGTGGGTGGCGCCGCGGGCGCGGTGGGTGTCGTAGTAGGCCCGTGCACCGGGTGAGCTGGTCAGGGCGCAGAAGGCTTGCTGGTAGAGCGCATCGGCCAGGCGTCGGTTGCGGACGTGTCGGGCCAGCACGACGCGTTTGGTGCCCGACGCGCGGGTGATCGGGGAGGTCCCGGCGTAGTTCTTGCGGGCCTTGGCATCGAGGTAGCGCTCGGGGTCGTCCCCGAACTCGGCGAGCACCCGGGCGCCCAGAACCGTCCCGAGACCGGGCTGGCTCCGATAGATCTCAGCGTCCGGGTGCCGGCCAAAACCCGCGCCCACCGCCTCGCCCAGCACCTGTTCCTGCGCGGCCAGGGTGCTCAGGACCGCGACGATCGCGCCCGCCGCGGCGGCGTAGGCGTCCACGACCCCGGGATCGGCGCGCAGGTGTTCGGTGCGCAGTGCGTCCTGGATGCGCGCCGCGGTGGCCTCGAGGTTGCGTTGGCGCCCGGCCCGGCGCAGCGTGGCGGCCAGCTTGGACAGCGACAACCGCCGCCCGGTCTCGGGATCGGGCGCGATCCCCAACACCGCGAGCGCATCGCGCCCGGCCAGGTCCTCGGAGAACGCCACCAACGCGGCCGGGTAATACTCGCGCAGCATCGAACGCAGCGAGTTCGCCTGTCGTTGGCGGGCCCAGATCATGTTCTGGTGCGAGCGGGTGAGCACCTTGATCTGCTCGGCCAACGCTGAATCCCCGGCGATCGGTCGGTGATGGGCCCGGTCCAGGCGCACCAGCTCGGCCAGCACGTGCGCATCACCCGGGTCGGACTTGGCCCCGGACACCCCGTGGCGTTCGCGGTAACGGGCCACCTGCAACGGGTTGATCGCATAGACGGTGTAGCCGGCCGCGACCAACGCGCCCACCCACGGCCCGCGATCGGTCTCGATCCCGATCACCACCACGGCGGGCTCATCGTCATCGCCGAGGTGATCGGCCAGCAACGCATGCAACACGCTCAACCCGGCCACGCCCTCGGGCAACCGGCGTCGAGCCAGCACCCGCCCCGCCTCATCGACCAGCTCCACATCGTGGTGGGCCTCGGCCCAGTCATCCCCGACAAAGATCACCGTCACGTCCTCTCACCCGATTACCGAGGGGCAGAGCCGAAGGAGGCACAGCAACGACCTAATGGATCAGTGCTCGAACGGCACGACATCCCACCAGTGCTCACGTCCTCCTCGCTCACCGACGGGGGCACGATCTAGGCCTAGACCTGTCATGGCCCGGGCGGCGCAGTGCTCACCCGCCGGCGGCTCGGACACCGAGTCTGGACCCAAAGCTCCGCTCCAGGCCGACCGGTGCGGGCCCATTAGGGTGCGGACAGCACCGTCGACGAGGAGGAGCCCATGCCGAAGCGCACCAGCTACGCCCCCGGAACCCCGTGCTGGGTCGACGTGAATACCGGCGACGTGGCCGGTACCACCGCGTTCTACACCGACCTGTTCGGCTGGGGCGTCGA
>Ga0137412_10000670_pt1 | contig 24987 bp, 21 predicted proteins | sample CZODoug2_1_16fun_FD_122160 | JGI IMG/M metagenome (GOLD analysis project Ga0137412, IMG submission 122160) | Vadose zone soil fungal communities from Angelo Coast Range Reserve, California, USA - CZODoug2_1_16fungal (Hybrid Assembly) | ecosystem: Environmental > Terrestrial > Soil > Vadose zone... | reverse complement strand
CAGGTGGAAGCCCTGGTGCAGAAAGCCCACATCGTCTGCCCGTACTCCAATGCAACACGCGGCAACATCGATGTGAAACTGGTGGTGGCGTAACGGAAGAAACCTTTGATCGAGTAACACTGCGCCCCCTCGCGACGCCGCGGGCAATCCTGCGCGGCGACTCGACATTACCCAACGCCCGCAAGGGTTTGACAACACTATGTACGGACGTAGTATGATGCCGGCATGAACTCCCATAGAGCAAAGAATCTGAACGCCGTGCCTGAGCGCGGCTGCGGAGAAAAATCATGCTTGATGGCGTCTCGCTGGATCAACTACGGACCTTCATCGCGGCGGCGGAGGAAGGCAACTTCTCAGCGGCAGGCCGGCGCCTGAGACGCGCCCAATCCGTGGTGAGCCAGACATTGGCTAATCTGGAAGGGCAGATTGGTGTAAGGCTTTTCGATCGTGGCGGCCGTGTTCCGACGTTGACCGATGAGGGGCGCGTGCTTCTCGCCCGCGCCCGCGCGGTTGCTACGGAGGTTGACCTCTTCAAGGCTCGAGCGAAGGGTCTTGCCAGCGGTCTTGAGACAGAGCTTAGCCTGGTCGTTGACGCAATGTTTCCGGTTACGGTGTTGGCATGTGCTGCGGCCGCCTTCCAAGTGCAATTTCCCGCGATTCCGCTGAGACTCCACGTCGAGATGTGGGAAGCCGTCGCGGACCCCGTACTCGACGGGCGCTGTGCGATTGGCCTCATGGGATCCTTGCCGCCGGCGCCGCCGCAATTCAGCCGCGAGCGGCTGCTTACCGTCAGAGCGATCAAGGTGGTTTCACCACGGCACCCGCTGGCAGCTCTCCGCGAGCCGATTCCAATGAGCGTCCTTTGCGAACATATTCAGCTGGTGCACGCTGACCACGCTAATGTGTGGCGTGCGGGCAGATTCGGGCTGCTATCGCCGAGAATATGGCGTCTGTGCGATCTCGCGGCCAAGCACCATTTTCTGCGCGCTGGTTTCGGGTTTGGCATCATGCCGCTGCACATGGTGGAGGCAGATCTGGCAAGTGGCGAGCTGGTTGAGATCAAGGTTGAGGACGACCCGCCAGAGGGACATGCCATAGTCATGTCAGCTGTATATCTGACCGACAGCCCCCTCGGCCCGGCGGGGCGCTGGTTTGTCGATCGCATCAAAGAGGAAGCCGCCTCACGGATCAACGCTAACGCTTCCACTTCGTTGGACTCAATCGACGCACTCCCGATCGCGAATCGGACCATTGCTCAGCCGCGAGTAGCGGGATCATCGCTCGATCGCCCGCGCCTCTATCCGGTCAACGACTGCGGAGCGGCAATCGAGAATCGCGATCCGAGAAAGGGGAACGGCCAACAGATGGGAGGACGCGGCGCGCCTTAGCGATCTCAATCACCTGCTCGAATGTATTTGGTTCGTGTGGGGAGTGCCGCGACGCCCATAAGGTCCCGAAGGATCGGTATCGATTGCAGATCTGCGTTTAAAACCGCCAACCGATGCCCAGAGTTGTCTCGGATGTGTTCATGTGTTGATTCGAGGTGCTGACGAGGCGATCGAGGTAGCGATAGCGAGCTAGTAAATCTATATAAAGATTGTTGCGCACATAGTATTTGACGCCGATACCCGCGTTGGCCGTGAAGCCGTTGCTATCGGCGAGAACGAAAGCACGTCCGTTGCTCACTCCCGCGATGGGGGAGTCCAAATTGGCCCACGCGTAACCGGCACCGGCGAGCATGTAGGCAACCAATGGGAATTGAGGCGTGATGTTCCACACGGCATCAAGATCGACGGTCGTGACTCCGAGCTTGTTGTCGCCACCCGGTACGCGTGAGGCGCGACTCCAACTGTAGCCGCTCGATAACTGGACGCCCCACATGCCGGTAAAATTGTAGTTATAACGAATGCCGGCCAGTGCATTGTCGTTCAAACGCGGATTGCGGCCCGACACCGGCGCATCGGTCAACTTGTCGCCGAACTGTTCGCCGCCAAAGATCTCGACCGACTCCGTCCGCGCTTGCTCCTGAGCCATGACCGGGGCGCTTTGCAGCGCTAGCGCGGCGATCGCCGCCAGAACAGACCTGGGTACTGCATACTTGATGAAGCTGTTGGCTCGCAGGCGTGCGCTAAAGCGAAGGGCGCGGGACAGACCGTGTCGGGAATTTGACTCTGACATGACTCCTCCAAAATCTCTTGTGAATGCATCACAAAGACTAGAAGAGCGGAACCTACAGCGGAATCCTATATCTCTCGATGGTAGTTATCGCGCCTGGAGATACTCCTGAGGTCCCCTCGCCTCTGATCGTGCCCGGGGTCGCAGATACAATCACATATGACCTACGTCGAGGCGGCCTGCTCAGTTTTCGACGCCGACCTCAATGGCGTCGACCCGATCCGGGTAGAACGCAAGGTACTCCCGGATAGAGGATACGGAGGCGTACGGAGCTTCGTAAGTCCAGACCGCGTTGACCGAGCGTTCCCCGCCGGAAGGAATGCTGTAATAGGAGCATTCGCCCTTGTAGGGACAATACGTCTGGTGCGATGTCCGTTGCAGTTGCGTTTGGTCGATGTCCTTGCGCGGGATGTATTGCACGGCCGGATAGGCCGCTTCCTTCAGAGTCAAGGCCTCGCGGGTATCGGCGATGCACTTACCGTTCACGACGACCGTGACCCGGCCTCTCGTCGGCGTGATGGCGATCGGATGATCGGGTCCCGGAATCTTGATTGGCTTGCTGTTCATCGCTTTCAACTCCTGAAAATATATGGAGAAAGGCGTCAGATCGCCGATCTTGAAGCTCCGTGAGAAAATCAACCGGGGCTTGCTTGTGTCTGTTCATGACGGGATCTCATTTGGAGCTGTCGGTCTGAGGTTCATGACTCTTAGTTCCCAGAACGCCATCACAAGTTCTCACCCAGAGTAGGTTCTATGCAAAACAGGGCAACCTGTGGCGCGTCGCTGAACGCGAAGGTATTGCCTGCCGCGTTGACGATAACTATGTACGTCCATATAGTATCTGTCAATACGAATGTGTACGTGCGTATTGCTACGCCGCAAAATGCTGCAGGGACGGCTGGTGGACCGGTACCGTTGCTTCGGCCGCTTCAGGCCAAGACCGTTGAAAACAGCGTTTTCTTGAAGTTCTCTGCAAAGGCCAGATCGCGCTCAACCTTGGAAACCAGCCAGGCACCTTGAAGGCCCGTGACGACAAAAGTGGCCACTTCGCTGGTTTTAAAGCTCTTGGGAAGCTCACCGTCTTTCACGGCAGCCTTCAAGCAATCCGTCACGGCCTCCCGCACCTCGGCATAGATTGCCGACACCCGCTTGCGAATGATTTCACTGTGATCGGACGCTTCTGCAGCGAAATTGCCGACCAAACAGCCATTTTTGAGGCCGTGATTTCTAATGGCGGTGATACTCGAATCAATATAGGCCCGTAACCGTTTAAGGGGGGGAAGAGCCTCATTGCGTAATGTATCCGCTATCGCGGCGCGGTTATTTGCGAAGTAAAGATCCAGAATTTCCAGGGAAAATGCCTCTTTGGAGGCAAAATGATTGGTGAAAGACCCCTGCGGCACACCGGCCGCCTCAACGATGTCACGCACGCTGGCACCCACGTAACCCCGCTCGAGCACGACTTTCAAGCCGTTTGCCAATATTCTATCTTTATTAGAAATTCTGCTCATCGGACAATACTACGTCCGTACATAGTACGTGTCAAGCCGGTTCAGCCTGGAAGCCAGAGGTCATTCGAGCGATATCAATGGAATGAAGCAACTTTTGCCGCACGCGCCTAAGCCGAAGGGACGGCGGGCGCGCCCGCCATGTACGCCGGGTAGTCGATATACCCATGAGCATCAAAAGTATAAAAGGTGTTGCGATCGTAATCACTTAGCGGCAATCGCTGTTCTATCCGGGTCGGCAGATCAGGGTTCGATACAAAGTAGCGCCCGAATGCCACTAAGTCGGCGTCGCCTTTGGTCACTACTGCCTCGGCGGTGTCCGGCTCGAAGCCCCCTGCTGCGACGATCTTCCCTTTGAAAATAGTGCGTAAATATTCCGCTGCGACAGGACCTTGGCCCTCCGCTACAACCACGTTCCCCTTCACTCGAGGCTCAATGATGTGAAGGTACGCCAGTCCGAAACGGTTTAGCTGCTTTGCGACATAGGTAAAAAGAGCCTTCGGGTCACTATCGGACATCCCGTTCCACCTGCCATCGGGTCCGATGCGTACGCCTACGCGATCCACACCCCACACCGACGTCATGGCATCGACAACCTCCAGGAGCAATCTGGCGCGATTTTCAATGCTACCGCCGTATTCGTCAGTGCGTTTGTTGGAACCGTTCTGAAGGAATTGATCGATCAAGTAGCCGTTGGCGGCATGAAGTTCCACACCGTCGAATCCTGCTTGCTTCGCCCGTACTGCCGCCTTGCGGTAGTCATCTACAATCCCCGCGATCTCGGCAATCTGAAGTGCGCGATGCGGAGAGGGCTGAACCCAACCACTTGGTGTTGAGGTCAACTTGTCGGGGTCATTCCAGTAGTCTGGGTTGACCGATGCGGAAACCGGCACGGGTCCGCCAGTGACCGATACGTGCGATGCTCGTCCGGTGTGCCACAACTGCGCAAACATAATGCCCTTCTTTGCGTGAACCGCGGCCGTGATCTTCTTCCAGCCATCCACTTGCTTGTCGGAATAGAGCCCCGGCGCTGCGAGCCAACCGCGGGCACTGGGGGAAACGGTGGTCGCCTCCCCAATGATCAGGCCGCCTTTGGAAGCGCGCTGAGTGTAGTACTCGACCATGAGATCGTTCGGCGCATCGTCTGGTAGATCAGCGCGTGAGCGGGTCAGCGGCGCCATGACAACGCGGTGTGTCAGCTTTAAATTTCCGATCGAGATAGGTGTAAAGAGTTTGGACACAATTTCCTCTAAAGATGGATGCCGGAGTGCAAATCGTATTGTGTTTACCCGGAGCGGTCAATATGCACGTACACATTTTGCTTGACGTTGTCACTACGGACGTCCATAGTGTCCACGAAAGCAATGACCGCTACGGGCCGCAAATCGTTCGGCGTTCCTGTGTCCGATTCTCGGCGGCTCAACCTAGGAGATTGTAGAATGAGTACTCAAGTTGTTTTGATCACCGGTGGTCTCACCGGCATCGGGCGCGCCGCCGCTGTTGCATTCGCCAAGAAGGGGGCAAAAGTGGTCGTCGCCGGTCGTCGCGACGAGGCCGGCAAGGCACTCGTAAAGGAGCTCCGCTCCTTGGGTTCGGAGGCCGAGTTCATCAATGCCGATGTCCGCAAAGAGGAAGATATCCGCAATGCCGTCGACAAGACCATCACACGGTTTGGACGCCTTGATGTCGCCGTGAACAATGCCGCCACCGAAGGCCAGGTTGGCCCGATTACCGACCAAACTGCGGAAAGCTATGCTGCGACATTCGACACGAATGTTCTCGGCGTGCTGTTATGCATGAAGCACGAAGTGCGCGTCATGCAAAAACAGGGCAGCGGCAACATTGTCAATATCTCCTCGACCTACGGGCATGAAGGTGCGGCATTTGCTTCCGTCTACGTGGGTAGCAAGCACGCCGTCGAGGGCATCACCAAGTCGGTGGCGCTCGAGATCGTCAAGTCCGGCATCCGTGTGAACGCGGTGGCGCCTGGCCCGGTGGACACCGGCATGTTGACCCGCTTTACGCACACAGCGGAGAACAAAGCGACACTGGTGACACAGGTTCCGATGGCTCGGCTCGGCCTCTCGGAGGAGCAGGCAAACGCGATCGTCTTCATCGCCTCGGACGAAGCCTCATTCATCACCGGCCATATCCTCAACGTCGACGGTGGTATGACCATTAACTGATCGTTTACGGGCGCGGAGGTTTGCTCCGCGCCCCGGACTGTTGACACGGGAACAACCATGGCAGTCACAATCGTACGAGATCAGACGGCGCGAATGCGCCACGAGGTCCGCGTCGGATCACATATTTTTGCCGCCGATGCAAGTATTGGTGACGGCGGCGAGGAGCTGGGGCCCAATCCCCATGATCTGTATGACGCCGCGCTCGGTGCGTGCGAAGCGCTGACAGTGCTTTGGTATGCAAACCGCAAGGGCATTCCGGTCGAAAACATAGAGGTCAGTGTTGAGCGCGATCAGTCAGAAGAAAGGACCGGCATTTACCGCCTCGATTCCAAGCTGAAACTGGGCGGGAATCTAACCGACGCGCAACGTCGGGAGCTGCTCTCCGTTGCGTCAAAGTGCCCGCTGCACAAACTCATGACCTCCGTGCAAACCATAATTGAAACCTCACTTGTCGAGTAGTCCCCAGCAGAGGACTCCAGCTTAGCCGGCGACGAACTGCCGTACGCAATCAACGCGCACGCTTCCTTGTCGCCCGCGCCCTGCCTCGCACTCCATCAACCTGCACCCCTTCTCCACCGATCTCGCCGACAATCTGTCGGACCGCCCGCAGGATCTGATTCGACAGCTTCGAGTCCGCCTTAGCGACCGCGCGCGAGGCGGCGACGCCACCGATCATCGCAGCCGTTATCGCCAGAGCACGCTGACGATTATCTGCCTTCACAGAAGAGGCGCCGAGACCAGGTTCGATTAGAGCGACTAATTGCTCAAGCCCCTCCGTGAAGCGCTCGCAGACTGTCTTGGCCTGTCGTGCGATCTCGCTGGCGGAGGCCGACATCGGGCAGCCTCCTGCCAAGTTGTCGCGGTGCTCGAAGGACAGGTACTCGTCAAGGACATCTGTCAGGGTGGCGGGTCGGCCGGCCCGGTCCGCCGTCATCTTCTCCAGGCCTGGTTTCAGGGCGGACGCGAAGGCTTCCGCTGCCAGTGCCTCCTTGGAGGGAAATTGGGCGTAGAGCGCACCGTGCGTCAATCCAGCCTTTTTGCTGATCTCCGCAACGCCGACACCGTCGATGCCCCGCTCTCGGAACAGGCGCCCGGCCGCTTGCACGAGCGCCGCGCGATTCTCCGTGACCTTTTCCCTAGTGACTTTCATTGGACGCCTCGCATTGAAGGATCGACTTGACATCAAAGATTGCGGTCGCCATTATAGCTCAACTCAATAATTGCGGTCGCCATTATAATGACTGACTCACCTAGGAGTAGACACTTGTTCAACAGCAATTCGAAGCCCTTCGCTGCGCTCCTTCTGGTGGCCCTGGCCAGTTTTGTCGCCCAATCGAACCCCGCTCAGGCTGCTGCAGCCCAGCACCATGATCAGGTGCCCGGTTTCTACCGGATGAAGGTCGGCGATCTCGAAGTAACCGCCCTACTCGATGGAGCCGCTGTATTCGATCTGCATTGGCTGACCGCGAGGAAAGCGACCATGGATCGCGTCAAAAGCGCTTCGAAGGAAGATCCTCACCTGCTGGACACGGGCGACACCGGCTTCTTGGTCAACACCGGCAAGCAATTGATCCTCGTCGACGCAGGCGCCGGCACATGGTTCGGCGGAGGATCTTTCGGTCGTTTGGTGGACAGCCTGCGCAATGCCGGCTACTCGCCGGAACAGGTTGACCGCGTTTTGGTGACGCACCTTCACTCCGATCACATCGGGGGCCTCACCACTCAGGACGGAAAGCGCGTGTTTCCCAACGCCGATGTCTTCGTCTCCAAGGCTGAGAGTGACTTTTGGCTGTCAACGGAGATCGCCGCCAATGCGCCGAAGGATGCGCAGCCATTCTTCCAGAGCGCACAAGCCATCTCCGCGCCGTACATCAAGGCCGGCAAGTGGCACACGTTCAGCGACTCCGAGGCATTGATGGACGGGGTGCAGCTCGTTGCATTGCACGGTCACACCCCGGGACACACTGGCTATGAATTTTCCTCAAAGGGACAAAAAGTCCTGTTTTGGGGCGATACGATTCATGAACAGCTTGTCCAGCTGAGTCATCCCGACATTACAGTGGTCTTTGACATCGACCACGCCGCTGCTGCAGCGACGCGGAACAAGTTGCTGCCAATGCTTGCACACGAGGGCGTCATGATCGCGGGGCCGCACATGCCATTTCCCGGCATAGGCCGCCTGCGCAAGGAGGCGAATGGCTACGTCTGGGCGCCGGTAATATTTACCGATCAATGGGCCGAGAGATAAGGCCACCCAGAATTGCAGCAGCAACGGGCACTGTCTTCCACCGCAGCGGCAGACCTCACCATGCATATGCTTCTCATCATCGCCGTCGTTTTGGGGCTCGCATTCATCGCATGCATGGGGCTATTGAGAGTCCTCAGAGAGTTGCTGGACGACAACACCTTTAACCCAAAATTCCTGCTGTTGACCGGTTGTGCCGCGATCGCTTTTGCGCAACCGCCTCTTGCGCAAGGCCGGCAGTCCTTTGCAATCAAGGTGGTTACTCCCGCGGGCGATCAGTTCTGGACCAACTCCATTGTCATTGAGGGCACCCATGAAGTGATGTTGGTTGATGCGCAGTTGACCAAGAGCAATGCCGAAAAAGTGTTGCAAACCATCAAAGCGGCTGGCAAGCCTCTTTCCATCATCTACATCACTCATGAGCATGCCGACCATTTTCTTGGCCTCGAGGTGTTCAAAGAGGCGTATCCGGGAGTGCGGATACTTGCGAATTCAATCGTCGTGGATCGAATCAACAAAGTCTATCAAGAGAAAATAGACAAGTGGAAAGGCCTCCTGGGCTCGGACGCAACATCCCATGTGGTTGCCATCAGCAAGTACGACGATGACTCCATCCGCTTTGAGAATTCAAAAATCGAGATCCTTACAGGTCTCCAGGGCGATACCGATGCCAACACCATGCTTTGGCTTCCTGAGCAGAAGGCTCTTATCGCAGGCGACGTTCTCTTCAACGACCTCCACGTTTACACCGCAGAGACGGACATGGCGGCGAGAAAACGCTGGCTGGACTCGCTGAAGAGAATCAGGGACTTGAAGCCTGATGCGGTTATTCCTGGACATAGCAAGGTTGGAGCCCCGATTGATGCAACTTCGGCCGTCGACTTTACCGAAAAATATTTGTTGATCTTTGAGAATGAGCGCGCGAAAGCCAAGACGCCTGATGATCTTGTCAGGGCGATGAAAGAGCAATTCCCGTCGGCTGATTTACTGCTCGCAATCGAAAGGGGTGCGAAGGCCAATGTCAAGCAATAGCGTACCCGCGAGTTGAGGGTGGTGGAGAAGTGGACGCGCTCTTCTGCTCGACTCGGTTGAATGACTACGTCCGCGTACAACTCAAAGACGCGAGACTGGTTACGATCCGCCCGATCCTTCCGACTGATTTGGATGGCCTGAGAGCATTCTTCGCGTCGCTCTCACGAGCGACGCGTAGGCTGCGATTTCACAGCTCGATCAGCGAGCTCCCGGAGCACATCCTGCGCGCATTCACGACGGTGAACCATCGTGCTCACGTCGCGTTTGTCGCCGAGATTCACGATGGCGCTGTGGATCAATGCAAAACACTCGTTGCCGAAGCTCGCTACATTCGCAGCGGCGACTCGGGATCGGCCGAATTCGCTCTTGTGGTCGCCGACAATTGGCGCAGAATCGGGCTCGGATCGACGCTTACCCGAATCCTGGCGCAGCGCGCGCGAATTGCGGGCGTGCTTCGGCTATACGGCGATGTACTCGAGGACAATAAGGCGATGCGAGGTTTGGCGCATTCGCTCGGTGCGCAGTTGTCGCGAGGAATGGGCTGCCTTCAAGTTCGACTCCCGCTGAAGGCGTGAATATCTCAGCCGTGGCTTTGCATCGCCGTTCGCGCTCGGGGCATCGGAAGATCGAGCCGCCCCGCGGCAACATCGCGCGAGCATTTCTCGAGATCCCCGATCACGCGACGCCGATCCGCGCGGCGGCGCACAAGAGCGGTAGCGACGGCAGGAAGGTCTATGTCGATGTACCTGATTCCCGGGTTCGAAAAGTATTGCTCCGCGCGTGCCGGAAAGATGGCGACGGCCTCGCCGGACTCGACGACGGCAAGACATTCGCGAGGGGTCGTGACCACGGGCCCTCGTGCGATCGGAAGACCCGACGGCGTATGGTCGGGAAAATGGATCGCCGCCCACGGCCCGATTTGATGCTCGTCCGGCACCGTCGGAATAATCTCGTGCGCAAGCTCTTCTGGATCGATCAAGGTTTTGTCCGCCAATCTGTGACCGACCGGCACCACCAGCTTCCGCTTATCCTCAAAGAGGATTACGCTTTGCACCAGACCATCGCGCGAAATGGGAAGCCGGCAGAACGCCGCATCGACTTTGCCCAGCGCCACCGCCTCGAATTGGTCCAGCACCGACAGCTCGACCCAATCCACGTCGAGATTGAACTTGCTTTTGAGTTGCCGCACAAACGGCAATGTCAACTCGTAAAGGCCGCCACCGATGAAACCGATTCTCAGCCGGTTCGATTTGCCGAGAGCAGTCTTTCGGCAGTCATCCAATGTGGCGCGAAGCACCAGGGCTGCGGGCTCCACGCCGAGCCGCAGCTTCGCACCAAGGTCGGTTAGCTGAACCCGCCTGCTGGTCCGAATGAACAACCTGCCGCCGACCTCATTCTCCAGAGAGCGAATCGCTTCGGACACGGAGGACTGCGCCAGGTGAAGTCTCTCAGCCGCTTTGCCGAAATGTAACTCGGCAGCGACAGCCAGAAAGCAATCGATTTGCCGCAGGTCCACGGTGCGTTTCCTTTAGCCTCATCGATCGGTTTACCCGATTGAAATGCAGCGTACGCCCGACCCCGGGCGGGTGCAACCTAGATAGCCGTCAGATCTAAGCAAATTAGCAATTGCTATAAGCAATTGCAGACCGCGAGCCGGCATATAGCCCGCATCGCCCAGCGCCCGGTGGCAGAGGACAATCAATCGGATATTCCGAATGATTGTAAGTGATCCGGCGCTTGATCGGGACCACCGATAAGACGCACGATCTTTGCGTATGAACACACGCATACTTTTTGAAATTGAGTCATTCACGGAGCGGCAGCCATGAGTAAGTTGCAGGGCAAGGTGGCCGTTATCACCGGCGGCACCACGGGAATCGGATTCGCCGCGGCAAATTTATTCGTCAAAGAGGGAGCGCACGTCTTCATCACGGGCCGACGTCAGAAGGAACTCGATGAAGCTGTGAGGGCGATCGGTAGTAACGTCACCGGGGTGCAAGGAGACGTCAGCAAGCTCTCTGACCTCGATCGTCTCTACGAGACCATCAAGGCGACGGGCCGGCGAATCGACATTGTCTTCGCCAATGCCGGCTTCGGTGAGTTCCTTGCCTTGGGGAAAATCACGGAGGAGCACTTCAACAGACTCTTCGACACCAATGTCAAGGGCACACTCTTCACGGTGCAGAAAGCACTTCCGCTGTTGAATGATGGCGCCTCGATCATTCTCACCGGTTCCGTCGGAAGCGTCAAAGGGACTCCAGGCTTCTGGGTTTACGGAGCAACCAAGGCTGCGATCCGTAATTTCGTGCGAGCTTGGACGGTGGAGTTGAAGGACCGCCGAATTCGATCAAACGTTCTGAGCCCGGGGCCGACCGATACTCCGCTCGCAAACGGCGCACCCCCCGATGCAATCGCGCGAATTGTGTCCACCATCCCCATGGGACGCATGGGAACATCCGACGAAATCGCCAAGGCGGCGCTGTTTCTCGCCTCAGATGACTCCAGTTTTGTCACCGGCATCGAACTCTTCGTCGATGGCGGCAGAGCGCAGATCTAGTCACCGAGGACGCCATGTGGATTGTAAAAATAGCGCTGCAGCGATCCTACACCTTCATTGTGCTGGCCATCATCATCGTGTTGCTCGGTGGTTACGCCATAGCCAAGACCGCAACGGATATATTCCCCAACATCAAGATTCCGGTGGCCGCCGTCATCTGGCGTTACACAGGCCTGCTGCCCGAGGAGATGGCCAACCGCATCGTGCTGTTCTCGGAGCGCATCGCGCAAACGACCGTTAACGACGTTGAACACACTGAGTCCCAGTCCGTCAATGGCACCGCAGTGGTGAAGTACTTCTTCCAACCCGACGTGGATCCGGATCTGTCCTTCTCGCAGATTACCGCGGTCTCCCAGACCGAGTTATTTTTCGCGCCCCCCGGTACCCCACCGCCGTTCGTGCTGGCCTACAACGCCTCGAGCGTTCCGATCCTGCAGCTCGCATTATCCAGCGACAGTCTGCCGGAATCCAAGCTCTACGATCTCGGCAACACCATTCTTCGCACACAGCTCGCAACGATTGCAGGTGCATCGATCCCGTTTCCCTACGGCGGCAAGCAGCGCCAGGTGCAGGTGGACCTCGATCCCCAGCAACTGCGCGCGAATGGGCTGTCTGGGAATGATGTCGTGAAGTCCATAGGCGAGCAAAATCTGATCTTGCCCGCCGGAACTCAGAAAATCGAATCGCTCGAATATTTCATCAAACTCAACGCCAGTCCGGCGCAAATTGATGATCTCAACAATTTGCCCGTTCGCGCACAAGACGGCACCGTAACGTACGTGCGCGACGTCGCACACGTGCGCGACGGCTATGCGCCTCAAACCAACATGGTAAGGGTCGACGGGCGGCGTTCGGTGTTGATGAATGTGCTGAAGACCGGCAATGCGTCGACCATAGACATCATCGACGGCATCAAACAGAAGTTGCCGCAGATTCGAGCCTCGTTGCCGCCGGAACTCAAGATTGCCGCGACCAGCGATCAGTCAGTCTTCGTGCGCTCAGCCATCGACGGAGTGATCAGAGAAGCGGCGATTGCGGCGGCGTTGACCGGCTTGCTCATTTTGTTGTTCTTGGGCAGCTGGCGAAGCACCTTGATCATTACCATCTCGATTCCCCTCTCCATTCTCGCGTCTATCGCGTGCTTATCCGCCATCGGTCAAACGATAAACATCATGACGTTGGGAGGGTTGGCGCTTGCCGTCGGTATTCTGGTAGACGATGCGACAGTGACGATCGAGAACATCAACTACCATCTTGAGAGCGGCAAGGATGTGGAAACGGCCATTCTCGATGGTGCGCAGCAGATCGCGCTTCCAGCTCTCGTGTCGACACTGTGCATCTGCATCGTGTTCATTCCCATGTTTCTGCTCGCAGGCATCGCGAAGTTCCTATTCATACCGCTCGCCGAAGCCGTTGTGTTTGCCATGCTCGCATCGTATCTGCTGTCGCGCACCTTGGTGCCAACGCTCGCCAAGTTCTGGCTCCGAGCTCACGAGAAGGAAGCACGGGAGCGCGCAACCAACATTCTCACACGCTGGCAGAGCGCCTTTGAACGCCACTTCGCCGGTGCGCGGGACCGCTACAAAAAGGTGCTTGAAACCGCGTTGAAGACCGGACCGCGCTTCGCCATCGCCTTTTTAGCTTGCATGGCAGCGACCGCTCTTCTTGCGTTCCCGCTGGGCCCCTTCCCGGGACTCGGGCAAGATTTCTTTCCAAGCGTCGATGGTGGCCAGATCAAGCTTCACATGCGGGCACCCACCGGCACACGCATCGAGGAAACGGCGGCGCTGTGCGATGCGGTGGAGGCGACCATCCGAGAGACCATCCCGGTGTCCGAGATCGTCAACATCGTGGACAATATCGGACTCCCGTACAGTGGCATCAATCTAGCGTACAGCACCTCCGCACCCATAGGTCCTGCCGACGCGGACGTCTATGTCAACCTGAGGCCGCACCACAAGCCGACGGCTGGCTACGTGCAGGCGCTGCGGACCAAACTGGCGGCCAACTACCCGTCATCGACCTTTGCATTCTTGCCGGCGGACATGATCGGTCAAATACTGAATTTCGGGCTGCCCGCCCCGATTGACGTACAAATCGTCGGCTTCAACATCGAAGCCAATCGCGAGGTCGCGAATCAGCTGTTGCAGAAGTTGCGCAGCGTGCCGGGTGCCGTTGATCTGCATATTCACCAAGCGTACGACTACCCGCAGTTCAATGTGGACGTCGATCGAAGCAAGGCGGAGCTCGTCGGTGTTACGGAGCAGGCGGTCGCGAGTAACGTGCTCGTGTCATTGTCAGGGAGTTTTCAAACCTCCCCCTCCTTCTGGGTCGATCCCAAGGGCGGCACGCAGTACCAGGTCGTTGCGCAGACTCCTCAATACCGATTGCAGAATCTCAACGATCTCGGCAACACGCCGCTGAACGGCGCCCGCAATTCCTCGCAGATACTATCCAACCTCATTAGCATCCACCGCAGTGCCGCTCCGGCTGTTGTGAGCCACTACAACGCCACCCCTTCGATCGATATCTACGGCTCGGTGCAAGGAGCAGACCTAGGATTCGTGTCAGCCCAAATCGAGAAGGTAGTGGCGCAGGCCAAGAAGGACCTGCCGCGCGGATCCAATATCGTCATCCGCGGCCAGGTGCAAACCATGAAGGCGTCCTTCAGCGGCCTGCTCATCGGGCTCGTCGGAGCCGTTGTGCTCGTCTATTTGTTGATCGTCGTGAATTTTCAATCATTCGTCGACCCCTTCATCATTATTACGGCTCTGCCCGCCGCGCTGGCCGGGATCGTATGGATGTTGTTCCTCACAGATACCACCGTCAGTGTGCCCGCGCTGATGGGCGCGATCATGTGTATGGGGGTCGCCACTGCAAACAGCGTGCTCGTCATCAGCTTTGCGCGCGAGCGCATGGATGCCGGCGAGACCGCGTTCGAGGCGGCCTTGCAGGCGGGATATACGCGGCTGCGGCCCGTCGTGATGACGGCGACGGCGATGATCATCGGCATGATTCCGATGGCGTTGGGTCTTGGCGAAGGCGGCGAGCAAAACGCGCCCCTCGGGCGCGCCGTGATCGGCGGGCTGGTATTCGCGACCGTGGCGACGCTGTTTTTTGTGCCGACGGTCTTCTCGATGATCCACGGCCGCAGATCGATGCACCCCGCACACCCAGTGGAGCTCTCTCATGGCTGAATCCTTACCTCGCACTCCGAAGCAGCAGGAGCCGCGCAAGATGAATCGTCAGTTTTGGGGCTTGCTGGTTGTCGCCCTCATGCTTGTGACGTGGGGTGAGGTCCACCGTGTGATGGCGCGCAGTACTCTGCGACAAAAGACCGCCGACGAGGTAGCCCAGATCGTCGTGACCGTCGCACCAACCCGCTCCGCGGCGGGCGAAGAATTGGTGCTTCCCGGTACCGTACACGCTTACAGCGAAGCCCCCATTCATGCGCGAACCAATGGGTATATCAAGTCATGGTCCGTGGACATCGGCAGCGCGGTAAAAAGGGGGCAAGTACTCGCCGAGATCGATACTCCGGAAATCGATCAGCAGCTCGCCCAGGCGATCGCAGATCTTGCCACCGCTCGTGCCAACGAGGCTCTGGCGAACAGGACCAACACGCGCTGGAAGGCACTTCTCGTAACCGAATCGGTTTCGAAACAGGATGCGGATGAAAAGGACGGCGACGCGGACGCCAAACGAGCAATCGCAGAGTCGGCCGCGGCCAACGTATCGCGGCTGCGCCAGTTGGAATCATTCAAGCGCGTCGTCGCGCCGTTTGACGGCGTCATCACCGCGCGCAATACCGATATCGGGGCGCTGATCAATGCGGGTGAGAGCGCGGGCTCGGAATTATTTCGCCTCGCGGATACTCACAAGCTGCGCATATATGTGCGGGTACCAGAGCCTTATGCGGCGGCCGCGAAGCCCGGGCTCGAGGCGGAACTGAAGTTCAGCGAGCAGGCCGGCAAAGGATATGCGGCCACTACGGTGCGCACTGCAAACGCGTTGGACCCGGTCTTGCGCACCTTGCAAGTCGAACTGGAACTGGACAATGCTCAGCGCGAGGTCTTTCCGGGTGCATATGCCGAAGTGCACCTCAAAATCGCCGGAAACCTTCCGTCGTTGCGCCTTCCGGCCAACACGGTATTGTTTCGCGCTCCCGGACCGCAGGTCGCCACGGTCGATGGCCATCATCGGATTCGCCTGAAAAGCATCGCCCAGGGCCGCGACTTTGGCGGCACCATCGAAGTGCTGTCGGGCCTCAATCCCGACGATGCCGTCGTCATTAATCCACCGGACTCCATCATCGATGGAGTGACGGTGCGCGTGGCTGTTTCGCCGTCCGTGCAGGCGCCGAAGGCTCCGGCCAAATCGACCTAAAGGCTCCGATATGCAAGCGGCGTTGCGAGCAGCGACTGTTACGTTCTTAGGCTTCCTCGGCGGGTGTTCTCTTGCACCGACCTATACGGCCCCGAACAGCCCACCACCCGCAGAGGCCTACGCGGAAGCCGGCGATTGGCGCAAGGCAGAGCCTCTGGAAAATGAGGCGCGTGGCGCATGGTGGACGATGTTTCAAGACCCTGGGCTCGATACCCTCGAAGTCAAGGTCGGCAACGCCAATCAGAATATCAAGGCCGCCTTTGCACGCTTGCAGGAGGCGCGAGCGGCAACGCGCATTGCACGCGCGGACCTTGTACCAACCCTGAATGTGGGGTCCTCTGCGACACGGCAGCGTGTCTCTCAGAACTCCCCGACTTATGTGCCGGGCCGCAATCCGACCTACAACAATTTCAACGTCGAAGCTGACCTATCCTATGAATTGGATCTGTGGGGACGGGTGCGTAATTCGGTGAATACGGCGAAAGCGAATCAGCAGGCGAGCGCTGCCGATCTAGCCGTGTTGGACCTTGAGCAGCATGCCGAACTGGCCAGCGACTACTACACCTTGAGGGGCGAGGACGCCCAACTCGTGCTGCTTCAAAACACCGTCGAAGATTATTCGCGCTCGCTTGCGCTCACCGAAAATCTCTACCGAGGCGGCGCTGCGGCGGTGGCTGACGTCTATCAGGCCCGAGCTCAGCTCGAAGGCGCCCGCACACAGGCAGCTGACGTAGCATTGCAGCGCGCCCAGACCGAACACGCGATCGCCGTGCTGATCGGCGAGAACCCTTCTGGATTTCACCTCGCTTCGAATCCTCTGCCTCAGGACAGCGTGCCGCCCCTGGTCGATGTTGGATTGCCCTCGACCTTGCTCGAGCGCCGACCCGATGTGGCGGCGGCAGAGCGACGAGTCGCCGCCGCCAATGCACAAATCGGAGTTGCGCGAGCCGCATACTTTCCCGTATTCAGCCTCGCCGCTGCCACGGGCTTCGACAGCACGAAGACCTCGAATTTGTTGAATGCGCCGAGCCGGCTCTGGTCGGCGGGTCCGGCGGGGCTGCTCACCGTCTTCGACGCCGGGCGGCATCGCGCGCAATCTGCGCAGGCTCATGCGCAGTTCGATGAACAGGTGGCCGATTACCGCACTACCGTGCTCACTGCTTACCAGGAAGTAGAGGATAGCTTGGCGGCGTTGCATCGACTCCAACAGGAAAGCCGCAGCGAGCAGGCTGCCGTGACCGCCAGCGCCCTGGCGCTCGAGCAGGCACGCTACCGATACAAGGCGGGACTGGTGACGTATCTTGAAGTGGCGACTGCCGAGACCATTGCGCTACAAGCTCAACTATCCCGCGTCAACATCCTGAACCGGTACATGAATGCGAGCGTGTTGTTGGTCAAAGCGCTGGGCGGCGGATGGCGCATCGATGCGCTCGGCCAGACTCCGACATCGGCCGGCCTTTCAGGTATGGCGCCATGACCGATCCTGTCGAAATAGCTGCCATGTGTCGCTGATCTCCCATCCGGACGAGATCACCCGGCTGATTCTGGAGGCCGCCCTGCAGGCCTAGCGCGTAAAAATCGGTCCTGACGATGGAAGCCATCGAGAAATATCGGCTTCCGAACCCATGCTGCGGATACTAGTCTTGTCGGACGAGCATGGAAGAGAAAAAAGAACTTCTTACGACAACGCAGAAGGCGCGCCGAATCAACTTCGACGCACTCATTTACGGGACGTTTGCAGAGATCGGGGCGGGCCAGGAAGTCGCGCGCGAGTTCTTTCATGCGGGCGGCGCGTCGGGGACGATCGCCAAGTCCATCTCCGCCTACGACATGGTATTCAGCGACGCCATCTATGGGAAATCCCCACGGTATGTTTCGCGTGAACGTTTGAACCTGATGCTGGATCACGAATATGAGCTTCTGGTCGAGCGTCTATCGGCAATTCGCGGCGATCGAACGAATTTCTTCGTCTTCGCAGACACGGTTGCGACCAGCAACCACCAGGGAACCAACGAGGCGCACGGCTGGCTGGGCATCCGGTTTCAGGCTGCGCCCACGGCCAAGCCGAGCGAAATTGTCCTGCATGTCCGCATGTGGGACAAGGACTCTGTCCTGCAGCAACAGGCACTCGGCATCGTTGGGGTCAATCTGATTTACGGTGCTCTCTATCTTCGCGCAGATCCAAGGCAATTGGTTGAGTCGCTGCAGGACTGTCTCGGTACGGACAGAATAGAGGTCGACATGCTGCGCTTTTCAGGGCACTGCTTCGAGACAATCGACAACCGTCTCATGTCGCTTCACCTTGTGGAATGCAAGCTCACCAACGCGGTCATGTTCGGGCCGCAGGGCGAAGTGCTCCAGCCGTCGGAGATCCTGCACAAGAAGGCGATTCTCGTTGAAAGAGGTAGTTTCCGACCCGTTACCCACGTCAACGTCGATATGATCACCTGCGCCGCGGCGCAATTCGTGCAGGAGTCGGCGGTGAAGAGCAAGGAGGTGGTCGTGCTCATGGAAATCACCATGAACAACTTACTCTCGGAGGGCGCGCTCGATGCACGTGATTTTCTATCGAGAGTCGACCTGCTGGCCGACATTGGCTTTACAGTTCTCATCTCGAACTATTTGGAATACTACCGGCTCACCTCATATTTCCGGCGCTACAGCAAGGAAATGATCGGCGTCGCCATTGGCATCAATAATCTGCTGGAAATATTCAACGAGAAGTACTACGACAATCTCGAGGGCGGCATCCTGGAGTCCTTTGGACGTCTTTTCAGAAACGCAGTAAAACTATACGTCTATCCCATGAGCGGCGAGGCATACGATAGATACATCGTCGAGTCCAGCAGAACCCGCACGTCGACACATTCGGCCGCGTCCAATGTCCTGATCACTGCGAAGAACGTGAGGGTGGCTGATCACCTCTCAAGTCTCTATGCCCATCTCCTGGAAAACCACTTCATCGACAGCATCGTCGGGTTCGACACGAACTTCCTCGGCATATTCTCGCGGGACGCGTTGCAGAAAATTAGAGACCATGATCTCTTATGGGAGAGCATGGTTCCCAAGTCCATTGCCGTTGCCATCAAGCGCCGAGGCCTCTTCGGCCACGGCAATGCCTCTCACGACGACGGCAACTGATGGCATGTATTCGATTGGTCGATACATCCTATCGAGAGAAACAGGCTACCGAGGGTCCGTACACTCGTAATATTCTTCATTTCAAGCGGGTTCGCGAGTGGCCGTAGACAATTATGAACTTCGACGACGTCTTGTTCGGGCTAATCCTATGCGGCATCGGCTTGGCGGGTGCTTGCTTCAGGAGCGAGTACGTACTTCTACGTGAGCATAGAGCGACTGAGCGCAGAAAGGAGCGGGTCATGCGTCAGTTGCATTCAAAGAGGCTGTCCTCACAAGCCGGCGGCGGCGAACAGGTAACGCAGAGCAGGTGAGTTAGCCGCGGCCGTCCGGACAAAGATCGAGTGCCCGGTTGGGATTTGCAGCTCATTCGATCGCGCGTGCGCGGCGGCTTGGCGCAGCCAATTGTCTCCCGGATCCCGTGTAATGCAAGCGCTGCGGCGTACGACGACCCAGGCCGCCATCATGAACACGGCGCAACTTGTGATCGATGAGATCGCGCGCCCTGAAGACGCGTGAGCGTACGGTGCCGACCGGAATGGACATCGCTGAGGCGATCTCCTGATAACTCAACCCATCGATTTCGCGCAACGTGATGACGGTGCGATGCTCCTCGGATAGACCCTCGAGAGCCGAATTCACCATCCCGCGAATGTCGGTAGTGAGCGCCAGTTCCTCGGGCGTTGCCAATTCCCGCAGGCGCGTCGGCTGGCGGGCCGCATTGTGGTAATCCGAGAAATCGACGGCGTTGTTGAGTAAATCGCGGCGGCGTGCTTTCAATACATTCCTGGCGCAATTACTGGCGATGCGGTAGAGCCAGGTATAAAACGCGCTGTCACAACGAAAATGTCGAAGTGCTCGGTACGCTTTTATGAACGTTTCCTGGGTGGCATCCTCCGCATCGGCGGAATTGCGCGTATAGCGCATTGCAAGCTCCACTATCCGGGACCGGTACTTGAGCACCAACCGGTCGAAGGCCCGGGCTTCCCCGGACTGGGCGCACCGCACGAGGCTCAGGTCGCTGAGAACAGGGCCGGCCGCGCACGCGTGGTGATAGGCAGTCGGCAGTGCCGCGGATGGATTTTGCATCACTGAAGAGTAGCTCCGAGCAATCAAGCTTTGTAGCCTCTATTTCTCGATGACATGTATCGCCGCTGACGATGTCTGCCATCGAGAGATAGAGGCTTTAAAGTCAGCTACCGACCCTCTAGCCTAGGACACCCGTCCATTCCGACTCCTGGAGGTCCCATGTCAGTCAGCGCCGCAGCGAAATACGAACTCAAGAATCCCGCCACACACAGAGCCGCTGAACTGAATATCATGTCCGGCACCCTCGGGCCCGATGTGCTCGATATTTCGCATCTCACCAGAGACTTGGGCGTATTCACGTATGACCCCGGATTCATGTCCACGGCCAGCACCGAGAGCAAAATCACTTATATCGACGGCAGTGCGGGAGAGCTGTTGTATCGCGGTTATCCGGTCGAACAACTCGCCGAGCGCTCCAGTTATCTGGAAGTTGCCGATCTGCTGATCAACGGCACGTTGCCGACGAAAGCCAAGCACAAGGCATTTCGCGATTCAATCACCCGGCACACGATGGTCAACGAACGCCTGCTTCGATTCTTCCAGGGTTTCCATCACGACGCGCATCCCATGGCGATGCTCTCTGCGGTGGTTGCCTCGATGGCCGCTTTCTACTACGACACGACCGATATCCATGATCCTCGGCACCGGGAAATATTCGCGCATCGCATCATTGCCAAACTGCCGACCATCGCCGCTGCGGCCTACAAGCACTCCCTCGGTCAGCCATTCGTCTATCCGCGAAACGACCTGTCTTATTGCGCCAATATACTCAACATGTTTTTTGCGGTTCCCTGCGAGCCCTACTCGATCGATCTGGTGGCCGTGGAAGCGCTGGAGCTGTTGTTCATACTTCATGCCGATCATGAGCAAAACGCCAGCACCTCGACGGTGCGGCTCGCGGGAAGCACCGGCGTAAATCCATACGCGGCAATTTCCGCGGGAGTTTCCGCTCTCTGGGGTCCCGCGCACGGCGGAGCCAACGAGGCCGTACTCGACATGCTGAACGACATCGGCTCGGCGGCAAACATCGGCCAATTTCTGGCACGCGTCAAAGACAAGTCGGACAGCGTGCGTTTGATGGGCTTCGGTCACCGCGTCTACAAAAATGTCGACCCGCGTGCCAAGATCATCCGCGGCATGTGTTACCGCGTGCTCGAGAAGATGGGTAAGGGCAATGATCCGCTGTTCGAGCTTGCGCTGAAGCTCGAGGAAATCGCTCTCAAGGATGACTACTTTGTGTCGCGCAAGTTGTACCCGAACGTCGATTTCTATTCGGGCATCATCTACAGCGCCCTCGGAATTCCACGTTCCATGTTCACGGTCATGTTCGCGATCGCGCGCACCGCCGGTTGGGTCGCCCATTGGCAGGAAATGGTCTCCGATCCGCATATGAGAATCGGCCGTCCGCGCCAGCTCTATACCGGGCCTACGAAGCGGGATTATCGGCCGTTGGAGGCGCGCAGCTCGGGCGCCTAGGGCGTTTACTCACTGCCAGCCCCCGCCAAGAGCGTTGTAGAGCTGCACCAGCGCCAGGCGCTCGTTGAGCTGCGCTTGCGCAAGATTGAGCTCCGCCGAGAAATCGTTGTTTTCACTGGTGAGGACCTGGAGGTAACTCGTGCCGCCATGCTGGTAAAGTATCTTCGAGAGACGATCGGCATCTCCTGCCGCCGCCGTCAATAACTCCTGCTGCTCGCGGAACTCGCGGCCCTTCTGGTACGCGACCAGGGAATTGGACACCTGCTGGAAGGCGTTCATGATCGTTTGCTGGTAGGTGAGAAGCATTTCTTCCTTCTGCGCCTCGGCGAGGCGTTTTCCCGAGCGCAGGGCTCCCCCCGCAAACACAGGCTGGGTTAGTGATGCGGCACCGTTCCACGCTCTCTGAGCGTGGCTGAACAGGTTGTTGAGCGCGAAGCTTTCGAATCCGGCCGTACCGGTGAGCGAGATGCTGGGGAAAAACGCCGCCTTCGCCACGCCAATCTCCGCATTCGCCGCGACCAGAGTTTCTTCCGCTTCCCGGATGTCGGGGCGGCGCTCCAGCAGTTCCGAAGGCAGGCCGACGGGAATCGCCGGCGGATTCGGCTGCTCGGTGAGCTTGCGGCCCCGCGGGATGGGACCGGGATTGCGACCGAGCAGAATGCTGAGGGAGTTCTCCTGCAGCACAATCTGGCGCTCGAGATCCGGAATGGTCTCCGCTGCCGTATACACCAGTTGCTCCGATTGCCGCACATCAAGCGCCGATGCTGAGCCGTTCTTGGCAAGCACGCTGGTGAGCTGCAACGAATCCTGGCGCGCGGCCAGCGTCTTTTTCGACACGTCCAACGCTAAATCAAGCTCGCGAAGCGTGAAATAGGCAGTCGCCACACTCGAGACAACGGAGGCGAGCACCACGCTGTGGCCCCATTGCGACGCGAGCAAGTTGGCGCGCGCGGCCTCGGTTTGTCGCCGGTATTTCCCCCAGAAATCCAGATTCCACACGACCGCAAGATCCACCTCTCCGGCCCTCGCCTCATAGGATGGAAATGAGCCCGATATCCTTGGGTTCCGTTGGCTGAATACGTCAGTCCCGGCGCTCACCGTCGGAAATTGGTTGGCGCGGGTAACACCCAGCTGCGCCTGCGCTTGAAGAACTCGGCTTGCGGCGATTCGTAGGTCGTAGTTCTGCTCGATTGCGGTGCGAATCAACTGCTGCAAGACAGGATCTTGGAATACTTCCCACCATTTTTCATCGCCGAGGGGTTCCGAAGAGGCAATCGAAGGCTGGCTGTCGCCGCGGTAGACACCGGGTGCATCGATCGCGGGTCGCTGGTAGTTCGGCCCGACCATGCACCCCGCGAGCAGCAGTCCGAATGTCAGGGATATGCAGGCTTTCACGTCAAGTCGTCTCCACTGGATCGGCTGCAGCGGAGGGAGCCCCGTCCTTCCGCTTTGCGCCTGAGAGCGTCTCCACAACATAGAAAATCGCGGGAATGAAGAAGATGCCGATCGCGCTCGCGGCCAGCATGCCGCCGATGACCGTGGTGCCCATGATCCGACGGGCAACCGACCCGGCACCCGACGCAAACCACAGGGGCACGCAGCCGAATACGAACGCCATTGAGGTCATCAAGATGGGTCGCAATCGCAGCCTGGCACCGGCAAGCGCGGCATCGACCAGCGGCCTACCCTTCTCGTATTCGTCCTTGGCAAACTCCACGATCAGGATCGCATTTTTTGCCGCCAGACCGATCAGCATCACCAAGCCGATTTGCGAGTAGACATCGTTTTCCATGTCGACCATGTACGCCGGGTAAAAAGCTTGGATGAACAGTCGCCGCAACAGCAGCACTCCAAAAGCACCGAACACGGCCACCGGCGTGCTCAATAGCACACTGAAAGGCAGTGCCCAGCTTTCATAGAGAGCTGCCAGAATCAGGAAAACAAACAGAAGGGAAATCCCAAAGATCGTTGCGGACGAAACGCCCTGCTCTGCCAGCTTCTGCTGGAACGACATGCCCAAGTAGTCATAGCCCATGTCCTGGGGCATGGTTTGCGCAAACACCTGTTCGAGCGCAGCCATGGCCTGATCGGAACTGTAGCCGGGCGCGGCGTTGCCGTTGATCTGGGCCGAGGGGTACTCGTTGTAGTGCATGATGTACTCAGGGCCGAAACGCGGCTCGAACTTGGTCAAAGCCGACAGCGGAACCATTGCGCCGGCGTTGTTGCGCACGTAGAACTGCTCAGTGTCTTGAACGGCGCCGCGATAGTTGCCGTCGGCTTGCACATACACCTGCCACTGGCGGCCGAACCGATTGAAGTAGTTGACGAAGATTCCACCCATAAACGCCTGCAAGCTGGTGTAGACGTCCGAGATGGCCACGCCTTGTTTGAGCGCTTTATCGCGATCCACCTCGACAAACTGCTGTGGAACGCTGGGCAGGAAAGAGGTATTGATCCCCGCAATTTCCGGGCGTTTGCGGGCAGCGGCCAGAAATTTATCGACGTTTGCGGCCAGATACGGAAATTCGTTACCGCCCCGATCCTCAAGTACGAACGTGAAACCGCCGGAGGTGCCGACGCCGGGAATCGCCGGAGGCGAAAAGCTGATGGCCGCACCCTGCGGAAGCTTGCTCAGCTGCTGATTCAGGCGCTGTTTGATGGCCTGGAGTTGCTGGCTCTGATCGCGGTCCGACCAGGGCTTCAAGGTGACAAAAAAGAACGCGTTGTAGCTGGTCTGAATGTAACTGAGCAGGCTGAAACCAATGACGCTGGTCGTGTATTGAACGCCCGGCATCTTGGCAAGGATATTCTCGATCTCATGCGCGGCTTGCTCCGTGCGCTCCAGCGATGCGGAATTCGGCAGCTGAAGATTGATATAGACATAGCCCTGATCCTCGTCCGGCAGGAAGCCGGACGGCAACTTCGCGCCAAAAAAGGCGGCTGCCACCCCGAAGAGCAGCAGGGCGGCCACTGCCAATCCGCTTTTGCGAATCAGAGTGCGGCTAATGCTGACGTAACCGTCGGTGGCGCGTCTAAAAATGCGATTGAACCAGTCGAAGAACTTTCGCAGCGCGCCCGTGTTGGGTTTCTTGGGTTGAAGCAGCAGCGCGGCAAGAGCCGGACTCAAACTGAGCGCGTTGAACGCCGAGATGATCACGGAAATCGCGATGGTGACCGCGAACTGCTGGTACAACC
>Ga0137412_10000669_pt1 | contig 25007 bp, 18 predicted proteins | sample CZODoug2_1_16fun_FD_122160 | JGI IMG/M metagenome (GOLD analysis project Ga0137412, IMG submission 122160) | Vadose zone soil fungal communities from Angelo Coast Range Reserve, California, USA - CZODoug2_1_16fungal (Hybrid Assembly) | ecosystem: Environmental > Terrestrial > Soil > Vadose zone... | reverse complement strand
CGCCGTCGTTCCCGTCGTTATCGAAACGCCGATCTGGCGGCGAACGGCCGTTAATCCCCACGTCGAGAACCTTTCCCGCGCGAACAAGGTCATCTATCGCTCGCAAAATTTCTTCGACAGGTGTCGTACCATCCCAGATGTGCAAGTAGAGCAGGTCGATGTAATCAGTCTTGAGTCTTTGAAGACTTGTTTCAACTGAACGAACCATACTCTTACGATGGTTGCCGCCGCCATTAGGGTCGCCAGGATGAGTATTCATTGTGTATTTGGTAGAAAGAACGATTTGCTGGCGTTTCTCTCCAAGAAATTCTCCCAGCATCTTTTCGGATGAACCATTGGTGTAGAAGTTTGCCGTATCAACAAAATTTCCGCCGTTATCGATATAAAGGTCGAGCATCTTGCGGGCTTCGTTAATTTCAATTCCCCAGCCCCACTCCGTGCCAAAGCTCATTGCGCCGAGAGCTAATTCAGCAACGCGCAGACCACTTTTACCAAGCAAGTAATATTTCATAATTTGTCTCTCAATATTTACGTTTGTTTCCGTCCCTATATGTATCTACCATATTGTCATAAACTGTCAAGTATGTAAAGTGCAACCAGACAAACTGGACATTTATTGCCATACGCGTCAACCTTAAGAATATGGATGGGAACGAATCGGCAAGGCAGACACACGTTCTTGAGATAGCTCTGACTGTCTTTGTTCGGCACGGCTTTCGAAAAACATCCATCGAGGATATCGCGAAAGCGGCGGGCATTTCACGTCAGGGGATTTATCTTCATTTCAAAAATAAAGATGAGATCTTTAGCGCTTCGATTCAAAAACGCTTAGACGATGGCCTGCAAGCCGCAAATAGGATATTGGATGATGACCGCCTAACGCTTGAAGAAAAACTACTTAAAGCGTTGGATGAGTGGTTCGGTCGGCACGTCGGACTCCTTGATTCTGAGGCGTCTGATCTGGTGGCTCAATGTGAGCGCGTTCTCGGCGACGCTGTTGGAAAAAGTCGCTCTTCGTTTCAAAAGAAACTCGAGAAAGTCATTCTGGCGCGGTCTGCGAGGAAGACAAAGGGCGCTGATAAACGTGCTGCGACCATTGCCGACATGCTTTGTGCATGTGGAATGACTTGGAAACATAGTTTCTCTTCGCGGCAAGAATTCTTAAAGAAGATGTGCGACGCAATCCACTTGTGCTGTCGAGATCTATGAGATTAGAAGATCCTTCTTCACTTGACTCTCTTGAGTCGCGGTTTTCCATCGACTTCCAGCAAATAATTGACTTTGTATTACTTTTTGTCGGCATCCTTGGTTAGTGACATTCTGTACCTTCATTGATGTCATTGAGGGTCTTTTGACACTCCACTATTCAGAATGGTGAGCCATCCTTGCGAACAACCTGCAGCCGACCATCCGGCAGAGGGCCGGCATTAGACGTTGCAGCCAGTGACATGTCCATCCTGCACGGCGTTCATTGTTGAACAGGCATTCCTCACGTCACCGACGAGGTATATATTAGGGCATACAGTTCGCAATACCGGCAGCAACTCGTTGTGCGGTGCTCGTGCGGTCGCATACGTGAATAGACCAACGTCCTCGATCGCGCCCTGACGGCCGGTCATTACATTCCTATGGACGAACCTCGCGTCCTCGAACCGGCTGTCCGGGGAAGGCTCGGACCAGGTAATAACTTCAATATTCTTCTCCATTAACCGGCGATGAATACTTTGTTTCTTGACCGTCGCCTGGTCTCGAGCCGCACACTCGACGGGAGTGACGATTACGACTCGATCAAACAAATCCGCAAGAAGCGTTGCGCCTGCGTAGGTCATTTCTGTTCCATCCATATCGTAAATGACGGCGGTGCCGCCGATACGGCTGGACCGACCCACAAGGTCGCGCAGGACCGTCGGCATATCGGCCACCAGTCCCTCATCGTAAAGGCTGCGCGGCAGCTGTTCTGGCCAGCAGAAAAGACCGCCGGTCGCTAACACGATGGCATCCGGTCGACATCCTGCGACATCCGACGCGGTCGCCTGATGCGAGAGCTCGAAATGGACGCCGGCCCTTTGCGCCGTGGCGATTTGATAATCAAATATCGAGCTGATCGACTCACAGCCCGGAAGCCGGGAAAACAGGCGAACGCGCCCTCCGAGTTCGGCCGAGTTGCTGAATAGCGTAACCTCATGACCCCGGGCCGCTGCGACCCATGCCGCCTCCAATCCGGACACGCCGCCGCCAATGACTGTGACGCGCTTACCGGCTGCTGTCCGTGAGGGACGCCAGTCAGTCTCCTCGCTCATGCCGACCCGGGGATTGTTGTCGCATTGCGTGGGACCGCCGGCAATGGAGACGGCCCAGCAGTTGTTGCACGACACGCATTTACGGATATCCGCGTCACGATTCTGCGCAGATTTCATTCCCCAAGCGGCGTCTGCAATGAGCGTGCGGCCCAGCATGACGAAATCGGCCTTGCCGTCCGAAAGTAAGGTTTCGGCCTGCACCGGCTCCAGGATTCGGCCGGTGCTCGCCACTTTAACGCCATTCGAGAAACCCTTGAGCCAACCAATGCGATCAATATACGGGCCACGCGGACCGTGCATGTCGGGCAGGTGGTGGTGCAGCGTCCATGCCTGTGAGCCCTGCACGAAATTTATGTAGTCGTAGCTGCCGCTGGTAGTCGCATGGCGGGCGATCAATGCACTGTCACCCCAATCGATGCTGTCGGGCAGCCCGTCGCATCCCGGAAGGCGCACGCCGATGATGAACTCCGGTCCGCATTCCTGACGGAGTCGGGCGGCCAACTCGTCGAGCAGTCGCATTCGGTTCTCGAACGAACCCCCATACCGGTCATTGCGTCGGTTCATCCAGGGCGATATGAATTGATGCACGATATGGCCGTGTCCGGCTGAGATTTCCACTCCTGCAAAGCCACACGCTTGTAACCTGATGGTTGAGAGCACCAAGTCATCGGTCATTTCGCGGATCTCGTCGATACTCATGGCGTGTGGCATGGTCCAACTAAGATCATCGGGAAGGGCGCTGGGTGCCACTGCGCCGCCGCGGCGCGCGGCGCGCACGTCGCCCCTGCCCTGTTCGGAGATCTGGGCGATCAGCAGGCTGTCGTGCGCTGAGACAGCGTCGGCGAGTCGACGGAAGCCGTCCAGATTCATCTGTCCGTAGACACGCCCCTGGGCCGCCGGTCCCACCAATCGCCACATCCCAAACGGCTCGGCTACCAACATGGCAGCGCCGCCCTTCGCGCGATTCGCCAGAAAATTGATCAATGCCGGTGTCACGTCCCCTCGCTCGACCAAGCCCGAGAACACAGAGCCGAAGGCGATTCTGTTGCGCAGCGTTCGTCGACCGAGGGTAAGGCTGGAGAAGAGTTGTGGATACGGACTGTTTGCCGCATCAAGTGGTAGATTCAATTCCATTGCCTCCTCACCGCATATCGGCGGCGTCACTATTTCCCTGGGTCATTCCGCCGTGAATGCGTCCGAATGTACGAGACGCCATGATTCCCATCAGCAGTGCGCCTGCGCCCACGGCAAGAAAATGAAGTGGATTGCGCAGATCGAAATCACCCACCTTGCATACAAGGATATATCCGACAGCGATGTTAAACGCTCCCCACACCACGTTGATCGTCGAGGAGGACAGACCCTTTCCAGGAGGCTTGGCAAAAGGGCTTTGAAACGCACGGCCCATCATTCCACTCACGAAATGCGGAATAGCGTTGGCTAGAAAAACACCACCGAAAAAATAAGATACATAGTGATACCACGGCATAATCGAAAACCTCGTCTGGGGTACTAAAACTTTTGGATCTTATCCATTGCACGGTTACGAGTTAACGTTATTCACGAGCTCGTGAGAAGCGCGACCAGGCATCTTACCGCTTGCCACGTCAACTGCATGGGCGATGATCGATGGATCACCAATATCCTGCGCGCGGCAGCTTTCATGCATTCGATTTTGACGCGCCGGGGACTATAGCCGCGCCGAACCGATCATCGATATCCATCCACTCCGATATTCCTAGGATCTGGGTAAGCTCATCGAGCTTTCCAATGTCAGGCTCCTTGGCCATCTGATCGAGCCCTATCGCCTCAATTCCTGCACGAATACCTGACACTACTCGCAGGAGGATGGATGAGGGGTAGGCCACGATAGAGAAGCCTATTCGTGCATACTCCGCCGGCGATAAAACGGGAGTGCGTCCCGCCTCGGCGGCATTGACGACCAACGGCGCGGAGAAGTGGCTGCCGATGGTTTCGAGTTCTTCGATCGAGACGGGTGCTTCGATAAATAAGGCATCCGCGCCGAGCGCCAAGAATCGCTCGCCTCGCGTGATCGCTTCATCCATTCCAAGAACCGCTCGAGCATCGGTACGGGCGATGATAAAGAATTCGGCGGACTGACGGGCGGCGAGGGCGGCCTGCAACTTACGCTCGGCAGTCTCTCGCGATACGACTGTCTTGCCTCCCATATGGCCGCAGCGCTTGGGGTTTGTCTGATCCTCGATGATCAGGCCGTGAACACCCATCGCCTCATAAGTACGCACGGTGCGAGTGACATTTTTGGCATCCCCGTAGCCATCGTCTCCATCGACAATGACAGGCGATTTGTTTGCCGCAATAATGTCGCGCACACCGGCCGAGATTTCCCCGAAACTGGCAAGCCCAAGATCGGGAATGCCAAGACGGCTTGCCACGAGCCCAAACCCGCCGATCGAGTAGGCTTCGAAGCCTGCTTGTGCAATGAGGCGCGCCGAGAGGGCGTCGTGCGCGCACGGCAGCAACAGCGGTTTGTCCTGCGCTAACAGCTGCCGCAATGTCTTTTGGTTCATATGATTTTCCGTGAGAGACGCGAACAGATCGCTGAGAGGTAGACCCAGGGTCGCGCAACTCGATCTCGCGCTTGAAAATCCCCGATGTCGGTTTCAAATGTCAGCGTGAAATCCACCGCGTCCAACCCGCGCAACAACATCTCGCGCTGCAACGGGGGGATTTGAAACGCAAATGTCGATGCGACTTCGAGCACCCCTGCCTGAAGATCGACCGCAATCAAATGACCGTGGTCGTCGAGTTCAGCGGCTATTGCCTGAACGACCTGCGGTTCCAAAGAAATAGGCAGCAGACCGGTTCGAAAGCAATTGCTGGTAAAGATTGCGCCAAAACTCGGTGCAATCAGGCAACGAAAGCCAAAATCGCGTAGTGCCCAAGCCGCCGTCTCCCGGGAACTACCACAACCGAAGTTCTCGCCCGCGATTAGAACTTGCGCTTTGCGAAAAGGCTCTTGATTCAGAACAAAATCAGGATTCTCAGCACCGCCGACTTGATAGCGAAGACCCGCAAACAGACCCTTACCGAAGCCTTCTTTCTGCACCTTCATGAGCTCGCGCCCGGGGATAATCTGATCGGTGTCGATGTTGTTCCGCAAGAGGGGTGCAGCGATGCCGGTGAATCGTGTAAACGGAGTGAGCATCAATGCGCTCCGGCGGCGCGTACATCCGTGATCCGGCCCATGACCGCCGATGCTGCAACGGTCGCCGGACTTGCCAAATGAGAACGGACCCCGGGACCTTGTCGGCCTACAAAATTTCGATTGGTCGATGTGACTACCCGCGCGCCTGGGGCAAACGCCTCACCTCCGGCGCCACCGCTCATGCAGAATGAGCAGCCTGATTCTCGCCATTCGAAACCGGCATCCAAAAATATTCGATGCAGTCCCTCAGCTTCGGCGGCTCGCTTAATGGCGTTCGATCCCGGTGTACAGATCGCGCGCACTCCGCGCGCGATCTGCCGTCCCCTCAACCAGCGAGCGGCTAATCGCAGGTCTTCGATTCTTGCATTAGTACATGAGCCGATAAAGGCCGCCTGAATCGGCAATCCAATGATGGGCTGACCCGGTGATAAGCCGCTATAAGCCAACGCCTGTTCCGCAGACCGTCGCGATACCGTCTCTTGGATGATAGCGGGATTCGGTACATTCCCATCCACTCCAATCACGTGCTCGGGACTCGTACCCCAAGTAACCTGCGGAGCCAGCTGAGAGACATCGATCGCAAGTTGAGCATCGAAAACAGCATCGGGATCGGACGGCAGCGATCGCCAATAGGCGACGGCCGCATCCCAATTGTGCCCGCTGGGTGCAAAAGGCCGATCAAAGAGGTAAGCATAAGTAGCATCGTCCGGAGCGACGATGCCGGTTCTCGCCCCGAATTCGACTGCCATATTGCACAGCGTAAGCCGGCCTTCGACGGTGAGTTGCCGAACTGCGGGCCCACCGAACTCCAGCGCGCAGCCGCTTCCACCGGAGGCCGAATGTCGGCCGATCAGCGCGAGGATCATATCTTTTGCAAAAACGCCGCTCGGTAATGTGCCATCGAATTTGACGAACATAGTGCGAGGCCTGCTTTGCAGCAGCGTCTGTGTCACGAGTACGTGCTCGCTATCGGTACTGCCTATCCCCCAGCCAAATGCTCCGATGCCTCCGACGGTACAGGTATGGCTGTCACCACAGACGAACGTGGTGCCCGGCAGCACAAGTCCAAGTTCTGCCGCGATCACGTGCACAATCCCCTGATCCGGGCTGTTCAAATCAAAGAATCGGATTGAATGGGGGCCTACCCGGGCGCTTAGTTCTCTCATAAAGTCGATTCCGCCGGGAATCTTGGAGGTCATGCCGCGACCGGGTTCGGTATCCACTAAATGGTCTATCGTCGCGAAGGTCAAATTTGGGTTGCGAACGGGCCTTTTTGCTTCGTCAATAGCTTTTAATGACACAGCACCACTGATTTCGTGCAGGAAATTACGATCTATGTGCAGCAAGTACTCACTATCAGCGACCTCGCGGATCTGGTGATCACGCCAAATTTTTTCGAAAAGTGTGCTCCCCATTGACTAATTTCCAGTCGAAAGTGCGGTCTGCATGGAAACACATGTATACATGTCTTCGATATACTCCGATTTCAAGGCCAGAATTGACGATATAGTCGCTGTTATTTGGTAATTTGTCGACAATTTAGATAAAATGATCTTATGATGCAAGGACGAAAAAGAATCGACTGCACTCGAAATCTGGCCAATACGGGGTCGGTTCTAGTTTTGCTCCCACTGAACGTCGTAGCTTTACGACTACGGGAAAGTAAATCAGGGCGTTCATTATGACGACTCGGGCACATGAAATTGCTGACGTGCTAAGGCAGAAAATCATCTGTGGAGAGCTCGAGCCAGACTTGCACTTACAAGAGGTGCCTTTGGCGAGCAACTTCGGCACGTCGCGAACTCCGATCCGTGAGGCGTTGCGCTTGCTCGAAAATGAAAATCTCGTGGTCTATTCAGCCAACCGAGGTTTTGTCGTGCGCAGTTATAGCTTGGAGGACATCAAGCATGCGTTCGACGTTCGTGCAACGCTCGAGGGAATGGCTTGCCGCCTGGTCGCCGAGATTGGATTGTCAGCAAGGCATGACCAAACGATGAAGGATTGTCTTGAAAGGATGGAAGAAATTGTCGGCGGAGAACGTTGGGAAGAAAGGCAAAAACATGAGTGGTTTGAACTGAATTACCGGTTTCACCAAACCATTATCGTCGCGTCAGGCAATAAACTTCTGGCAGATTTAATTGTGCAGACGCAGCGGCTGCCTAATATTTTCGATGAACGTCAGCGCCTGCAACATGCGACGGCAAATCAGATCAGCTTGCTATTTTCGTTCGAGGACACGAAGAACTCTTTGCGAGACCACATCGAGATCGTTTCCAGTCTGCGTGGGCGGCAAGGGTCCCGAGCCGAATCGCTCATGCGCGAGCACATCCTTCGAAGCCGTCTAGCGATCGAGCGGCGCTTCGATAAAGTCTTTGGCTAAGACAATTGCACACTCCGTCGCGGTCGGGCCGCTCCGTTGGAGGAATGGCCGTGCCAGAACCACTCGGTTGCATTGGTGACACAAACGTGCCGGCGGCCGCCAACAACACTTAGAACGACCCATGCCACATAACAGCTTACGACTGATCTTTTTAATTTTTGCCTTTGGCCTATTGGCCGGCGGATGTCTTGGGAAAGCAATTCTGGTTGCTCCGGCACTCGCCCACCTCCTCGCGTTGGGCAAGGGAGAGTTGGGCTGGATCGTTTCTTCGACAAGTGCTGCAGCGCTCATCGTGGCGCCGTTCGGCGGGTGGCTGATCGACCGATTCGGCGACAAGCGCATTCTCGTCGCATCGCTACTGCTGACCGCGGCCACGAGTTTCGCATCGACCCGGGCAGGCAGCTTTAACACCATGCTTGCGATCCGCATCATCGAGGGAGTGGGTTACACGGGCATCGTGATTTCCGGCACTACGCTCATGATCCGGGCGACCGATGGCGCGCGGCGCGCGGGCGCACTGTCCCTTTGGGCATGTTACGCACCGCTCGGTGTAGGAATCTGTTTGCTCTTAGGAACCGCTCTTTCTTCACAACAGGATTGGCGCGACGTCTTTTATCTGCACTCGATCCTCCTGCTCGGCTCGATACTGACCATTCCCGCGCTTCCACCAATCCCGCAACGCGCCGACGGGCCGAGTTCTGCGGTAGAAATTCGCCGGGGTGCAATGAGTCTCCCCGTTGTAGCGATCGGAATCGCTTTTGGCCTCACGACTTTTGTCCAGGGAGGGATGGTCGCAGCGAGTCCCCTTTATTTGACAACCGCGCGCGCTCTTCCCTTGAGTGAGGCTGCCGGCTTCGGCGCGCTCATACCAATGGGGGCTGTTCTCGGCAGTTTAATTGCCGCATCGCTCACGGGCAGAGGAGTTTCATTGGCGAAAGTGGCGATCGTCGCGATCGGTCTGGCGGCCGTGGCCGGAGCGCTCATTTTCATTCCTACCCTTGATCTCCTGTCCTTCAGAGCCGCCATTTTTGCATTTGCGATCGGAGGCGGACTACTCTTCAGCCTCCTTACCGTAAATATTGCCCGAGTTGCATCGAGTAAAGTCATAGGCACTTCGACAGGAGTGATAAATCAGATCAGCCACATCGGCAGCCTGCTTGGCCCCCCGGCCTTCTTCTCCCTCTTAAATTCCGACTGGCGCCTACGAGCGGCAACGATTGTGGCAGCCTGCGCTCTGACGTACTGGTTCGGCTTTAGAAAAAATAGTCCTGCGATGCGCAGCGGGAGTTGATACGAAATCAAATGACGGGGCTGATACCGTGGACCTGAACCTACTGCCAATCTTTACGGCAATTTATAAGACGAAAGGCGTCGGTGCCGCCGCCGCTCAACTGAAAGTCAGCCAGCCAAGTGTCAGCGGCGCGTTGACGCGTCTTCGTAAGCAATTCAATGACCCCCTCTTTATAAAAACCGGCCGTGGAATGGAACCGACACCGCGTGCGCACCAGATTGCGGGATCCGTGCAGGCCATTCTTGGCGTGGTAACCGACGAACTCTTGAATACCGAGAGGTTCGATCCGATGCAGACTGAGCGCGAGTTTCGGCTTGCGGTCACGGATCTTGCGGAGCCATGGATACTGGCAGCGGTGGTTAACGCATTTGCGATCCAGGCGCCCCATACGCGGATAGTTTCCGTTGTCCGCCGATCATCGGAGCTGGAATATGCCCTGGCGACCGGTGAGATTGATATCGCAATCGGCTATCTTCCGGAATTGTGCGCCGCCAACATAATGTCCACATCGCTTGTGGCTTTCACATTCTCGTCATTCGTCAGATCCGGCCATCCGCTTGGTGGAAGAACAATTTCAATGGAGGAATACTCAGACGTCGGTCAGATAGCGGTTGAATCAGAAAATCGGAATGTCGAGCCATTCGCGAAATTCTTGATGCAAAAAGGAATTCGGAGGCGAATTGTCGTAACAACCAGTCATTTTCTAAGCGTTCCCGTGACGCTGGTCAACACGGATTTGATGGCGACGCTCCCGACCTCGACCGACGGGAAATGGCTGTTCTCGGGCAAAGTGGAACCGGTCTTCCTTCCATTTGAAGTACCAATAGGACTTGTGAAGATGTATTGGCATCGCGCTCTGCACCACTCTACCCGGCACGCTTGGGTCAGAAATCTCTGTTCGACCGAACTAAGGCGTTTTGCCGACCATCTCACCGCCTGAACTGAGTGCAGTGTTGTTCACAGTCATATGCACGTTATTGGTTTGAGCGATAACGTATATCGGTGTGCGCCCGTTGCAGTGATGCGAGCGAGACCATTAATATTCTGGGTGTCGCTTTCACATTAGGTCGCTATGAGCAAACCACTGTCAACACCAGAACTGGAGAGTCGTGGAAACGGGACCGCCTACGGCCGGCCGCCTCCGCACAGCGACGATTTGCTCGTCCGTGTTGGACCGTACACGCCATGCGGCGAATACTTGCGCCGCTATTGGCATCCGCTCGCCTTGTCGAGCGATGCAACCGCGAGTCCGCGAAGGGTGCGCATACTCGGCGAAGATCTAATTCTTTTTCGGGACGGCAAAGGGCGTCCCGGTCTGCTCTATCCACGGTGCATGCATCGCGGCACGACACTCTACTATGGACATATCGAGAATCGAGGCATCCGGTGCTGCTATCACGGCTGGTTGTTCGACGTGGAAGGAAATTGTCTCGAGCAGCCGTGCGAACCGAATGGAGGAGTAGGGCGGGCAAGTGCCCGGCAGCCGTGGTATCCGGTCGAAGAACGTTATGGGATTGTGTTTGCCTATCTCGGTCCAAAAGACAAAATGCCGTTGCTGCCTCGTTACGACATTTTTGAAAATCTCAAGGAAGGCGAAAGCATTTACGTTCATAGCGCCGCAGGCACGGCTTACGGGGACCATAAGGTGCAAGCTGAGACCGTGCCTTATAACTGGCTGCAGGCATGGGAAAACACCATGGACCCTTATCACGTGTGGGTCCTTCATTCGACCTTTAGTGGTCTACAGTTTGCCGAGGGCTTCAAAGTGATGCCGAAAGTCCAATTTGAAGATCACAAGGTTGGGGTGGTTTATCACGCCTATCGCGATTTTGAGGATGGCCGATCGATGGATCGCACGAGCTTCACTATTCTACCGTGCGCCGCTGCGTTTCCCTCCATTGAGCTGACGCCGGGCAAGTCGAATGTCGTCGTCTGGTTCCGGCCGGTTGACGATAGGAGTTTTCTGCCGTTCATTGCTGAAGTGAGGACTAAGCCAATGGGGTCCCTCGCAATACCCATGACCCCTGACGGCAAGACATGGAGCGAGATGACAGAAGAGGAACATCAAAAATTCCCTGGCGATTTCGAGGCACAGTCCGGACAAGGCGAGATAAATCTCCATTCCGATGAGCATCTGGTCAAAAGCGATGCAGGGGTCGCCAAGCTGCGACGCATGATGAAGCAACAGATCAAGATTGTGCAGGAGGGTGGCGATCCCGCGGGTACGGCGTTTAAGCCGGGTGAGGAGATTATAGAAATTGTCTCAGGGAATTTTTTCGTGAAATAACGTCCTTCCCCTGCTTCGAGTGAACACATTTTGGTGCGCTGGCTGGAGTTTCCTCCGACCTTTGTCGGGTCCATTGCTTTCAAAGCCGACCTGCGCAGTAAAGTCGACTGGGTACACAGTCCCTGGAATTCGGAGAGGTGAAATGCAGCTCAGCGAATATGACGTCATGCAAATCGCCAAGAGTCAACAGCATATCGCCGATAGCCACTCGATATCCGATTTACAGACTCGCACGCTGGCACGAATATCGAAACTATTGCGGTCGGAGATCTGCGTATTCATGCGTGACCCGGAACAGCGCGTCACAACCGATCGTCGCATCGTGACGCTGGGGTTCGATGCGGCGACCGAATTTCATGCTCAGGCGAATTTCAAGGACAATCCGCTCGCACTTTGGGCACGTCACATGCGCAACCGATGGAGAATCCCTGTTGCGATACCGACGCGCATGACAGACAGACTGCGCAACACTTTTCTCGACGAGCACTTCATTCAGCCTTTTCACATTCAGCACACCATGGCGATCGGTCTACTACAGGATGGGCAGTATCTCGGCCTGATAGGGGTCTTTCGCCGCGACAATGAGCCGGAGTTTGGGGCCGAAGACCTGAATAAGGCAATCCTGATTTCATTCCACGTGTTATCGACGTTGCGGCGATATCGAGTTGAGGAAGATCTGTTGGATTCGAAACGCATTGTGGCAGCCATGAGTCTCGGGGCCGAGCATCGCGGTGTGATCGTCACGAATTCGCAATTTGAGATTTCTTACCGCAATCTCCCCGCGATGGAGATTGTCGAGAAGCTCAAGTCCCCGGCTGAACGTGACACGCGGAGCCTAAATTCACTGCCGCAAGCGCTGTATGGTCGGTGCCTTCGGTTTGCGGAAGCCGGCACAGCTTCCGAGACATTTGAATGCGGCGTGCCGAAAGGAGGATACGCGTTGCAAGTGAAGATTTACCGCTGCGAGCATCGCGATGCGCCGCCGGGCTACGCGATTTATCTGACGCCGGACAGTTCGACTCTTCCACATTTGAAGAAGATGCAGACACTTGGCCTGACGACTCGGGAGATTGATGTCGTCAACGCAGTTGCAACCGGCCTGACCACGAGTCAGATCGCGGATCGACTCTGTATTAGCTTCTTCACGGTCCAGTCGCATCTCAAATCCATCTATTGCAAGCTCGACGTCCACAACCGCGCCGGGGTCCTCAATCGAATTGCGAATGTCGAATTTGCCTGAACTCGATTGAATCGGCTCGCGGCTCAGCCGGCGACGAACGTCCATGGCACGCTTGGAACGCGGCCCTCATTTGCCTACCAGGGAAAAGCCAGGCATGTCGGCCACAGCTCAAGCGGGTTTTAGAGCTTCGAGATACGTGGATACCTCCTTCTCCGAAACGATGTCTGCGTATTTCTGACCCATATCAAATAGATTGGCCTCGTGTGGACGCGAATCGCGATCAGCGACAGCATCACGTACCACCAGGGGGACGAAGCCATGGCTGATGCAATCACTGCAGGTGGCGCGTACGCAGCCGCTGGTACTGAGGCCCGTGATTACCAGACTGTCGACCCGTCGGGCATTGAGGAAGGAGGCGAGGGGTGTAGCGAAGAAGCTACTGGCGTATGCCTTTCGCAGCACGTACTCGCCGGCTTCAGGCGACAATCCAGCGGCGAAATCGGCGAACGGACTGCCGGCATCAAACAGTCCCCGCCCCTTGGTTTTGCGGAACATGAGATGTGCGTCAATCTCACACGGCGTCAACTCAACTTTAGTTAGGATGACGGGAATGCCAGCCCTATGCGCTGATTGGCGTAACCGAAGCGCCGATTGCAAGGCGGCCTGCATCATCGGGTAGGCGTCCCTGCTATGCAGCGGCGAACTGTCGATGAAATAGGCGCCGACAAAATCAATCAAGATCAGCGCTGGCGTAGCGCCAAATCCCAGCTTGAGGCCGAAACCGGCTTGCTGATAATCCGTCTGCAGGTCGTTCACTGATTGCCTCTTTGCGATTCAATGACAATATCGGTCCATGAGCTCATTTGCCATACCACGATCGAGGGATACTCTTCGTATCCATTGCCTCCTCAATATGGCTCTTTTGAGGGATGTTGGCTGCGGGCACTGTGTGTACCTTGAACACTCACGGGTACGGTTCTAACTCCGGACCTTGAATGTGTCACCCCATTTGGCTTCGGCCTTGTTTGCCGGCAGGAACACGAAAAATTGAGCTACCGTATCGGCTGCGATGTGGGCGGGACCTTCACGGACCTTTTGTTGTTCGACGAACGAAGCGGCAAGAGTTGGCGCGAAAAGGTACCAAGTACGCCGCCGGATCCATCGGTTGCGATACTGTCGGGACTTCGGACCCTCTGCGGCCAGGCGGGTATAGAGCCATCGGCGATCGCGAATTTCTTTCACGGCACGACGGTCGCGACCAACGCGATACTCGAACATAAGATCGCGCGTGTCGGACTCATCGCAACAGCCGGCTATCGACAGATCATGCAAGTCGCGCGTTCTTTCATTCCCGGCGGGCTCGCGAGTTGGATCGTGTGGCCCAAACCGGAACCCTTCGCGCCTCTCGAATGTACCATAGAGGCATCTGAGCGCATCGGCGCCGATGGCAGCATCGTAATTCCACTCGACGAGGAGAAACTGCGTCAGGAGTTGCAGAGGCTCAAGCGCGAAAATATCGAAGCACTCACGATCTGTTTCATTAACTCATATGTCGATGGCCGACACGAGCGGAGGGCGGGGGAAATTGCCGCCGAAGTCTTCCGTGACATTGCGATTTCGTTGAGTCATCGAATTCTCCCCGAAATGCAAGAATATGAGCGCGCGTTGACGACCATCGTCAACGCAGCGGTACGGCCGGTCGTTTCGCACTACGTCGGCAATCTTAGTCGTCAATTGGCGAGCAAAGGCTTTAAAGGCAGCTTCAACCTGTTGCGTTCGGACGGTGGTCTGATTTCCGCGGCAAAAGCCCAGGCGGCGCCGGTCAATCTGTTGATGTCTGGGCCGGCAGGTGGGGTGGCGGGTGCATTGTGGATAGCGCGGAATGCCGGCTACGAGAACGTTCTTACGCTCGACGTGGGCGGGACGTCCACCGACGTGGCGTTGATTCAGCGAGGCGTTCCACGGCTCACCCGCGATACCTCGGTAGGTCATTTAACGGTCCGCGTATCATCGCTCGACGTAAAGACCGTTGGCGCGGGCGGCGGGTCTATAGCACATGTGCCATCGCTGACGCGGGCGTTGCGGGTTGGGCCAGAATCGGCGGGCGCCGTGCCCGGCCCGGCTTGTTACCAAAGGGGCGGCACCAGACCGACTGTGACCGATGCCAATGTTGTTCTTGGCTATCTGCCGACTGATCTACTGGGTGGTACGTTCCATCTCGACCGCGAGGCAGCGAAGACAGCCGTGCAGACCATTGCCGATTCGATGGGCATCTCGCTGCTGGGCGCAGCGCAAGGAATAGTCTCCGTGGTCAATGAGAACATGCGCGCGGCGCTGCGGTCGGTGTCGGTGCAGCAGGGCTATGATCCCCGTGATTTTGCGGTGATGAGTTTTGGCGGCGCCGGCTCACTACACTCCAACTCAATCGCGAAGCTGATGCAGTCATGGCCGGTGATCGTACCTGTAAGCCCGGGGGTACTGTGCGCACGGGGCGATGCCTCGACACGGATGCGCCAGGAGGCGGCGCGAAGCTTCTCCAAAACGCTCACTGACACCGCGGCTACCGAGGTTGTCGCGTTGCTCAGACAGATGGCTGCCGATGTCGCTGCGGAATTGGCGCAGGAGGGGGTGCCCGTAGAAGAGCAAAATATCCTGTATGAGGCGAGCATCCGTTATAAAGGACAGGGGTCGGATCTGCAAATCCCGCTGCTGCTCGAGCACTTTGACGTCGCCGACATCGGCCGTGTGTTCGATGCAGAGCATCAGCGAATGTTTGGCTTCAACCTGTCTGCGGTCCGTGAATTCACCAATTTGCGCGTCGTTGCTACCGGCAATGCCTTGGACATTCCGCCGCACGACATTCCTCTCGGCGACGGGAATCCAGTGGCTGCTAAAGTGCGTGATCACGCCATATGGGTGGATGGAACGACGCACAACGCGGTGATCTATGAACGCGCAAAGTGTCGTGCGGGCGATCGTATTCGCGGCGCCGCCGTCGTGACCGAGATGGATTCCACCACGCTGATCCTTCCCGGCCACATCGGCACTGTCGACCGCCATGGCAATATCATCATCGTTCCTGCCTAAGGAGACATCATGCCGGCGACCGTCATCGAACCCAACAAAGCGCCTATCGCGAAAATCGCCGTCGATCCGGTGACACTCGACATCATTGAAAACGCGTTACGGCACGTACGTGAGGAAATGGATGAAACACTCATCCGCACCGCCATGTCGCCGGCTATTCGGGAGCAGGGCGATGCCTTTCCGTTAATCACTGATCGAGTCGGTCGGATGATCGTGGGTCAGATGGGTTCCTTTTTGCAAGGGTTTCTCGCCAATTACACGGAGACGATCGAAGAAGGCGACGTACTCTGGCTGTCGGACGCTTACAGTTGTGAGGGGGCGATCAGTCACAATAATGATTGGTTCGTCATTTTGCCTATTTTCCGCCACGGCCGCTTAATCAGTTGGATTTCCATGTTCGGCCACCAGACCGATGTGGGGGGTAAGGTTCCTGGCAGCCTACCGACGGACGGTAGAACCATATTTCAGGAAGGTATCCGCATACCGCCGGTGAAGATTTACCGCAAAGGAGTGCGTAACGATGATCTTGTCGCCTTGGTGCTGCACCAAGTGCGCACGCCCGAGTGGAATCGTGCGGACTTGAATGCGTTGATTGCGAGCTGTCGAACTGCAGAACGCAGGCTCAACGAACTATGCGACCGTTTTAGCGTGGAGACGTTCACCTCGGCCATAGAGGATCTATTGGAGCGCAATCTTCGTGCGGTTCGGCAACTCATCGCCATGTTCGTTCCGGAGAAACCGGTCTCGTTCGAGGACTATGTCTGTGATGATGGGCTCGGGTTCGGTCCCTACAAGATAAAATGCACGCTGTGGCGTGAGGGCGAGCGGGCGATCCTCGACTTTGCCGGCACAGATCCGCAATCGGCAAGCTCCATCAATCTCTATCTAAATAAGAATATTCTGAAGATGATTTTTGGCAGCTTCATAATCATGGTATTCGATCCGCAAATTCTCTTGAATGATGGCTTCTATTCAATCGTCGATGTGCGCATACCGGAGGGGAGCCTGCTTGCTCCACGTTTTCCGGCGGCACTGTCTTGCCGCACGCATACGATGACCCGCGTATTCGACGTGATGGGTGCTTTGCTTGGGCAAAAGACTCCGCAATTTCTCAACGCGGCGGGTCAGTCGTCGGCGCCGCACTTGATGTACTCCGGCTACGACCGAAACGATGAATATTTTCAGTTGTTTCAGGTCGGTTTTGGTGGCGTTCCGGGCCGTCCACTTGGCGATGGTCCGGATGGCCACGCGATGTGGCCCAATTTCAGCAGCATTCCGAATGAATTTCTGGAACGGTATTTTCCGCTTCGGGTCGAACGCTATGAGACCGTGCCCGACTCCGGCGGTGCGGGGCTCCATCGTGGCGGTAATGGCATGTTGATCGCCTACCGCTTTCTCGAGCCAGGCACTATTTCCATTCACGACGATCGCTGGTTCACGCATCCATGGGGTGTCAATGGTGGAGAGCCTGCCATGCGATCGCGCAAGATCCTGTTCCGCAGCGACGGTACGGAGGAGACATTGCCCTCGAAGTGCGATGGCGTGCCGGTGCTCGCCGGGGACTTGCTGCACTTCATTACCTGGGGTGGCGCAGGATGGGGCGATCCTTTCGACCGTGACCCAACCATCGTAGCGCAGGAGGTCAGGCGCGGCCTTGTGACTTCGCAGGGTGCGGCCCGATACGGGGTCGTGCTCACCGTCGAAGGGACAGTCGATACAGAGACAACACAGACCTTGCGAGGAACTCTGCGATCTGCGCGGGGAGCGCCGGAACTATTTAGCTTCGGGGGTTCGATCGACGAGCTGCGGAAACGATGCCTACGAGAGACCGGTTTGCCGGCGCCGCGTCCACCGCCGGCTAACGGGCGCCGCAGCGCCGCCACGTGATGCCCCGGGGGAGGTGGGTCGCGTCTAGTCCTGCGATGCAGGTCCCCGGCCTAAACTCCAACTCGCCAATTGTCGACAATCATCGGTCGTTTTCAGCATTAAGGCCCCATATAATCGTTTATACTTCCATATTGTCGACATGTATGCTAAAACAGCTGAAATTACGAATTTGATTGGTTTGGTTGGTCGAACTTCAAGATGGACATCCGCAACGGATGGGGGGAAGAAGAATGGGGGATAAGAAGATCGGGATTCCGAAGCGTGAGTTGAGCCTAGCGGTGGTGGCATGCGCCACGATTACCTGCATGAGCCTGTGGGGTCTCAGCCGCGCAACCGCTCAGGAAGTGTCGGTCCCACTCGCAGCGAGTGATCAATCGGGGCTCCAGGAGATTGTGGTTACAGCCACCAGACGTTCGGAGAGCGTACAAAAGGTGCCGATCTCCATTGATGTGGTGAGCGGCGAGGCGCTTCAGGCCCAGGGCATTTCCTCACTCGGCGACATGTCGGTCAATATTCCGGACTTGCGGATTGTCTCGGGCGGACCTTCGGATTCATTATTCATCCGTGGAATCGGCTCTGGCAATAATTCCGGCTTCGAACAGTCAGTCGGGATTTTTGTCGATGATATCTATCATGGTCGCTCGCGCGCGAGTGAAGCCGGCTTTCTGGACACCGCGCGTGTCGAGGTGCTCAAGGGGCCACAGACAACGTATTTTGGTAACAACGCAATCGCCGGTGCGATCAGCATCACGACCGTGAAGCCCGGCCGAACCGAGGATGGTTTTGCCAGAGCTCTCTGGGACCCCTCTTTCCATGGCTACGAGTTTGAAGCGGCCGAGACGGTGCCGCTCACCGACACCTTCAGTGTGCGTGGTGCTGTTGGAATATCGGGTCAAGAAGGGTGGCTTCCCGACCCGAACGCCAACCGCGATGTGCCCGGCAATAGCCGCAAAATTGGCAGGCTGTCCGCCCGTTGGGAACCGTTTCAAGAACTCACTATCGACCTGAAAGCGCAGTACGGTAATGAATCCGAGGTCGGCGCGATCCCGCAGTACGTGAGCCAATGTCCACCGGCTCCAGCATTTACGGCCGGTCCCGCGGGCTTTTGTAAAGTGCTATTGGCCGCCGATGGCGGGCAGGTCCCCACGAACGAAGCTTCGGGCGGACCCGGTCAAGGGACACGCCTTCAGACGCAAGAATACGTCTCGACAATCGCATGGGACCTCAATTCGTCCACGCTCACGTCGGTCACCGGATATTCCCTGTATGACTTCGATGACCATCTACAACTTTCGCAAACCTTGCCACAACTCTTCACGATAACCGCCCCGGAGAAGTATCACCAGTTTAGCGAAGAAGTGCGGCTGGCTTCCTCCGGTGATCATCGGTTGGACTATCTTGCCGGTGCCTACTTTCAAGCAGACGGGATTGATGGCAGCACAAATTTCAACTACGCATTCTTGACGCCCGTCATTGCAGGGATTCCGCCGCTGAGCGCACTCGCGGCTTACTCACCGCTCGGGCAAGCCGACCAATACAACCAAGAAGACAAAACGTATTCCGCTTTCGCCGCATTGACCTGGCATGTGGCGCCTAATCTGCGGCTCAAGGCCGCGGCGCGCGGCACGGACGTCCATAAGGACTTTACTCGGGATGTTTATTTCGGGACCGCCCAGGCACCCTATGGGGGAATAATTCCGTACCCAAGCCCCGCTTTGGCTGGAATGGCGCAGGCATTCGCCGCCGGAGCAAACCTGGGTAACGCCGGCATTCTCCCTTATCGACTCACCAATAGGCATTTGAGTCCTTCTGCCGGAATCGAATACGACATCGCGCCAACCGTGATGGCCTATTTCACATTTACCAATGGCTTCAAAGCGGGAGGGTTCAACACGGTCGAGCAAACGGGTGTAGTTGGTGCCGCGGCGTTCGGCCCCGAAACGGTCAACTCATATGAAGCCGGGATCAAGAGTGAATGGCTCAACAAGTCTCTGGTCGTGAACGTAGATCTCTTTCACAACCAGTACAATGGCCTGCAGGAAGCCGTGCCAATTTTCAGCGGATCTGCCGTCACCAATGAGGTTCGAAATGTTGCGAGTGCTCTTTCGCAAGGCATCGAAGTGCAAATGAACTATTTGCTCACGAGTCATTTCACGCTAGATCTGTCGACCACCTTCCTTGATACGCATTTTCAAAGTTATGCGAACGGTGCACCAACCTCGCTGGAGACGGCTGAAGGTCAAACAACTGCGAATCTATCTGGCCAAACGGCCGAATACGCACCCAAGATAGCTGGGACCTTCGGTGTGCAATATTCGCAACGCCTCTCGCAACAGTTCGAGTTCGTTGCACACAGCCAGGTTTTCTTTTCGGGCCGCTATAGCATTTCACCGAGCCTTGACCCGTACCTCGAACAAGGCTCATATGCGAAAGTGGATGCACTGATCGCGCTACGCGACGACTCGCACCACATGGAATATTCAGTTATCGGAAAGAACTTGAACTCTGCGAACATTCGCGTCTTCGGTACCGCCCTTCCGGCATCACCGGGTAGTTTCACCATAGCGCAGGAACCACCGCGAAGCATATCGCTACAAGCCAAGGTTTCATTTTAGAGAAAAGTACGGGCGAGGAGCGAAGATCTTGAAATCGAACGCGTCACAAATACACGCCTGCGCGTTGGTGGTGCTCGCCATAGGATCGCTTGGCCGATACGCACCCTGCGCTGCACAGAATGCATCAGACTCGGATACGGCACAGATCGCCGAGATCGTGGTGACGGCCCAGCATCGCAAAGAGAACCTACAGGATGTGCCAATCTCCGCGCAGGTGGTGAGTGGACAGGTCTTGAGCAATCAAAACTTGAACTCGCTGATCGATCTTACTCAGATAGTGCCAGCCGTGCATATCGGTGCAGGCGGAAAGACCAATGATCTCTACGTACGTGGAATTGGATCGGGCAGTTCGCAATCATTCGATCAATCGGTAGGCATGTTTGTAGATGACGTCTATTACGGTAGGTCGAGAACGACTGCGGGAACCTTTCTCGATGTCAATCATATTGAAATCCTGAAGGGGCCTCAAAGCACATTTTTTGGCAACAACGCAATTGCCGGCGCCTTGAATATTCTCACGAACAAACCCGGCGACACTTTCGATTTTTCGGCGCGTCTCCTTTACGGCATGTTTGGCCAATATGCCGCGGAGGCTGCCGTTGGCGGCCCAATCACTGACGCCTTCGGTGTCCGTGTCGCATTAGCGATCAACGGTGAATCAGGATATCTCTACAACACGAACTTAGGCACCCATTGGCCCGTTGATGATGATAGAGCGGGGCGCATTACGCTTGCTTTCGCGCCGACGGAGAAGTTGGACGCAACCTTAAAGGTCGAGGCCGCTAAAAGCGGAGATGTCGGTGACGGTGGAACATTTGAGCAGGTCGCGCACTGTCCACCCCCGCCCCCGTTTTCAGCCGCTGGATTCTGCAAAGCAATCGTTGCCCAGCATCTCCCGGTGGGCATCGACAGCAATCTGACCGCGCTTCCCGCAGGGGAGGGGTACGATCTCGACACCGCAGCTTACGTACTCACGGCAAACTATCGCGAATGGGCCCACACCTTTACGTCAGTCACTGCTTACACCAATGACCAATTCGAGGTATATGAGGCTGCCAACGAAACCGCTAACAATGGCGCCGCTCTGTTTACTGTTTATGGGCCAGAGCGCTACAACCAGTTCAGCCAGGAACTTCGCGTTGCGTCCCCCTCGCAACAGCCGATCCAGTATTTAGGCGGACTCTACTTTCAGACCGATCAGCTGCACTTCGGCCAAGTCTTCGACTACACCTTCCTGAAGGTGCCTTCTCCGTTGAATCCGCTGGGGTCGGAGACCGCGTTCAGGCAGGGAGAACATAGCTACGCCATATTTGGTTCGGCGACATGGGACGTTACGGATCGCTTCAAACTATCGGCGGGGCTGCGCGGCACGCAGGGCAACAAGAGCTACGACAACCAAGAATTGCTGGGGAACGCCACGCAGCAATACGGCGGAGTTGTTCCGTTCTCTGGCGCCCTTTGTTCACCCTCCACACCAGCAACCGGCTTGCAGGCTGTGGCCGCTAGGCTGGGGCTAGGGGCGGCATGCGCATTCAACGGTGCCCGGAAGGACAAAGCATGGTTGCCGTCCGCGAAGCTTCAATATGATGTCGCTTCGAGGGCCATGCTGTATTTATCCTATGCACGAGGTTTCAAGGCAGGGGGATTCAATGGTAGCGACAACACCGGAAATATTGCAAACATACCGTACAACCCAGAGTACGTGAACGCCTACGAAGCAGGTCTCAAGAGCCAGTGGTTCGACAACGCAGTGCTGGTAAATGTTGACGTGTTTCGCAGCGATTATACCAATCTCCAGGTGGCTTCCATTGGCGTTGAACCAAACGGCTCGATTTTGAACGTGGTTAACAACGCAGCGGCATCTCGCTCACAGGGCGTTGAGCTAGAAGCACAGTGGGTGATCAACCGCACCGTCCGTTTGTCGGCGAACGTGACTTATCTTGACTCATACTATGAGAAATATCCGAACGCCGGCCTCACGACCCTGGGAACATTCTGTCATGCCGGCGCGAACCTCGGGAACCCGTATTGCGTCGCCAGCTATGGGGGCAACGGAAATCCCGGACCCTTCCAAAATCTCTCCGGCAGCCCGACGTCGTTCGCGCCGCTGTGGAGCGGGAGCATGGCCGCCACTTACAGCATGACCTTGCCTGGAGGCTTTAGGTTCACCGCAGAAGCGAGCCCCTATTTCACGGCCGGCTATTATCTGAGCGGCTCAGGGACGGACGATCCTTTCATGCATCAGAGCTCCTACGTGCGATTGGATGGGCGCTTGACTTTGGAAAGTCCAGACCGGCATTTGAATCTAGACTTCATAGGGAAAAATATGACCGATCGAACCGTCCTAACCTATGGCCTCGGTATGCCGACGGCCCCCGGATCATTTATCTACGGAAGGGAGATGCCCCGTAATGTCGCGGTTCAAGTACGATATCACTTCTAGACACATTGATTTCCCGGGGGCGTCGGAGGGCCGGGGCGCCAACCTTAGCCGGATCGACTATTCTGAAATTCGGTCGGGCCGAGGGCTTCTGCTGGCTGCAATGCTTGGCACAGGGCTCGGACTGCCGACGCTGCCATACTATTCGATCGGTATTTTTGCTCCCATCCTGGCAAAGACGTTTGGTTGGTCGTTCGCGAATATTTTTGGCGGACTCGGCTTGGTCTCCGTGGTGTTGCTTTTCGGCGGCCCTCTTGTGGGGTATTTCGTCGACCGGTTCGGTCCGCGGCGTGTAGCGGCCATTTCGCTGTGCGGACTTGGCATCAGCTATATGACTCTGGCGTTCTCAACGGGTTCGCTCATTCAATATTATGCGAGCTGGTTTGTCATTGCGGTCGCTGGCACCGGTGCTACGATCATTTCGTTTACTCGCGCCGTGAGCAGCGCTTTTCTGGTACGTCGAGGGCTGGCGCTCGGGATTACTCTTGCTGGGTTGGGCTTGTTTGCCTTCTGCGTGAAACCGCTTGCGGGCTGGCTCATAGCGGTCGTCGGTTGGCGTGGGGCCATCATCGCGATCGGTTTGTTGCCATTAGTGGTGGGCGCACCGGCCATCCTGCTGGGGTTCCCATCCGCGCCGACCGGAAGCATAGGCGGGCAGCTCAGAGACGCGCATTCGGCGGCGCCGATCACCGGGCTCTCAGTCAGGGGTGCGGTACGAACGCGCGCCTTCTGGATGTTATTTCTGGCATTCATTCCGATTTCACTTGCCAGTCTTTCTCCTCTCCCGAACATGGAGAATATCCTCAGATCGGTGCGTATTGGTCCGCAAGATACTTTGGCGCTCGCTTCGCTAATCGGCATCATGATGGTGGCCGGGCGGTTGATCGGTGGTTGGCTCATAGACCGTTTTTGGGCACCGCTCGTCGGCGCCATTTTCCTCTGCGCAGGAGCAGTCGGATGCTGGGTCTTGTCGCAGCACGCGGTGAGCTATCGCGAGGCGATGTTCGCGATGGTCCTTCTAGGTTTTAGCGGGGGCGTTGAAGGCGATCTGATGTCTTACCTGGTTACGCGCTATATCGGTTTCCGGAGTTACGGCGTCATCTATGGCACGTTGTTCGGCGTCTTTTCGATCGGCGGTGGATTCGGACCCAGCTTGCTCGGATATATCTATGATCGCACGGGCAGCTACACGCAGATCATGAGCGCTTGTGCCTTGCTCCTTCTGTTTGCCGCAGGTGTGCTTATCAACCTGGGCCGTTATCCGAACGAGGTTCAAGCTTTGCAGACTGAGGAGAGATCATAGTGAGACGTTTTTACAATATTGATCATGACGCGGCAGCCGTATTTGAGGTAGTAAAGAAGGGTGGAATCGCAATCATTCCGGGCTCGCTGGGCTACGCCATCGTCGGATCCAGTTACCTTGCGATGGAGACCATTAACCGCACCAAACGCCGACGTCCGGAAAAAATACACGGCTTTACCGGTAACCACACCATTGAAAAGGAGGTGCACGAAACCAGTTCGCAGGCGCAAGATTTTATCCGCGCGGTTACCGAGGATTTTGATTTACCTCTCGGCGTAGTAGCACCCGTACGACTCGATCGTCCGATTATCCGCAATATTGACAGCCGCTTGCTCCCGCTCGCTACGAGGGACGGCACGATCAACATCGTGCTGAATGGCGGTCAGTTGTTAGAATCGATAGCGCGACTTTGCGAGAAGGATGTCTTCCCAATGTTTGGGTCGTCTGCGAATATTTCAACCAGTGGCGTAAAGGCTCGGATTGAAGACATTGAGCCCGAAATCATCCAGGCTGCGGACCTAGTAATCGACTACGGGGTCGCTCGTTGGTACGAAGGCGGGCGTTCCTCGACCATACTCGATGTTCGGGATTTTAGTGTCGTCCGATACGGCGTTTCCTACGGCCAAATAGCCGACATCGCCCGCCGCCACTTCGGCATCCAATTACCAGAGGATCCGAGTATCCGGTGGCCAGGTACGCCAGTGCCGCTAGCGTAAGTCACTATGGGCGATGCGCGAGCGAAGGACTTGAGTTTGAGCGGTGGCGTTATCCCCTCCCAAACTTTTGACCGCTGATTGCAACGCCGACTGACAAAACGCCGGCAGCTTGGCTGCACTGGCCTATATTCGATTTGAATGTAACCGCCGATAACACTAGCTGTAGCGAGGATTACCCATGACGACAAACGTTGACTCAAAGGCACTTAACGAGGTTAGCGAACGCTACGATCTTGATGGCGCTGCGGTAATTCGCGACGTGGTGTCCCAGCCGTGGCTGGACCGTCTCGCTGAAGGTACCGACCGGCTCATGAGCGGGTCAGGCGCCGATCGC
>Ga0137412_10000668_pt1 | contig 25023 bp, 17 predicted proteins | sample CZODoug2_1_16fun_FD_122160 | JGI IMG/M metagenome (GOLD analysis project Ga0137412, IMG submission 122160) | Vadose zone soil fungal communities from Angelo Coast Range Reserve, California, USA - CZODoug2_1_16fungal (Hybrid Assembly) | ecosystem: Environmental > Terrestrial > Soil > Vadose zone... | reverse complement strand
TTGCCGGAGACGTCCATCGCGTCGGCGGCAAAGCCCTGCCCGGCCGCCGTGATCATCGCCTGATCCGCGGCCAGCGCTGCGCCGGTGTCGCCGTTCAGGATGCCGGTGAGCCCCTTCACCGCGGCCGCCGTATCGGCCTGCAGCGTGCCGTTGTTCAGTTCGTTGTCGAACCGGGCCTGGAAGATCTGGCCCTGCGCGGCATCGAAGGAGGCGCCGAAATTCTGGTAGTTCTGGATCTGCGTCACCAGATCGGCCGTGGCCTGCTCCTGACCGCCGGCAATCGCCGTCAGATGCGCGTTGATGGTGTTGGCTTCGGCCAGGAACGCCGCCCAGAAATTGGTCTGCGGCTGGTCGTCCTGGAACCTCTGTACGGATCCGGTCAGCCCGCCCGGCATTTCAGAGAAGCCGCCGACATGCCCCGCATTGCCATTGCCGCCGGCCGCCGTGTTCAGGTTGGCGTCGCCCTGCACGATGTCGATGATGTCGAGCAGGTTGTCCGCCGTGCCGCGCAGCGCGGTGGCGCTGCCGGTGGTTTCCGCGTTGTCGTATTTGTTGAGCTGCAGGTTGATCTGGTTGAGCACCGTCTGCAGGTGGACCGTCGTCAGCGCCACGGCATTCGCGGTCTCGCCGGTCTCGATCTGCGCCAGCATGGTCGCATTGCCCAGGATCTTGGTGAGACCCTGCTGAACCGCGGTGAAATCAGCGTTGATCTCGGCGACATTGCCCGTGTTGATGCCGCCCAAGGCGGCGGCCGTGGCCGCGTTGAAGACCGTGCCGACCGCTTGCAGGCTGGTGCCCGCCGTCGCCGCGGCGAGCGCCGCCGCATCGTCGGCGCCAACCGGTGTGCCCTGGAACGCGACGTCGGTCGCGCCGGTGTTGGCCAGGAACGGGACGTTGCCGAGCGCTGCCGAGATATGGGCGTCGCCGTTGATCTCCTGCAGGATCTCGGCCTGCACCGTATGCAGCGTCTGGTCCGCCGCGGTCAGTGTCGCCGCATTGGTGGTCTGTGCCGCCGCGGTCAGCAACGTTCCGAGCTGCCCTTCGACTTTGGTGAGGGTGGCGGTGTCGGTGGCATTGAGCGCAAACGTTTGGCCACCGAGCGTCACATTGCCGGGCGTGGCCAGCATCGCGGCGATGTCGTTCTGAACCGATTGAATGTCGGCGGTGTATTCGCCGAGGAACGGCGCCTGATTGCCGCTGCCCGACACATTGAACAGTCCCGTTGACAGGCGAACCGCGTCGTTGAACACGACACCGGCCTGCACCAGGTCGTTTGACTGATTGAGTGCATCGGCACGCACGATCAGGTTCGACGTGCCGTTCGCAAGCGCCGTATGGTTGAACAAGGTCGTTGTCGTGCCGCCGCCGCCCGTGCCGCCGCCACCTGTGCCGCCGCCAGTACCACCGGTACCGCCGCCTCCCGTGGTCACGGTACCGCCGGTACCATTGGCGATGTTCGGGGTCGCCGTGACCGGGATGTTACCCTGCGCCAGACCATTGACCGAGGTTGCCGTGGCCACTGTCGTTGCCGAGCCGACATAGGTCGCCCCGCCGATCGCGATGTTGTTGCCCGAGACGTCCATCGCGTCGGCGGCAAAGCCCTGCCCGGCCGCCGTGATCATCGCCTGATCCGCGGCCAGCGCGGCTCCGGTGTCGCCGTTCAGGATGCCCGTGAGCCCCTTGACGGCGGCGGCGGTATCCGCCTCCAGCGTGCCGTTGTTCAGTTCGTTGTCGAACCGGGCCTGGAAGATCTGACCTTGCGCGGCATCGAAATTAGCGCCGAACGCCTGGTAGTTCTGGATCTGCGTGACCAGCGCGGCGGTGGCTGTCTGCGTGCCATTGGCGATGCCGGCCAGATGCGCGTTGATGGTGTTGGCCTCGGCCAGGAATGCCGCCCAGAAATTGGTCTGCACCTGGTTGTCCTGGAACTTCTGCACGGAGTTGGTCAGACCGCCCGGCATTTCGGCAAAGCCGCCGGCATGCCCCGCAGCGCCGCTGCCGCCCGCCGCCGTATTGAGGTTGGCGTCGCCCTGAACGATGTCGATGATGTCGAGCAGGTTGTCAGCGGTGCCGCGCAACGCGGTGGCGCTGCCGGTGGTTTCCGCGTTGTCGTATTTGTTGAGCTGCAGGTTGATCTGGTTCAGCACCGTCTGCAGGTGAACCGTGGTCAGTGCCGCGGCATTGGCGGTTTCGCCGTTTTCGATCTGCGCCAGCATGGTCGCATTGCCCAGGATCTTGGTGAGACCCTGCTGAACCGCGGTGAAGTCAGCATTAACCTGGGCGACATTGGCAGTGTTGATGCCGCCTAGCGCCAGATCGGCGGCCGCATTGAAGACCTCGCCGACCGCCTTCAGGCTCGTGCCCGCCGTCGCAGCCGCAACTGCGGCCGGATCGTCGGCGCCCGCCGGCATGTTCTGGAACGCGACGTCGTTGGCGCCCGTATTGGCCAGGAACTGGACGTTGTTGAGGCCTGCCGAGATATGGGCGTCGCCGTTGATCTCCTGCAGGATCTCGCTCTGCACGGCATGCAGCGTCTGGTTCGCCGCCGTCAAGGTCGCCGCATTGGTGGTCTGCGCCGCAGCCGTCAGCAACGTCCCGAGCTGACCTTCGATGTTGGTCAGGACCGCCGTATCGGTGGCATTCAGCGTAAAGGCCTGACCGCCAAGCGTTACGTTACCGGGGGTCGCGAGCATCGCGGCGATGTCGTTCTGCACCGCATGGATGTCCGTGGTGTATTCGCCGAGGAACGGGTTCTGATTACCGCTGCCCGACAGATTGAACAGTCCCGTCGATAGGCGGATGGCATCGTTGAAGACAACACCGGCCTGCACCAAATCGGTCGATTGATTGATCGCTTCACCGCGCACGATCAAGTTCGACGTTCCATTCGCCAGCGCCGTCTTGTTGAACAACGTAGTTGCCATTAGATCGTCTCCCCGAATTCAAGCTCGCTGGTCCTGTTTGACGTTCCCCGCAGGACTAGGAGGATGTTCAAAACTGAAGGCCCTATCACCGACCTCGGTCGGCATCGTGAGCACTCGCGATGCTCCGCGCACCCTGCGAGTTATTGAGGTAATCGGGCTAAAAGAAGGGCAGGCATAGCCTCAACTATGATGTTGTTCGGGCAAACATGATCCTGATCGAGCAAGGCGGCGGCTTTTTTTTGTGCCGCGCGGCCGCTGCCGCGAGGCATTTGGCCAATGCGATCAAAGTCGCATCACTCGCTCTCGGCAATTTTCGCCTCTGATAAGGCAACACCCGATCAAGTCCGCGATGACATCGAGCAAGTCATGTATTGAGCAGCGAGAAAGCCGCGAGCTCGCAACGATATCTTGCCGAACTATTATCATCGTACCTCGGCCGCCTAATTTGCAATTTGGAGCGCGGCCAACGTCTTCAGAATGTGTTCCGCCAATTGTTCGGGCTGCTGGCCGACGGTCGACAAATGTATTTCGGGATTTGCCGGGACTTCATATGGCGCATCGAAGCCCGTGAAATTCTTGATCGTGCCGGCCTTCGCCTTTGCGTAGAGACCCTTGGGATCGCGCCGGGCGCACTCCTCGATGGGCGTATCGACGAAGACTTCGACGAATTCCCCATCCGACACCAGACCGCGTACCATGTCGCGCTCGGCGCGATAGGGAGAGATGAACGAACACAGCACGATCAGGCCTGCGTCCACCAGGATTTTGGCAACTTCTCCGGCGCGTCGAATGTTCTCGACCCGGTCGGCCTCCGTAAAGCCCAGGTCGCGATTGAGTCCGTGGCGCAGATTATCGCCGTCCAGCAACATGGTGTGATGACCGCTGGCGTGAAGCTGCCGTTCAACAATGTTGGCGATGGTCGACTTGCCCGCGCCGGAAAGACCGGTGAACCATATGATGGCCGGCTTTTGATGCTTGTGCACCGCACGCTCGGACTTTCCGATCAGCGTCGCCTGCCAATGGATATTGGTGCCCCGGCGCAAGCCAAAGGCGATCATACCGGCGCCGAGCGTGTGATTGGTCACCCGGTCGATCAGGATGAATGAGCCGGTCTTGCGATTCTGTTCGTACGGATCGAACGCGACAGGCACGCCTGTCGCCAGATTGCAGAAGGCGATGTCATTGAGGCCAAGCGTATCCGCTGCGAGATGCTCGCGCGTATTGACGTCGATCTTGTATTTGATTCCGGTCACCGTGACCGGCGTGAGCTTGGTGCCAATGCGCGCCAGATACGATCGGCCCGGCGTGAGCCTTTGCTCGCTCATCCAGATGATATGCGCGGCAAACTGATCCGACACTTCCGGGCGGGATGCCGGATCAACGAGGAGATCGCCGCGGGAGACATCGATCTCGTCATCAAGCGTGATCGTGATGGCGTCTCCCGCCTGGGCCGACGCTTGCGGGCCGTCGTAGCTCAGAAGTTCCTTCACGCTCGTGACTTGCCCCGAACCGGCGACAGCGATGGGGTCGCCGGCAGCGATGGTGCCGGATGCGACCGTGCCGGCATAGCCGCGGAAATCGAGGTCCGGCCGATTGACCCACTGCACGGGAAAGCGGAGCGGCTTTTCTATTGCATCGCTCTCGACGTCGACGGCCTCGATATGCTCGAGCAGGGTCGGCCCATGGTACCAGGGCGTGTTGTCCGACCGCCTCGTGATGTTATCACCGTCGCGGGCGGAAATTGGAATCGGCACAATCGACGCAAAGCCGAGTTGCGTTGCGAAAGCGACATATTCCTTGACGATCCTGTCGAAAATGCCCGCCTGATAAGAGACAAGATCGATCTTGTTGATGGCCAGGACGACATGGCGAAGGCCAAGCAGCGAGCAAATGAGCGAGTGTCGTCGCGTCTGTGCCAAAAGGCCCTTTCGGGCGTCGACCAGGAGAACGGCCAAGTCGGCCTGCGACGCGCCGGTCGCCATGTTCCTTGTGTACTGCTCATGGCCCGGCGTATCGGCAACGATAAAGGATCGCTTGGACGTGGAGAAGAAACGATAGGCGACATCGATCGTGATGCCCTGCTCGCGCTCGGCCTCAAGACCGTCCACGAGAAGCGCGAGATCGATCTGCCCCGCTGTTGCGCCCGGCCTGATCGAGTCCCTGGCCAAGGTTGACAGTTGATCCTCAAAGACCAGGTTCGAATCGTGCAGCAGGCGGCCGATCAGGGTGGATTTTCCGTCGTCGACCGAACCGCAAGTGAGAAACCGGAGAAGATCCTTACTCTGCTCCTCGACGGCAAATGCGGCGCGATTCATCAGAAGTAGCCTTCCCGCTTTTTCATCTCCATGGATGCAGTCTCATCCGCATCGATGAGGCGGCCCTGGCGTTCCGAGAAACGCGCCGAGCGTGTCTCCAAGACGATATCTTCCAGCGTCACGGCGCGGGATTCAATGGCGCCCGTCAGCGGATAGCAACCGAGCGTACGAAACCGCACTTGCCGCATGTCCGGCCGCTCGCCAGGCTGAAGGGGCAAGCGATCATCATCCGCCATGATCCAGGCACCGCCACGCTGCACCACCGGACGTCGCTTGGCGAAATAAAGCGGCACCACCGGAATGTCTTCCAGCATGATGTAGTGCCAAATGTCCAGCTCGGTCCAGTTCGACAGCGGAAACACGCGCATGGTCTCGCCCGGCCGGACACCCGCGTTGAACAGGTTCCACAATTCTGGGCGCTGGTTGCGGGGATCCCAGACGTGTCCTATCGAGCGGAAGGAAAAGATGCGCTCCTTGGCCCTGCTCTTCTCCTCGTCTCGGCGCGCGCCGCCAAACGCTGCATCGAAGCCATAAAGGTCGAGCGCCTGTTTGAGCGCTTCGGTCTTCATGACCTGGGTATGAACGGAGGCCCCCGACGCGATCGGCCCAATTCCACGCGCGAGACCGTCCTGGTTGACGTGAACCAACAGTTCGACTCCGAGACGGCGCACGGTTTCGTCGCGAAACGCGATCATCTCGCGGAATTTCCAGGTCGTATCGACGTGTAGAAGTGGGAAAGGCAGCCTGGCAGGGTAGAACGCCTTCATCGCCAAGTGCAGCATCACGCTCGAATCCTTGCCGATCGAGTACAGCATGACCGGCCTCTTGGATTCCGCGACGACCTCGCGCATGATCTCGATGGACTCGGACTCCAGCCGCTTGAGATGCTTTGGAAGCGCGCGTTGCGTCGTCTTCGTCCAAGATACGGAAGCATCCATTGCGCAGCGTCTCCTACGAGTTGTTCAATCCGGACGACATGCGACCTGCGTTCAGGCTTGCTGTTGTATCGCACAGCTCTTCCTCCCGACGCGGATGGAGCGGCTCGTAGTCGAAGTATCGAGAACTCCGTCGGCCTCTCAGTTCGCATCCGCAGCCCGCGCAAATGCACGGCTCGTCATTGGCCAAGGGAATCTCCTTGGGAATGACGACATGATCCGTGCCGCAGTCGCAACGATGGATCATGCCGGCCGCGCCTGGAGTCTTGTTGTCCGGCCGACATTCCGGATCAAATTGCCGTCGCCTGGGCAGTAGGGCAAACCAAGCGTGCTTCATTGGACGTATTCCGTAGCTATTCGACAAACGCGCGCCGCAACTGATCGGTGATCGGCTCGAACAGATAATTCATCATGGTTCTGCTGCCGGTCTGCATGAAGACCTCGGTAGGCATTCCCGGAACCAGTTGCTGACCGTTCAGTCGCCGGCGTTCGTCTTCGGGCAGCACGACCCGGACCGTGAAGTACGGCGCGTTCGACTGCTGATCATGACCGGTATCGGCCGACACATAGGAAACCGTGCCGTTGAGCTGTGGCGTCGTACGCTGATTGAAGGCGGAGAAGCGCACGAACGCCTTCTGGCCGGTCCGCACGTGATCGATGTCCTTTGGCTGCACCCGCGCCTCGATCTGCAGGTCATCGGTATCCGGGACGATTTCCATGACGGTTTCGCCGGCCTTGATCACGCCGCCGATCGTATGAACGGAGAGCTGGTTGACCAGGCCGGAGACCGGGGCATGGATTTCGATCCGGTCGAGCTGATCGCGCGCAGCAATGCCATGCTGTGCAAGCTCGGCTTCCTTGGCTTGCGCCTCGTTCAAATCCTTCACGACCTCGCTGCGAAAATCCTGATCGATCCGAACGACCTGAAGTTGGGACGCGTCGATCTTCGATCGCGTCTCGGCAATCGCCGACGTCAATTGACCGCGCTCGCCGTCGTTTTGTGCCGATTCGCGCTGTAACGACGTCAGCCGCGACACCGGTACCAGGTGCTTGTCATACAAATCCTGAACACCGGGGAGTTCGCCGTGGATCAAATCCAATTGCTTCGCCTTGGCGTCGAGCTGCGCTTCCAGTCCCGTAATCTGCTGGGTGAGCTGCGCGACCTGACTTTGCAGGAGATCTTTCTGGCTCTGGCGCGCGCCGGATCTGGCCTTGAAGAGCGACACTTCCGACGCCAGCGTCTTCTTGACATCGTCATCGTTTGCCCGCGCCTGCAATTCCGGCGGAAATTCGATCGTGTCGAGGCCGTCACGCTCGGCGGTCAGCCGCGCCATCCGTGCCCGGATCTCGTCGAGCTGCTTGGTCACCACCTGAAGGCTGGCTTGCGCCTGGGTGGCGTCAAGCCGCACCAGGAGATCGCCAGCGGCGACCCGCGACCCATTTTGTACCGCGATCTCCGCGATAACGCCGCCGGTCGGATGCTGGATTTGCTTGACGTTGGATTGAACGACGAGATTGCCCGGCACCACGACGGCGCCCGCCAGCGGTACGAACACCAACCAGCCACCGCCCAGTACGACAGCCAGGATGAGAACCCGAAGTCCCCTGCGCAATTCGCGCTCGAACGACCAGCGGGCCCGCACCGTCAGGGTTGTATCGGGCGAATCTTCCGGAGGGGGCGGCGCGCCATGGTCGAGGAGAAATGTCACGCCGGTCATCAAGCCCTTGCGGGATTTCCCAACCAACGTGGTCGCAGGCAGGGCAGGCTTCGGCTGGCCCGGAAGCTCCGAGCCGGGTTTCGCGAGCATCATCGGTTGCGAGCCGCCAGGCCCTGCTCCCGTTACCGGAATGGCCGGCCCGGGTTTCATCAAGTCCATGGCGATGCGGTCACCATGGGTGATCGTCGGACCTTCACGACGGGGAGCCGCCACCGTCGGCTCGACGCGTCGCTTCATCCCGACCGGCTTCCCGAACGGCTCGCCGAGCGGCATAGCCGTCTCGCGCAGGCGCGGAGGCCGTGTGTTGATCGCCTCGGGCGACCTTTTTTTTCCCGTCACGGCGGGCTCGTCCAGTGTGATGGTCGGGGCTGGCCGGCGCTGTGAGCGCGGCGCGTTTGCCTCGATCGGTCTTTTCATCACGCGGGGTTCGCCGGGAGCCATGGTCGGATTCCGCGGCCGCTGACGCACGGCGGGCCCTTCCGCCGGCCTCTTCATCATGACGGGCTCGCTCGCAACGATCGTCGGACGCGGACGTCGCGCGCGCTGATCCTTCGCGCCAAGCGACCTCTCATCCCTTTCGCCCCGGGACTCGGCGGGTGCCTTCAGCCCGAACTGCGTGAGCCAGACATCGATCGCCTTTCCCATCCGGCCTTTTCGCCGCCGCTTCGACTGATTGCCGCGACGATGCCGATCGGGCCCCGCGCCATCGCGCGACTGTCGGGTGTAGCGGCGATTTGTTCCGTCATCGTCATCGAAAGCTTCGCGAAGACGTTGCAGTTCGAGAATCAAGGCCTCGCCCTGCGGCCCCACGCCGTCATCCTGCGATGCATCGTTCCAGCGCGTCTCCGCATCATCGAATCGGCCGGTGTCCTCGATGGGCCTCATGATCAAACGCTCCCTGCGACCGCCGCGGCGCGGCGCACCGCCTTGGTATTCGGCGGCGGCGCCGACTGCTGCGCCACGGCGGGGGCTTGAGCCGCCGCCCCGGGTGGAACTCCGGCGCGAACACGCTTGAAGATCTCCTCGCTCGAGCCGAACGCAATCGATTTGCCCTCGTACAGCACCATGGCCATGTTCAACGCAGAAAGCGCGCTGGGACGATGCGAGATGACGATGACGATACTCTTATTATGGCGCAGAATCTGAATGGCCCGGCTCAGGGCGTTCTCGCCGTCGGCATCCAGGTTGGCGTTTGGCTCGTCGAGCACCACCAGGAAGGGATCGCCGAACACCGCGCGCGCCAGTCCGATTCGCTGCCGCTGCCCGGCCGACAGCGACATGCCGCCCTGACCGATCCGCGTCGAATAGCCCTCCGGCAGGCGCAGAATGATTTCATGAACGCCTGCGATCTGCGCCGCGCGCAGAATCGCGTCCGATGTCGTGTCGTGATCGAAGCGGCAGATGTTCTCGGCTACCGTTCCGTCGAACAGCGCGACGTCCTGCGGCAGATAGCCGACGTAGCGCCCGAGATCTTCGTTGCACCACTGGTCGATCGCCGCGCCGTCCAGGCGCACGATGCCCTGTTGATAGGGCCAGATTCCGACCAGCGCCTTTGACAGCGAAGTCTTTCCCGACGCGCTGGCGCCGAGCAAGGCCAGTCCCATGCCGGCCTTGAGCGCGAAGGAGACGTTGGAGACGATCGGCTTGTCCCCGCCTGGCGCGGCGACGCTCAGGCCTTGCACCGAGAGCTCGCGGCAGGGACGCGGCAGCGTCACCGGCGGCGCGGGAGGTTTCGCGGTCACCTTGCAGATGTCGCGCAGGCGCGCGAGGCCCTGGCGCGCGGCGACGAGCTGTTTCCAGGTGCCGAGCGCGACTTCGACGGGCGCCAGCGCCCGGCCCATCAGGATCGACGACGCGATCATGATGCCACCCGACGCCTGGTCGGAAACCACCAGAAACGCGCCAATTCCGAGCATGCCGGATTGCAGCACGTAGCGCAGCACTTTCGCGCCGGAGCCTAGATTCACGGACACGTCGGTGGCGCGGATGTTCTCACGCAGATAGCGCTCATTGGCCCGGGACCAGCGGGCGCCGAAACGATCCGTCATCCCAAGCGCCCGTATCACCTCGGCGTTGCGCTGCGTCGTGTCGGCCAGCACCTGTCGTTGCGCGCTGCTATCCATCGCGGCTTTGGCCGCGCCGCGCGACAGACGCTCCGACACCAATGTCATGGCGATGATGGCAGCGGTGCCAACGATCGCTGTCAGGCCGATGACCGGATGGAAGAGAAACAGCCCGATCAGAAAGATCGGGATCCATGGCATGTCCAGGAATGCCGTCGGTCCCATGCTCGACATGAAGGCCCGAATTTGGTCGAGGTCGCGCAACGGCTGCTGCATCAGCATCGGTCTCACGCCACGAAGCGGCAGCGTGGCGAGCGCGTTGTGGATGGCGTCCTGCAGGCCAACATCGAACAGCGTCCCGACCCGGCATAACATCCGCGAGCGCAGCGCGTCGAAATATCCCTGCATGACGTAGGCCAGCAACACCATCAGCGACAGGCCAAGCAAGGTCGAGAGGTTGCGGCTCGGGATCACCCGATCGTAAACCTGCAACATGTAGATCGAACCCGACAGCATCAAGAGATTGATCACGCCGCTGAAGACGGCGATACCGATCATCCGCCGCGCACTCTCGCGCAGCCCCCTGGAAACAGGATCCTCGGCCTCGATCGTTGCTGAAGGATTGGTCGCCTTGAATGAAGAAGTTATCTGCGCGCGATCCGGAACGGCATTCATCCCGTTCGTCTCCTCGATTGAGTCATGGTGCTGCTTGAAAACCAAGTTGGCAGCCGATACCGACCATTTTCCGGCGACAATTGGACCGATCACGATTACCGATCGAGATCGAATGCCCGGCCGACACGCGCGAAAGCCAAATGCCGCCGGTGCTCTATCACCTCGATCAGGGGAACAAGCGTTGATCGGACACCGCACTTTGCGCGGCGTTCCCATTCATATCGGCTCAAAAACAGCAAGGTCGCAAAAGACACAGGTGTCATAGAATCGTCCGGCTATGACCTTGCTTCTGCACCCATTGGCCCCTGTGCAGGCCGAAAGACGCCACGAAGCTAAATAAATCTTTGCACTGCACAGTCGACGGCGCGGACCGGTATCTGGCGATACGTCTCTGGCGATACAGAGGAGAACAGAACAGAAAAGCAGCTCGCTTGCGATGCGAGCTACCAGACGATCTTGAGGATTCGTCCAAAGACAGCAATCACGCACACGGTCGGCGGATCATTCAACCTAAGCTCGGGCGCGGGTGGTTGAACACTTCGCGTGGTGCGATGTGCTCACAGAAGGAGATGACTTCTGCTCGCCGATCTCGGCGAGCCGATATCTGGGGGACAAAGAGTTTGGGTAAGTATAACAACGGCTCCTGGCAGAGCATCGCGTGGCCTGAATCGGGCCGATGCCGCGGGCGGCTGCATACCAAATATGCCATGCGCGCAGGATCTGCGCGTCAGGCCGACGCAGGCGCTTGCCGTCTCCTTGAAGAAGGAGAGCGAGAGTGAGGCGCCGCAAGACAGACTACGGAACCATCATCCTGCATTGGCTGGTTGTCGGCGCGACCGTCGTTGCCTTCGTGACCGGACTTCGTATCGCGACCGAAACGCCGGAGCGAACCTGGCTCAACTGGCTCGACGTCGTGCTGCCGCGATCCAGTGTTTGGGTACCGCATATGGAGGCGGCCGTGGTCCTCACCGCGGTAGCGGTCGGCTACGCCATCTACATGATCCGGTCGGGGCTCACGCGTCGCATCGTGTTGGACAAGATTCGCCTGCGCGGCCTGATCGGCCGCCAGCAGGCAAGACTCGGCTCGCTCAGCGTGCTGCTGGTCTGGATCTTTTTCGCCACGATGCTGACACTGATCGTCAGCGGCGGCTTCCTCTATTTCGGCCTGTCCGCGGGCTACGACATGGTGATGATCCACTGGTGCGCCACCTGGGTCATTCCGGCTTTTGCGGCGTTTCATGTGCTGGTGCACTACGCCATCGGCCGATCGTCACAATTGCTCAGAGTTTTCCGTCCGGATCGCGTACCGCCGCCGCCACCGCGCCTTGATGCCGTGGAATTGTTGACGATGCTGGTGGAGAAGAACTCATCGTCAGCGCCGGAGTTTCAGAGCACCTCGAAGGCTCCGCTTCAACCGGCCGAGCCGAACGAACGGCGGGACTCACGAAGACCGACCATGCACCCGAATCAGACCATGCAGCCCAGTTCGAAAAAACCCATGCCAAGGCGCACCGCGCCGAGAAAGAACATGACGCTGCAGTCCAATCCTTTCGTTGTCGCCGCGGCTGTCGCGATTACGGGAGCTTCGGCGGTCGTCGCGGCGGATTGGCTGGTCGTCGACAACTTGCAGATTCACCGCATCGCGGTGGCTGACGCGCCGATTCTCGACGGCGACACCTCCGATCCGATCTGGCGAAACGTTCCGGCGTTCTCGGTAATGACCAACAAGGGCGATCACTTCGACGGCCGCGGCGAATCGAAGATCGAGATTCGCGCGGTGCATGACGGCACCTGGGCCTACTTCCTGTTCACGTGGGAAGATCCGACCCGCTCGCTGAAGCAATTGCCGCTGCTCAAGCAAGCCGACGGCTGGCACCTGCTTCACGACGGATACGAGAGCAACGACGAGCACGCCTTCAACGAAGACAAGTTCTCGGTGTTGTTCACGACATTGGACGTCGATCTCGCGGGCGACCGGACTTTTCACGCCAGCCCTCAGCCGATTCCGAATGCGCCGGCCACCATGACGGGCCGCGGTCTGCACTACACGCCGGCAGCCGGTACCTATGCCGACGTGTGGCAGTGGAAAGCGACCAGCGGCGGCCCGACCGGTTGGATGGATGACGACCATTTCGGTCCGCCTGCGGATCCTACTCCGCAACAGGTCAATCACGTCGTGCCTTACAGGGGCGGCTTCGAGCCGGATCCGGGTTCGGCCAACTATAGCGATAATTTTGTCTTCTCCTTCGACGCCGCCAGCGGCACGCGCTATGTCACGCCGCGCCGGCTGCCCAAGAACCTCGCCGCGACCACGGCCGCGATGGGACAAATTACGCTCGACCCAAATGTCGGCGAGAGCGACGGGGCGCGCTGGTTCATGACGGAAGCTGAATCAGACCCTTATACATCCGACCGGGATCGGCAAATTCCTGTCGGCACCGTCCTTCCGGGCGTCATCATCTCCGGTGACTTCACCGGCGATCGCGCCGACGTCCGATGCGCAGCCCGCTGGGCTTCCGGACATTGGGCACTTGAGGTGGCACGCCGCCTCGACGTCACCAGCCAGTACGACGTGCCATTGAAGACCGGAGTCTTCATGCGGGTTTCCGCCTTCGATCACACTCAGATCAGGCACACCCGCCACGTCCGACCAATTCGTCTCGAGGTGGAATAGATGCCGAAGATCTGCAAGGTAACCCTGAACAAAGAAACGTTCTACGCAAACGTTGGTGATCTGCTGCTTGATGGCGCGATCATGAGCGGCGTGGAACTCCAACATGATTGCCGAAGCGGAATCTGTGGCAGCTGCAAGGTGCGTCTGGTCGATGGCAAGGTGTTCGGCGGCACCGAGGAAGGCAGCGACATGATCTACGCCTGCCAGGCGCGGGTCGTCTCGGACATGAAGGTCATCACCGAACCGGTTCCCGACACCGTGTCGATGTCGGCCGAAGTCGCCGAGCTGGTGCGCCTGGCGCCCGACGTGGTCGGTGTCGCGCTCGAACTGCCGAAACCGCTGACTTATCTTCCCGGCCAATATTGCAAGCTGCAGTTCCGTGGCTTTCCCGAACGAAGCTTCAGCCCGACCTATCCGCTGGAAGGCGCACCTGACAGCCAGCTCCTGCAATTTCACATCCGCCGCGTCCCGAACGGGCTGGTGTCGTCGGCACTGGGCCAGAAGATCCGCCCCGGACATCGCGTCAAGGTGACGGGACCGCTCGGCAGCGCTTTCCTGCGGCTCAAGCATCCCGGCCGCACAGTGATGGTCGCGAGCGGCACCGGCTTCGCGCCGATGTGGTCGATCGCGGTCGCAGCGATCACGGAGCAGCCGCAACGCGAGCTCGTCTTCATTGTCGCAGCCCGCAAGATTCAATCGTTCTACATGCACAACGCGCTGTGCCGGCTGGCGCGGTTTCCGAACGTCACCATCATCCCGATCGTCTCAGAAGCGCAGAACGTCTCGTCGGTGATCCGTTCAGGCCGGCCGACAGAACACATGCCGCGGCTGACGCCGGACGACGTCGTCTATACCTGCGGCGCACCGGCGATGACCGAGAGCGTGGCGCGAATTTCGAGGGCCGCCGGTGCCCGGTGCTACGCCGATCCGTTCACCTCGAGCGCCAAGACCGAGGAAAGTGCGAGCCTGATGACGCGCTTTGCCGGATTGTTCGACGGCTCTTCGCGCAAGAACACGGAAGTATTGCGGGTTGCCTGAGAGCCGTAACGGCCACCCGCGCGATGCGATGCCCATAACCGGCGCAGCCAGCCCGCTTGGCGGGTTTGTTGGCTCGTCCGGAAGCCAATGCCGCCCGCGCGCGGGTTGATTGGCGTCCGCGCAGGTTGCGGCGCGAACGAAGAAAATTCACATCAATCCCCTCACCGCCCGCGCCTGATCCGCGCGGGCCTTTTTGTGTTGAGAAAAACTCAACTGAATAAAACATCATTCGGTTGACCCCTCGCCTCCCAGGCGCGCTAATTCCACGACAAATGCCGCTTGCTTCGCCGCAGGCTGCGCAAATCAAGAAACATCCATGGGAACGTCGAAGGGAGCGAGGCTTTGACCCATTTTCTCACGCGCCGCACCTTTGGCGGATTGGCGCTCGGCCTTGCGGCGTCCCGTGTTCCGGCCTTTGCGGCTGAACCGTCGTTGGTGGATGCGGCAAAACAGGAAGGACGGCTGGTCTGGTACACGACATTGGTGGTCGGCCAGATCGTCAGGCCAATCATCCAGGCCTTCGAGACCAGATATCCGGGCATCAAGATCGATTTCGTGCCGGCGCCCTGGCAGGAAACCTCGCTGCGCATCATCAATGAAGGCCGCGCCAACCAGGTGAAGGGCGATCTCGTCGACGGCGGCGCGAGCTTCCCGCCGCTACAGGCGGCCGGGCTGATCCAGCCCTATCTGGTGCAATCGGCCGCGTCCTATCCGCAAGCCTATCGCGACCCGACGGGCCTGTGGACCGCGAATATCATCCAGCCCTCGACGCCCTCGGTCAATCTCGACCAGGTCAAGAAGGCGGATATCCCGCAGAGCTATGAGGACCTGCTGCATCCGCGCTGGAAGGGCCGCATGGCGTGGCCGGACTCGCCGAGTGTATCGGGGCCACCCGGTTTCATCGGCACCATCCTGACCGCGATGGGTCAGGATCGCGGCATGGAATATCTGGAGAAGCTCGCGGGCCAGCGGATCGCCAGCGTGCCGAGCAACCAGCGCGTCGTGCTCGACCAGAACATCCAGGGCCAATATCCGCTGGTGCTGATGATCTATAATTATCACGCCGCGATCAGCATGGCGGAGGGCGCGCCGATCGACTGGCTCAGACTGTCGCCGACCATGGTCAGCTTCGGCCAGATGTCGCTGCTTAAGAACGCCCCGCATCCGAACGCCGCCAAGCTCTTCCTTGAGTTTTCCTTGTCCGAGGAAGGCCAGAGCGTCTATGCGGCGGCCGGCTACCTGCCGGCGCATCCCCACGTTCCCTCCAAGGCCAAGGGCCTCAAACCAGACGACGGCCAATACAAGGATTTCGTGCTCTCCGCCCTCGCCTATAGCGAGCACGACAAGGCGTGGCAGGCGATCTACAAGAAACTGTTTGTTTAAGGTGGGCGGCGACGTGACCTCCGATTTCGCCGATCTGCCGGTCGCGGACACGACGGAGGCGCCGCCGCTGCATGGCCGTGCCGCCGACCTGTTCCGGCGCGCCTGGCTTGGCGTCCTGATCGCCGGCATCATCGCCACACTGGTGTTGCCGCCGGCCTGGACCTTGTTGCGCACCAGCCTTGGCACCATGCAGAGCGACATGTCGCTCTCGGGCGTGACGTTGCAGAACTACGCCGATCTGCTGGCAAGCCCGCGTCTCGGCACCACGGCGCTGAACTCAATCGTCTTCGCCACTTGCGCAACCCTGGTCTCGCTGCTGTTCGGCGGCATCCTGGCCTGGCTGGTCGAGCGTACAGATGTGCCGCTGAAGGGGCTCGCCTATGTCACCACGATCATTTCGCTCGGCACGCCCTACATCCTCTATGTCACGGCCTGGCTTTATCTGCTCGGCCGCGCCGGTCCCTTCAACGACCTCTATCGCAGCCTGATCGATCCGGACGCCACCCCCTTCAACGTCAACAGCCTCGCCGGCATGGTGATGATCGAGGGCTTCCTGTGGTCGCCGCTGGTGTTCCTGCTCTTGTCCTCGTCGTTCCGCGCCGCGAATGCCGAAATGGAAGAAGCCGCCCGCATGGCCGGCGCGACCGTCGCACAGACCATGATGCGCATCTCGCTGAAACTGGCCTGGCCGGCGATTCTGGCGCTGGCGCTGTTCGTCTTCATCCGCAACCTCGAATCCTTCGAAGTGCCGGCGCTGGTCGGCATGCCCGGCCGCGTCGACGTACTGACGACAGAGATCTACCGCAGCATCAAGGAAATGCCGCCGCGGCTCGGTTATGCCAGCGCGTTCTCCGTCGTGCTGCTCTTGATCGTCTCGGTGCTGCTATTCTTCTATGGCCGGATCTCCCGACATGCGGAACGCTATGCGAGCATCACCGGCAAGGGATATCGTCCCCGTCCCTTCCTGCTCGGCAAGGCGCGCTGGCCGGCGGCGTGCTTCATCCTGTTCAATTTCCTCGTCGTGCTGCTGCTGCCGATGCTGGCGCTGCTCTGGGTCGCGCTGCAACCTTTCGTCCGACCGATGCGCTGGGCGGCGCTGAACTTCCTCACCACCAAGCAGTTCGCGGCCGTGCTGACGTCGCCGCACTATCTGCAACTCGGCGTCAACACGCTGATCGTCGCGGTAACAACCGCCAGCGCGGTGATGCTGCTGACGATGTTCGCCGGCTGGCTCGCCGCGCGCCGCCAGATCGGCGGCGTGATCTCCGACCAGCTTGTCACGATACCGTTGGTATTTCCCGGCCTCGTGCTCGGCGTCGCCCTGCTCGAACTCGCCTTGCGCCTGCCGTTTCCGATCTACGGCACGCTCTGGCTGATCGTGCTCGCCTTCCTGATCCGCTACATGCCCTATGGCATGCGCTACAGTTTCTCCGGCATCCTGCAGATCCACCCCGAACTCGAGCAGGCCGCTGGCGTCGCCGGTGCCGGACGCGGCACCACGCTGCGCAAGGTGGTGTTTCCGCTGCTGTGGCCCGCTATGGCGTCGGGCTGGCTGTTCATCTTCCTGCTCTGCGCCAAGGAGATGTCGCTGCCGCTGCTGCTCGCCGGACCGAATTCGCAAACCATCTCGGTCGCGATGTTCGATCTCTGGTCCAATGGACAGGGAGGAGAAGTGGCAGCACTCGGCCTGATCTGGGCCGCGCTGATGACCGCGGTTGCCGCGACCTTCCATGTTGTCATGCGCCGGCAATCGGCCACTACCTTCGGACATTGAGGAGAATGGACCGCAATGCTTGACGTCGAGCGCCTGTCGAAAATCTACGCCAACCGCGGCGACGGGCCGGCCGGCGGTCTGCAGGAGGCGAATTTTTCGTTGGCGGGCGCGACCTTCTTCGCGCTGCTCGGCCCGAGCGGCTGCGGCAAGACCACGACGCTGCGCTGCGTCGCCGGGCTCGAGCGGCCTGACCACGGACTGATCCGTGTCGGCGAGCAGATATTCTTCGATGCCGTGCGGGGCGTGAGCGTACCGATGAACCTGCGCCGCATCGGCATGGTGTTCCAGTCCTATGCGATCTGGCCGCATATGAGCGTGTTCGAGAACGTCGCCTTTCCGCTGCGCGTGGCGCGCGACGAGAAATTCACCGCGCGCGAACTCGCCCGCCTGGTCGATGAGGCGCTGGCGCGCGTCAGCCTGGACGGCTTCGGCAGCCGCTCGGCGACCAGGCTTTCGGGCGGCCAGCAGCAGCGCGTGGCGCTCGCCCGCGCCATCGTCCGCAAGCCGCGCCTGCTGTTGCTCGACGAGCCCCTGAGCAATCTCGACGCCGCGCTGCGCGAGGAGATGCGCAACGAGTTGCGGCGCCTGCAGCAGGAGATCGGCGTCACCACCGTCTATGTCACCCACGACCAGGCCGAGGCCCTGGAGATGTCCGACCGGATCGCGGTGATGTCACAAGGCCGCATCGTTCAGATCGGGACGCCGCAGGAGATCTATTTCCATCCCGCCAGCCGCTTCGTCGCCGATTTCGTTGGTACGACCAACTGGCTGACGGGCCGGCTCGGCGAAGCGCGGCCCGACGGCCTGCGCGATATGACGCTTCGTAACGGCCAGGGCATCATCTGCACGGCGCCGGCGGCTACCCCGGCAGAGGCGCATGTTTCGATCCGGCCTGAAAATCTTGCACTGCACGCGCAGGGAACGCCGCGCCCGCCGGACACCAACCGGCTCGAAGGCAATATCGTCTTCGCGGGCTTCCTCGGGACCATTAACCGCTACCAGGTCGATATCGGTGACGCGGTCCTTCAGGCCTATGCCGGCGCGAGTGCGCATCATAAGGTGGGCGACCGGGTCGCGCTCGATTTTTCCTTCCACGACGCGGTGGTGCTGGCGGAGTGATGGCCTTGGAGATGATCACCTTGGAGACGATAGTGTTGGAGACATTTGCGTGAAACTGTTGTGGTCGTCCCGTTCGCCCTTCGTGCGCAAGGTGGTTGTCGTCGCCCATGAACTCGGCATCGCCGACCGGATCGCCCTGGAGCGCGTCAACGTCACGAGCAAAGAGACCAATGCCGACGTGATGAGCTGCAATCCACTGAACAAGATCCCGACGCTTTTGCTCGATGACGGCTCGATCATGATCGATTCGCCTGTGATCGCCGAATATCTCGACGAGACCTTTGGCAAGGGCGAACTGTTCGGCCGCGACACCGCGCGACGTTGGCAGATCCGGCGGCTGCATGCGCTCGGCGACGGCGTCATGGGCTTCAATATTTCCAGGCTCGGCGAGAAGGCGCGCGGCGAGCAGGCATCGGAAGCTTCCGCTACGGCGTTCCTCGCCAAGACCAACGCCACGCTCGATACGCTCGAAGCGGAGACGGACAGCCTCGCGCCGCTGACGATCGGCAGCATCGCGGTCGCGGTGGCGCTGGCGCATCTCGATTTTCGCTTCGCCAAAGATGGCTGGCGCGATCGCCGGCCGAAGCTCGCGGCGTGGCACGCGGGCTTTGCCGAGCGTCCCTCGATGCGCGCGACCGAGCCCAAGGATGTTTATTGAGAAAAGCACGTCTATTGAGAAAAGCACGTTTATTGAGAAGAGCACGTTTATTGAAAACAAGAATCCGCACAAGGAGCAGAACATGGGCTGGCAACTTCCGCCGTTGAACGCACTACGGGCCTTCGAGGCCGCGGGCCGGCTGTCCAGCTTCACGCTCGCCGCCGAGGAGCTGCATGTCACGCCCGGCGCCGTCAGCCGGCAGATCAAGTTGCTCGAAGCAACACTCGGCATCCCGCTTTTCATCCGCAACAATCGCGAAGTGCGGCTGACGCCGGAGAGCGCGCTCTATCTCAACTCTCTGACGGAATCCTTTCGCCGCATGGACGCCGCCACCGGCACCTTGCGCGATGCGCGCCGCGACCGGCCGCTGCGCATCATGTGCTCGGGCAATGTGGCGACGCGCTGGCTGTTTTCGCAGTTGCGCCAATTCCACACCCGTTATCCGAACCGCCATGTGCTGTTGACGACCTCGCTGACATCGGCCTCGGTTGCCTTCGATTCCGACATGACCGACATCCTGATCCGGCTCGGCCAGGCGCCATGGCCTTCCGACATCGTCGCCCATCGGCTGTTCGACAGCGACCTGATCCCGATCTGCAGCCCGGCGCTGCTGCGGGCCGGGCCGCCGATGCGGCATGCCGACGACCTCAAGAAACACACCTTGCTCTATTCGGAGTTGCGCCCCGACGGCTGGCAACGCTGGCTCAAGATGGCGGGCCAGCCGCCGCTGGAGGCGTTCAACACGCTAAAATTGGAAAGCAGCTCGCTGGTCTATGAAGCCGCGGCCGAAGGCCTCGGCATCGCGCTTGGCGAGAAGATGCTGATCGGCGACGACCTGCGCAAACGACGGCTGGTGACGCCACTTGCGATCAGCCAGAAGCAACCCGAAGGCTTCTACATGATCCACCAGCGGCAATCGCATGTCGCCTCGCGCCTGCGCGAATTCCGCGACTGGATCCTCAAGCACGGCACCACGCCGCCGGCCGAATTCGCTGTGAGTAATGCTCAAGCCAGGGCGTCCTGAAATCGTTTGACGCTTTTCCGACCCAAGCCGCAAAGTGCGGTCAAGCAATGTTCGGGAGGAAGGGCTATGGCCAAGGCGAAGCACAAGAACATCATCATCACATGCGCGGTGACGGGCTCGACCCTGTCGCCCTCGATGTCGCCCTATCTTCCGGTCACGGCGGAGGAGATGATTATGCAATCGGTCGGCGCCGCCAAGGCCGGCGCCGCGATCCTGCATTTCCACGCCCGCAAACCGGAGGACGGCAGCCCGACCAACGATCCCAAGGTCTGGAATACGTTCATTCCAAAGGTCCGCGAGCAATGCGACGCGATCATCAACTTCTCCTGCTCGATGGGGCCGACCGCCGAAGAGCGGATGTCGTCCGCGCTGATTCATCGTCCCGAGATCGCCACCGTCATCGTCGGTTCGATGAATTACGGGCGCTTCAAGAAGGCGCAGGACCAGGGCGTTTCCGAATTCAAGCACGAATGGGAACGCGAGTTCTACGGGCCGAACGCCTATCACATCGTGACCCAGAACACCTTCCACAAGATCGACCGCATGATCGACATCTGCCTCGAACAGAACATGCTGATGGAATTCGAGTGCTACGACGTCGGCCATCTCTACATTCTGGACTACCATCTCGGCCGCAAGAAAAACATGCACAAGCCGATCATCGTGCAGTTCCTCACCGGCATCCTCGGCGGCATTCCCTCCAGCATAGAACACCTGATGCACATGAAGCAGACCGCGGAGAAGCTGTTCGGCTCCGAGATGGAACTGTTCATCCACGGCACCGGGCCACAGAACATGCGCGCCGCCGCCTATGGCGCCATGATGGGCACCAATATCCGCGTCGGCCAGGAGGACAATGTCACCGAGCGCCCCGGCCGGCTGTTCAAGTCCAATGCCGAGCAGATCGAGAAGATCCGTCGCATCATGGAGGAATTCGACATTCATCACGCGACGCCGCAGGAAGCCCGCCAGCGGCTTGGCCTGCCGCATCCCGGTCCGCAAGTAGCGCCGATGGCGGTGTGAAAGGTTTCGTGGCAAGGTCGCCGATGACAAAGGAGAGCTTGCATTGACGGCCAAGAAAAACGCCATGAAGAACGGCTCGCGCTGGATCACCGCGAACGGCACCGTCTCGCGCGTCACGCTGAGCGGCAATGGCGACGCGCTGCTGGTCCTGATCCATGAGATGGGCGGCACGCTGGAAAGCTGGAACCTCGTCGCCGCCCCATTGGGCCAGCACCGGCGCATCCTGCGCTACGATGTGCGCGGCGCCGGCCTGTCGCAGAAGGTGCGTGGCACTCTGTCGATCGACGTGCTCACGGCAGACCTCGCCGCGATCCTGGACGCGACCGGCGCGCCGGCCAAGGTCGCACTGCTCGGCACCGCGGTCGGCGGCGCGATCGCGCTGCAATTCGCGGCGGATTTTGCAGAGCGCACCGCCGCCGTGATCGCGACCTCGCCCGCCACCGGCATTCCGCCCGAGCGGCGGGCCGCGACATTGGCGCGCGCCGACGAACTCGAACGCGATGGCGTCGTCCCCAGCATCGACGAGCGGCTCATGCGCTCATATCCGCCAGTGCTCAGAACCGATCCCGAGCGGTTCGAACAGGTGAAAGCGAGCCGGCTCGCCTGCGATCCCGTCGGCATGGCCGCTACCTTCCGCATGCTGGCCGGCCTCGAGATGGACGCCGCATTGGCCCGCATCAGCGCGCCGGCCCTCATTCTCGCCGGCGAACATGACGGCGACCGCCCGCCGGCCGGCGTGGCCGCGGTCGCCGGGAAAATCCGCGACGCGCAATTCAAGACCTTGCCGTCGGGGCATTTCATGGCGCTGCAGACGCCTGAATTGTTCGTCGCCGAAGTCGAAGCCTTTCTGCGCCCTCTCGGCATCTGACCGCGCTCAATAACCGCGCTCATGCTGGTAGAGATAAAGCGGCGTGCCGCCCTGCTCCAGCACCGCCATGGCCTCGGCGACATAGGCGGCGCGCACGCGGCGGGTCGCGAAACCGGCGACATGCGAGGTGACGGTCAGACGCGGATGCACCCAGGCCGGATGATCCGGCGGCAGCGGTTCCTGCTCGAACACGTCCAGCACCGCGCCGCCGAGCCGGCCGCTGTCGAGCGCTGCCAGCAAATCAGGGAGGTCGACGAGCGATCCGCGCCCCCCGCTGACAAGGCCAGCGCCATGGGGCATCCAACCAATCGTCTCGGCGCGGATCAGCCGCATTGTCTCGTTCGTATGCGGCAGCAATCCCACGACGATGTCGCTCGCCTCCAGGCAGGCGCGCAACTGCGCCATGCCGGCATAGCTGGTCACGCCGTCGATGCGTTTCGCGCTGCGCGACCAGCCATGCACGGGAAAACCGAGCCCGCCCAGCATGCGCGCGGCCGTGAGCCCGATATGCCCGAGACCCAGCACGCCGACGCGCGTGTCGCGCGCGGTGCGCCGGCCGAGAAAATGGTCCCAGCGCCGTTGCTCCTGCGCAAGCGCCAGCCGGCGCCAGTCGCGCAGCAGGCCGTGCGCCGACTGGCCGACCAGGACGTAGGTCACCTCGTCGTCGCGAACACTCGTGTCGTCCCATTCCTTGACCGTGAGGCCGGGGCAGCACGCCGCGAAACCGTCGATCCATTCGTGGAAGACGCTTGCGCCGCCGGATTTCACCAGCAGCAGATCGGTCGCGTCAGGCATCGCGCACAAAGACTCCTCACCATGCCACGCTCACGCCTTGACAGCCTATTGGCGACCTATTTGGTGACCCGCGCGACGTCGCCGTCGAGATCCATCGACCAGGCGTCCGGCAGCAAATGGTAGCCGTCGCCGTGCCGCACGACATGGGCGAAGGCCGGGAAATGCAGATGCATGCCGGCGATCGCCTGCCGGTCGGCTGCGACGCGGTCGAGGATCGAGCGGCGCGTCGCGACCGCCTTTGCTGGATCGACGTCGACCGCCATGGTCACCTCGGGCCGCGCCACCTGCAATTCCTGCACATGCACGATGTCACCCCAGATCAATAGCGAGGCGTCGCCGGAGGCGATCATGAAACCGGTGTGCCCCGGCGTGTGGCCCGGCAACGGCACCGCGGTCACGCCCGGAAATACCTCACCGCCGGTGAAGAGCGTCATCCGCTCGCGATAAGGCGCGACCTTCGCACGTCCGTCGCCGAAGAACATCTGCCGCCGCGCAGGATCCTCCACTCGCATCATCGCGGAATCGTCATGCCAATAGGCGTGGTCGTCGGCGTGCATGACCAGTTCGGCGCTTGGGAACACCGCGCGGCCCTCCTTGTCGGCGAGCCCGCCCCAATGATCCGGATGCATGTGGGTCAGAAGCACCACATCGATCTGCTCGGGCGTGACCCCGGCCGCGGCGAGGTTGGCCTGCAGGAAACCGACCGTCGGCCGCACCGGGCCGAAGCCGGTATCAACCAGCGCCGTGCGCGTGCCGTTGCGGATCAGGAAGCAATTGGCCGAGGTCCGGCGCGGCGCCGGCCGCAAACTGTCCCGCAGCATGCGGACGGCTTCCTGCTCCGGAATGTCCTTGACCGTCGCGATCGGGGAATCCTGATAGCCGTCGTGAAGCGCGGTGACGATGATCTCGCCCACCCTGCGATGGTAGACGCCGGGCACCTGCTGTGTCGGGATTGGACCGGGCACGTCTCACTCCATGTTATTTTTGAAAGATATCGGACGCGGTAGTGCGCTCGACTATAGCTTTCGAGGCATCGGGGTAAAGCAACGCGCAGGCGAATAATGCGACGTTCGATTGAGAGAATCTCAAGCGCAGTTCCGAGCCGGTCGCGCGATGCCGGACGGCCGGATCGGCTGCAAGGGACACCTGGATAACCTTCATCCCTGTATCCTGCCCAACCGCGGCGTCTCGGCTTGGCCAAGGTCAGGTGGGCGCTCGCTTTCGCAGCATATGCGCGCAGCCCATCAAGGCGACCGACAGCACGATGGTCAGGGTTGAGACCGCAGCGATGGTCGGCTCGATCTGATAGAGCAGATCATCCCACATGCGGCGCGGCAGCGTGACAGCGCCCGAGCCGGATATGAACAGCGCAACGACCAATTCATCGAACGACGTGATGAAGGCGAAAAGGGCGCCGGCCAGAACGCCCGGTCGGATCAGTGGCAGCGTAACCTGGAAAAAAGTGCCGGTGGGCGTGGCGCCGAGACTAAGCGCTGCTTGCTCCAGGCGGGGGTCGATACCCGCCAGGCTGGCGTTCACGCTGATAACGACGAAGGGCACCGCAAGGCAGGTGTGGGCGAGGATCAGGCCAGCCGGCGTGCCGACCAGGCCGTAGCGGGCGAAGGCGTAGTAGATCCCGATCGCCACGACGATTGCCGGCACGATCAAAGGCGACAGGATCAAAGCGGAGGCCAGAACGCGCAGCGTCTTGGGCAAGCGGGCGATGCCAAGTGCCGCCAGCGTGCCGAGCAGCGTCGCCAGCACGACCACGGACGCTGCGACCCAGAGGCTGAGCCAGGTGGACCGCAGCCAATCGTCGCTGGCAAAATAGGCGCCGTACCAGCGCAACCCGAAGGCCGGCGGTGGAAAGGCAAGGTAGCTCGCCGAAGAGAAGGAGGCCACCATCACGACGACGATGGGCAAAGCGAGGAACAAAAGGATCAAGCCGACGAGCGCCGCAGGCAGCAGGCGGGTGACTGTCATCGTGCACTCGTTCGAAACGCATTGCCGACGCCAGGCAGCCGATAGAAAGCCGCG
>Ga0137412_10000667_pt1 | contig 25045 bp, 21 predicted proteins | sample CZODoug2_1_16fun_FD_122160 | JGI IMG/M metagenome (GOLD analysis project Ga0137412, IMG submission 122160) | Vadose zone soil fungal communities from Angelo Coast Range Reserve, California, USA - CZODoug2_1_16fungal (Hybrid Assembly) | ecosystem: Environmental > Terrestrial > Soil > Vadose zone... | reverse complement strand
TCGCCGCCACGAAAAGCAATCCGATCATGCTGCGAAACACCAGCGCCCAGCGGTAATGATCAGCCCCAGGTAGCGGACAGTGTCGCCGTCGATGGTCCAACGGTTGAGACAATCCAGACGCGGCGGCAGCCACGCGAAGACGATGGCGATGATAATCAGCGGAACGAAAATCCATCGGATGGAAGGATCTTCGCACCGGCCGATTCCGAGACCGCTGCTTCCGGAAAAACCGTAAGCGATTGCACCGCCCAGGGCCAAAATGATTACGCCCGCACGCGCCGGATTTGAAAAGAAAGTTTTCCAATCGCCCCAGCCCAAAATCGTCAGCGCGAGAAGCGGCAGGGTACCGCAGATTGCAAAAGCGAGGTTTTTAAGAGCGGAATTCAAAGAAGAAGAAGGAAGGGTTTCCAAGTAAGAAGGAGGAATTAAGAATTAGGAAAGAAAAGAAGCACAGCCACGAAGCGCAAGCGCTATGAAAGCAATTCGAGTGAACGGTTTTGGTGGGCCGGACGTTCTTCGGTTCGAAGAAGTCCCAACGCCGCAGCCCGGTTCCGGTCAACTGCTTGTTCGGATGGCCCGACCATTTCGACCAGGTCATGAAGCGAGTTTCAATTAAGAAGTTGGCGGTCGTGCATGCAATCTGAATTGTTTTGCAGACGACACCCCTGTCGCTACAGATTTCTCGGGCGCTTCGAGTTTCGAAGTTGCAAGGCTGGGGCTATCGTAAGTCTCGTTTCGACAGGACTTATCTATGGAAATTCATCAATTGCGTTACTTCGTCGCGGTGGCGGATGAAGGAAGCTTTTCCCGCGCGGCCGCAAAGGTGCGCGTCGCTCAGCCTTCGCTCAGTCAGCAGATTCGAAAGCTGGAAGCGGAGATGGGTCAACCGTTATTCGACCGTTTGCCGCGCTCGGTTGTCCTGACTGAAGCCGGTCGTTGTTTGATTGATTATGCCCGGCAAATTTTGGCGTCGATCGGTGACGCCCGTCGTTGCGTCGGCGAGCTCAAGGGAGAGATCGCCGGCAAGGTGGCAGTCGGCGCAATTCCCACGATCGCACCCTACGTCCTTCCAGAGTTGGTAGTGACATTCCAAGAGCATTATCCAGACGTGACACTGGAGATCGTGGAGGACGTGACTGACGGCATTACTCGACGAATTGAAGCCGGCGAACTGGATGTCGCGCTGGCGTCCACTTGCCGGCCAGGTCCAAGTCTGCGGCGCGAATCCCTGGGTACCGAGCCATTGCTTGTGTTGGTGCCGGAAGGACATTCCCTGGCAAAGAAAGATCTCGTGGAATTCGACGATCTCAAATCGCAGAGATTTCTACTGCTTCATGAAATGCATTGCCTGTCGCAACAGGTGAACCATCTGCTGGAAGCCCGGCGTCTCCGGCCGGAAATCGCACTGGCCGGCAGCCAGCTCAGCACGATCGCAAACATGGTCGCGGCGTCGATTGGCGTTTCAATTGTGCCTCAAATGATGATGAGACACCACGCCACGCCGGGATGCGTTAGCTTGCCGTTTGCTCCACCAGTTCCGGAGCGAGAGCTGAATTTCCTGTCCAATCCGCTCCGATTTCAAAGCAAGGCAGCCGCAGCGTTCCGTCAGGAAGCTGCAGCCGCCTTGTCAGCAAAGGATTTGTCGGTCACTCCTGTGGCCAAGGAGTGACGTCCTTATCTCATTTTTTCCAACGCCGTTGCAACCAGCGATAGCATCGGCCAGACGGCGAGAATCAGAATTACTCCAAAGCCTGCAAGCTCGGGCAAATAATGAGGGCGCGCCCTGTGCACGTATCGTTCCTCGATGAATCGCGAAATGCGTTGTCCTATCGGCATCTTAGTTTCCATGTGATCGTATTCTCCTCTATGTGTTGTTTGTTGTTTATAAAAGTGAAATGAAGGCCCATGACTCACAAGGGCTCCGTCTAAGAACGTCGAGGTCCTTAACGGCGCGTTGCAGATGACCCAGAACCTTGCCGAGCGGGTCGGCCGATTATGTTCCAGGACTGATCGTTTCCCTTGGTCGTCCCCATCCCTAGACCTGCATCGTTCACACAGTCAACTGGCCATAGCCTGGTCGCCGGTTGAAATACTTTATGCGTCTAGTGGCGATAGGATTTGCCTATTCCGGACCTGAAACAGGTGCCGCCGCCTAAGGCGGGCTACAGATCGACGCCGGCCACGGGTTTCCGCGACCAGCGATCACGCGAGCGCAGCGGGAGTCAGCGAGTTTCAATCAAGAAGCAATGTCGAGCATTGTTCCGCGGCACTTTGAGCTGCCGCAATGGCAAGCGTATTTCTTTTTTGATTCTTCTGTGATCGGTTCGTCGATTTCCAGCGCGTAATCGTAAAAGAGTTCCTCTCCGGTCCGGATATCGCGCATCGAATCGATGAAAATGCGGTCGTCTTCCTCGGCGGTTTCACAGTTTGGATCGCAGGAATGGTTGATCCAGCGCGCGTCGTTGCCGCCAATCTCCGGGTTGATTACTTCGCCGTTATCCAGGCCAAAATTGAACGTGTGTGGGTCGTCCTCGTCGTTGGGAGCGGCTTCCCAGGAGGTGCGTTCGCCGGTGTATTCGATAATGCGAGTGCCTTTGGGAATGAACTGCGCGGCGTAAACGCCGCGTCCGTGCACAGTGGACTGGCGAACCTCGATTCGTACGATCCGCTTTTCAGTTTTGCCTTTCTTCGCCATCGAGAGAATTAAGCAGGAGAAAGCGAAAAGTAGGAAGGAAGAAGTAGCGATGGAGCGACAGGGTTGAGCGACATAGAAGGGTCCCAGCCGGACTGGCATTAAGCTGCGAGGGAAGCGGCGAGCGAGAGTGGGCAACGAGCGAGTTTCAATGGAGCTTTTGGGAAAAGCGACATAGAAGGCAAAGTCGCGAGGGTAGCGGCGAGGAAGCGGGGACGCGACCGAGTTTCAACTTAAGAATTGGGAAACGCAATTGATGGTGAATATTCGCGGAATGACACCGGAAGAACGAACGCGGCTTGAATCGATCGACAGAGTCTTGCGATCTGACGCTGTGCGCGAACAAATTCGCCCGATTATCGAACGGGTCCGCGCGGAGCTGGCTCGGAAGAACGAGGCGTTAATGACTTGGGAACCGATTCCGTTAACCGTTTTCGGTCGCGCATTACCGCATGAGATCCGATCGGCGTGGGTATTCGTCCTGCGCGCCGGCGCAGATACTGGCACGGAACGCCATCCGAATAGTCATCAGCGGATGATGACATTCCAAGGGAGCGGCGATATGCAAACCGAAGAGCGGGGCAAGTGGCAATCGAATGTCCTCATCGGCGACCATGATGTGCCGCTGGAGCAGCGCTGGATTTCAATTCCGCAGAATGTTTGGCATTGTCCCGTGGTCGGCGCAGATGCTGATTGGACGGTCGTCTCGTTTCACACTGTCCCCGCCGAGGAATTGATTGAAGAAAAGCCGGATGACAGCAGCCAGGATGGAACAAAGCAAATGAAGTATCTCGAGAAGTAAAAGGATCACGAATAGCTATGAAACAATTTCTCGCCATTGCGTTGACAGTTATCACTGCCTCGAGCTCGGTCTGGGCGAGCTTGGGCGATGGCTCCGATAGAATTGACGATTTATATGGCGACCTGGTCCAGCGACAGTTGCGCGATGACGGAACGGTCAGCGTTCTCTACCATAAGGGTCAATACCTTTACCTTGTAATCTTTGCCAACGGCCGGAGCGTTTCGGAGAGCTATTCTCATATGAAGGGCACGGATCTGTCTGAAAAAGAAATCGCAAAATTTCTGAAGCTAAATGCCGCGGGCGGGAAATGGATTCCTGCCAACACATCCAAAGAACGGCGCTTCAAAAGAAGTGACGACAGAGCCGATGCGACGTACGGAACCGCCAGCGGCCGTCGGGCACTGACGGTGCGAGAGCTTGGTGGCAAAGACACGCAGCGTGATCAGTGATTCGCCTGCGCCGGGACGGGCGTGAAAAAAGGGTCGCGTTGGATTTGACCAACGTGTTAGCCTCTGAGGCTTAACCAAGGCAAATCTATGTTACACATCATTTGGTACATCGTCGTCGGCTTGATAGTTGGGTTGGTCGCACGCGCCGTTATGCCGGGAGTACAACATCTCGGTTTGATCCTCACTACCTTACTCGGCATCGGTGGTTCGATCGTCGGCGGACTCATTGGCCGCCTGTTTTCCAAACCGACACCAGGCGCCACGTTTCATCCGGCCGGATTCATCCTGTCGATAATTGGCGCAATCATTTTGCTCTTTATCTGGGGAAAATTGGCGCCAGCCTGACGAAGGCGAACAACGGCGATTTGGTAGTTGCTCGTCTTTAGGGTACCAAATTCGGGACCTTAAAAGTTCCAATTCATCTTACGTTCAGACTCTGGGACTGCGCTTCGGCAACACGAACGCTGCAACAATACCGATACACAGAAAACCGATAATCTGGGTAAACATGTAGCTGGCGATGTAAACACAGGGAAAGCCATACCAGTTCCAATAAGAAACATTGGTGGCAATCGCGGCGAGAATTCCGGCGACCAAAACGAAGCCGACTCGACCGGCGAAACTTGCGATGGTTGTCTGGGCAAGGAGGAAAATAACGAGTATCGCTTCGATCAGTTCGGTAGCGAATTCGATGGTCAAGGCTTTCCCGAATGCGAACGGCCGCGCGTAATTGTAAATCAGCAGACCCGACGGACCGCTGGCCATTTTTTCTGCCGCTTGTTTCATCGCTTCGCCCTTTTCCTGCCTGGTCGCGTTCGCTCCGACACCGGGGCCCGGAAAAAAGTAAAGGCCCGACTTTTCTCCAATGTTCGATTGCATGGCGGCGAGAACAGCTGGCTCATTGGGAATTTCGCTGATGCCAGCTTCGCCCAGAGGCAAGACCATGTGCGCAATCGATGTCCAGATAAACATGGCGACCGCACCGAGAATACCCGCGAGAAGAATTTTCATGAGCGGAAGAATGCAGCCTGGACGAGAAATTTAGAAGAAAAAATTGGCCGGCGGAGAGATTCGCCAAGCGAAGGATCAGAAGTCTTCGAAACCGACGAGCATCCTCCGCGACAGTTCAGGCTCAGCGCTTGTTACCGGGGAGTCTTATCAACGAATCATTACAAAAATATAATGGTAAAAGCCTTGACCGCTTCTTCGTGATTTCCGCAGACTAGCCTTCTCTTGTCCCGGGGGAGGCCACTCCACTCTCTAATCCCCAGCTACAGGTACTCAAAAAAATATGAAAGCTCCACATTCGTTTACTCATAACCGTCTCATATCGCATCTGCGCATCGCAGGTGCAGTAACTCTACTGTCGGCCGCGGCTGCTATGGCACTTGTCGCGGTGAAACCATCAGGCCCGTTGTGGGCGAAATCGGAAAGCAAGAACGCGGTCAATAAACTCAACCAAGATCGCGTTCAACTGTTCAGAAACAAACTAGCCATGCCTGGCCCTGAACGCGAGGGCGGGCCGACGGCCGGAGCCGAAGAGGCTTACGCTAATCGCGCTTACCCTGCCCCGTACGTGCCATTTGCATTGACGCGAAACGCCCATAGGAATTGGACCAATGTCATGGCAAGAGCTCCGGGAAAAGGTGTCAATGTGTTAGCTGGCTGGACTCTCGCGGGGCCGAGCACGGCGAATTTTCCCGATATTCTGACTTTCAGCGGCGCGACTTACACGACCTCGGGCCGGATTACCGCGCTTGCCGTCGATCCGACTTGCAGCACGAGGAGCTGCCGCGCATGGGCGGCAGCGGCAGGCGGCGGCGTTTGGCGTACGACTAATGCACTTTCCGGCAGTGGAGTAAACTGGACGTTTGTCTCCCGCAGTTTCGCAACCAATGCGATTGGAACTCTCACATACGATGCTGCTCACAACACCCTGTACGCTGGAACCGGCGAACCAAATTCCTCGGGTGACTCGGAGGCAGGGTTCGGAATTTACAAATCTACTGACGGCGGCGATACCTGGACGCATCTTGCGGCAAATACCAGTGTTGCCACTGGGGCAGGTGTTGATTGCACTTGTGCTATTGGCGGCGGGGGCTTTCGGATCGCACCCGCTTATAGCGGCCCGGCCTTTGATGGCCGTTCGATCTCCTCTGTCGTCGTTGATCCTGGCAACGCGAACACTCTGTACGTTTCGTCCGACCGCGGCGTGCGCGGCATCAGCTCAGTGGCCGGAGGCACTGCCTCGCTCGCTCCCGGTCTTCCGCCTTACGGCTTGTACAAATCCACTGATGGCGGAGCAAATTTCACCCTGTTGAACTACCAGGATGTTTGCCTGAACCCAACCCTCCCGGGAGACGCAGGAATTATCCAGGCAACCTTCGGCTCTACGCGCGGCGTCCACGAGACCAGTCTCGACCCGGGAAATTCAAGTATAGTTTACGCCGCTCCGTACCCTTCAAACAACGTCTGCCCGCCTAACACCGGGGGCGGAGTGTGGCGCTCCACTGACAGCGGCGCCACCTGGACTCAGATGAAGAACGCACTAAACCCTGCGCTAAATACCGATCGGGCGTCCTTTGCTGTCACACCGATCGCGGGCGGATTTACGCGGATGTACGTGGGCGTGGGAAATTCCAGCCAGACCGCGGCGAATCGGGCGCGACTGTTCCGCACGGACGATGCCGTGGCCGCGACCGACGCGAGCTTCACTAATCTGACAGCAATTCAGGACGCATCGGCCGCACCGAACCAAACGCTAAACTATTGCGGCGACCCAGCGATTGGCGGCGCCCAATGCTGGTACGACAATGTGGTTTATTCACCTCCCGGAAAACCCGATGTGGTGTATCTGGGCGGCGCCTTTAGCTACGCCACTTACGGCGGCAGGAATAACGGGCGCGCGTTCATCCGCTCGACGGATGCGGGCGTCACATTTACCGATATGACATGGGACGCGACAACAAATCCAACTCCGCCCGGCACCTGCTGTCAACCGAATCCAGTCGCGCCGAATGGTATGCATCCCGATAGTCACGCGATCGTGGAGATCCCAGGGACGGACTCGGCAATCTTCGGCTCGGACGGTGGCCTCGTTCGCTCGAGCGGGGCTTTCGCGAACATCTCATCTCAGTGTACCGCCCGCGGCCTGACCGGCACGAATCTTGCAACTTGTCAGCAGTTGCTCTCCGCGGTTCCGACATTCCTCTACAATCTTAACAAGGGACTTTCGACGCTGCAGTTCCAGAGCCTGTCAGTTGCTGCTGATAACCCTAAACATCTGCAGGGTGGCACGCAGGATAACGGAACATTTGAGACCACCGGCTCGGCTGTAGTGTGGCCACAGATCATATACGGCGACGGCGGCCAATCCGGCTTCAACGTCGGCAACTCAGCGCTGCGGTTCAACTCGTTCACCTCGAACTTCCACGATGTGAACTTCCAGAATGGCGATCCATCAAAGTGGGTCATCGCGAGTGGTCCAATCGCGGCTAGCGGCGAAGGCGCGCAGTTTTACTCTCCCATCATCGCCGATTCTGTAAGTGCAGGCACAATTTTCCAAGGCTCGCTGAGCGTGTGGCGAACCCAAGATTGGGCCGGCAACCAGGCATTCCTCGAAGCGAACTGCCCTGAGTTTACGACCTCAGGCGCGAACCCGGCTTGTGGTGACTTCGTTGCCGTTGGGCCGGTGGGCGCGACGATCTTGACAGCGTCCGCTGCGGATTACCGCGGCACGAGTCGTGCATGCACCGGCGCCGGCTGCGCCGTCGCCGCGGTCGCGCGGGCTCCGAGTGACACCGGAACATTGTGGGCAGCGACAAACACCGGACGCGTCTTCATCTCCAAGAACGCCGACACAACAAACACGAGTGTCACCTATACAAGGCTCGACTCGCTTGATCCAAATAGTCCTGGTCGGTTCGTTAGCGGCATCGTTGTCGATCCCGCCGACTCCAATCATGCTTGGATCACGTACTCGAGCTACAGCACGCTGACGCCAAGCACGCCGGGACACGTCTTTTCAGTGACGTATAACCAAGGGGCTGGTACAGCGACCTGGACAAATCTAGACGGGTCGGGAGCGGGAGCATTCCCAGACTTTCCGGCTACTGGCGTCGCCTTTGATTCGGTCACGAGCGATCTCTATGTATCGAATGACTGGGGTGTTCTGCGATTACCGAACGGTTCCACGAGTTGGGTTGTTGCTGGCACTGGTCTTCCGAACGTGGAAGTTGCTGGTCTCACCATTGTGCCGAGTGCGCGAAAGCTCTATGCCGCCACGCACGGACGCAGTGCCTGGCAGCTAACATTGCCATAAAGCCGGTTTAAGTTTCGGTTCGCAACTTGGGCGGGATGGCGAGAAGCCATCCCGCCTTTTTTTTGCGCGATCAATGTCGGCGCAGATTGACAACAGTTCCGGCTGCGATTAAATATTGCGCGCTAGTTTCCTTCCTCGCCAGCTATTCTCTCGGCGAGGTGTTGTTCGGAAATTCGCACGTTCAATCAGCAGTTGCATAACAATCCCCATCCATGGCGGGACATAGTAAGTGGTCGAAGGTCAAGCGTTTTAAAGGCGCGATCGATGCGAAACGCGGCCAGATCTTCAGCAAATTATCAAAAGAGATCACCATCGCGGCAAAGCGCGGCGGGGGCGATCCCAATGGCAATCCGCGCCTGCGCAGCGCGATTCAGGCTGCCCGCACCCAGAGTATGCCGAACGATAACATCGAGCGTGCGATCAAACGCGGCACGGGCGAGGGCAAGGACGGACAGCAATTCGACGAAATCGTGTACGAAGGTTACGCGCCGGGCGGCGTGGCCATCATTGTCGAAACGGCAACCGACAATAAGAACCGGACGGGGGCGGAGATTCGGAGCATTTTCAGCCAGCACAATGGCAATCTCGCCTCGACTGGAAGCGTCTCGTACATGTTTCACAGGAAAGGACAAATCACCGTTCCGCGGTCGAGCATCGACGAGGATCGGTTACTGGAGGTTGCCCTCGAGGCGGGCGCGGAAGAGTTGACAACTGATGATGATCAGTATGTTATTATTACTTCCCACGATCAGCTATACGCGGTAGCTGAGGCCCTCAAAAATGCGGGCGTGACCACCGATGGGCAAAAGCTTACATTCATTCCCGATACGACTGTTACGGTGCCCGACGAAGCCGCGGTGCGTCAGGTGCTCCGCTTATGTGATGCGCTTGACGACGACGATGACGTGCAAAACGTCTATTCAAATCTAGAAATTCCCGACGAATTGCTGGCCAAATTGCCGGCCTGAAAAACTATTGCTTGCAGGAAACGTGTTAAGGCGGTGCTGCGCCGCGACGAATTTAGCTTATGAACGAAGAAAACGAAAAACAACCTGTGCCCACTGAGTCCGCCTCGCCGGAGCAACGGCAACATCACCCGCGCCGGCGTTTCCCGCGAAAACGTTACCGAGGTCGGGACGACCGGTTCAGGCGCGATGACTCGGAGTCGCCAAATTCTTCGTCAGTTAATGCCGATTCTGCTGGCGCGGCTACTGATGTCGAAACCATCGACCGGCCTGCCTCAGGCGGGCGCGAGGGGTCGGAGGCTGGTGCCGAAGGTGGCGAACAAGTTCAGGCCGAGCCGGAATTCGGCGAAGGTGTCATTGAAATCTCGGGTAAGGGTTTCGGGTTCCTGCGCGATGCGAAGCGAAACTTCGTGCAAACGCCGCAGGATATTTTTGTAACTCCCGAAATTGTGCGCCGTTTCGGCTTGCGCGATGGCATGTGGATTTACGGCGAAACCCGGCGGGGCAGCCGCGGACCGCAATTGGTGAAGCTGCTGAAGATCAATGGCGAGGAGCCGGCAAAATATCAAGGGCTAACGCCATTTGAAGAATTGACCACGATCAATCCGAACAAACGAATCAAGCTCGAGACGGCGCCGGACCGTTACACGACGCGGATTATGGATCTGATGACGCCGCTCGGCATGGGGCAGCGTGGTTTGATTGTCGCGCCACCGCGCACTGGCAAGACAACTCTGCTGCATCACATCGCCGAGGCAGTGGCAAAAAATCATCCGGAGGTCATTCTGATCATTCTCCTTGTCGATGAGCGCCCGGAAGAGGTGACCGATTTTCGTCGTTCGCATCCAACGGCAGAACTGATGGCCAGCTCCAATGATGCCGACATCAAAAGTCACACGCGAATTTCGCAATTAGCGATCGAGCGGGCGAAACGCCTCGTCGAAGCAGGAAAACATGTATTCATTCTCCTTGACTCCATCACGCGCACCGCTCGCGCATTCAACAACGCAATGGGTGGCGGAGGCCGCACCATGAGCGGCGGTATCGATGCACGCGCCATGGAAATTCCACGGAAAATTTTTGCAGCCGCGCGTAATACCGAGGAAGCGGGTTCTCTTACCATTGTCGCTACGGCACTGATCGAAACCGGCAGCCGCATGGACGAACTGATCTTTCAGGAATTCAAAGGCACCGGAAACATGGAAATCGTGCTCGACCGGAAAATCAGCGACCAGCGGATCTATCCAGCGGTGGATATTTCTCTCTCTGGCACACGTCGGGAAGAGTTGCTCTTGCAACCGTGGGAACTGGAGAAAATCAATCTCATTCGGCGCGGCCTGGCCGGACACAAACCAGAGGAAGCAATTCAGCGTCTCTTGATGTTTGTGAAAAAATTCCCGACCAACGCTGAGATGCTCAAGGGCATCCCGGGCTGATCCGGTTCGCAGGCGATTGCCGGTCTTAACGCGATCGGACACGGTTCTCAATTCGCTGTGCGCACTCGAAGGCTCTCAAAAAAACTTTATCGAAAGGTCTTCGGGAGAAAGCGGCGACCGCGTGAGATTTCTGAGCTAAGCACTTCGAGGATTCATGAAGCTGTCCTGCGCGCGATCGCGACGGCACCCGCCAAGCAATCGAGCGGAGATCACCTCGATGTGGGCAGCGGGACGGGGGAATTGTTGCGGCTCGTTCGAGCGCGTTATCCCTTTCGTTCGTTTGGCTGCGATTACACGGATAAATTGGTCTCCGTTCCCGGTCCCAGGATCGACACGGTCGATCTGAATCGCCAACCGCTTCCGTACAGCGATAATCGGTTTGCCCTCGTTACATGCATCGAGACAATTGAGCACCTGGAAAACTACCGGGAGGTCATCCGGGAAATTTATCGTGTTCTGCAACCAGGGGGCGTCGCGGTGTTTTCGACTCCAAATATTTTGAATCTGCGCTCCCGTCTTCGCTATTTGTCGTCCGGCTTTTACAACTTGTTCGGCCCTTTGGCGGCTGACGAATCCGATATTCACACCACACGTGGCCACATCAACCCGGTGAGTTGGTTCTATCTTTCGCACGCCCTTCTCAATGTTGGCTTCTGCGATTTGAAAGTGACAGTGGATAAATACCAGCGCCGTTCCCTTCTGGCATTTCCGTTCCTAATAGTTCCTCTCCGTGCCGCCAACTGGATCGTTTATCATCGTGATAAAAGTACCTACGGTACGCTGGACGAACGGAATGCCTGGGCTGTCCGAGCGATGAATTCACCCGGCCTGCTGCTTGGGCGAACGTTAATCGTTACCGCGGTTAAGCCGGCGTAATGTGCTGTTGGTAGAGTGCGTGAATCGCCTCGCGAGAATCGAGATAATCGCGACGGAAAGCGTGGAGGTCCCGAGAGGCGAGACGAATGGCAAACTTTCGTTGTTCGTCTGGATCGCTCGGAAGCGTTGAAATGCTTCTGTCGTCATATCGACGCAACACAAGTTCGCAGCGACGCAGGAAGGCATAAGAGTTTTTGAGCTTCCCAACATCCGACTTGTCCAGATGGCCGTGCTCGTGCAGCCGATCGACGGCGAGCTCCCAGTTCTGTTCCCAGATGTTTCCGCGCATCTGCAACGCTTGAACGAGAAACTCCGCTTCTATGATGCCGCCAGCTCCGGTCTTTAAATCGAGAAAATCCGACCCGCTTCCGCGCTCGCGCCGAATGCGCCGGAGCATGTCATCAATTTTTACGAAAAGGCCGGCATCCTGGCATGCGCGACGCCATGCTCGCCTTGCAATTTCCATGAATTCGTTTTGCAACGGTCCGCTAATGCTGCGTGTGCGAGTCAGAGCCTGCAATTCCCAAGGCTGTGCTCGGCTCGCATAGTACGATTCGTAAGTTTCAGGAGAGCAGACAACCGGGCCCTTTTCGCCTTCAGGGCGCAGCCTTGCATCCAGCGCCCAGATATTTCCCTCGGCCGTTGGCTGCGCCATGGCGTTCATAACATTCTGCGCGGCGCGAACGTCGTCGCCCACGAACAAAACGTCCAGGTCCGCGCCGTAACTCATCTCACGTCCACCAAATTTTCCGAGAGCGATGACCGTCAGTTGCTCACTTGCGAGGAGCCTGGCGACAACGATCAGACACGCTTCCGCCACGTCTGAAAGCTCGGCAAAAGTCGCCGCTGGCTGGATAAGTCCCAGCACGTCGCGCAGGATGATGCGCAACAGTTGCCTTTGCCGGTAGGTGCGTATCGGGTCCAGGTTGTTTGCATCTGCGCCTAACAAATCGAGGCGTCGCAGATTTTCTTTTACTGATCGTGGTTCACCAAATTTTGGATCTCGGGTGATGTCTTCCAGAAGCTGCGGACGGCGAATCAAAAGCTCGCTGGCAAAGCGGCTGGCATCAAAAGTCTTCACAACCAGCTCCAGCAATCGAGGATTTGCGACCAAAAGCTCAAAGAACAAACTCCGCAAACCGTAACCCTCCACGAGGCGAACGAACTGATTGAGCGTCGTATCCGGGTCTGCGCTCTTAGAAAGCCATCCCAGCAAGGCCGGACGCAGCTTGCGAAAGATATGTCGTGTTCGTGGTGCGACATGGAAACTTCCAGCGCCCTGCGCGAGGTCGGACAGCGCCTTGGTTGCTCGTTTCTGGTCGCTGAAAATGTCAAGATCGTCCGCCTGAGGCAGTGTGGCCGGGGCCGTTGATGTTCCTGAAACGATCCGTTGAAAAATCGGACGCACTGCGCGCATTCTTTCCTGCAGCGCCGCAGTGAAATCTTCACTGGATGAAAACCGGAGGCTCAATGCAAGACGTCGCAAAGCTTCCCGGTCTCGAGGAACAATGTGCGTTTGCTGTTCGGCCTCTATCTGCAAGCGATGCTCCACACGGCGGAGGAATCGGTAAGTGTTGTCGCAAGTCAGCACATCCTCGCGTGGAAGAAGATCCAATTGACGAAGCGCTCGCAGGGCCTTGAGCATACTTGATTCCTGCAAGAACGGATGCCGCGCTCCGTGGATAAGCTGCAAGGTCTGCACGATGAATTCGATCTCGCGAATTCCGCCGCGTCCAAGTTTCACGTCGCGTTCGAGCTTGTCCGCGCCGACGATGTCGCGCTCGATGCGCCGCTTGATACCGGCGATTTCATCCAGCAAATCTGGCGATGCGCTCCTGGGATAAATAAACGGCTGATGCTGCCGTAGGAATTCGTAAGCCAGCTCGCGGCTGCCGCCGATTCCGCGCGCCTTGATCAGCGCAAGACGTTCCCAGGTTTCGCCGAACCCCGCATAATAATTTTCCATGCTCTCGAGCGAGCGGGCCAATGGTCCTGCCGAGCCTTCCGGTCGCAGACGCAGATCGACGCGGAAAAGCGAGCCAGCCGGATGCCCGGTCGAAAATGTTTCGAGGATTCTTTTTCCCAGCCGGTTAAAGAATTCGTGATAAGAAACGTGGGCCGTCAGCTGGCCTTCCTCACTGTAGAGAAAAAGAAGATCAACGTCCGAACTGTGATTTAGCTCCCCGCCGCCGAGCTTGCCCAGTGCGAGAATGGCGAATTCCGCCTTGGGCGAACCATATTGTTGTCGCAATTCCGTGTCCCAATGTTCGAACACATTGTGGATACAAATCTCCGCCACCTGCGAAAGCTCGCCGGTGGTTTCCTCCAGCGACGCCACGTTTGCCAGCTCGCGAACGGCGATGCGCGTCATCTCACGGCCCTTCCAAAAGCGAAGAGCAGAAAAACCCTGATCTGCGACCGAGTTGCCAGCCGATCTGTGTAGGTAGCCCAGCATTTCCGCATACCCGCGAGGAGCACAACAGATTTGCGGCTGGCAAAGCCACAGCAGGCTGTCCGGGTCGTGAGACAGGCGCGCCGCGCAAATACTGGAGACAGCCAGAAGATGAAGCAGAGCAGCTTCGCCCAGCGGGAATTGTTCGACCACATCGGCTAGTGGCTGGGCGGTTTCCGGCCAGTGTTCCTCAAGCTGAATCAGGACAGTCTCGACCTGTGCCGGATTAATTGAAGCGGCCGCCTTTTCACGAATCCAACGTTCATCACGAGCCATCGTGCAGAACATCACGCGGATTTCAGCGAAGGCTAGCCGATGAGGGCGGCTCTTCGATCAGGCTCAGGGCGGGGGTGCCAAAACGCGAAGCGCTCTCTTCCGAATTCGGAAATCAACCGGGCAACTGCCCGCGAGTTCGCCATCAAGCTCCAGGGGAACGTCCTGCTCGCTCGTTATGCGCAGCTGCCGCGTCTGAAAATATTCGATCTCCGGGACTTTGATGTCGGAGCTGAACACAACGTCCTGGAGATATTTGATGATTTCGAGATAGCCGAGCCGTTTGAAGACGACTACGTCAAACAGGCCATCATCGACGATAGCGTGTTTAAAAAACGGGAAGGGCCCTCCGTAAAGGCGCCCGTTTCCAATGAGAACAAACGATCCTTCTTCCACCGGGGTATGTTCCGACTCGATGAATAGTTTTGGCGGTTGCCGTGCCGCGATGTGCGCTGCGGAGATGAGATAGCTCAGCGGACCGAAGCTGCGTTTGAACGCCAGGCTGGTTTCTTTCACCACCTGCGCGTCCAAGCCTACGCCGGCGAGCTGGACAAAATATTTCTCATTCGCGCTCGGCATGTCGACCAGACGAACGTTTGTGTCTTCGATGATGTCCCAGCAGCGCTGGAGATTGTGCAGAGGCAAGCCAAGCTCCATCGCGAAAACATTGACACTGCCCATTGGGAGCACGCCCAATGTGGCATTGCTGCCGGCGAGTCCATTGGCTACCTGGCTGACTGTTCCGTCGCCGCCTGCAGCGACGATTCGCGTAAATCCCTCCTCGACTGCGCGCCGGGCCAGCGCCTCCGCTTCGCCAGAATGCGATGTAACGCGGACTGGACAGTCACCAGCGAGTGATTCGGTGCGCTCCTGCCAGCTGCGAATGTGTTCAGGGCTGCCGGCAGTTGGATTGAGAATGACAATCGTATCGGTCACAAGGAAAAGTAGCAGAGGGCTTTCGTCTTTTCTTCAAACTCGGGCTGCGTAACGTCTCACGGTGAAAAAATTGCGCAGGGTTCCATTGATTGCTCTAGGGGCGGTGGTTGCGCTTGGCGCGATTCTTTTGACCGGCGTGAATCTATATGTGCAATCGCAGGGTACACACGCGAAGATTCAACAGGAATTGAGCCGGCGCCTTGGCACCACGCTCGGAATCCGCAGCATGAGCGTGACGCCCTGGGGTGGACTGGAGCTGAGCGGCATCACGATTGCGCAAACTTCGCCGGTTGATCCGAGGCATTTCCTCGAAGCAAAAACATTTCGACTGCGCGTTCGTTTCCTCTCTCTTTTTTCCCGGCGGCTGGTGGTCAAAGAGGTGGCGCTCATCGATCCAAATGTAGTTTGGCCGCAAGATGCCGGAGGAAAATGGAAATTACCCGGTCCACACAGGACAAAGACGAGGGCTCCAACTGTGTCCCAGCCGGAAGTAGAAAGCGAACCCGCTCAAACCCCTCAAACACAGACCGCTCCTGTCGTTGCCATTTCTCCGGCGAATCTTCCTTCTCCAGCGCAGGCGATAGTTAACAGTCCATCTCCGATGCAGGAACCGAGACTGGCGGTGCCTCCGGAGGTCCGACGCGTCAGTATTAAGAATGGCAATTTCAGTTTTCTCGATCACGCCGGCAGGCTGCTTGCGAGTTTTAATGGGGTAGACTTTCGCACCAGCATCCGCAGCGCCCTGGCGCTTCACGGCGATGCGAGGGTGGCGAGAATTTCCCTGCAGGACCGTTTTTTTCTGGAACAACTACGCTCCCCGCTGCGTTACGAGCCGGACGTGCTGGAGCTTTCCAAGATTTCCGCGCGTGCCGGTAACGGTGAGATCAACGGCTATTTCGCAATGCAACCGGAAGCTGAAGATTCTCCGTTTACCACGAGCGTAAAGTTTCGCAATGTGCTGGCCGATCAGATTATCACAAACGCAGGCGGACCCACGGGAATCGTGCAGGGCAAATTGGAGGGAAATTTCCAAGCTTCCGGCAAAACGGCCGATCCGGAAGCGTTCGTTGGAAACGGCGAGATTTTCCTGCGCGACGGGCGGGTCCAGCAATACAGCTTGCTTGTATTACTGGGGGAGGTTCTTCAGATTGAAGAACTGAGAGAGCTTCATCTCGAGCAAGCGGAGGCGAAATATCATGTGCGTCCAGGCCTGGTCACGATCGACGAATTGATTTTGCGCTCTCCGAATATTCGTCTTACCGCGTCGGGAACAGTTGCGTTTAACGGCAAGCTGAAGCTCGATTCGCAGCTCGCGATCAACGACAAAATTCGTGGCCAGCTTTTTAAAGCGATTCGCCAGAATTTTCAACCGATCAACGAACCGGGCTATTCTGCCATCGACTTTCAGGTTGGCGGCACCATCGATCGCCCGAGCACAAACTTAATGGATAGATTGGTCGGCAGCGATCTTAGCAGTATGATAAACAGCTTCTTTGGCGGCGGAAAAAAGGAGCGAGGAAAAAAGAAAAAGAAACAGATCGAAGAACCGGCGCCCGCAACGCCTCAGGATAGCGGCGCGGGCAGCGCGATGCCCGCCGGGCCATCAACTTCTGCTTCACCCCAGGAGGCGCTGCCTGAGGCCACCGCAACGCCAACCCCAGCCGCGTCGCCATGAGAGTGATCGCCGGCAGCGCCGGCGGAATTCGCATCGCAGTTCCGAAGCGGGGTGTGCGACCAACGATGGACCGTGTCAAGGCTGCTATCTTTTCCAGTCTGGGCGACATCATAGCGGGGGCGCGCGTCCTCGATCTTTTCGCCGGCAGCGGTGCACTGGGAATTGAAGCGCTCAGCCGCGGCGCGTCTTCTGTTGTTTTTGTTGAGGCAGATCGACAATCGGCGGAAATCATCGAGAGCAATCTCGCCAGGACAAAGTTGAAAGGACGAGTTCGACAGCAGGACGTCTTCGATTTCCTCCGGCACGCTTCCGGCGCCGAAATGTTTGACGTCGTCTTTGCGGATCCGCCGTACGAAAAGACGGAGGCCGGTGAGCGTTTCACCGAAAAACTGCTGGGTAACGAAGCGTTGTTTCAATTGCTGAGCCCGGATGGAATTTTCGTCTTGGAGAAGCGCCCGGCCGAAGCTCTTCCTGAAACCAAGCTCTGGCGTCTGATTCGTCAGAAAACATACGGCGCCACTGAAGTGTTGTTTATTTCCGGAATCCGCAATCAAAAATTCGCAATCCGCAATTGAATGATTCTTTTCATTTACAATTTGTTTTGGCCAATCGGACTGTTGTTCTTTTTACCGGGCTATTTCGTGAAGATGATTCGTCGCGGCGGTTACCGCGAAAAGTTCGGACAGCGCATGGGAATTTACGGTGGTGAACTACGGGTTCCCCTGTCGAAGCAAGAATCGACATGGCTGCATGCGGTCAGCGTTGGGGAAGTAAATATTGCGTTAAAACTGGCCCATGCATTGCGCGCTCTCGAACCAGATTTGCGCTGCGTTCTGACCACAACCACTACAACTGGGTTCGCACTGGCAAATAAGAACGGGCCGGCCTGGATCGAAGTCATCTACACACCGCTCGATTACTGGCCGATCATGCGACGTGCGTTTTCGGCGATCAGACCGACGCGGATCTTGCTGGTGGAAGCTGAAGTTTGGCCAAACCTTGTCGCACTCGCGCACGAATGCCGAATTCCAACGATATTGGTGAATGCGCGCTTGTCGCCGAGATCAGAGAGTAGGTTTCGACGGTTCCGATTTTTTGTGGCGCCCACATTTCGGCTGTTGGATCTGGTCTGCGCACAGGAGCCGAATGATGTCGATCGATGGGTTGCGATCGGGGTTGCGCGCAACCGGATTCGAGCGGTTGGAAGTATCAAATACGATCCTGATGGGCATGATCAGGGTTTGGAAGCGCAGGAAGGCGCGCAGCAAGTCGACTTCAATCATGCGGCTCGAGAGAGCCCAGTGTTGTTCGGCGGCAGCACCCATCGCGGCGAAGAGGAAATTCTGGCCAGCATTTTTCTGCGCTTGCGCCAGCAATTTCCATCGTTGCGGTTGTTCATTGCGCCGCGGCACGTCGAACGGCTCCGCGAAATCCGCGCGCAATTTGGCGCTTTGCCAATGCGCGTGACGCTGGCAAGCGAGGTGGTCCGGCAGCTGCCGGGCGAATCAGATGCGGATTGCATTATTCTCGATACAACAGGGGACCTTCATCGCTGGTATGCTATCGCCACTATTGTGTTCATGGGTAAAAGCCTGACCGCGCGCGGCGGTCAAAATCCCGTGGAGCCGATTATCGCGGGCAAACCAGTTGTGTTTGGTCCGCACATGGAGAACTTCGCCACGCTGGCGAAAGCGCTCGTATTGAAGAAAGGCGCGATTCAGGTTCCCGATATGGATTCGCTTGAACTGACGATCGCCGAGCTTTTGCGCGATCGCGAAGCGTGCCAACGCCTCGTCCAAAGGGCGCGCGAAGTTTTGAGCGAGCACCAGGGCGCAACCGCGCGCACAGCGGCGTTGATTCACGAACTGAATCCCAGTCTGTAGCCACGGCGCCAGACGCGGTCTCAAACGAAAAGACTGAAAACAATCCGGCAATTTGCCTTGCATGAAGGCATGGCAATTCTGATATTGCCCGGCTTTTGTGACCCTATCGTCTAGAGGCCCAGGACACCGCCCTTTCACGGCGGTAACACGGGTTCGAATCCCGTTAGGGTCGGTTCATTCGTTGTCCGTTGTTTTGCGGGCAACCCGAGGATTACCCTAATGACAATGGCCCGATGATTCCTGGAAATCGTTTGGCTTACTCGGCAATCTTGCACGAGCGACGGGATCGAGCGCCGATACAGTTACGTAATTCTCGTCCCCATAAATCATGACGCGAACCGCTGGAGCCAATCCAATTCCGTTAGGGTCGCACTGGTTGATGCTGGCGATCACTGGCGTCCTGCTCCTTTCGGTAGCAATCCTGGTGGATCTCAACCCGGTGGTAGATCAGAATTTTTTCTTTTCAACGAATGATCCGGGCATCCAGCAGACCAAAAAGATCGAGCAACGCTTTCCTTCGCAACCAGAAGTGATTCTGGCGGTCTCCTCGCGCGACATTTCTTCGCCGCGATATCTGGAACGAATTCAAAAACTCACACAGCGCGCGCACACCATCGGTGGCGTAAGCGCAATTAAGAGTCTGGTTGAAGGACCAAAGAGTTTTGAAGACGCGCTGAAGAGCCCGTTCTGGAGCCGGTTGCTAATCTCGCACGACCGGAAGTCCAGCAACGTGATCATTTTCATGAAGGGCAGGCATACCGAAAAGCCAATTCAAAGACTCGAGCAGATTGTGCACGAACTGGACACACGGGATTTTCGGATTCACATCGCCGGTCCGCCGTATGTCGTGGAAATGATTAGGCGCAGTCTGGCGCACGATTTCCGCTACTTCAGTCTCACGGCGGTCGCGTTGTTTGGCCTGACGATGGCTGCGCTGTTCCGGTCGCTCCGGCTGTTTATAGGAATGCTTTGCACATGCACCAGCGCCGTTTTGTTGAGTTTGCTTATCCAATCGATGCTCGGCCACAAGATCGGCATCCTCACGGTGAATCTCGGCACGATCGTGTTCGTCATTGCGTTATCGCATCTGGTCTACATGACATTCAATTGGCAGACCCTCGCCAATCGCGCGCATCGCATGGGCAAGGAAACCCCGAATCTCGCGACAGCGGCGCGACGCATGACTTTTCCGCCGTCGTTCTGGTCGATGATCTGCGCCTCGTTGGGTTTTGCCAGCTTGCTGATTGTTCAGGCAAAGCCATTGCGAGAACTCGGATTTGGCGGCGTGCTGGGCACAGTCGTGGGATTCGCTTGTGCATATTTGATGTATCCAGCGTTTCTGCGCTGGGCCGTGCCTCGCAAAAGCACAATCGTCGAGGCGGAACCTCCACATGCATTCTGGTCGCGTCGTTTTGCACTGCTCTCGTTGGTCGTCATTTTACTCAGCGTGGGCTTGGGATTCGGCCTGAGCAAAGTGAATACCGACCCGAGCCTTCTCGATTATTTCAAACCGCATCAGGAATTGCGTGACGGCTTGGAATTCGTAGATCGCACCGGAGGCTGCAACCCGCTCACCGTCGTCGTTTCCGCGGCAAACGGCAGCCGGCTAAACACGGATGAGGCTTATAAGAAGATGTGGACATTGCACGGGGCCCTGGAAAATCAGAAAGACGTTGGAACGGTGATTTCGCTGCCCACGCTCCTGGCAGAAGGCGATCGCACGCCGTTTTCATTTCTCATCAGTTACGAAAAAATGATGGAGATCATGGAGCAACCAAAGTATGCCCGCGTGGCAAAGGGTTTTGTGACCAAGGATCGCTCGGAGGCGGTGTTCACCCTTCGGATGATCGAGGCGCGGCGCACCAAATACCGTGTTGACGTTGTAAACGATCTTCGCTCCATCTGCCGCAAATATGGGTTCAAAGCCGACCTTGTCGGCGGCATTTACTATTTACAGGGAAGGCTGGCCAAATTGGTCGCGGAAAGTTTGGTAACAGGTTTGTTCTGGCTGAATTTGTTGTTCGTCATGATCGCATGGGTCGTCGCACGATCCATTCGCGGCGCGTTGGCGATGATCATCAGTCTAACTCTCGTGCCGCTATCGATGCTCGGCGGCATTGGTTGGTTCCATATTCCGGTGGACATCATTTCGGCGCCGGCCACGAACGTTTGCATAGGTATCGCCATCGATTCAATGATTCATCTGGTCTTTGGTGTCCGGCGCGCGCAACGCGATGGGAAGAAAGGGTGGGACGCGTGGATCTTCGCGCGCGAGGAGCAGTGGCGCGGAATTGTTTATTCGGACGTGATCATCGCCGCGGGTTTCGCCATTTTCTTATTGTCGGATTTTCCGCCAACGCAGCGTTTCGGTCTGGTCGTTCTGGCTGGATGCATCATCGATATCCTGGCAAATCTATTCGTATTGCCGCTGCTCGGTGGCGCGCCCTTGAAAAAGCGCGTTTGAGGAGGCGCCTGTAATGCCTATTTTAAAAGGTGATGCAGGACGCGTTTTATCAGTCTGAATCTGACCAGCCGCATCCGGGGCGGGCGCGCGCGATCATTAAAGCGCATCCGGAAGTCCGGCAGCTGATGGTGCGCAATCCGTGGACGGCGCTCATCGCTGTCTCGATCGTGGTCATGCAAACGGGGATCGCCTTTGGGATGGGAAGCCTTGGGTTTGGTTACTGGTGGCTTAGTCTTCTCATCGCCTATTGCGTTGGCGCATTCGCGAACCATGCCAATTACGTCATCATTCACGACGCAACTCACAACCTGATTTTCCGGAACAAACGCTGGAACAAGATGGTGGCTGTCATCGCCGATCTTCCTAATCTTGCGCCGGGGGCGATGGGTTTCCGCGTCTATCATTTGAAGCATCATTCGCATCAGGGCGATTACGAATACGACGCGGACCTGGCGAACCACTGGGAAGCGCGCCTGGTCGGTAATAGATGGTATCGCAAGGCCATCTGGCTCATGCTCTTTCCATTCTTTCAACTGACGCGCCCACCCCGTTTGAAAGCGATCAAGATGTGGGACCGCTGGTTCTGTATTAATTTTGCGTGTGCGGTGCTCTACGACGCGGCAGTCGTTTATTTTTTCGGTTGGCCGGGGTTTCTTTATCTCGTGTTCGCATTTTTCTTCTCGATTGGGCTGCATCCAGTCGGCGCTCGCTGGATTCAGGAGCATTACACCTACGATTTCGACCAGGAGACTTTTAGCTATTACGGACCGATCAATCGTGTGGCGCTAAACATGGGTTATCACAACGAGCACCACGATTTGTCCTCCATCCCGTGGAACAATCTGCCGAAACTGCGCGCGATGGCACCAGAATTTTACAGCAATCTGAAATATCATTCGTCGTGGACGCGGTTGCTATTCCAGTTCGTTTTTGACAAGCGATACAGCCTGTATTCGCGGATTGAGCGAATGAAAGACACGGGGGACTCCCAACGGGTCCCCGACACGATAGCCGATCAACTTGGCAGTCTTGATCTGAGTGGAAGGCCCATTAGCTTTTAGCCATGGCTGAGCGGTTGTACATCTCGAATAAGAACGAAACGGTTCGGATGTTCGAGAGCGATTTCATGGAGTTCTTTTCACGGGTGCATCCTGCGACTCCGTTGATTCTGTACCTCCCGGTCATTGGCTACATGCTTTACGTCTCGCTTCGGCAACGCCAATTGTCGTCCGTTGCGGTCGCGGCGCTGTTTTTGTTGGGCGTTTTGCTCTGGACGCTGACCGAATATCTCATCCACCGGTACGTATTCCATTACCAACCGAAAACGCGTTTGGGAAAACGACTGCACTACATCATTCACGGCGTCCATCATGATTATCCCAACGATGCGCGTCGGCTCGTGATGCCGCCGAGCATAAGCGTTCCACTCGCGTTTCTTTTCTACGGTCTGTTTTTTCTGGTTTTTGGAAGCCTTACGCCGGCCGTGTTTGCCGGGTTGGTTTTCGGTTACATTTGCTATGACATGCTCCATTACGCGACGCATCATTTCGCCATGAAACGCGGCATCTGGCTTTGGCTGAAGCAGTATCATCTCCGCCACCACTTCAAGGACGATCACGTCGGATACGGCATCAGCTCGCCGCTGTGGGACTTGGTTTTCAGGACCACGCGAAAGTAGCTGAAATACAGCCCACAGGGCCATCGCTAGCAGGGGCCAGAACTGTACTTGTCCTGAAATCCGAAACCCGCTAGATTGGATGCCCCGACACGGAACCCGTTGTATGCGGATGCAGCGGAGAACTCGTAAGGAATCTAGTGAAGCACAAAAACTCTCAATTTTGCTGGGAAACACCGTCCGTGAAGACGGGAGTGAGCGAAAGACAGTGTACCATTTGATGAACAACGACCCGGCAAAACTCAGTCTGAGCAATTTTCTGGCACACGAAACGAGCGATCCGCTCGAGCCGCCGTCCGGATTCACGCATTGGATGCGACAGGCCAGGTTCGCGGTAGAACTTTATGAACCGGAGCTGCTCGCCAGTGCCGACGCGCGCACGACCATCGATTACAACGGTCGGCCGCGCTCGGTGATCAACCTTTGTTCCTACAATTACCTCGGCCTGGCAAATCATCCCGAAGTCATCGCCGCAGCGCAGAAAGCGTTGAAGACGCACGGTCTCGGGGCATGCGGTTCGCCGATGCTTTCCGGCATGACGGACCTGCACCGCGAGCTTGAGCGGCAGGTGGCAAAATTTCTGGGTCGCGAAGACGCCATGCTTTTTAACAGCGGATTTGGCGGCGCGCTCGGAACCATCTCCGGTTTGCTGCGCAAAAACGACGTAGCGATCCTGGATAATCGATCGCATTTGAGTTTGCGCGACGGTGCGGCGCTTTCCCGATGTCGGGCGGACAAATTCGAGCATAACGACCCGGCATCGCTCGATAAGGCGCTGGCGCGCAAACAGGGTCGCCGGCAACTCGTGGTGATGGAAGGAATTTATTCCATGGATGGCGATTTCGGCAACCTGCCGGCGCTGCTCGATATCGCAGAGTCGCACGGGGCGAGTGTTTTTGTCGATGAAGCGCACTCGATGCTCGCCTGCGGCGAACATGGTCGCGGCGCCGCGGAAAAATTCGGTGTGGAAAGTCGCATATCGCTTGTTTACGGCACATTTTCAAAAGCTTTTGGCGCGCTGGGCGGATTTGTGGCCGGGCCGAAAGAGACCCTTCGTTACCTGCGTTTTTACGCGCACCCGTATGTTTATTCGTGTGCTTTGCCGCCCGTGGTGGTGGCGGCGATTTTGAAAGCGCTGGAAATCGGAATGCGCGAGCCGGAGTTGCGAAAAAAACTTTGGGAGAACGCCGATTACTTTCACGCGCAACTGCGCAACATCGGCATCGATACCGGAACGTCGACAACGTACATCATGCCGTTGGTGATCGGCGACCGGGAACGCATGTACCGATTAGGCCACGAATTGCGACGGCGCGGTTTGTGGGTCGCGCCGGTGGATTACCCAGCGGTCCCGCAAAACAAGATTTGTTTCCGCGCTTGCGTGACTGCCAAACATACCCGGGCCGATCTCGATGAAGCGCTCAACATTCTCGATGACACGCTCAAAGCGGATTCGAAAATCAAGGCGACCACGTTCCGGTTGCGCCTCAAAATGTCTGAGCTGGCGGTGAGGATGAGTTCTTGATGCCGGCCCAGGTTGTTTCCACGGCGGCCCCCAAGATCGACTCGACCTATAAAGCGCGCGAAGTCGAGGGAGTTTTCGATCTTTATTTCTACAGGCCAATAGGGTTTTGGCTGGCCCAGTTTTTTGCGCGTCTCCAGATGACGCCGGCGGGCGTAAGCTTGCTAGCCGGGATCTTTGGCGTGGTCGCTGGGCACCTTTATTACTATCGCAATCTAAGCATCAACGTTGCGGGAATGGTGCTCCATGTTTGCGCGAATACGCTCGATAACGCGGATGGACAGCTCGCACGTCTGACGCATCGGGAAAGCCGTCAGGGCCGTATCATTGACAGCATTGCCGACCATTTGGTCTTCGTCAGCGTTTACCTGCATCTGACTCTTCGTTATCTCGTCGAAGGCTCGTCGCCAGCGATCTGTCTTCTCGCGCTTGCTGCGGGAGTCAGTCATGCATTGCAAGGAGCAGCCGCGGATTATTATCGCAACACCTATCTTTACTTCGCAAAAGCGGGAGCGCGAACGGGCTTGGATTCCTCATCCGAACTGCGATCGGATTATCGAAAATTGACCTGGCGTCAGGCACCGTGGCAGAAGCTTCTGCTTGCGTTGTATCTGAACTTTACTC
>Ga0137412_10000666_pt1 | contig 25059 bp, 20 predicted proteins | sample CZODoug2_1_16fun_FD_122160 | JGI IMG/M metagenome (GOLD analysis project Ga0137412, IMG submission 122160) | Vadose zone soil fungal communities from Angelo Coast Range Reserve, California, USA - CZODoug2_1_16fungal (Hybrid Assembly) | ecosystem: Environmental > Terrestrial > Soil > Vadose zone... | reverse complement strand
CAGCGAACCCGAGATCGCGAAGCGCGAAGCTCAGGTGCGCGGAGAAGGTGTGAGATGGCGACAGCATTTCAATGGCAAGAAGTACCGGGCGGCGATGAGTTCCTTCGGGAGCCAAGGGTCATTCGCGGTCAAGGGGGAGTTCCCCAACGCCTGAAACAGCAGGTTGAGCGGATGGGGCCGCGGCTGCACAGGGGTTTCTCCGCGCGCAAACCGGCGATGGTGGAATTTCATACCGTGAAACGGATTGATAATTCCCGCCTGGTGCGCCACATAGAGCCGGTAAAGCTGAAGAATTATTACAAGACGGCGGCGCTGGGCGGATTTGTGGCCATGTTCTTCATGCTGTATATCTACCAGCATTTCCGCTGCATTGACCTGAGCTTTCAACTGGAAGACCTGAAGGCCAAGCAGACACAGGCGATGGCGCTGAATGGCCAGCTGAAACTGAAAATCGAGACTTGGCGGAATCCAGGCAGAATTGAAACGATAGCGCACCAACTGGGGTTGCAGAGGCCTGATCCTTCGCAGGTGCTCGAATATTCAAATTTCGATGCTTCCCAGGTCCAGTCCGCGCGATTGGTGCGGCCGAACCGCGCTCCCTAGCCTGCCGCGTTGAGGGCGAGCGCCAGAACCCAGCGAGTTTCGAAATAATCTTCCAGCCGTCCGGAGCGCGAGCCGAGTCCCAGGAACCATGGAGCAAGAAAAAATCCACGTCCGATTGCTGATCCTGGCAGGCGTGGCGTTCCTTTGGATGACCGCGGTTTTCGGCCGGCTGACCTACCTGCAACTGATCCGTCATTCCGAATATATGTCGCGGGCCATGCGCCAGCAACGGCGCACGATTGAGATCGATCCGAAGCGCGGAACGATTTACGACCGGAACATGCGGCCGCTGGCGATGAGCGTGCCGGTGCAATCGGCGTTTGCGATTCCCTCTGAAATAAAAGACACCACCATGGCGGCGCGGCTGCTTTCGGGGGTGCTGCGGATTCCGCCGGATAGTTTGCGGGACAAGCTGGAATCAGGCAGCACGTTTGTGTGGATCAAGCGGAAGATGGCGCAGGAAGAAGAGGAAGCCGTCCGTTCACTGAACCTGAAGGGAATTTATTTTCAGGAAGAGAACAAGCGGTATTACCCGAAGCTGGACATGGCGGCGCACGTCCTGGGATTTGTGGACGTGGACGAGCATGGGCTGGGCGGAATCGAATACGAGTACGACAACCTGATTCGCGGCAAGGGCGAAAGAATTGTGGTGATGGCCGACGCGCGCCAGCAGAAATTTGACGGCAGCGAAGCGCGGCAGGACCCTGGCGAAAGCGTGGTGCTGACGCTGGACGAAAAGATTCAGTACATCGCGGAGCGCGAACTGGCAGCGGTTATCCAGAAAGTTCACGCGCCCGCCGGAAGCGTGATTGTGCAGGACCCCAACACGGGAGCGATTCTGGCGCTGGCGAATTGGCCGAAGTACAACCCGAATTCGGCTACGGCGGTGCCGACGGAAGCGCGCATGGACCGGGCAGTCAGCGCGATTTACGAACCTGGTTCTACGTTCAAGCTGGTGACGCTGGCCGCAGCGTTCGACCAGAATCTGATTCGCCCCGAGGAAGTTTTCAACTGCGAGAACGGCTCGATTGTCGTTGCCGGGCACCGGATTCACGATCACAAGAAATATGGCGAGCTTACTGTGGCGGAAATTCTGGCGAATTCGAGCGATGTTGGAGCGATCAAGATTGCGCTGAAACTGGGTCCGCCAAGATTCAACGAATACATTCACTCATTTGGTTTCGGTTCTCCTACAGGAGTGGACTTGCCGGGAGAAAGCCGCGGGCTGGTGCATCGGCTGGATCACTGGGGTTCATTTTCGATCGGCTCGATTTCGATGGGCCAGGAAGTGGGCGTGACGCCTCTGCAGATGATTAATGCGGTTTCCGCCGTGGCCAATGGCGGGCTGTTGTACAGGCCGCGCGTAGTGGTGGAGATGCGGCGCGGGCAACAGGTCTTGCCGTTGGACGGCCCGTCCGCGCCAGCGGAGCCGCGCCGCATAATTCGTCCCGAGACTGCGGCGACGATGCGACGGCTGATGGAGGGCGTGATTTTGAACGGTACCGGCAAATCGGCGCGGCTGGATGGGTGGACGGCAGGCGGAAAAACCGGAACGGCGCAGAAGATTGATCCGGCAACGGGACGCTATTCGCGGACGAAAGTGATCGCGTCTTTTTCCGGATTTGCCCCTATTAACAATCCGGCAGTCACCATTCTGGTTTCGGTTGATTCGCCGGAAGGCTGGCCGCACGATGGAGCTTCGGTATCGGCGCCGGTCTTTAAGCGTATTGCGGAACAGGTGCTGCCGTATCTGGATGTCCCGCGTGACGTGCCCTTGAATCCGCGGCTGGTGCAAACGGCGTATCGCCAGAATCGCGAAAGCGAGGCCGTGGCGATGGAAGACGACACGCCCATGGATTTTTCGGCGCCTGCGGAAATCATGGAGCATGCCACGAAGCCGCCAGAGGCAACTTCGGTTCAGCAGCCGCAACCGACCAATGTGACTGTGACGATGGACGAGGGCGGCGACATCGCCGTGCCGGATTTTAAGGGCAAGACCATGCGGGAAGTGGCGGACACCTGCATGCGACTGGGCTTGAACCCGGTGCTGGTTGGCAGCAGCCTTGCACTTCAACAAACGCCGGGCGCTGGCAGCAAGGTACGCCGGGGAGCGAAGATTCGAGTGGAATTCGGCACGCCACCCGTACACGCGGGTAAGGTGCACTGAGAAAAAGGTTTAGTGGGAGCCCATGAGCAAAGGATTGGGGATTACGGCGGAAGAGGAACGGATCGCTGGCAGACGCAGAGAGGACGCGGAACGACAGACTGTGGCTGAACAGAGACACTCCAGGGGCGCAAGCCTGAAGTCCTTATTGGAGGGAGTGCAGCTGCGTTCGAAGGCCGCGATTGCCGAGATTGCTATCAGCCAAGTAACGCACGATTCTCGCAAGGTACAGCCGGGCGCGCTATTTGTGGCGATTCCTGGTGTTGCCACGGATGGAACATTGTTTGCGCGAGACGCGGTTTCGCACGGGGCAATCGCGGTGGTGAGCGAAGCATCAGCACCGGCGGATTGGCCTGACGTTGCTTGGGTGCAGGTGAGGGAAGCGCGAAAGGCGCTGGCGATTACCGCGGCGAATTTTTTTGGACGGCCCGGGACAGCGCTGAAGCTGACCGGCGTGACGGGAACGAATGGCAAGACCACCACGACTTCGCTGATCGATTCGATCTTACGCGCTTCAGGAGCTAAGACTGGATTGTTCGGCACGATCAGCTACCACACGCCGAGCCGGGAATATCCGGCGCCGAATACCACGCCGGAATCCGTGGACCTGCAGAATTTCTTCGCGGAAATTCGCGACGCCGGCGGAAGTTACGCAACGATGGAAGCAAGCTCCCACGCGCTGGCGATGGACCGGTTGTGGGGCTGCCATTTTGCCACCGCGGTCTTTACCAACCTGACGCGCGACCACATCGATTTTCACAAGAATTTCGAAAACTATTTCGCGGCCAAACGCCGGCTGTTTGAAGGAACCGGGGCGGGCGAGCCGGATTTCTCGATCATCAATACCGATGATGAGTGGGGCAAAAAACTTGCCGGCCTTGGAAAAACGACGCTGACCTATGGCCTGCAAAACGGCACGGACCTGAAAGCCAAGAAATTTCAACTGAGCTTCAGCGGGCTGAATTTCACGGCGCAAACGCCGAAGGGGCCAATTCAGGTGGAATCGGCGCTGGTGGGGCGCATCAATGTTTACAACATCCTTGCCGCGATTGGGGCCGGCATCGGCCTGGGCATTTCGAATGACATCATTGAAACCGGGATCCGAAATCTGCACGCAGTAGCCGGAAGATTTCAGCGCATCGATCAGGACCAGCCCTTCCTGGTGGTGGTGGACTACGCACACACGGATGATGCGTTGCAAAATCTGATTCGAACCGCGCGCGAGCTGATCACAAAAGGGCGCATCATCACGCTCTTCGGCTGCGGCGGCTCGCGCGACCGCACCAAGCGGCCCATCATGGGCGAGACCTCCGGCAAACTGAGCGACCTGACGATTCTGACGAGCGACAATCCGCGGCAGGAAGATCCGCTGAAAATCATCAGCGACATTGTGGTTGGAATGCAAAAGTCCGGCGGAAAATATTTAATCGAGCCGGACCGCGCGAAAGCCATTTCGCTGGCCATCGAGGAAGCGCGGCCGGGCGACATCGTGCTGCTGGCCGGTAAAGGGCATGAGGACTACCAGATTTTTGCGGATCGCACGATTCATTTTGACGATCGCGAAGTGGCGCGAAAAGCGTTGAACGATCGTGGGTACAAAACGGAAAATGGAAAATAGAAAATGGAAAATAGGAAGAGGTGGCGAGTGTCGGTGAGTGCTCGTTGGCTGAGAGATTTTTGAGGCGGGATTAGCGGCCCGCTTCCGTCCCGCGCTTCGCTCGGGATAAAAAAGCGGGCCCTACGGGAGGGTCACTCTGAAAACGCGCCAAGAAGTGCGGTGTGGAAGAAGTGAACGCTTCGCTGGAACCCTGGGGAAAGCCAACCTATTGAGGCAACTATGCGGTGGACGCTTAAACAAGTGGCTGACGCGGTGGCAGGCAAGTCGGGGCATGGCGTGGATGCCGTGGCCCGGGTGGCCGGTGTCTCGATTGATTCTCGCACGATACGTCGGGGAGAATTGTTCATCGCGATTCATGGTCCGCGCAACGACGGACACGACTACGTTGCCGACGTCATGGAAAGCGGAGCGCTGGCGGCAGTGGTGGCGGGGCCGGTGGTCTCGCGCTACCCAGGCTGGATACAGGACCGCTGCATCACCGTGCCCGACACGCTCACCGCGCTCCACGAACTGGCACGAGCGGTGCGCAAGGACTGGGGCAAGAAAATTTGCGGGATCACCGGGTCGGTCGGAAAGACCACTACGAAAGAGATCCTGGCGGCACTGTTGGGCGCGAAGCTCCGGGTTCTGAAAACCGAAGGAAATTTTAATAACGAGTACGGCCTGCCGCTGACGATTTTCCGCTTGGAAGACGAAGACGACGCGGCGGTGCTTGAGATGGGGATGTCGTTTCCCGGCGAACTGAAGCGGCTGGCGGCGATTGCGCGGCCGGATGTGGCAATTCTGACGCGCGTGGCGCCAGCGCACCTGATGAATTTTTCTTCGGTGGAGGAGATCGCGTTGGCGAAACGCGAACTGGTGGAAGGGTTGAATGGCCCAAATTCGCTGGCGGTGCTGAATTCGGATGACTTGCGCGTTGCCGCGATGGCCAAGGTGGCTCCGGGCAGGGTGATTTTTTACGGAGTGGAAACCCCAGCGGAGTTTCGAGCGGAACAGATCGAAGACCGGGGAGCATTGGGTTCGGCGTTCACGCTGATTCACAAGGGCCAACGGATGCGGCTGGAGATGTCGCTGCCGGGGCGGCACGTGGTGTGGAACGCGCTGGCGGCGATTGCGGCGGCGAGTGAATGGGGCATTGGCGCGGAAGAGGCGCGGCGCGTGTTGCCGAATCTGCGAACGCCCTCGATGCGCGGCGAACTGATTCGGTTCACGAATGGATTTGCGTTGATTAACGATGCGTACAATTCTAGCCCCGCGGCGCTGCAGGCGATGTGCAGCCTGCTGGCGGCTACGCCAGGATTTCAGCGGCGGATACTGGCTGCCGGAGAAATGCGCGAACTGGGGCCAGCCTCCGCTCAATTGCATCGCGAAGGAGGCGAATTTGCGGCACGAACCGGAAAGATCGATTTTGTGGTTGGAGTGCAGGGAGACGCTTTGCAGATTGTAGAAGGGGCAAATGCCGCAGGAGTTCCCCGTGATCACACAAAATTTTTCGCCACGCCTGAAAATGCCGCAGAGTTTCTGACAGGTTTCGTGAAGCCGGGTGACTTGCTGCTGGTGAAAGGTTCACGCAGCGTGAAGATGGAACGCATCGTGGAAGCAATGCTTGGCCGGTTTGCGCCAGTGGATGCAGGCAGGAAACCGGAGGAGGCGCACTAGGATGCTTTACTACCTCCTCTACCACGTGCTGCAGAAATATTTCAGCCCTCTGAACGTGTTCCGCTACATCACCGTGCGCACGGCGTACGCGAGTTTGACGGCGATGTTTCTGGCGTTGGTGTTTGGGCCGTGGCTGATCCGCAAGCTGCGCGAATTGCAGATTGGACAATACATCCGCGAGGAAGGGCCGCAGGAGCACAAGAAAAAAGCCGGCACTCCGACGATGGGCGGCGTGCTGATCGTGCTTTCCACCGCCGTGCCGGTTCTGCTTTGGGCCGATTTGTCGAACCCGTTTATTTTGCTGGCGCTCTTCGCGCTGATTGCGTTCGCGGCGATTGGATTTATAGACGACTACGCGAAAGTGGCGAAGCGCCGGAACCTGGGATTGACGGGGAAGAAAAAACTGATCTTGCAGTTCAGTGTCAGCTTTGCCGTAGGCGTCACGCTGCTGGTCCTTTCCACGCACAGCGCGTATTCGACGCAGTTGATTATCCCGTTTCTGAAACGCTTCCGGCCGGACCTGGTGTTTCACAGTTTGCAGCATTCGGGAACTTTCTGGCCGCTGGCGTTTCTACCGTTTCTGGCGTTCATCGCGCTGGTGATTACCGGGAGTTCGAACGCAGTGAATCTGACCGACGGGTTGGATGGCCTGGCGATCGGCTGCACGGTGATTGCGGCGGGCGCGATGACCATTCTGACTTATGTGAGCAGCAACTACCGCTGGGCGACGTATCTGGAAATTCAGTACATCCCTCGCGTGGGCGAATTGACGGTGTTTTGCGGGGCGCTCGTCGGCGCATCACTCGGATTCCTCTGGTACAACGCTCATCCCGCGGAAATCTTCATGGGTGATGTGGGGTCACTGGCACTCGGCGGCACGCTGGGAACTATCGCGGTGATCATCAAGCAGGAAGTGTTGCTGGTGTTTGTCGGCGGCGTGTTCGTGTTGGAGGCGCTCTCGGTGATTTTGCAGGTGGGTTCTTTCAAGCTGCGCGGGAAGCGCATTTTCCGCATGGCGCCGATTCACCACCATTTCGAATTGCTGGGATGGAGCGAAAGCAAAGTGATTGTGCGGTTCTGGATTGCGGCGCTGGTGTTTGCGCTTTTCGCGCTGACGACTTTGAAATTGCGGTGAGTTTGCGAAAGGCGCCCGCCCCGCAGATACATCCGGGACGGGCAAAAGGCGCCCGCCTCAGAAGGCGGCCGCTACAAAAGAGTCTGAGGATGCCGGGATCGATGGAGTTGCGGAAGAAGCGGGTGCTGGTCGTGGGGCTGGCGCGAACCGGTGTGGCTACGGCGCTTTTTTGCGCGGGGCACTATGCGATGGTGACGGCAACGGAAACGCGCGCCGAAAGCGAATTGGGAGAGGCGCCTGCGAAGTTGCGAGCAGCGGGAGTGACTTTGGAGCTTGGCGGGCACACGGAAAAAACGTTTCTGGCGCAAGACCTGATCATTCCGAGCCCTGGAGTGCCGGCGGACGACACATTTCTGCTGCTGGCGCGGTCGAAGGGCATCACGATCTGGAGCGAAATCGAATTGGCGTACCGGTTCCTGGAGGGAAAGCTGATCGGCATCACGGGATCGAACGGAAAAACCACAACCACTACGCTGGTTCATCACATCCTGAAGTCCGCGGCGATGCAGGCCTATCTTGCCGGCAATGTGGGAACGCCGCTGATTTCGGAAGTGGAAAAGATGGATGCGGGATCGGTAGCAGTTGCGGAGTTGAGCAGCTTCCAACTGGAGCTGACTGAAAAATTCCGGCCGAATATCGGCGCGCTTTTGAACCTGACGCCGGACCACCTCGATCGGCACAAGACGATGGAAGCGTATGCGGCGGCAAAAGCGCGGATTTTCGAGAATCAAACCGAGTTAGATGCGGCGATCCTGAATGCGGATGACGCGGCTTCCGCAAAATATGCGCCCAAAAGACCGCAAGTGTTCTGGTTCAGCCGGAAGAAGCATGTAGCGCAGGGAGCGTGCCTGAACGGCGACGAAATTGTAGTCGTGCACGACGGAAAGGAAGATGCGGTGATGAGGGCGGCGGAGATTCCACTGGCGGGCGCGCACAACCTGGAAAACGTGTTGGCCGCGGTGATCATCACGCGGCTCGCGGGAGTGGACGCACCGGGGATTGCGAAGGCGGTGAAGAGTTTCGCGGGAGTTGAGCACCGGTTGGAGTTCGTGGCGGATATACGCGGAGTGCGCTATTACAACGATTCGAAAGCGACGAACGTGGACGCGACGCTGAAGGCGCTGGACGCATTTCCAGGAAGAATCCTGGTGATTCTCGGCGGCAAGGATAAGGGTAGTGACTACACCGTATTGCAGAAACCGCTGCGGGAAAGAGCCATTCTTGCACTCTTGATTGGCGCGGCGGCCGACAAGATTGAAAAGCAGATCGCGGGCAGCGTTGCCATCGAGCGTGCAGGGACGCTGGATCGCGCGGTCGAAGCCGCATCGATGGCGGCGAGGGCCGGCGACGTGGTTCTGCTGGCGCCGGCGTGCGCGAGTTTCGATCAGTTTGAGAATTACGAGCAGCGCGGGCGAGTGTTCAAGCAACTGGTGCGGTCGTTGGAGAGTCTAGCGACGGAGAAGGGTTAGCCGTCGCTGGAAGCGCACAGGCAGGAGTGCCTGTGCCACAAGAAGGAAGAGGCGACATGGCGAGACGTTCAGAGATGGACCGCTGGTTATTTGTGGTGACGCTGGCGCTCTGCCTGCTGGGGGCGGTGATGATTTTCAGCGCATCGGCAGTCACCGCGCAGCAGATGTACGGGCATTCCTACGTGTTTGTGCTGCGCCAGGTGGTGTGGCTGCTTGCCGGCCTTGCCGGAATGTTCGGCCTGATGAAGCTGGACTATCACCGCTTGCGTGAGCCCGCGGTGGTGTACACAGCGCTGTGCGTCGTGGCGGTCCTGCTGGTCGGAACATTTTTTCTGGACAAATCGCACGCGACGCATCGCTGGATCAAGGTCGGGCCAATTAACCTGCAGCCCTCGGAAATGACCAAACTGGTGGTGATCCTCTACCTGGCGTGGTTTTTGGACCTGAAACGCCGCGCAGTGACACGAATGGAATTCAACAAGCAGGATTTGCTGCAGACGATTCTGCCCGCCGTTGCGCCGATTCTGGTTTGCGTGGGATTGATTGTGCTGCAGCCGGACCTCGGCACGTCGGTGGACATCTTGCTGATCATGACGGCGATTCTCTTTGTCGCCGGACTTTCCTGGAAATGGCTCGCGGTCGGAGCGGCGGCGGCTTTGCCCGTGCTGATCGCATTGGTCGCATTCGTCTCTTACCGGCAAGCCCGCATCACTGCGTTTCTTCATCCGGACTCCGATCCGCAGGGCGCGGGCTTTCAATTGATGCAGTCTCTGATCGCGGTGGGATCGGGAGGGTTCAACGGCGTCGGGCTGATGGAAGGCAAGCAAAAGCTCTTCTATTTGCCGGAAGCACACACGGATTTTATTTACGCGGTGATTTGCGAGGAACTCGGATTCCTCGGCGCGGTCTTCGTGATCACGCTCTTTGCGGTTTACGGATGGCGAGGAATGCGCGCGGCGTTCAATGCGCCTGACAGATTCGGCAGCATGCTGGCCTTGGGCGTCACCGCGATGGTGATTTTTCAATCGCTGATTAATTTCGCCGTGGTGCTGGGAATGATGCCGACCAAAGGAATTCCGCTGCCGTTCGTGAGCTACGGCGGCTCGAGCCTGCTGGTGATGCTGCTGGCCACTGGCGTGCTCCTGAATATTTCGCAGCAAGCCGGAACTCCGTCGAGCTTGCGGGCCTGATGGCGGATGGCGTGAAACTCCTGATTGCAGGCGGCGGAACCGGCGGACACGTCTTCCCGGCGATTGCGATTGCGCGGGAGTGGTTGTCGAGAGGAGTCGAAAGAGAAGTGGTGCTGGTGGGAACACAACGCGGGATTGAAATGAAGCTGGTGCCGCAGGCCGGTCTGCCATTGGAGACAATTCGCGTGGCGGGGCTGAAAGGAAAGGGCGGAACAACGCTCGTGAAGAATCTGGCGATGCTGGGATCGGGGCTGTCGGACTCGTTTGGTGTCCTGAAACGCCACAAGCCCGATGTCGCGTTTGGTGTGGGAGGCTATGCCGCGGGGCCAATGCTCCTGGCAAGTTGGTTGCGTGGAATTCCCAACGTGATTTTTGAGCCCAATGCGGAACCCGGCTTCACCAACAGGGTGGTTGCAAGGTTTGCGAAACGCATCGCCACGGGCTACGAAGTTACCGCAAAAGCTTGGGGAGCGAAGGCGCAGCTGACGGGCTGCCCCGTGCGGCCGGAATTTTTTTCGATCGAGCCGCGCAAACCGGAAAGGCCGCTGCACCTGCTGATTACCGGAGGAAGCCAGGGCGCGCTCCCTGTGAATCGCGCGTTTGTGGATGCGATGGATTTATTGGCCACGCGAAAAAAAGAAATGCAGATTGTGCACCAGACCGGTGAACGCGACTATAATGCGGTAAGGACCGCGTACGCGCGCCGCGAAATTCTCGCGGAAGTGGTTCCTTTTCTGACGAACATGGCGGAACGCTTCGCCTGGGCCGACCTGCTGGTTTGCCGGGCCGGAGCGATCACTGCCGCGGAGGTAGCCGCGGCGGGCCGAGCGGCGATCTTCATTCCGTTCGGGCGCGCCACGGACAGCCACCAGTTGCGCAACGCGCAGGCGATGGCCAGCGCGCAAGCCGGGCGGCTGATCACGGAAACGGAACTTACCGGAGAACGTTTGGCGCGCGAGATTTTCTCCCTCCTCGACCAGCCCCGGGAGATTGAAACGCTATCCACAAATGCGCGGAGCCTTGCCTATCCGCATGCGGCGCGCGACATTGTGAATTTAATTGAAGAAGCGGCGCGGCGGGGGAATGTTTCATGAGCACCCAGATCAAAGGGAAAACCATCTCCTCAGGGGCTAAAGCCCATGACTCTCGGTTGCTTAATGTCGGAGCTGAAGCTCCGACCCCCTGCAACACAATTGGGAGAGGATTTCGAATCGAAAGGGATGGTTCGAGGCCATGATGGTATCGTTTCGCAATTTTCAACGCATCCACCTGGTAGGCATCGGCGGCATCGGCATGAGCGGCATCGCCGAGGTGCTGCTGACACTGGGATATTCGGTTTCCGGCTCCGACCTGAAGCCTTCGACGATCACCGAGCGGCTGCAAAATCTGGGCGCCACGATTTTTGAAGGGCATCAAGCCGCGAATGTGGAAGGCGCGCATGTGGTGGTGATTTCTTCCGCGGTGAAAGCCGACAATCCGGAAGTAGTGGAAGCCCACAAGCGGAAGATTCCCGTGATTCCGCGCGCGGAGATGCTGGCGGAATTGATGCGCCTGAAATACGGAATCGCCGTGGGCGGGGCGCACGGGAAAACCACCACGACTTCCATGGTCGCGTCGATTCTTGCGGCGGCGCATCTCGATCCGACGTTTGTGGTCGGCGGCAAAGTGAATCAGGCGGGGACGACCGCGCGAGTGGGCCGCGGCGAATATTTTGTGGTCGAGGCGGATGAAAGCGATCGCAGCTTTCTGATGTTCGCGCCGGTGGTCGCGGTCGTGACGACGATCGATCGAGAGCATCTTGACCAGTATTCCTCACTCGAAGACATTCAGGATGCGTTCCTTCAGTTTGTAAATCGCGTGCCATTTTACGGCGCAGCAGTGCTGTGCCTCGACGAGCCAAACGTGCAGGCGATTATTCCAGACGTGAAGCGGCCCATCATTACCTATGGAACTTCCCCGCAAGCCGACCTGGCGATCAGTGACGTGGAAATACGCGGCTTGGGCTCGGAATTTCGTCTGACTTACAAGGGCGAGGACCTCGGAATGTTCCTGCTGCCGCACCCGCCCGGAATCCACAACGTTCGAAATGCCGCCGCCGCCGCGGCAGTAGCGCTTTATCTGAATGTAGCCAGCGACCTGATCCGCGAAGGGCTGGCAAAATTTGCTGGTGTGGGCCGGCGGTTCGATATCAAAGGCGTCGTGAACGATATCACCGTGGTGGACGATTACGGACACCACCCGGCGGAGATTCGTGCGACGCTCAAAGCCGCGAGAGGCTGCCAATTCAACCGCCTGCTAGCGCTTTTTCAGCCTCACCGCTATACGCGCACGCAGCACTTGTGGGATGAGTTTGTGCGCGCCTTCAACGAAGCCGATGTGCTGGCGCTGGTGGATGTTTACCCAGCGGGTGAAGCGCCTGTTACCGGCATCACGAGCGAGGCCCTGGCCAACAGTATTCGCGAGGCAGGACACAAAAACGTGCAGTATTTCCGCTCGATGCAGGATGCGATCGAGTTTCTGTTGCGCGAAGCCCGTCCCGGCGATGCGATCTTGACGATTGGCGCGGGAAACGTCAGCCGCGCGAGCAGCGAGCTGATGGTGCTGCTGGGAACGGAACTTCGGGTGGAGGACCGGATTCGAAATGCGGATTGAAGAAGCCAAAATTCTAGCGGCGCTTCCGGAACTGGGCACGGAACTCCGGCGCGATGTTTCGCTGGCCGAACTGACCTCTCTCGGAATCGGCGGCACCACCGACCTGTTGCGCATCCTGCGGCACGAGGCCATTCCCAGCTTGCTGAAATTGCTCGACCAGCACGGGGTGCCGCATAAATTCCTGGGCGGCGGCTCAAATTTGCTGGTAGTCGACGGCGAATTGCCGTTCGTTGTGCTGCAACTGGTGAAAGGCGAGCCGGAAATCTCGCTGGACGGAAACGTCGCCACGGTGGACGCCGCGGCCGACCTGGGACGCACGGTGACATTCTGCGCGAAAAATAATTTGGGGGGCATGGAAGGGCTGATCGGCGTGCCTGGAACAGTCGGCGGAGCGCTGCGGATGAACGCTGGCGCATACGGCATCCAGATTGGTTCGTACGTGCGGGAAGTGAAAGTCTACCGGGCGGCGGAACGCAAAATCGAGATTCTGCGCGGCGAACAAATTTCGTTCGAATACCGGCACACTTCTTTTGCGCCCGATGATATGATGCTGGCAGTGAAGCTGGAACTACCCTCCAAACCGTACCCTGAAATTCTCCAAGGCATTCGTATCTGCAACGAAAAGCGGCGTTCGAGCCAGCCGCTCGGGCAGAAGAGCGCCGGCTGCATTTTCAAGAATCCGCCAGGCGGATCCGCCGGGCGCATGATCGACGAACTTGGACTGAAAGGTTTTTCGCATGGCGATGCGCGGGTCAGCGAGCGCCACGCGAATTTCTTCGTAAATGCGGGGCAAGCCTCGGCGGCCGATATGCTGGCGCTGATCGCGGATGTGCGCGAACGCGTGCAACGGGCCTACGGGATAACCCTGGAAAACGAGGTGGTGGTTTGGAACGCGTGAAACCAATCCAACGCAATGCCTCCGCCGCGGCGGCAGAGCAGGAATCGTACCGGCCGGATCTGGTGACCGACGAAGAGCCGAAGTATCTGCGCAGGCAAAAGCCGGTGGATATCCGCAGGAAGAAACTCGGCGGAAAGACCTGGCCGTTTTATCGCCGTGTGTTTGTCTGGACAATTACGGGCGCAGCGCTGGTGACGGCTGGATATTTTGGTGCGCGGTATGCGCTCTATTCGCCGCAGATGATGCTGGTCAAGCCGGACCAGATTGACGTCAACGGGAATCACATCATTGCGCGAGAGGAGATTCAGAAACTCTTCGTGCACGACCGTGACCGCAGCGTGCTGCGCATCCCGCTGGAGGCACGGCGGACCCAGATTCAGGAAATTCCTTGGGTCGAAGAAGCCAGCGTGCAGCGCATCCTGCCGAATCGCCTGCGCGTGGAAATCACAGAGAGGACGCCGGTGGCGTTCTTCCGCAACGGCGGCGAACTCACGTTGATCGATGGGCATGGCGTTCTTCTGGAACGTCCCGAAGGCGAAGACTTTCATTTCCCGATTGTCACCGGCATGTCTGAAAATCTGGCGCGCGATGAACGCGAAAAGCGCATGCAGGTCTATCAGGAGTTCATGAAGAACATTGACCTGGTGAAGCCCGGCTCCTCGGATCGCGTCAGCGAAGCCGACCTGGGCAATCCGCGCGATTTGTGCGCCGTGCTGACAGGATTCGGCAGCGAGGGAAACGCCCCGGCGATCACCGTGCATTTTGGCCAGGGCGATTTCACCGGCAAATACCGGACGCTGGTGGAAAACTTCACGCAGTGGCAGGCGAACGCCGGGCCCGTGCACGCGATTGATCTTCGGTATTCGAGGCAGGTGGTGGTGAACCCCGACACCAGCGCACCTGTGGCAAGAGCAAAATAGAAAGCAGGAGAGCGTCTTGGCAAAGAAGGACAAATATCTAGTCGGGCTGGATATCGGCAGCACAAAAACCTGCGCTTTGCTGGCGGAAATCGAAAATGAGCAGTTGCGCTTTCTGGCGCTGGGGGCGGCGGAATCGAAAGGGCTGCGCAAGGGATTGATCGTCAATCTGGACTCGACGGTGAGCTCCATCCGCCGCGCTGTGGAAGAAGCCGAAGGCGTGGCCAACGTGCCCGTGGAATCGGCGGTGATTGGGGTGGCTGGGAGCCACGTGCGCGGCGTCAACAGCCGCGGCGGCATTTCGCTGGGAAACCGGGCACGAGACATTGAGCGCGACGACGTTCGCCGCGCCATTGATGCGGCTCGAAACATCGCCATGCCGGAAGACCGCGAGGTTTTGCACGTGCTTCCGCACGAATTTCTGGTGGACGCGCAGGACGGCATCCGCGATCCCATCGGCATGATCGGCCAGCGGCTGGAAGCAAATGTTCACGTTGTGACATCCTCGATGGCCGCGACGCAAAACCTAATCACCGCCGCCAACAAGGCCGGGATTCTGATCAACGACACGGTGCTGGAGCCGTTGGCTTCCGCGGAAGCTTGCCTGATGCCGGATGAAAAAGAGATGGGCTGCTGCATTTTGGACATTGGCGGCGGCACGACGGATCTGGCTGTCTTCGGCGGCGGCGTGGTGCGCCACACGGGAACTGTCGCTATCGGCGGCGACCACTTTACGAATGACCTGGCGGTCGGCCTCCGCACACCGACCCCCGAAGCGGAGAAGATCAAGCATCGCCACGGGTGCGCCTGGGCAGAGATTCTTCACAACGATGGAGCCATCGAAATTGCCAGCGTGGGAGACCGTCCGCCACGCACTATTTTTGCCCGCAACCTAACCGAGATTATCGAGCCGCGCGCGCAAGAGTTGCTGGTCATGATTCGGGACGACCTGCGCCGCGCGGGAATGGAACGGCAGATCCAGGCGGGATTCGTGCTGACGGGCGGCGGCGCGCAGTTGAACGGGTTCGACGAGCTTGCGGAGCATGTCTTCCAGTTGCCGGTGCGGATTGGGGAGCCACGCGGGATTCTGGATATGCCGGAATCGGTGGCTAGACCCGACTATGCGACGGTTGTAGGCCTTGTGCTGCATGCGGCAAAGACCCGACGGACGAACTCGCAGAAGGCCAACAACATCGTTTCAAGACTGAAATCGATGTTTGCTGGCGCATAGGCAGAGCGTGCCTAAACGCGATTAGAAGACGCTAAGGGTAAGAGGGTAAGCGAACTGCAGGGGTAAAACATCGACTGACGGGCCTGTTTTCCACAGGCCTCGAAAAGTCTATGTGGAATCAAGGGAGTACGAGTTCTATAAAGGATTTAAACCAGCCGGACAGGGGGCGAGGCATGACAGCGAAAGACGCAGGTATCCGGATGAGCTTCAGCGAGGAATTGCAGCCCGCGAAGATCAAGGTGATTGGTGTGGGCGGTGGCGGCTGCAATGCGGTCAATCGCATGATTCGTGCCAAGGTCGAAGGCGTGGAATTTATCACCGCCAACACGGATCTGCAGGCACTGAAGATGTCGCAAGCCCCCGTGAAGCTGCAATTGGGCGCGAAGCTGACGAAGGGATTGGGCGCGGGCGCGAACCCTGAGATCGGCCGCAAAGCAGCATTGGAAGACACGGACAAAATTATTGAAGCCCTCGAAGGCGCGGACATGATTTTCATTACCTCCGGCCTCGGCGGAGGAACGGGAAGCGGCGCGGCGCCAGTAGTAGCTTCGCTGGCAAGCGAGTTGGGAGCGTTGAGCGTCGCGGTTGTGACGAAGCCGTTCGCATTCGAAGGCAAGCGCCGGATGCTGCAGGCGGAGCAGGCGCTGCAGGACCTGATCGGCGTGGTGGATACCGTCATCGTGATTCCCAACGAGCGGCTGATGGAAACCGTCGAGCGCGGCACCAGCTTTTTCGATGCGTTCCGCATCGCCGACGACATTCTGCGCCAGGCCGTGCAGGGCATTTCGGACATCATCACCGTCCCCGGCATCATCAATCGCGACTTTGCCGACGTGAAGGCCATCATGCATGGACAGGGCTACGCGGTGATGGGCACGGCCGTGGCGACAGGCGCCACCCGCGCGGTGGATGCGGCCAATCGTGCCATTGCGAGCCCCTTGCTCGAAGACAATTCCATTCAGGGCGCGCAGGGCATTCTCATCAACATTTGCGGAAGCTCTTCGCTTTCGCTGCATGAAGTGCATGAGGCTTCGAGCGTGATCCAGAAAGCGGCGCATGAAAACGCGAACATTATTTTCGGCGCGGTGATGGACGAGAATATGAAGGATGCGGTGAAGATCACCGTGATCGCGGCGGGCTTTAAGGACGCGGGGAAAAAGCAGGCGCCGTCGAAGCAATCGGTCCTGCCGAGAAGCTGGAAGGCCGGGCGGGAAAATCCGGCGCAGCATGAACTGCCGCAGGCGCCGAGCGTGGTACATCAGGTGGCGCAGAACGTGCGCGAAGTTTCACCCGAGGTGCCGAAAGACGATTTGGATGTGCCGACATTCCTTCGCCGTCAGGCGCAGAAAGCTTAATCTTCGCGACAATTTCACGTTTCATGGGGCATGCAAGAGCGTGCCCTTTTTTTTGTGTTGAGTTGCGGGTAGCGCCGGCATCTTGCCGGCACGCTTGCCGCCAGGATGGCGGCGCTACCGTTCGACACTGCTGACGCAGTCTCGAACTGCGGCTTCGAATGCCGCGATATCCTCGCTAGCATAAGGGATCACTCCACCCAACCCTGTGTGAAATTCAAGCGCACCGGTTGCGCGGGCTGCTTCCACGACGTTGCCCGCATGGAGTCCGCCGCCGGGCAGAATCGTTATGCGATTTCCAGCCTGTTGGATGAGAGATCGAAGAACGGACACGCCACTTGGCGCATCGGCAGCGCCCCCTGAAGTCAGAATGCGATGCGCGCCAGTGAGAACGATGTCTTCCAAGGTTGCGGCGAGGTCTTTTGTTTCGTCAAAAGCGCGGTGAAACGTCACTTGCATCGGCGAGGCCAGAGCGACAAGCTCACGGGTGCGTTGCCTGTCTATCGAACCATTAGGCAGAAGGACACCGGTAACAATCCCCTGCACGTTTTCCCCTTTGATCTCCTTGATTGACTCCCTCATCTCCGCAAATTCTTCAGCCGAGTAGACGAAATCTCCCGGCCGGGGGCGCACCATCACGTGAATGGGAATCCGCACGGCGGAGCGCACCTTGCGAATTAACTCTATGTGGGGCGTCAACCCTCCGAGCTCGATGTTGGCACACAATTCCAGGCGATGCGCACCACCGCGCTCCGCGGCCGTCGCGCGTTCTAGAGAATCCACCGCAACTTCCAGTAGCAAACCAGTGGGCATAGTTTCAAGCAAAGACGCAACAAGACAGGAGGAAACAGCTTCCGCCGGCACACATGCACCATTTTACGGGAGGCTGGCTCTTTCGGCCCTGAAAAATGCCCGCGTAGTATCCCCACGGGTTGCGCGTTGTGTTAGGCTGCTCGCGGAGTCATCGGGTCTCATCCCACCAATAATCCTTCAGGGGGCGTTTCAGACAAGGAGACCAAGAATGAAGACACCCAAATATATTTTTGCCGCCGGCTTTGCAGCGATGGGGATTGCTATCGCCTCCTGCGAGAAGCCGTACCACCAGCCGGAGGAGCGCTATGTCCTAGTAACCGCCAATGTGAACTTGCCCTACTGGCAGGAAGCCCAAGCCGGGCTGACAGATATCGGCAAGACGGCGGGCGTGAAGGTAGAGATGGAAGGGCCAGCCACCCTTTCGCCCAGCGAAGAGTTAAGTGTGTTTCAGAAGGTGGTGGCACAAAATCCCGCCGGCATCATGGTTTCGGCCAGCGACCCCGCGTTATTCAAGGAGTCCATCAACAAAGCTGTGTTGCAGGGAATCCCGGTGATCTGCATGGATTCGGATTCGCCAGATTCACGCCGCGTGCTTTTCATCGGGACGGATAATTTCCGAGCGGGACAAGAGAGCGGGAAGCGGATGGCGGATTTACTTGACGGACAGGGCCGCATTATTTTGATTGCGCTTCCGGGCCAGTTAAACACGGAAGAGCGTGTCCGGGGCGTGAATGAGGTGCTGAAGAAATATCCGGGAATTAAAGTCGTAGGAACGATCGACGACCGAGGCGATCCGCGCGCGGCGTACGACGCTGTCTCTGACCTGCTGGTGAACAAGAAGGAAAAGATCGACGGGATCATCTGCCTGGAAGCCTCAGGCGGACCGGGAGCAGCCGATGTCCTGCACCGCATGGACCTGACCAGTAAGATCAAAATTGTTGCCTTCGATAAGGATCCGCAGACACTGGATGCGATCGAACACGGATTGATCACCGCCACGGTTGCGCAGAAGCCCTATGTGATGGCGTTTTATGGAGTAAGATTTCTGGACGACCTGCACCACAATGCCGTCCATGAGTTCAAAGACTGGGCAACCGCGCCAACGGCTCCCCTTCCGACTTTTGTTGACACTGGAACGGCCATCATCGATTCCACAAATCTCGCAATATTCCGAAAAGCCCTGGCGGAGCACCCGAAGCCGGTTATCTGAAGGGTGAGCCGGCCCTACAAAAGCCCGTAGGACGCAAAGACGACGATCGCGGTAACGCCCAACCCGGAACCGAGAACTGCGCCAGCCAGTACGTCGCTTAGGAAATGCATGCCAAGTACCACGCGGGAGACCGCGATGCTGGCGGCCAGAAAGTATAGCGTCCCTTCAAAACCCGGATAGAAGTAGCTGATGACGAGCGCGATCGAGAATGCCGTCATGGTATGCCCCGACGGGAAAGAGAACTGATCCGGCGGCAGCACGCGCGACCAGCAATGAGGTTCCAGATGGCAGGGACGCTGCCGGTGGCTGATTTTCTTCAGCCCCTTGAACACAACTACTCCAGCAAGGGCCGCAGAGGCTGCGACGCTAACTGCTGCAAAGCGATTCGGTCCGCCCGCGATCAGGAGAATGACGGCCAACCCGTACCACAGCCACCCGTCTCCGATTCGTGTGGCCGCGATCATCCAGTAGCGAATCCAGCGCGGCGCCTTCCAGCGATTGACGCGCCGCATGACGCGGTGGTCGCGGTTTTGGATGTAACCCCAGACGGTTTTCGCCACGGTCATGGCCTCACCTCAACTCGCCCAGTTCGCCTCAAAACTCGAATCGACGTCCCACAGCAGGCGGGGACTCTTTTGCTTGTCGCCCAGCTTCCCGGTCCACTGCTTGCAGAACCGCATTTCGTTCAGCCAGTGAAATGCGGTAATTGCCGGAATGAAAACGGTCAACGGCAGAAGCGCGGCGGCAGCTGGCTTATCTTTCAGAACGCTGCCAATAAAGTTGAAGATATCCATAGTGAGTTTCACGTAGCCGCCGTCCTGTCCATGGATGACCCCGCGGCCGGTGCGCAAGCCTGCGAAGTATTCCTCGACCGTCCGCGCGCCAGGCACTTCCGTAAACGTCCGCGCCACGCCGGAAAGCGTGTGGGAATCGCTGCCCGCCACGCCGGCTTTGCCAAGCTTTGCCGCAAGCTGTTGCGCCTGCTGATTTGCGTCTTTCCACATCTGGCCGTTTCGCACCTCAAACGCCGGCACGTACGAGGCAAACCAGTCAAAATCCTCGATCTCGCGGCGCCCGGTCAGGCTTGAAAACACGTGATTCAGGCTGAAGAAAATCTTACGCTCTGTCAGGTACATCAAGAGCGCAATAAAATCGTTGCGGCGGCGCGAAATTTCCGCATGGTCTTTCTCGGTGATTCCATATACTCCCAGATGGATTTGTGTCCCGGTGGGCATTCGCACGGTTACTTCTTCGCTCAGGAAAAAATCCGGGTATTTGCGGAGAGCTTCCGCGGCGTCAATGGAATCGTGGTCGGTCAGGGTGACGATGGACATGCCGAGGCGTTTGCAGCGATGGTAGACCTCGGCGGGGTGGTTATAGGACTCCTTGGCGATCCGGGTCAAACCCGGGGTGTCGCACATCCCCGAGGCGATTGAGTGGACGTGAAGGTCGCAACGCATGTTACGAGACTAGATGCGAGATATGAACAGCACATGAAACGAGGGCAAATTGCGTATGAAACTTGGGGTGGAACTGATTGAACACAAACGGCTTGAAACGTTTTCCACATGGCATGGAGCGTGCCCTGCCGGCGTTTGCAGAACATTCACAATTCTGTGGAACAATACCCCGCGATGAAGAAAATCCAGGTGTTGTTCCATGACGCAGGCGGTGGCCACCGAAACGCGGCAGTCGCCCTGCAGACAGTAATTTCCCAACAAAATCGTGGCTGGCAGGTGGAATTGGTGCAATTCCAGGAGCTGACGGATCACCTCGACGTGCTGCGGAAGCTGACCGGGATTCGTATTCAGGAGCAGTACAACACCCTGCTGCGCAACGGCTGGACGCTCGGCGCGACGCAACTGCTGCGCGTGCTCCAGACCACAATCCGCATATTTCATCGCCCGTTGGTGAAATTGCTGGCCGGGCATTTCCGGAATAGCGATGCGGACCTGCTGGTCTCCGTGATTCCACATTTCAATCAGGAAATTGCCGAAGCGTGGAAACTGGTACACCCGGACAAAGCATTCGTCACCTTGATCACCGACATTGCGGATTTCCCACCGCATTTCTGGATCGAATCCGCCGAAAACCAATATGTGATCTGCGGTTCGGAGAAGGCGGCGCAACAGGCACGGGCAATCGGGAAGAATGCCACGCATATTTTCCAAACTTCAGGGATGATTTTGCGTCCGGATTTTTATTTGCCCGATAATTCGGACCCTTTGGCGATTCGTAAAGAGTTGGGACTCCAAACAGTCCTGCCAACCGGCATGTTGCTTTTCGGTGGATTCGGTTCGAAAGTGATGCTCGAAATCGTCGAGCAACTGGACGCCGCGCGGTTGCCGCTGCAGTTGATTGTGATTTGCGGGCGCAACGAGAAGCTGGCGGAGACATTTCGCGGGCGCAAATGGAACTTGCCGCTCCACATAGTGGGCTTCACGAAAGAAGTGCACCGGCTGATGCATGCCGCCGATTTTTTGGTTGGCAAGCCGGGACCTGGCAGCGTTGCCGAAGCGATGATGCGTAAGCTTCCCGTGATCCTCGAGTGCAATGCCTGGACGCTGCCGCAGGAACGCTACAACACCGAGTGGGTGAGGGAAAAGCGAGTCGGCATCGTGCTGCGGAATTTCCGGCAAATCGTCGGCGGCGTAAAGCAACTACTCGAACCGGCCACGCTGGCGGAGTTTCGCCGCAACGTAGCCGCGCTGGAGAACCGCGCTATTTTTGAAGTTCCGGAAATTTTCGCGAAATTGCTCGGCGAGGAGAGCCGCCCGGACTAGTTGCTGGCGCGTTCAGCACGCGGTTTGCGTGGATAGTGGGGACCCGCCCCCGGAGTTTCCGCCGGCGGCTGCACGCGCGGTTTGGCGCAACTTACAGCCCCCAAGTGCGAGGCATATTGGGGCATTTCGCACATCTTAGCGCAGCCGGCCGCGGTCTTCGCTTGCGCGCATCCGCAGTAGCAGCCTTCCATGCGCGTCTTGCCGAGTTGGCCGCGGGTGTCGGCTGAAGTGGAAAAGGCCAGAGCACCTGCGAAGAGGGCCAGATCAAGAGTGGCCCAGATGGCGAGGCGTCGTAGGCGGCGGAGCAGAGGTGACGTCATACCAAGAGAGTGTCAGCCCAAATCGAAAAAAAACCGATAGTGCGGCGAAACTAAGAGTTTTGTTACCCGGGTCATGGTACGAGGTCTGTCCGTAGGAGAATGCTTCAGAAGTGCAGCGGGTCGAAGCGGAGTCCCGATTTGAATTGGGAGGTCACTTTTGGTTCAGGGGGTGGTTCTAGCAGGGGCAGCTAACCGTAAATTTTTGAGCGATTTATGAGAATGCTATAGGGGAGACAGCTTGGCGTCGCTCGTGCAATAGAGGGACACGTGGGCGCGTTTCAGAAACGAGGCGCTCAGAATGGCAAGTGAGGGGGAAGGGGCTTACTTGCTGTTTTGGCGAATCGTTACCACCTGCCTCTGAGAGGGAAGCTAGGATGGATGACCCCACGCGCTGGTGTGAAAACGACACTGGCATCTGAGATGCGCCTTCCGGGGCTCCCCGATCCCAAGCGGGGGCCCCACTTTTTTTAGGCCCACTTTTCTCCCACACCCTCTGCTTCCACTCGGACTTTTGATCGGTGCCAATCCTATTCGGCAGATTTACCAGCTGAAGAGAGTTACTTTTGAGGCAGAACGCTCCTCAGTTATCTGGGCAGCGCGGCTTTTTCCACTGGCAGCGGATCCTCGGTTCCGGCTGACGCCAGCTTTTGCACGATGGGAATGCCGGCTTTGCCGAGGACATGCGCGACCTGCGTTTCGCGCAGTCGTGACGCGTCATACTCCAATGTCAGGAGGTTGTGTTTCTCATCCACGCGGAAACGACGGAGACCGTAGGTGTTGGCGAATTCGCCGAGGCGCTGAAGCTGTTCGTAGCTGAGAGGCGATTGAAGCTCGTAGGTGATTTCGAGAAGTGTCATGGGGGGATTATACCAGCGCCGCGAGCGAATGCGGCAGAGACTGAAATAGCCCACAGCCCACAGGAAATCACCCACTAACTGTCATCCTGAACCCGCGTTTTCTGCGGCCAAGGGATCCGCTTTTCCGTTTGAGCAAAACAAGCTGGCCACTTGACAGCAAATAGTCCCTGGGGGTATAAATACCCCTGAGGGGTATAAAGCGATGGAAAAGCAGATGCGCAAGGCGGCGGGAGTGGACAGGGAATTGAAAGCCGCGAATCTGAACCGGCTGAAGCGAATTGAGGGGCAGGTCCGCGGGCTGCAGAAGATGGTGGAAGACGACCGTTATTGCGCGGACATCCTGGTGCAGGTCGCATCGGTTCAGGAAGCGTTGCGGGGCGTGGGGCGAAACCTGATGAAGAATCACCTGCAGCACTGCGCGATGAAGGCGATCAGCAGCGGCAAACCCAAGGAGACGGCGGCGATGTACGACGAACTGCTGGAGCTGGTTTACAAGCATTTGCGGTGAAGGGAGCGGAGGGCCGGGCGAGCCCGGCCCCTACAAGTGAAAAAGAGGCAAGGTGAGAAACATGGAACGCGATCCTGTTTGCGGCATGAATGTTGAACCCCAAAAGGCCAAAGCGAAAGTAGATCACGGCGAAAAGAGCTACTACTTCTGTAGCGCGGGCTGCGCCAAGAAATTTGAGCAGACGCCACAACAATTTCTTTCCAAGGCCACGCCGGCTGCCGGTTCGCATGGAAGTGAAATCGCAGCGGCGGCGAAACCAGCCGTGGGTTCGCTGCCGATTCTGGGTTCAGCGCCTATGGTGCCTATGGTCAAGGATCCCGTCTGCGGAATGATGGTGGATCCACAAAGGGCCGCGGGAAAGGCCGAGTACGCCGGGAAGAGTTACTTTTTCTGTTCACCACGTTGCAAAGAGCGATTCGAAAAAGAGCCGGGCAAATTTCTGGCAGCGCCGGGAACCGCCGGGATGGAACATGCTCGCGAGGCACCGCCTCCGGCAAGCGCGCAAAATATTCGATACACGTGCCCGATGCACCCGGAAATTGTCCAGTTCGGTCCGGGGAATTGTCCGATTTGCGGCATGGCTCTGGAGCCGATGGACATCGTGGCCGGGGAGCAGGCCGACCCCGAGTACGATTCAATGCGCAAGCGTCTTTGGGTGAGTGCTGCTTTGTCGCTCCCATTGCTAGTTCTTTCCATGGCTGGCGACACGCTTGGGCTTCAACTCACCCCTGGCGTGAATAACTGGATTGAGCTTTTACTTGCCTCTCCAGTTGTGCTTTGGGGCGGCTGGCCCTTCTTTGAGCGTTTCTGGGCGTCGCTTGTGAATCGCAGCCCCAACATGTTCACGTTGATTGGTCTCGGCACGGGCGCGGCATATCTCTACAGCCTGGCGGCCACGCTTTTCCCTCAATTTTTCCCGGACTCATTTCGTGGCATGCATGGAGAGGTTTCTGTCTATTTCGAAGCCGCGGCGGTGATCACAACCCTGGTGCTGGTCGGCCAGGTGCTCGAACTTCGTGCACGCCAACGTACCAGCGGAGCAATTCGAGAATTGTTGCATCTGGCCCCGCAGACTGCGCACTTGGTTGCGAACGGCACTGATCACGATGTTCCGTTGGAACAGGTGAAGCGCGGCGATTTCCTGCGAGTGCGCCCGGGCGAACGCGTACCGGTGGATGGAACAGTACGTGAAGGCGCAAGCGCGGTAGACGAGTCAATGGTCACGGGTGAGCCGTTACCCGTGGAAAAGCAGCCGGGCGACAGCGTCACGGGTGGGACGCTCAATTCCAGCGGGAGCTTCGTCATGGTGGCCGAGCGTATCGGTAGCGAAACGCTGCTCGCGCGAATCGTCAAGCTGGTCAGCGAAGCGCAGCGCAGCCGCGCGCCGATGCAGAGGCTGGCGGATAGAGTGGCGGGATACTTCGTGCCGGGAGTCGTGGCCGCGGCCATTCTGGCTTTTTTGGGCTGGGCCCTGTTTGGCCCGGAGCCGCGATTCGCCCACGCGCTGCTGGCTGCGGTTTCGGTGCTCATCATCGCGTGCCCCTGTGCGCTCGGGCTGGCAACTCCTATGTCCATCATGGTGGCGGTTGGTCGCGGCGCAACGGCAGGCGTCCTCGTGCGCAACGCCGAAGCATTAGAAACGCTAGCGAAGGTGGACACGCTGGTTCTGGACAAGACCGG
>Ga0137412_10000665_pt1 | contig 25101 bp, 22 predicted proteins | sample CZODoug2_1_16fun_FD_122160 | JGI IMG/M metagenome (GOLD analysis project Ga0137412, IMG submission 122160) | Vadose zone soil fungal communities from Angelo Coast Range Reserve, California, USA - CZODoug2_1_16fungal (Hybrid Assembly) | ecosystem: Environmental > Terrestrial > Soil > Vadose zone... | reverse complement strand
AGGCAGAGCCGAGTATTCTCCTTGCTTGCGAACCGCATGTCGGCACTCGCGGCGAACTCGCAGCCAAATCCCCAAGCTCGTCCGCGTAGGATCACGATCGTGACGACGGGGCTCGAGCTGAGCCAGTGACTGAAGGCAGGCCATCCCTGGAGGATCTCTATTGGTTCGGACACCTCTCCGTCAGATCCCGCCTGATCTGAGATCACGAGACCCACGTGGTTGATGAAGAACTCCGGGTTCGCGCTCTCGAAAACGAGTACCCGAACGTCATTCGCCGAGTCCTCGGCGAATGACCTTACTGACTGTAGGCCGGCGAATACGTGCGAATCGACCAAGTTGAATGGCGGATTGTCGATCACCACCGCGAAGCAACCCGCTGACATTTCATGGAGCCGCACCACCTCATTCTGGATCAGTGATTCTTTGGACGTACCGAAATTGTTCATGACGCGCTCCTCGCTCGACGCGATGTAGCCTACAGACAGGATTCCGTCAGATTGAATGCTCTTGCACAAGATGATATGGGGAGCGATGATCCATGGATCGTGGTGGCCACAGCCTTCGAGCGCCAATCGCCTTTCCCAGGGCCCACTTGATCACGCGGCAGGAGCGAGAAAGCATGACGCCACCCGCATTCCTATCGGCTATCGCGACCGGGTAACCAAGAAAACTAAAATCAGGGGGTTGTAGCTTCCACTGGCTCAGCGCCAGCAAGATCAAGGATTTGAGACAGCGCGCCGCTCAACGCCTTTTGTTCGTCATCAGTCCGGTTGTTTGAGCGGAAGCCGACAAATCCATCCGGCCGGATGAGTAGTGCGCCAGATGGATCCAGTCCATAACGCTTCAAGAGATCGTCGATGAGCTCATCGACTGGCGCGAGGTCAGCACCCAAACCGAACACCTTTACAGGGACGGCTAGTTCGGCACGAACCTGGTCTGCCGCCATCACCCAGCCGGCGTTGTCCGGACCGGTAAGGAGGACGAATCCGCCGTCGTAGACGTCGATCGTCGAAATCCGCTCGCCGCGAAAACGCACCCAGGAATGCGGTGCTCGTGCACCCGGCCGAGCAGTCGGCCGGTACTCAGCAACGCCCGACACAACCATCTCGGTTCCGTCGGGCACGATCGCTGCACTGGAGTATTGGTATCCGAATTGTTGGCCCTGCGAGGCCAGCTGGTCCCGTTGCGCGGGAATACCTTCGGCGATCGCGCGACGCACGTGCTCTCCCGCATCAGTCTCGATTACCGAAAGAAGACTCTTGTCCTGAGACAGGAAACCTGTCTTCTCCATCTGCCGCGTATTCTCCATCATCTTCTCACCATTGAACTCCGCAACCGGGAGCCGCTCGACCTCGTACGAGTCGAGCAGCCCGTCTCCAGCCCCCCAGCGCAACTTCGCGATCAGCTTCCAGACCAGATTGTGCACATCTTGTATTCCGCTGTTCATCCCGAAGCCACCATGCGGCGGGAAATGATGAGCGGCGTCTCCTGCCAAGAAGACTCGACCCTCGTGCCACGTGTCTGTAACCGCCTGATCGTGACCCCAAGACCAAATGTGATGAATTTTGAGCGGTACTACCTCGCCAATCGCGTCGGCAACCTCCCTCTCACAACGATCTTGAGTCACCGTGTCGAGGTCAGCGCCGGGCGGGATCTCGAAATTGTAACGCCACCGCGTGGGACTATCACGAATGAACGCTCCCTGCGTGTCGGCGTTGATGATCCAGATGATGGGGGAACGGCGGCCACCAAGGAGTGACTCCAGGTCCGCATCGAACTGAACGTTGATCGCTGTTCCCAGCGACGCCTCGCCATGCTCACCAATGCCCAGAGTGCGACGTGCGACACTGCGTATACCGTCCGCCCCGATCACGTACTGCGCGACGACGGTACACCGCGCACCGGTCTGGTCAGTGTAGGTCGCGGTGACCGAAGCCTCGCCGTATGTAAAATCGATAACCTCGCAGCCAAGTCTGATAGTCACACTGTCCAAGTCGCCGGCAACCTTGGCGAGCACTGGCTCGAACATGTGCTGTCCTACTGTCGACATCTGTTCCGGCGATTGCGCATCCAAGACGTGGGAAACCTCGTCGGTCTCACCAAGGACGAGTTGTCCGAGCTCGATACCGTTCAAGCGAGTCATCCAGGCGATCGTGATCTCGTCGGGCATCCCGGCGGTCAGTGCCTTAATCGGCTTGGCGACCCCCCATTCCCGGAAGATCTCCATCGTCCGTGCATGCACTCCGTTTGCCTTGGGATATCTGGAGAATTCAGTACGCCGCTCCAGCACCAAGCACGTGATGCCCGCGCGACCGAGGGACAGCGCGGCACTCAAGCCGACGGGGCCTCCGCCAATGATCAACACCTCGGGATTGTCGCTCATTTCAAGTTCTCCTCGTCACAACGGCGTGAGGTCGGTGACAGCGATCCGGCGCGAATTGAACGCGCCCGCAACTCAGGACGTCGGTCGTGACTGCAGACACGAACTGGCGGCTGACCAGCTGAGACTTGCGCAGCGAGGTTCGCTCCTCCAGCGCGCTTGCGCAGGTTATCTCTCAGCACTGACTCGTTCGAAGGCACCGATTTGCCCCGTCGTTTGACTCATGTCGGGCTGGACGAACCCGCTATCGGGAATGCCTTCCCCCAGTTCCTGGTTAGCTCGCTCGCCGGACCCTTTGACAGAAGGTATAGACCGAGATGTTCTCTGTCAAGATGACTTTGATGTCGGCCTGACTCAGCGCTGCGTCGGTAGCTGTCGCCCTGCTCTGGGACGACCAAGTGATCATCACATCCGGAGTTACTCGAGCGGTTCGCGGACAGGTCAGCGAGTACAGCGGACTCGTCCGTGATTCCCAGCTCACGGCGGCGTTGGCCCACCGCTGGAGACTGCGGCCGGCGTGCCAAATCGGATCGTCCTCAACGGGTCGACCCGTGCTAGCGTCCAGCGGCTATCTGTCGAGAACCGCGCGGGTGGGAGGCTGTGCGAGGGGTGCGGTGACGGTAGCGGCAGAAGTACCCAGGCTCCCATGGGCGGTGCTGATCCCACGTTGCATCCAGGCGGATACAACAGCTCGAGGTGATCACGACTCAGGGTCTGAGATGGCCAGCGGACGCCACCTCCAGTCGGCGCCATGGCCCTCGATTACCCAACAACGCGACGAGCCGAAGAACTTCTTGGCACACCCCAACTGCGTTGGGAGTCCGGTATCATGGTCTAATGGAAGGCCCCCAGCATCCGCTTCACGGCGATCTCAATTGGTTGTTGAATCGCACGTGGCTCGGGTTTGGTCAGCGCAAATCCGCCGCTCTTGAGGCGATGGGCGTAACCCTCAAGGAGTACTACGTGCTGGTCGCGCTGACGTCGTCACCGATGACCCAGCTCGATCTGTCCGCACTCGTCAAGATCGACAAGTCTGTCATCACGGCCACCCTAGACACTCTAGAGACCAAAGGTCTGGTTGTCCGAGCTCCGGATCCACGGGACCGGAGGGTCCGCAAGCCGACGCTCACCTCCCGGGGCCGCAAGGTCTGCCAGCGTGCGACGGTCGTGGCAGCCAGGGTCGAGCAGGATCTCCTTGAGGTACTCGATCCAACACAACGGGAGGTGTTCCTCAGCGCTCTCCACCACTACACCTTCGGCGAGTTCGCCGACGCTCCCGAGTTCACCCGCCGCATGCGGAAGTAAGCAGTCACCGCAGGTACAACTCACGATCCGTTGTTCGATCGACACACGTAACCGGCAAGGCGAGCGACTGCATACAGGTGCACGTGTGCAATCGGTGCGATGCTGCCGCCAGGAACCCAACGTCACAAAGAAGCCGGCGTTCTTCGATTGGTGGCAGACCTTATTATCACGCTGCGTACAAGGCAACCACAGGTCTCGCGGTGATCTGGAGATCGCTACATCGAGCTAACCGCAGGCGGGCGGCGTCGCGCCGCCTGAATCCCGACGCATGTCCTCGTCAGACAGGCGGTGAGGCATCGCCTCGACTCCGCTATGGCCACCTGGATCAGTCCGCGACTCGGGGTTTCCGCAGGTCGAGTTCCGCCGCGTAGTCAACGTCGCTCCACCTTGGATGCTCCTCGACCGGCTCACTAAAGTATTCTTGACGCAGAACATCTTGCTGTGTACGTTGATGCCAGGTCCTGTTCGATCAGCGCCCCCGGACGGGACAGTACGCAGAGCTGAGCGGTGCGGAGGCGACTGACGAGCGCGTCGGCGAGGAGAGACTCGTCGTGTCAGTCGTGGCGCTGTCGGCGCCTTCGCGCTTTCCTATCTTCCGTGTTCGCTAAGGAGGCAACGACATTGAGCGGTACGAGTTCACACAACACATCTCAGGAGCGTCCGGTCATTCTCATCAATGGCATCGGGTCGAACCTTGATGCGCAGTGGCGACGGTACGGCTGGGTCGCCAAGCTGGAAGCAGCAGGCCGGACCGTGATCGGTGTAGACCTCCCCGGCCACGGAGCGTCCAAAGACGCCGTGGGACGCGATGCGGCCGATCTCGTCCTCGACGAGGCGATCAAGCACGGCTCAGTTGATGGCATCGGCTTTTCGGCCGGCGCGTGGGCTCTGCTGCTCGCCGCCAGCGAACAGCCGACGTTGTTCGCTCGGATCGCTGTTCTCGCTGCTGCCGATATGGTGCTGACCGGCAATATGCATACCGAAGCCATGAACCGGCCCCTCATCGCCGCTCTGCGTTCGCCGGCGGAGACCGCCGACAATCCCATGGTGACGCTGCTCCGCACGGTGATCGCGGACGCCGGCAATGATCCAGAAACGGTTGCCGGCTACCTCGCATCGAGCAAGCGATTTGTCACCGTCGAAGGTCTGGGCTCGATCAAGGCCACGGCGCTCGTCATCGACGGCGGCGCCGACGAAACCGGGCAGTCGGAGCTGGTTTCGCGGACGATTCCCCATGCGGAGCGCATCACCATCGATGGCGCGAACCACTTTGAAATCCCAAGCAGCGCTCACTGCCTCGACGTCGCCGTCTCGTTCATTAACAAGGCCGGCTGACGGAGCAGGGGGTCGGTCACCAGCCGGCTCACTATGAAAGACTCACCGGGTCACTATTAAACGGACTATTTCTTAAAGGGCTGGTCTAACGAGGTCTCGCCTCATGAGCCGCGCCGAACAGTTCCCTGAATCGCGGCTTCCGGTACAGGCTGAGTTGTTGAGCGTGTCTGAGTCGGCCGCCATCTCTAGGCGTCGGAGATGACAGCTTATCGGCTGGTGGCGGCCGAGCCCGGGGCGGTCACGCGCACGCCTGTGCTGCACAGTCGGCGGCAATCTGAGGAATGCTGCGAGTTGGTGCAGCCGGGTGGGACGGCCGGCGGGGTGGCCGTGCACCCCGTCCGTGTCGCTCACCTTGCTGAGGGGACCGGTGAGCGTTGCGCCTGGATCAGCGGATCCGGCAAAGGAAATCGGACATGAAACACTAGCTTATTTCGCGCCCTACGATGCGCACCGCGCACGTGATCGCACGCTGTGAGCCGAGCATCGGAATCACCGCCGTTTTCTCGCCTGGTGAGTCAGGTGATGGCAACCGATCCTTACGCCAGTGCGTGGCCGGTGTTCTGGGTCGTGGATAATGGCTCATCCCACCGCAACGGGACCGCCGCTGCTCGAATGGATGACGCCGACCCCAACGCCCATATGGTCCATCTACCGGTCCGCACCTCGAGGCTCAATCAGGTGAAAATCTATTTCTGGGTTGTACAACCTGACTCCTCATGCCCCGCCGCGGCTTTACCAACCTCGCAGGAACTAACGACCTCACCCACTAGTGTCGGGCGCTACCCGCGAGTTGTCGGCGACACGCAATTAAGGACTAATTTGTCCTTGACAATGACGTGGATCCGTCGTTAATGTCGCGGTAGCAGGACGGGTTGGTTCACACTGACTCGTTGACGTTTACGGGGCACGATCGTAGCGCAGCTCCCGCACGGGAAGAGGCAGCGGTGGCATCACCCAAGCTTGCTCATTTCATGCTGAACACCAGCAATTACGAGCGACGAAGCAATTCGCGTTCGGTACCGGCGCGAGACCGCGTTGACCTGGGACGTCGCCACCGCACGCCGCCAAGCCTCGGGTAGCTCCCCGGCGCATCGCACTCCCCCCATCGCGACGAGATCGCCGTCATCGACGACGACCGTGGCAATCACGGCATCGTTGCGGCATCACTTTTCCAACAACCGAGCGAATTCCAGACCTGAGGAGGTCTCGTCGCATGAGCCCCGCCGAACAGTTCCCTGAATCCCGGCTTCCGGTACAGGCTGAGCTGTTAAGCGTGTCTGAGGTGGCCGCGATATTCCGGGTGTCGAAGATGACGATTTATCGGCTAGTTCAGTCCGGTGAGCTCAAGCATGTGCGGATCGGTAACTCGTATCGGATTCCTGCTGACAGCGTGAACGCTCGCCTCTCTAATCGGTCGAGCATGTTCGACCGGGTCGCCCGGCTGATGGCGAACGAGCCCGGGGCGGCCACGCGCACGCTTGCTCTGCACAGTCGGCGGCAATCTGACAACTGCTGCGAGTGGTGCAGCCAGGACGGGCGGGCGGTGCGGTGGCCGTGCACACCCGCACGTGTCGCTCACCGTGCCGCACACCTTGCTGACGAGACCGGTGACCGTTGGAGGATCGCCTGATGGCCGCCGACAGCCAGCCCGACGACGACGCGCACCTCCCGCGCAACGTCGCCGCGCCGCTGCCGACGACGGGCCGCTGTCGGGCCACCAGCCGCCCGAAGGGTCTTACTGCGACAAGTCCCACCGCGACGAATCCCTCCGCGATGAGGTTCCCGCGGCGCCGTCGCTAGTTCACCCTCGGGGTGCGCGAGCTTGTGGCGTCGAGCACAGGCTCCAGCACCGCGCGGGCGGCTTGTTCGAACTCGCGCACATTGACCAGCCCGTTCATCGACCGCAAACCCTGGAGGGTCCGTGCGACCAATGCGCGCACCGGTTCGTGGTACTCGGCCGGGTCAGTCCAGTTGTTGAAGACGTGCTCCGGCATGTGGCGCGCCTCGACGAGCTCGCCCGCCGGTATCGACGCACGACCGGATGCATGTAGAGGGGCTCGTTACCCGGATCGTCTTCCCACGCCCGGCCGGCCGGGATGTCGAACGGGTCGATCGCGGGGTATCCCGAGCCGTACTCCAGCGTGACGACCAGATACTGCTCACCGGCGCCGAACTCAGGAGTGTTTGCAAGGTCGACAGGGACCTCTTCCCGCAGTCGCAAACGAGGCAGTCAACTTACGGTGACACACCGATTACTTCGGCCAGTTCAGGTGAACGGAATTTAAACATTTCAAACAACCCGTTCTCTCGCATGGTTGGCACCCCTTGCTTCAGCTGCTCAATGATTGCGTCGCGGCCCGGGGCCTCGATTGGCATCGTACTCAACACCTTGAGGTTGGCAAAGAATGCACCCATGGTCCCTTTTCGTATGGTAACTCCGTTCAATTCGGTAAAGTTCTCGTCGTCCGCCAAAAGATGCTCCGGAAGGACAGGTTCAGGCATTTGGATTACCTCCGCGTCATCACATTGCGAGCCACAAGCGCGAACCGGTGATCCTACGACCGGTTTCGCGCGGCGTTACTTGAGTTCAGGACCACGCGGCCCAAGCAGAGACACGGGCCGAACTGTGGTCCCCGGCTGGTTCGCCCAGCACAGTCTCCTCCGTGATGGTCCCCGAAACGTGCCAGTCACATCGCGGCCGTCCATCAAGTCGCGTCCAGGCTGAACACCGGAGCCTCCTTCGCCCAAGTCTCGTCCACAGCATCCAGCCCGCAAGCGGGGATTGTCAATGTTCTCTGGTAACTTGGTTTTCAGCGCTGAGCGCCCGAGTGCTACCGGCTACAGCGGTTCCGCCAGAGCCCGGTCGAGTCGCACGAAACGCCGCGATGGGCAGGCCGGGCGCGTACCGCTGTGCGGCGACCGGTGAGCTTGGCTGTGGCCTCCGCGAAGTAGACGCCCCGCCAAGTTCGGTCTCGGGTTTGCCGTGTGGGGACGGCTAGCAGAAATCGCGTTGGTCATTCAGGGTGGTCGACAGAGAGTTTGTTCCCGCCGGCCCCTTCGCAAGGAGTAACGATGCTCCCGGATCGGAACACGACACCTTCCTCCGCAACTACACCCAATTCCGGTAAACAGGTCGGCACCATGCGATGGTGGATCCTCGGATGGCTGCTCGGCGGCGGCATCATCAACTACCTCGACCGGGCGAACCTGGCACTAGCCGCTCCCCAGATGATCAAGGAACTCGGGTTGACCGCCGCCGGCATCGGATTGATCGGCTCTGTCTTTTCCTGGACTTACGCACTGATGCAGCTGCCCGCGGGCTGGCTGGTCGACCGCTTCGGCAGCAAGCGAATCTACTCGGTCGCGGTCGCGCTGTGGAGCGTGGCCACCGCGGCCATGGCCCTGTGCTACCGACTGCCCCAGTTCCTCATCGCCCGGATCGCGCTCGGCGTCGGCGAGGCGCCGTGCTTCCCTACCTCTGCAAAGATCACAGCGGCCTGGTTCCCCAAGCGGGAACTTGGCATCGCCACTGGCATCTGGGACTCGTCGTCGAAATGGGGCCCGGCACTCGCCCCGATCATCCTCGTGCCGATCGAGGTGGCCTTCGGCTGGCGCGCGCTCTTCTACCTCACCGGGGCGCTCGGCATCGTGTTCGTCGCCGCGTTCATCATGTTCTACCGGACACCGGCCGACAGCAAGAGGCTGTCGGCTAGGGAACGCGAGCTGATCGAGACCGAGACCTATGCGGGGGACGAATCCGCGCACATCCCGTGGATGCGACTGTTCACCAAACGAACCATCTGGGGCATGATGCTCGGCTTCTTCTGCACCATCTGGATGTGGAACATCTTCTTGACCTTTCTCCCCCTCTACCTGCTCAAGACCCAGAACATCCAGCTGGCACAGCTCGGTCTCTACGCGAGCATCCCCTACGTCGGGGGCATCATCGGCGACATCGCCGGCGGCTTGGTCACCAGCGTTCTGGCCAAGCGCGGCACCATCTCCCCGTTTAACGCCCGGCGAGGGCTCATCGCCGTTTGCGCCATACTCGCCGGTGTCTCGGTTGTCCTACTGCCGTTCGTCCACGGTCTGTGGCCCACCGTCGCTCTGCTGACGCTCTCGCTCGCCTTCCTCTCCGCGATCAGCGGCAGCGCGTGGGCGATGCCCGGTGACGTCGTGCCGCAGCGCCTGGTCGGCTCGGTCGGCGCCATCCAAAACTTCGGCGGCTATTTCGGCGGCGCGTTCTCCCCCCTTGTCGCGGGCCTCATCGTCGACGCGACCGGCTCCTATGCGCTGGCGTTCTACTCCGGCGGGGTGATCGCCGCGCTTGCCGCTGCCTGCTACTGGTTCATCGTGCGTAGGCCCGTCCACAACCTGGGCGTCGCCTAGTCGGATGCCGATGCTCAGTGTGTGGGGGCTCTGTCGAACACCTCGGGGTTGGCCACGGCGGCGGGCCGTTCCCCGGCGATCCAGGAGAGAAGGCCGCACTCGGCGATGCGGGAGTGCTCGGTGATGACGTCGTCGGAGGCGCCGCCGATATGCGGGGTGACGGTGACGTTGTCCAGCGCGAGCAGGGGGTGTTGCGGGTCGACGGGTTCGGTCCAGAAAACGTCGAGCCCCGCGCCGGCAATCCAGCCCTTGGTCAGCGCGTTGACCAGGGCGCCCTCCCGCACGACCGCGGCCCGTCCCGCGTTGATCAAGTAGGCGCCCTCGTGCATGAGGCGCAGCTCGCGGTCTCCGATGAGGCCGATAGTGCTGTCGGTGAGCGGGACATGGACGGTCACGATGTCGGAGCGGGACATCACCTCGTCGAGTCCGGTGATGGTGGCTTCGTCCCCGAACGCGTTGGCTGGCAGGAAGGGGTCGTAAATCAGGACGCCCATGCCGAAGGATCGGGCGCGGCGCATCATCCGTCGCCCGATCGCTCCGCCGCCGAGGATGCCCAGCGTGCGCCCGGCCAGGCCAATGCCGCGGAACTTCTGGTACGGCTCGAACACGTCGTCGCCGGACCAGGCGCCGCTGCGCAGCCACCGCTCGGCCCGCCCGGTGTGGCGCACGGTCATCAGGAGCAAGGTGAAGGCGAGGTCGGCGGTCACCTCGGCGTTGCGGGCGGGGGTGGTGAGCACCGGGATGCCACGAGCGGTGCAAGCCGCGACGTCGATGTTGACCGGGTTGGCCCGGCACGAGACGACGACGCGCAGGTTCGGCGCCTTCTCCAGGGTCGCTTCGTCGACGACGTCGACCTCGCAGACCAGGCCCGTCGCGCGGGCGAGCTTCGCGTCCAGACGCATCTCACCGATCGGCCGCCCAGCCAGCGACGGCTCGACGAGCTCAACGTCGAAGGCGTTACCGAGGTCTTGAGCGATACCCGCGTCGAAGGGAGCGGTGACGAGGAGCAACGGACGGTCGGTATTGCTCACGCAACCTCCAGGATCGTGATGGTCGGGCCGCGGGCGGACAACTATGGCCTCGGGGGGATCGGAAAGACGCGGCGAGGATGCGGTGGATGCGGCCCGCAGCGCGCGCAGGGCGGGCCAGATGGGGCGAATGGCATCGCGCAGCGCTAGGTACGCGGCGATCTGCCGCTCGTAGAGCTCGCCAACGGCCGGGTCGGATACGACGGTGTCGGTCCGTTCGCCGAACATGCGGAGTGCTCCCTCCAGGTCCGGGGCGCATCCGGCGGCGATCATCGCCACGGTGCACGCTCCTCGGGCACCTGGCTCCTCGGCCGTTGAGCGGACCACCCGGCGCCCGGTTACGTCGGCGACGATCTGGCATACGACCGACGAGGCGGCCGCGGCCCCACAGATCCGCACGCTGGCGCCGATACCGAGCACGTCCATGCACTCACGCAGCGAGAGCGCAACTCCCTCGTAGACCGCGCGCAGCAGTTGCGCGGGCGTGGTTTGCACGGTGAGCCCATGCCAGCTAGCCGACGCGGCGGTGTCGAGGAACGGGGCCCGCTCGCCACTAACGGAGGCATACGGTAGATACAGCACTCCACCGGCCCCAGGACCAGCCTGCTGGACCATGGACTCGATCCGCGTCCAGTCCGCGTCCTGGCAGCCGAGGATGCCTCGGGCCCAGTCGAGGTTTGGCGTGCCGTTCATCGGCGCCAGACACTCGATCACCTGGCCGCCGTCACCCACGGCAAGCGTGATACCCGGCACCGAGGGGTCCATGGTCACTTGCTCCCGCAGCACACCCGCGAAAGCGGTGGTCCCCAGGATTGCATAGGCGTCGCCGGGTTTCGCTGTGCCGAGTCCGACGCCGGCCGCCGCGGTGTCAACCAGGCCGGTAGCCACCGGAATGCCCGCTCGCAGACCCAGCTCGAGCGCGGCCACGCCCGTCACCCTCCCGGCCACGGCCCATGCGGGCAGAAGCGGCGGTAGCAGGCGACGAAAGCGTTGGTGGCCCAACCGGTTGATCAACTCATCGGAGTATTGTCCGGTTCGGACATCGAGGTAGGTGCGCGAGGCCTCCGACGCGTCAGTGGCGAAGGCACCGCAGAGCCGGTAACGGATCCAGTCCTTGCAGTTCAGGTGCGCGGCCGCTCGATCAAGCAGCTCAGGATCGTGCGCCTCCAGATCCTCCAGCAGCACCGGCAGCACACCCGGAAACAGCGCTGACCCGGTGATCTCCCGCACCAGCGCCGCTCGCCCATCGCGTTCCCACGCCGCCACACGGTCGGTGGCTCGCCCGTCGAGCCAGATCACCGCCGGTCCTATCGGGCGGCCGTCGATGTCGACCAACCAGGCCCCGTCGCCCTGGCCCGTGACGCCAATTGCCGCGACCTCCACGGCGCCTGCCTCGAGCACGGCTGCTCGCACGGTTTCGACTACCGCTCGCCAAACCTCGTCCATGTCCTGCTCGACCTTGCGCGGCCCTGACCAGCGCACCCGCACCTTCGCGCGGGCATGACCGAGCGTCTGGCCGGTCGTCGTCAGCACCAAGGTCTTGACCACGCTGGTACCGGCATCGATCCCGAGGATGACCTGGGGTCTCGTCACCACGAACATCTCCCGTCCGGAGTCAGTTCCAGAGTGCTGACCTGTGGTTCAACCCGACGACGGCCTCCGGAGCAGGTCAGGCTGCTCCGCCGGGTCAGCCCCGCCCCGGTGAGCCGAGGCGGTGTCGTCCGCCTCGACTCCGGGCTGCTTAAGAGCAAAGGTCAGGACGACGCCGACGATGTAGAGGCCGGCCAGGATCCACACGACGAACGTGATACCGAGCGGGCCCACCAGCCCGGCCAGCAGGGGGCCGGCGAAGTTGCTCAGCCCGGCGCCAAGGTTGAGAACAGCGACGGCGGATGCTTTGTGTCGCGGCGCCAGCAGCGGCACGACTGCCGAGAGCGGTACGTACATGCCCAACGCCAAGCCGTAGACGATGCCGACCGCCATGACCACGGCGACGTTGGGCCCGACGAGGTGCGGCACGTAGTACAGGGCCAACACCGACAAGGCGGTGCCGACACCGCCGCCCCACGCGATGACGTTGATGCGCCCGACGCGGTCAGATATGTAGCCGGCGAGCAGGTTGGCCGCCACGTTCGCCGCCAGCATCGTCCCCCAGATGGCCTGCCACTGCGGCAGCGTTAAGCCGATGACATTGACCATGTGCACGCTGAGGAACACCGCGAAGGCGTAGAAGGAGATCGTGTTGATCAGGCGGACGATCCCGCCAATGCCGACGCGGGGCTTGTCCTTGATGATCGTGACGCCCCGCGTCAGTCCGGATACCGTGTCAGCGAAGGTGCCGCCGCTGCCGGCGGTGCGCGACTTGACCAGTGTGGCGATGATGAGTCCACCGGCGGCGACGAAGGCGATCGTCAGCCAGAGCGTGGCGAGCGCCCCGACCAGCGGGATGACCAGACCAGCGAAATAGGCGCTGATCACCCCGAGGCCCATCGCGTTGGCGAACCAATACCACCCGACCGCCTTCCCCATGACGTCATCGGGCGTGTCCATCGTGACCCACACGAGGAATCCGTAGGCGAAGAAGGGGTAGCCGATCGCCCGCACCGCGAAGGTCGCGATCATCAGCGGATAGTTGTGGTGCAGCACGCTCACCAGAAACGCGACCTCGAGCAGCACCCACAAGGACGCGCCGATGAGGATGACTCGTCGCGGCCCCCAGGCCTCCGCAAGGGCTCCGGCCAGCCACGCACACACGGCGACGACGACGCCGTAGGCGCTGAAAAGCGTGGCGATACTGGCAGCTGAGAAGCCGATGTGGTTGAGGTAGGGGGCGAGGAATCCCTGCTCGATGCCGTCACCAACCATGAACAGCGTCAGGCCGACGTAACCCCAGGCCAGCGGCCGGGCAATTCCTTGGCTGTCGAGCAACCGCGTCAAACGCCCGGTCGTGGGTGTCGTTCCAGCCTTGAGGTTCATCCCGCTCCTCCTTGAGCTGACTGAACATTTGTTCACCGCACGGACCGATGTGCTCCTCACTGTGGAAGTGCCAACATCCGGCTGTCAACCCCTCCAACAAGATGACCCCGGAATGCCGTGACCTGGCTTCGACCATCGGCGCCGGGCCAGGCCCAGCACTCGGGGGTCAACGATGCCGTCTCTTCGGGGCTTGACCTCTCCACGAACATCCTGGACCGTGACTGAACGGAGGTTCGTACGTGAGAACGAATGATCAGTACCGAGTTCAAGTCGGTAAGGTTGCCCGCTTGTACTACGAGCACGGCCTCACCCACGCGGAGATCGCCGAGCTGCAGGGGCTGTCTCGTGTCAAGGTCACCCGCCTGCTCGCCGATGCTCGCCGCCTCGGCATCGTCGAGATTCGTGTGCACAGCGACGATCGGCCGTTCGCCGAGCTCGAGGCCGCGTTGGTGCAACGCTTCAATCTGCTGGGCGCCTGGGTCGCTCCGCGCTTCGGCCCCGACACTGAGCGCTCCATGAGTTCCCTCGGCCTCGTCGGTGCGGCCTGCCTCACCGCACTCGTCCCCGCCGCGCGACGTGTCGCGGTCGGTCTATCCAGCGCGGTTGCGGCATCGGTCGCCCAGTTGCGTGACCCGCCTACCACCGACGTCGAGGTCTTGCCCGTCGCTGGCAGCCCAGCGGGTCGGTCCTTCACCGCAAACCCGGGCGAGATCGCCCTGGGCTTGGCGCAGGCCTTCGGCGGTACCGCGTACTACCTGCCCGCACCGCTGCTCGCCTCGAGCTCGCGAGTAGCGCAGAGCATGCGGAAAGACGAGGGCGTGCGCTCCATGCTGGACAAAGCAGCTGAGTCGGACTTGCTGGTCGTCGGCATCGGGAGCATCACCCGCGTCTCCGACGCGCTCGTCAAGTCGATGACGCCGGCCGAGCTCACAGCCCTACGTCGAGGCGATGTCGTGGGCGATATCTCCGCCCGATTCTTCAACGCCACTGGGAACCCGGTCACAAGCGAGGTCGACGACCGCGTCATCGGACTGGACCTGCCCACCCTGCGAAGCATTCCCACGCGCGTGGGAATCGTGGGAGGACCCGATAAACACCGCGCTCTGCGCACCGCGCTCGCCGCGGGATTGATCAACGTACTGGTCACCGACAGCGCCAGCGCCAGCATGGCACTCGCGCCGTACGCGCGCGATCGGCCTGACGTTTCAGCAGACCCTGCCCCGAGCACCATCCGAGCCTGAGGAGCACTATGAGAGCCGCGGCAACGCACGAAGACCTGCTCGAACAGCTCGCCGAGGTCGGACGTCTAGCTGTCGAACGTGGCTTCGCCCTGGCCAGCGGTGGCAATCTATCGGCCCGACTCCCGGGCGAAGACCAGTTCGTCGTCACCGGCGCCGGCACGTGGCTGGACCGACTCACTCCTGACAACTTCTCGGTGATGAACCTCGCCGGTGCGGTTGTCAGCGGAGCGACCCGACCCTCCAGCGAGTGGAAGCTGCACCAGCGCACCTACCAGGAATGCCCTGGCATCAACTGCGTCATCCACCTACACCCCCAACACACGGTGCTGCTAGACGCGCTCGGCCACCAAATTCGGCTCATCACACTGGACCACGCCTATTACGTGCGCTCAGTAGGAACCGTGCCCTACTACCCCAACGGCTCCGACGCGCTGGCCGACACGACCGCCGAGCAAGCCAAGATCCACAACTGTGTGATCCAGTCCTTCCACGGCTGCTCCGCGCACGCCGAGAACATCAGCATGGCCTTCCGACGCATCTTGAACCTCGAAGAAGCGGCCACCGCCACCTACCGCGCCCTCGTCCTGGGTGACAAAAACACGGTGTTCCCTCCGGAGAGCTTCGAAGCCCTGCACCATGCCTGAGGCCGTACCGCCAGACCTCATCACCTCAAGAACGCCCTCTGGACCAACAGGTGGGTCAGTCTCCAACCGGAAGCGACAAGGTCGATCAGGCTCGTGAGACCGTGCCCGTACGCTCAGGCTCATGTCAGCTCGTGACGAGGTGGCCGCGAAGCTACGGGTCGCCGCTAAGGCGCTGGAATCAGCTAGCCGCCACTGCCAGATCGCCGCTAGCCACGCGGAGATCGGCGAGATTCCCCGCATGGCCGCGCACGTACTTGCCACCCACGGCGACATGGTCAGTGCTAGAGACGAACTGGACGATATCGCCCGGCTGCACGCCGATCATGCCGAGACATAACAACCCGCCCGTCAGGCGATAGCCCTCACAAGGGTCTGACCTGAGCTGGGGCGGGCTTCACAGAGCGCTGTCATATCGGCTCTGAGCACTGAAGCTCGCGACCTTGTGCTCGGCGTCACACTAAAGTACGGTACAGCAGACCGTAGTTTGGAAGACCCACGCGCTCCTCAACCAACACCAATCCAGCTGGAAGTCCCTGCCGGCACCCTTACCAAAGGAGCATCTCGACGTGGATCCAGCAACTCAACCGACAGAACGCGAGCAGCTTGTCGCTAAGGCTCGCTCGTTGCACCCGCTATTGGCGTCCAATGCTGAGGCAGCCGAAAGGGATCGCTCACTGCCAGACGAGGACTTCAAGGCATTGACCGAGTCTGGAACCTTGCGGATCATGGTTCCGCGTCGCGTGGGAGGTTACGAAGCGGGACACCGGACCTACCTCGACGTGGTCGCCGAGCTGGCTAGAAGTGGCTGCGGATCGTCCGCCTGGTACGCGTTCATTCTCAACATGAATGACTGGATCGTTGGAATGATGCATTCTGATATCCAAGAAGCGGTATGGTCAAACGGACCGGACAGTGGCGTGTGTGCTCCATTGACTCCGATGCCCGGTTGGAAATTCGAGAAAGAGGAGGGCGGCATCCGACTCTCTGGAAAATGGGGATACGCGTCAGCTTCTAAACACGCTAATTGGGCCATGATTGGCTATCCTGTCCTCGATGCCGCCGGCACTCCTGTAGATACTGGACTCGCCATCATGCCCATGGACAGAGTGTCGATCGAAGACACGTGGTATGTGTCCGGGATGGCCGGCACCGGGAGCAACACTCTCGTTCTCGACCGTGTCTTTGTGCCCGAAAACTTCACCCAGTCACTCGGCCCCCTGCTTCGGGGCGAGTTTTTGCACAGCCCAGCCGGCGGCGGGATGTACAGAGCGGACGTTGCCGCGGTCTTCCTGACATCCGTGGCCGCCCCCGTCTACGGGATGGCCCAAGCTGCCCTTGATGCGACGATCACCCGGATGACTGCCCGGCCGAAGCCGGTCACCTACACCTTCTATTCCGACGCCACGAAGGTGCCCTCCGTTCAAGCTGGCATCGCGCAGGCATCAGCAATGATCGACGGCGCGCTCTGCCAAGCGCGCGTCGCCGCGGACGCGATCGACGCGCAATCGCTCACCGGCATCCCATTCGCGGATCGCGCCGAGCGCCACATCAACTCCATGCGCACCGCACACGCGGTCCGCCAGTGTGTGGCCGCAGTCGAGCTGCTGCTCGACGCTCAAGGTGCGAGCGCCTTCGCGCTAACCAATCCGCTCCAGCGCATATGGCGGGACATGAGCGCGGCTGCCCGACACGGGCTCAACCTCCCCGGGATCAAGCAGGAAATATACGGCCGAAGCCTTCTTCACGCCGACGAGCAGCAGATGAGCCCAATGGCCTGAGCATGAATACCCAACGACGCGCAGGCATCGAGCACCGGCTAAGCAAATCTATGAATCGAACCGGCTCAGTGAGGTTCTGTGGGGCGTCCACGGCCGCCAATTCAATAGCGGGTTGAGCTGGCGAGCAGCATCGGCCAGGCCGGGTGCTCGACGCAGTCGACCGTTGTACCGCCGAAGCCGAGCATGGGGCCGGGTCCGGTGGTGATGTCGGCGGGGAAGTCGAGCGAGGGCGTCGACGGGTCGTCGAGAGCGGTGCGTTGCTCGGGCGTCAGGGTGATCTCGAGCGAGGCCAGGTTGGCGCGCAGCTGCTCCGGTGTGCGGGCGCCGATGAGCGTCGAGGTGACAGCGGGCCGGCCGCGAACCCAGGCGAGCGCGACCTCCGCTGAGCTCACGCCGATCTCCTCCGCGACCCGGGCGACCGCCTCGATGATGTTCCACTCCCGCTCGGTTGGCCCGGACAGGCGGCCGGCGCGCGGGCTGTCGGCGGGCGCGGAGGCGTCGCGGCGGTACTTACCCGAGAGCTGCCCGCCGCGCAGAGGGCTCCAGGGCAGGACTCCCACACCGAGCGCTTCGGCCATCGGCAGCAGCTCACCCTCGGGCGTGCGCTGCAACAGCGAGTACTCGAGCTGCAGCGCGGTGACCGGCGTCCAGCCGCGGAGGTGGGCGATCGTCTGCGCCTGCGCGGTGACCCACGCCGGCAGGTTGCAGACGCCGACATAGCGGATCTTGCCGGCCGTGACCAGGTCGTCGAGCGCTCGCAGGGTCTCCTCGATCGGGGCGCGGCGGTCCCAGCCGTGCAGCCAGTAGAGGTCGACGTGATCGGTCCGTAGGCGGCGCAGAGACTCCTCGAGCTGGGCGATCAGTGCCTTACGGCCGGCGCCGCCACCGTTGGGGTCGCCGGGGTGGAGATTGGCGAAGAACTTCGTGCTGAGCACCACGCGTTCGCGCAGGCCCGGCCGGGATGCGAAGAAGTCGCCGATGATCTTCTCGGAGTGGCCGTTGGTGTAGGTGTTCGCGGTGTCGACGACGTTGCCGCCGCATTCGAGGTACTCGGCGAGGATGGCCTGGGAGGTCTCGGGGTTCGAGCCCCACCCGCTGTCCTCGCCGAAGGTCATCGCGCCCAGCGACAGGGGGCTCACGCGCAGGCCGGAGCGGCCGAGCGTCAGGTAGGAGTCCAGTGAGGTCATGCTTCCATGACATCAGGACGGGCTCGCCGGGTGATAGACCGATGCTGCACGACCCTTGCACAGTCCTACCAATCGTGGCAGTCGCGGCGCGCTGGCGTGGTTGACTTGCGGCGTGCACGAGCTGGCGCGTCTCAAGGAGTCGATCACTCGACACGCGGGCGAGGGCATCACCCGCACGGCGCTGCCCGGGGTCTCGGTCGTTCGCTCCCAGACGACCACCGAGCCGCTGGGCGAGATGGTAGAGCCGACGCTCGCGCTCGTCGCGCAGGGCGTCAAACAGACGGCGCTGGACGGCCGCGCCTTCACCTACGGCGCGGGCCAGTTCCTCGTCGTGTCAGTGGAGCTGCCGCTGATGGGGCACGTCACGCGAGCCAGCGCCGACGAGCCGTTCCTAGCAATGGTGATGACACTGCGCCCGGAGCGGATCGCGGCGCTGTTGCTGGACACGGCGCCGGTGGCCATCGGCGCCGTTGACGCCACCCCAGCCGGAATCGCCGTCAGCGAGGCGTCACCCGCACTGCTCGACGCCCTCGCTCGGCTGCTCGTTCTCCTCGACGCGCCCGACGACGCCGCGGCGCTCGCGGCGGGCGTCGAGCGCGAGGTCCTGTGGCGGCTGGTCACCGGCCCGCAGGGTGCGACCGTGCGGCAGATCGGGCTTGCCGACAGCCGGCTCGCGCACCTGGCCCGGGCGATCCGCTGGATCCGGAGCCACTACGACGAGACGCTGCGCGTCGAGAAGCTCGCGACGCTGGCGACGATGAGCGTCTCGTCATTTCACCGCCACTTCCGCGCGGTCACCGCGATGACCCCGATCCAGTTCCAGAAGCAGATCCGTCTGCACGAGGCGAGGGCGCTGCTCCTCTCCGAGCCGGGCGACGTCGCCGGTGCGGGCTTCGCGGTCGGCTACGACAGTCCCTCCCAGTTCAGCCGCGAATACCGACGCATGTTCGGCGTACCCCCAAGCCGCGACCCGCTCGCGCTACACCGAACCACCAGCTAGGACCTCTCTCACCGCGGCTGCTCTCACCTCCTCCAGGGTGACGCGGGCCCAGGCAAGCTCCGGCTTTCCCGTGTTGGTGCGCCGCACCTCGGGCACCAACGCCACCACGCGGGGGACCTTGTAGCCGGCGAGGTGTGTGCGAACGTGGGCGCGCACCGTGTCGGCATCGAGCGGGTGCCCTGGCTCCGCGCTGACCACCGCGCCCACCTGCTCGCCCCACCGCGCATCCGGTACCCCTACGACGATCACGTCGCGGACCGAGGGGTGGGCCAGCAGCACGTCCTCCACTTCCTGTGGATGGACCTTCTCCCCGCCGCTGTTGATCACTCCTGACCGCCGGCCGAGCAACCGGATCGAGCCGTCCGACATCAGCTCCGCGAGGTCGCCGGGCACCGTGTAGCGGACGCCGTTCAGGGTCGGGAACGTCTTGGCGCTCTCCGCCGAGTCGCCGTGGTAGCCGAGCGGGATCGCGCCGGTGTAGGCCAGCACGCCCACCCCGACGCCGCCCTTCTCGATCGCGGTGCCGTCCTCGCGCAACACCGAGGTGCCCGCCGCCGGGACAAACCGCGACGGCAAGTCCCCCACCGAGGTGGTCACAGCAAAGGCGAACGGACCGCCCTCGCTCGCCCCCAACGTATCGATGATCGTGAGCGAAGCCCGCTTGTGCAGGCCGGCCTTGACCTGATCCGACAACACCGCGCCCGAGCTGACCACCCGGTCCACCGAACCCAGGTCATAGGGCTGTCCAGCCCGCTCCGTCTCCTCCAGCGCGTCCACCAACGGTGCCGCCACAGCGTTGCCGGCCAGGATCAGCGTGTCGACCTGCTCCGCCGCAACACCGCGCCACACCGCATGCGGGTCGAGCTTCCCCCTGGTGAGGACCGACTTTCCACCGAGCAGCATCGTCCCCATCGTGAAGAACAGACCCGTCGCGTGCATCAACGGGACGACCGCCATCGTCGCGCGGGCCCGACCCTGCTCACGGGACGACACCGCCGCGGCGACGGCCTCCTGAAGGGTCTGGGGCATCGACAGCCCCAGATAGCCATACAGTGGCACAGCCAGGACGTGGATGAGGTCCTGGTGCCGCCACACGACACCTTTGGGCAGCCCGGTCGTCCCGCCGGTGTAGACGAACAGCCGGTCGGTACCCGGCCGCGGCCGACGCGCCCGAGGCTCATGTGCAGCGATCAGCTCCTCGGCGTCGACGACGGCGTGGGTGGGCACCGGGGTCCCCGCCGGTGCCCCGACCCGGATGCCGACGCGCGACGAGCGGACCGAGGCCACCGCCAGCGCGGCGTGCGCCTCCAGCTCCACCGGATAGATGACTGCGCTCGCTTCGCAATTCTCCAGCAGCGCGATCAGCTCAGTGGCCCCATACCGGTAGTTGACATTGACCGGAATCGCGCCGAGCTTGAACGCCGCGAACACCGCTTCCATATAGGTCGCGGAGTTCGGGATGTACAGCGCGACCCGGTCACCGGCTCCCACGCCCATCGCCGCGAGGCCGGCGGCGAGCCGCGCCGCACGCCGCTCATGCTCCCCGATGGTGAACCGCCTACCCGGCTCGACCACGCCGATCTCGTCAGCCATCACATCGGCGATCGACTCCCAGATGGTGCCAAACCCCACGTTCATCGAGGCACACCCACCACAGAAACGGCTACTCCGGACTGGTTCATCACCGGTCGGCCTCCTCGCGCCATCGCCTACTTAATTGATACGTGTGCCTGGACGGGGACGAGCGGGTGCATCCAGTGGTGGGTATCCGGCGAGACACCCCGCTGGATACCCCCGAGCAGCTCGCGCAGCCGCATGGTCACCGGGCCAGGTCGACCATCGCCGATCCGCACCGAGCCACCAGGGTGTTTGACACCGCCGACCGGGCCGATCCCCACAGTTGTGCCTGAGCCGAACACCTCGGTGATCCGCCCGTCCTCGGCGCCCTCCAGCCACTCCCCCACGGATACCTTGCGCTCGGTAACTCGATAGCCGAGCTCCTTGGCCAGTACCAGCACCGAATCCCTCGTCACACCAGGCACAATGTGATCGGAGAGCTCTGGCGTGACCAATTCGGCCTTTGTGCCGCGGCCGAACACGAGGAAGATGTTGTTGTTCCCCATCTCCTCCACCCAGCACTGCTCGCGGGCATCGAGATAGGCGACCTGGGCACAACCGTTCTCGGCGGCCCGTCGCCGCGGCGGCAGCGAAGCCGCATAGTTACCACCGCGTTTCACATTCCCGACGCGTCTCGGCAACTCCCTGATGTGGTCGACGGCCAACCACACGTCCACTGGATCGACTCCGTCGGGGAAAGACGATTCGACCGGCGCGGCGATCAGCACGTAGAGGCACTCGGCTGGCGCCCGCACACCGAGCCCAACCTCGGTGCCGATCATGAAGGGTCGCAGGTAGATGGAACCCTGCCCGGCCGCGGCCGGCACCCACGCTTCGTCCACTGCCAACAACTGCGCCAGCGAACCGATAAAGAGCTCGTCGGGCAGTTCCGGCATTGTCATGCGTTCGGCCGAGGTGCGAAATGCACCTTCGCGTCATCCCAGCCATCGTCTACCGTCCACCGAATCGTCACCATGTGGTCTGTGAAAGACCGGCCCTGAAGGCTCATTGCCTCTCCTCGCGGCCGAGTACGAGGTCGAACCGCACCTGCGCCCAGCGGCCGCGGCGACTGGTGCCATCGGGCGCGGCGCCGCCCGTGTGTTCGGTGAAATCGGCGATGAGGCTCTCCTTGACGCCGAATACGGCGTCCTGGTCGAGGTATGGATCGCCGGCCACGAACACGTGCGTGATCAGGGTGCGGTGGCCGGGGGCGGCGACCTTGAAATGTAGGTGCGCCGGGCGCCTCGGGCTGCGGCCGGCGGCGGCGATCAGCTCTCCGACCGGGCCGTCATCGGGGACCGGGTAATTGGTAGGCAGCACCGACCAGAACCGGTACTCGCCGTTCGGCCCGGTGGTCTGCCAGCCGCGTCCGGCGGTGCGGTTGCCCTCGTACTGGGTGTCGTAGAGGCCGTCCTCGTCGGCCTCCCAGGCGTCGATGTGCGCCCCGGCCAGCGGGGTTCCGTCGGTGCAGCGGACCTGCCCGGAGACCCAGCACGGGGTGCCTTTGGCTCCCTGGGCGAGGTCCCCGCCTAGCGGCACCTCGGGGGCGTCGTCGACGAAAAACGGGCCGAACACGGTGGACTCGGTGGCCCCGGCCGAGGCGGGGGCGTTGATGCCGACGGTCTGCATGGACAGCCCGAGCACGTCCGACAGCAGGATGAACTCCTGGCGGCGCTCGTCGCACTTCTGCCCGGTGCGGGTGAGGAAGTCGATCGCGGTCTCCCACTCGGCGTGGGTCAGCCGCACGTCGCGGGCGAATCCGTGCAGGTGGCGCACCAGGCTGGTCATCACCTCCCGGTAGCGGTCGGTGGTACTGGTGGCGAAGCTGGCCACCACCTCGTCGGTGACCGCCTGTTCGCGCGCGGTCTGTTCCGCCGCGTCCCGGCGGGCGGGGGCTGTCTGGGTCACTGTCACTCCCTGCGTGCGTGGTGGTGGCGTCAAGTCGAATGGTGGACCGCGGCTGCCGTGGACGCAGCTGGTGGTGCTAACCGACCGCGATCAGTGGAGCACCGGCCCAGGCGGCGCGGATGATCTCCGCGATCGCCGCCTCGTCGGCGCGGCGCGGGTTGTCCGCCGGGACGGTCGGAGCGACCAGCGCGGCGGCGTGTCCGATCTGGTCCTCGGTCATGCCCAGCTCGCGCAGCCCTCGGGGGATGCCGAGCTGGTGGGACAGCGCGCGCAGCCCGGCGACCGGGTCACCCGTATCCAGGGCCCGGGTGATGCGGGCGACGGCGTCCGGGGCGGCCGGGCCGTTGAAGGCCAGCACCTCGGGCAACATGATGGCGTGTGTCTGGGCGTGCGGCAGGTCGTAGGCGCCGCCGAGCGCGTGGCAGATCTTGTGGTGCAACCCGGAGCCGGCGACGGAGAACGCGCTGCCGGCCAGGTAGGCGCCGTAGAGCAGCTGTTCCCGGGCGGTCAGGTCCGCCGGGTCGGCGTGCATCGCGGGCAGGCCGGCGGCCAGAGCGCGGATGCCTTCCTCGGCGGCCAGGCTGGAGATGGGGTTGCGGCGGGGTGCCCAGAACGCCTCGACGCAATGGGCCAGGGCGTTCAACCCGCTGGCGGCGGATAACTCAGCCGGCAGCGACACGGTCAGCTCGGCGTCGTAGATCACCGTGCGGGGCAGCACGACGGGGTCGGTACCGGTGGTCTTCCGGGCGTCCTCGGCGCCGATGCTCGTTCCGCCGGCGCTCCTCTCGGTCAAACCCCAGACCGGGGTGACCTCCGAGCCGGCGTAGGTGGTGGGCACGGCGATGATGGGAAGGCCGGTGGTCAGCGCGATCGCCTTGGCGGTGCCGGTGGTGGAGCCGCCGCCGACGGAGAGCACCGCGTCGGCGCGCACCGAGAGCGCCAATGCACGGGCGGCCTCGGCGACCGGCAAGGGCACGTGCGGGCGCACCGAGGTGAACACCGCGACCACCCGCTCGCCCAGTGCCGCGGCGAGCTCGCGGGCCAGCGGCTCCTCGGTCTCGGTGGCCACCAGCAACACCCGGTGCGCACCCATCCGCTCGACCTCGGCGGCCAGTTCACGGCGGGCGGCGCCGGCCCCGAAAACCACCCGGCCGGGCAGCGCCTCGTAGTGGAAGTCCAGCACTGGTGCCTCCGGGTGGTTCGGGCTCCTCGGTGAGCCCCTTCACACTCGCCGCTGATCAGGCATATGTCCAATACTTGTTTCGACTGCTAGCCATACGATGAACTATGGACCTGAGGCAGCTGCGGTACTTCATGGTCGTCGCCGAGGAGCGTTCGGTCACCCGAGCCGCCAGCCGGCTACACCTGACCCAGCCGCCGCTCAGCGCGCAACTGGCCAGGCTGGAGCACGAGCTCGGGGTGACGCTGCTGGTCCGGCACCGACGCGGAGTGGATCTGACCGAGGCCGGCAGCCACCTGCTGGAGCACGCCCGCCGGCTGCTGGCCGGGATGGACGCGGCGACCGACTCGGTGCGCCGCCTCGGTGAGGGCCGGGTCGGCCGGCTGACCTGCGCGTTCGGCTCCGCCACCGTCTGGTCGGTGCTCGCCCCGCTGCTGCGCCGCTACCACGACGAGCGCCCAGACGTGGTGGTCGACTTCGTGGAGGACGGCCCGGACGGGGTGGTGGAGCACCTGCGGGCGCGCCGGGCCGACGTGGGCGTGCTGCATCTACCGCCGCCCGGGGTGGGCGCCACCCACGGTCAGGACCTGGACGTCGCGGTGGTGCACCGGGAGCCGTTGGTCGCGGTGCTGCCGACCAGGTTGGCCGCGCGGGTGGGGGACCGGGTGGACCTGGCCAACCTGGCCGACCAGACGTTCCTCGCCCCGGCGGTCGCGGTGTGGGGAGGCCTGCGCCCGCACCTGCTCAACGCCTGCCGGCTGTCCGGCTTCGAGCCGTCGGTGCGCGAGGTGGAGTTGGTGCACACCGTGGTCGCGCTGGTCGGCGCCGGGCTCGGGGTGTCCGTGCTGCCCGCCTCGGTGCGCCAGGTGGCCGGCCCCGACGTGGTGATCCGCCCGCTGGCCCGGCACGTCCCGGTCGCCGAAACCGCGGTCCTACGCCGCCGCGCCGACCGCCCATCCCCCCAGGCCCAGCACTTCCTCCGGCTAGCCCTCGCCACCCCCGAACCAGACGTCCTAACCCCCGAACACTCCCGAACCCGCTGACCCAGTCAAGTCTTTCCGCGAGTCGGGGCTCTCAGCACACTGAGTCGGGGCTCTCAGCACACCGGGTCAGTCGGCCAGCGCGGTGCGGAC